>Ga0247810_10000078_pt1 | contig 163186 bp, 143 predicted proteins | sample UWRJL119311C1_FD_179918 | JGI IMG/M metagenome (GOLD analysis project Ga0247810, IMG submission 179918) | Plant litter microbial communities from Arlington Agricultural Research Station in Wisconsin, United States - UWRJ-L119-311C-1 | ecosystem: Environmental > Terrestrial > Plant litter >...
TATCATCAACACCCCTTCGTAGTTAGTAATACAACATCGATTACTCTACAATACAACTGGCACATACGTGATTACACGTAGTGGTGCTACGTATTGAGAGTCAATCCACAGTAAATGTTGGTTATTGCCCTTATTTAATAAAACTTTCTGCAAATAGCAGTGATTCGTGCACTTTTTTTCACTAGATGATGTTCTATGTGAGCTAATTAATTCGGCAATCGCACGCTGTTATTCCCTATCACTGACATCATCTTCATTTTCACCATGACTCTCGTCCTCATCTTCCTCATCTTCAGTCAAGAAAGGTACAAACCTAAAATCAACAAAACTAACTCCACCGCCATCAATCTCTACCATAAACTGCAAGCTCAAAACGCCTTGCTCGTCACCACGAACGCTGACTTTACTAGCGAGGCGCATCGCATCGCCCGCAGCCTTAATCATCTCGAATTTATAGCTCTGAGCCCATTTCTCTGCAACAGTAAAGGTCTCTAATAGCTCGCGTCCCTTAGCGAAATCTACGCTAGCACTTCCGAGGTGGCCTACAGCAGATAAGCTCAGATACGGTGCTGTCGGCGAGGCTGTGATATCAAGACGACTTGGAGAAGTAGACGAAAGCTCAGAAATGGCATCGAAGAGCCATCGAGCTTGCATGATAATTTTAACCTGCATAGCATCCTAATGACACCAATGTTAGATAAGATCTTTATTTCGACTCTACAAATCAGAGGAGCGCAATTGCGTTTTGGGTCACTCACCCGCTGGAATGGGATCTCTTCTGGGCTTTCGGGCTCATACGTATTGAGGTTGCAAGTGGTGGTGACACCTGACTCCTCAAGAATTATACTAAAGGGGGAGCCAACGCCTGCGTACGAGAGGCGGCAGATGCCTGCCATTCCAAGTGCTTGATTACTGAAAGCATTTGGGCGGTCTCGACGAATATTGGAGCCATACCCATCATTATCAGACTTGGCTGACTTAGCATAATCTAGGTGTATATGCATTAGCAGGTGCGATAATATGGATGTTGAAAATTTGCTCGGTCGAAACAACAACTGTGGCTACAGAGAGTGACATATACTTACTTGCATCTGCAGCACCAAAGATTTGGAGGGTTTCGAGAAGGGCTGACAAAGAGATCTGAATATTTGGCAGGTCTGACACGAATGAGTCGGGGTTATCATCGTCGACTTCAGAAGTAGGAAGAGTACAATTAAAGGATGTAAAAAGAGCCTTATCAAGAAAGACAATGCCTTGCATAACCCTTGATTCTTCCACTGCAAACCTAAGACCTTCGTTACTGATTTGTACCTGAACCTTGGGTGCAAAGCGGATGCAATTGAGCAATTGGAATAGCTGTCTTGCGGAGCTTGAAACAGCTCTGAAAATAGGAGGGCCAGGATCGGCTTCCCCAACAGCAGACATAACAGCGGGCGAATAAGGGAGTAGAATAAAATAATTTGTATTGTACGAATGTGTTGATTGATTGTGGCTCTGTCTGTAGCCTCACCAAAGGTAGCAAAGAGGAATTCCAGTCTTCCGTCCAGCACTTTATAATATACAGCTTACAAGATGAAAGGAAATTCGTAGAGTTCGGAAATCGAGGGTATCTTTCTAAACGTAGACTCCGACAGCACAGATCATATAAACGGCACCGAATCTGGATTGAGTTAGAGGCTGTTCGCAACAAATATGGTCATCAACATACGCAAGTGCTACGGAAGCGGGGACACCAATTAATGGTATGCTAACTAGTGACCGGTCTATAGTAGTATCAGCATAGCTACAAGCATAACAAGATCAAGAGGCATACTGAGACCAAAAAGACCTGTGAGAAGAATTCCTGCAACCAACAACGACAATCCGACGAAGAACTGGCTGTCTTTTCCGATGGTAGGTTTGAATGGGTTGCCTACGGCGCTCTCCCAAACTTGATGCAATGATGACTCCATATGAGCTGCGTATGAGAGTCAGCTATGTCATGTAGAGATGTGAACATGCGTAAAGATAAGAATCACAGCTACAATCATAACATAAACATCAGTAATACCACTTACTTAGGCTTTGACTGAAGAGTTATTGGCAAGTCCAATGACGAATTGAGGGCGGAATGGATATGAGGAGTTCTGATGGACGTGTAAGTATGGAGTAACGTGGAGTTTGACACCCCAAATACTAGGGTGATCTGGCTTCGTTGACTTCGTCGGCAAACCCTAGAAGAGCTTAGCTCCGGAACAATGTTTCGGCGAGCAATTAAGCTTTTAAATCCAACGCTAAATATAATTAATGTGGAGGGGGTTAGATCAATCAGCCGCAAGCGTAAGCGATCGCGACTTCTCCTCTTTTGACATCTGACATTCACGTCGACAACACCGCCAGGAACAACGAGCCCTCAGCGCAGAGCTAGACGACCTATACAGAAAGCGCGTCTTGCTTCTCATTGGCTTTGAGTCTTGTAAGTTGCAGAACAACATGCACTGACTTTCATAATTGCAACTATTGCACATTATTCCTCTACAAAAGCTAATATGGCCAATTTAGATAGCCCCCGGAACCTTCACAGTGCTTTGGTAGAGAGTTTCATCAAACCAAAAGACCAAAAACGAAAGAGTCGCCGAACATATTACTCCTCCTTTCGAAGCGACCAGGAAGAAGGGATCGAAGGCAGCGAACTTATTTCCCGAGAACTTGTGCCAGCACCGGAAAAACATACACTTGAGTTGGAAGCGGATGATATTGAGCTAGCATCGACTATAGTGGTGGAAAGTCCTCAAAGTCCTCCTATACGTGGCAGCGTTGGACCTGCAGATAAAGGTTATTTCCTAAAGACAACAAAGATGGCCCCCCTAAAGGACGCCAAGCGCAAAGCTACGGAAGAACCAGGAACTCCATCCGATCACAAGAGGATTAAAAGAAGTGAATCAGAGCAAGTGGCGCTACCCAAAGAACACGTTGCAAAGCCCATACCATTTCCTAAAAAGGTCAGCCCACTCTCTTCCAATTTTCTTCTGGAGTATGAGAGCAGAATTGTTGTCCAGCCTATCTATAAGTGGGGGCTCGTGTTTTTATAGAGCTGACTTCCACATAGCCTGCAGTAATCGAAGAGGAGAACGGTGAAATTGAGTTTCGAGTTGTCAATAATGACAACGAGCGGGAAAGTATGATAGTATTGACAGGCCTAAAGTGCATTTTCCAAAAGCAACTGCCCAAAATGCCTAAAGACTATATCGCTAGGCTAGTCTATGATCGGACCCATTTGTCAATAGCGATTGTCAAGAAACCTCTTGAGGTTGTAGGGGGAATTACATATCGACCATTCAAAGGCCGGCAGTTCGCTGAGATTGTCTTCTGTGCCATTTCTTCGGACCAGCAAGTTAAGGGATACGGCGCTCATCTAATGTCTCATTTGAAAGACTACGTTAAGGCTACGTCTGATGTCATGCACTTCTTGACCTATGCCGATAATTATGCCATTGGTTACTTTAAGAAGCAGGGCTTCACAAAGGAGATCACGCTTGAGAAGTCTATATGGATGGGTTATATCAAGGACTACGAGGGCGGTACCATAATGCAATGTTCCATGTTACCACGCGTTCGCTATTTGGAAATGGGCAAGATGTTGCTAAAACAAAAGGAAACTGTGCACGCCAAGATTGCTGCCTTCAGTCAAAACCATGTTGTTCATCAGCCGCCGAAGCAATGGAAGAGCGGTGTTTGCAAGATAGATCCGATGACAGTCGAAGCTATTCGAGCGTCTGGCTGGTCTCCTGATATGGACGAACTTGCACGTCAACCACGCCACGGACCGAATTACAACCAACTACTACACTTACTAAACGACATGCAAAACCACAATTCTTCATGGCCATTCCTACACCCCGTATCTCGAGATGATGTTGCAGACTATTACGAAGTTATCAAGCAACCAATGGACCTCAGCAGTATGTTATCTCTTACAGCCCTTCCAGTCATTTTCTCTAGATCATAATTCATAAAATCTCATGTACTAACCTGAGCAGCCATGGAAACCAAGCTTGAAGCCGATAACTACAGTACGCCGGAGGAGTTTGTACACGATGCCAAATTAATTTTCGATAACTGTCGCAAGTACAATAACGAGACCACACCCTACGCCAAAAGTGCCAATAAGCTTGAGAAATACATGTGGCAGCGTATAGCCGATGTCCCGGAGTGGAGTCATATGGAAAAGTAGATTAGAGGTCATGATTGAACGTTAACGTTAACGTGGGCTACGGAGTTCCGGACTTGTATATTTGGCGTTGGCAAAGTGTATACCCCAATGATACATTATAAAATAAGTATTCAATAAGTTGTCACAAATCGCAAAACCTTTTTGCAGTCATTGCGTGAAAGTGTATTTCGCAGTCCCGCGGATGGAAGTGGATTTTCGTGCAATTCCCAATGAATCCTCTGGTCCTGCTTCGTGCTATTTGGCCTCTTCCGGAAGTGTCCTATGTTGCAACATGAGTGGTTGACATTGTGAAGACTTGTTTTCTATATTGTGTTTTACGTGACAGTCTTTAGGTTAGAACGTGTTGAGTATGCAGTTTGCTTTTCCAGAGTTAGAGGAGATGATATCTTCGCCATCACTACAGTCATGATGGCTTCGTGGGAGACTCATATTGTATGTCATCGCTCATTAATCCACACTTATCCCTACTTTATGCTAAATATTTCATGCTTTTCCTCCACTTACTGCAACTCAAAGCAAGACCACCCCATCCACACGTCTTAGACGCTCTAACAGATGCTATTGTAGCCATAAATGATAAAATTCCATGCCATGTTGATAAGCCCGTCTTCCCTCCTCTCTTTTATATGTTTCCCATTCGAGCCCATCCATCCCTCCATACCCATCTTCCCAAGGCTAATGGAAGAGGATTTATAAAAACGCACCGCTATGTAACGCCATGCTAAAACAATCTCTCCCGTTTATGAACAAATTAAGCAAATGGTATATGGCGCTGCCAAAAAAGAAACTAGGAAATCCTGCCAAGACACCGCTTTTTACACTGAATCATGCCTCGTAACTTTCCATATTCCTCCAGTAATATTCATCATCCATCGCATCTTTGAAAGTTCACGAGTTGTGCGTCCGGTTGACCCATGGTAGATGTCGACGGGCGGAAACACCAGAGGTCATACCAGGACCTGTGTTTGATGGCAAAGGAGGAACAGGTCGACGCAAAAGCTGTTCTGTGAAATTGCTATCCAGACGGTTGATGGCTGAGCGGTCTAGACGTCTAGCGGCAGTGGCTACTGAGATATCTCTTGCGCGTGGGCTGAGACTGGGTCTTGAAGTGACCGATGCGACTGTGGCGGCGCTCCAGGCAGTAGAAGCTGAAGGAACTGGTGGTGTATTTTCTACTCGACGATTATGTGCCTCAATATTCTGTCTGACCATGTTGTGGAGAAATTCTGGAATTTGTTGCCATTGTCCTAAGCGTGCTGCGTTAAGAATTCTGGGGTGGATGGCTGGAGAATCGGCGGCAGGTCTTGTGCCCTCGATATTAGCATTAGGTGATAGAAATGGTATACCTCCAGCCTCAACTGCGTCCTTGAGCCATTGCTCCCACTCCTCGTCCATGACGGTGGCAGGATCTCCAGCTTCCCGTGAAGCAGCAGCAGCGCGAAGACGTTCGTTGAGATCCAGACCTATACTTTGTAATTCCACATCACTGTCGTCATCCATATCATCGTCCTCATTTTCTCCAGCCTCCTCCACCTCGTGCTCTTGGTCATCTTGCACATCTTCCATGTCCTCCACATCTGCTCGCTGTGCTTGCACAACAGGTATTCGCAGAGCCGGTTCTACCCATTCCTCAATACCGTCGCTGGTCGTGTCCCGAATCACAACTCCCTGCTCCCGTTCAAACCTCTCCTTCGCCCATCTTGTTCCCTCCCACTTTGTCAAGCCAGCAATCTCGTTATTTGTCAGCTTGAGGTTATCAAACGCACGAAACAGTCGCCTATGCCAGGGATAGCGTGAAAGGCGATTCCGATGGGGCTGGTAGGAATAGTCTAGGCCAGGATATTTGGCTTCTTGAGAGGAGAGGTGTCCGTAAAAAGCCTGCGTTTCCAGCCGTACCTCAGGGACCAGCTGGCGTTGCAAGAGTCCCTGGAAATTCTGAGGATCTGTGGATTTAGGCTTAGGAAACATGCATTCGTAAACAATCTGGTCGATTGGGCGCCCCTTCATCTTGAAAACTAGTTGGCGACGTTATGGATAACAGAATAGGTTCAGTTCTTCAAGTGAGGACGAGTGCAGTATTGATACCCTGTAGTCTTTGCAGATGGAGTGGCGGATAATGCGGTTGAAAACGGTGCTGGAGACAGCGGTTTCGAAGTTTATCGCTGTAACGAGCTCGTGAAAGGTGTATTTGTCCGTGCAATTCCGGATAGAGTTTGTTGAAAATGGGCTTCAGTTACGACTCTCGTATTTCTGAGTAATACAATTACACAGTCACCCACGCTTTACGGATTCACCGCTTCCAACCTTTTGTCGGCCGGAGTGGCTTTGTCGAATCTGTTTTATGCTTGGAAAGCTGTCCTGGTTCCAAACACGGCAATTTCCATCCGCGAGTCGGGCTGGTAATGTTTCCCTCTTGCGCTCCCTGCCGGATCTCTTAAGTACTTATCTGATGGTGTAGGTTGCCGCAAACGGTCTGCGAGAAGTATCGGGGCGTGGAGTGTGAAGTGGGAGTCGTAAAGAGGCCGTTTTAAAGAGGAGTAAAGATGGGCAGCGTGATCGGGACTCCGGTGGTGTTGTGGGGAGGTGAAGGTCGTTTCCGTGGACGTGCGGTGTGGTTTTGGAGGTGTTAGTGGCTTCCAATGCACCAACAAGGGCCGTCGAAAAGGTCAAGCCTTTGACTAAATTAATAAAGGGCAAAATAGAGTTGACTATTGATTACCACTAATTGATGACTGAGCCGGCCAGCCTGGCTCTCTGCTTCCCTTGTTACGTTCGCTGCAGTTGTGCTTTGTACTTGGTGCCAGGGGTAAGGATGTCGATTAATTAAATCCTGGCTTGCTTGACCGCGGCCGGATGCTGCAGTTGGAAACCTTTAATAGTCTGCTTGACAAGTAAAGGGTGCGCTGGTACTGCAATGTCAAGTTATACGACCAGCTTGAGCAAATACGCCAATATCCCTCCTCTGTGATCCCAACAGATTCTAGAGAAAGCTTAAAGCTAATATTGCAGCGGCGAAGGAAGATTAGAGGCACTGGTGAAGCCAGTAAGGTTGGAATTCAAAGCGCTAGGATTTAGGTATTGATGTAAGGCCTGCAGCTCTGCGGTCCTGTATAGTTGAGAAAATAGATATTTGTACTGTGATCGTCTCACTTGCAGCAATATTGCCATCAGCTCTTCTGTACTGGCCCATGCAGTACAAAGCATCGCACACCACAACACATCAATACATCACCACAAAGCGAGACCGCTACTACTGCAATACTACGTTCCGGATATGTTGTCCCCGTAATTGACACGTCGTGACCACGTTCACATTCACGTTCGCAACCACGTCCACCAAATCGAACCATCCGTTGCCAGAACCCGCGGGTTGCGCCAAACAGACAGACAACATCCGCAAGGTTTCTGCACTCCGGACCCAGGTGACCGACTAAGCGCAAAATGAAGTTCCTTCATCCCATACTCCTGGGCCGACCCTAGCCAATCCCTCTGTATTTCAGCCCTGCAGCATCTTCTCCTTCCATCGTGCAACGCTGTATCCGTCTGCCAATCGCCTGTCCTCACGCAGTTGGCCTGAGACCCGGCCACGGCTACTCACTGGGATGGTGTCGCTCGTGCTCCCTAAAAACGAGTGTGTTACTCTTCGCTTCCCCTGCAGCCGCCTGTCGATTGCTATATCGATCCAATATGGGTGGTCGACGGGGTGATTGGATGGCCAACCTCCATAGATCAATGTCCGTGGTCGTGCATTGTGAACCAGATTTGAAAATTTCATGACAGCTTGAGAAACCCTAGTCGTGCCTGTCCTGCTCACTCCTCTCTACCAGCCAATTAATGAAACAGTGCCATCTGCGGGACATCTTCGGCAGTGTACCAAGGTAAAATTGTGAGATCGACTTATTCAAAACAAGATACTTTCTCTCTAGTTATCAGATGAAGTGAGTGCACATGCCACACACGAGAGAGTGTATACTAGATTTGATAACACCTTGAGAATATGCGTATTTCGTGTATTGCACAGCTAAACATCTTCCCCGTCGCGTCTGAGCTTCCAGTCGCAAAAATCAAAACCCAGGGTATAATATCTCATCTGCTAACACCAGAGCAACCTCCACATCCCATGATAAAACAAAGTCCAATGAAAGTCCGCAGTATTTGACCTCACCTACGTTTTCTATCGCTCTACCTCGCTGACACTAACTACTATTATGTTTCTTCAGCAGATAAGGTTTTCGAGCCTAGAATCAGATCCCTATGCCTTTGGTTCAACTTTTTTTAATCTGGCTCTCAAGAACCTCTTTTTCCTTGTGTGTGGCAGCAAGTTCAGCTTGAAGTTGCACATACCGAGTCTTGTAATCAGACTCGCCATCACTAGACGATTGGGTGTCCTCGTCTTCAGGATCATCAGGAATAACTTCATCATCTATAAAGCTGTTGGTTTCATATTCTTCACGAAACTCTTTTTCTTCATCTTGAGTATCATATGCGGAAGAATTACAGTCTAGAAAATCACCTGTCAACTTCTCTCCTGGACCAAGGCGGCGGTTTGCAACAAATTCGGGGATTCCATCGGAACCTCTGTGTCAGTGATCATGTCAGCATGTGCTACATTTGAAGGATGCTGGCTCAATACTAGAATAAGCAGAGGCCCAACTTACAAATGTTCATGGTATGGAATGCACTGTGGACCTTCATCACAGGTGGAGCAAAATCCGAACAAGCTCCAGATCTCATGCCCACACTTGCTGCATCGGTGAATGCCGTCAAATTTGTCCCAAAAAGTGCGCTCCCAAAAGCCGGCCTCATCATCACTCGTTAAGAAATCTCCAACTTCCCCTACAAGTTTCTCTTTAGTCATGAAATGAAAACTCCAAAGAGCGATTTAAAAGTAGTTGACTTACCCTCTTGTGATCCTGAATAGGTTGAAGTGTTAGGGGTAGTATCGGCGTCTTTGGATGATGAGGTCGATTGTGAAGTTCCGGTTACTTGGGCCGGTCCAGCTAAATGAAATATACCACCCGGGGAAGAAGACACATCAGTACTGTCAAGATCAAATCGGGTACGCTTCACTGGTCCTCCGTCCATTGCCTCCTCGACTTTCATGAGTTAGTATCTGGGTGAAATATAAAAGTCAAATGAAGGAGCTCGGAATGGTTGCAAGTTTGAGGTATGCTGACTTACTAGCTTTGCGACGCATACTCTGAGAAACAGAGCCAGGTGATGTAGAAAATGAATCTTGGTGAGGTGTTGCTGATTTCTGGCGTTCCATGTTCATGCCTGGACTAGAATGTCTCGAACGACTAATTGCGGCAGAGTTTGAGTACAAGGTTGTCTGGAGCATTCCTCTGCTTTCGATACTTTCCTGGTTTCGCTTGCTTTTGGTCACGATGCGCTGCAATGGACTTATGGGTGGAAGCATTTCGGAAGACTCTGTTCTCTCCGTCGTTTGAGTTTGTGGACTATTGAGATGAGACTATTTTGAGTATGATTAGTGACTTTCAATCTAGCAACCACTACTGACTCGTCTTCTCCAGAAAGATCTTGCTTTCTGTTGTGACCACCTTATTTCAACAAGTAATCCTTGTGATTTCCGTGGAGGGGTCACCTACCTCGCGGCCTGCATACTTCTCGCGCATTTCTTCGTCGTGTCGGAACCTAGTTGCCGAACAATGGCCACTGAAAAGAGTATGCATGCTAACATCTGTAGAAGTATACGTTAAAATCTCATGCGAACTTACATGTGTTATTCAAAGAGATATCTTACCACTGCTCCATGTTTTTTCGTTAACTGTACATGGATATATGTCCTTGGGATCGAAGATACCCACTAGATGACATAATTCCTCGTAAGATGAATGTCGAGAGTATGGAAAAGTAATTTTCCTTGGGAGCTTTAAACCCCCCTTTCCAGTGTTCAAATTCTGTCCACCGTTCTTTCTTTTATTTAACGCTTCTTCTGTGAGTGCCTTAACAAGGTCTTCTATGCCGAAACCATCCAGTTCAAGTCCAAGATTGTCAAGGAATAGAGTTTTAATAGCTGACTGATTTTCATCAGCAATCATCCCTTTGATTTCCTTCATGATAGCTTCATCAGTATTTTCAAAGCTTAAGGTAGGATTAGCAATATTATATTGTGAAGATGTTGAAAACTCACTGGCTGAGAAGCTCATCAACAATATAAGGATCATCTAACTCCAACTCAGGGCGTCGACCCAAATCCCCACCGCCACCACCTACCCCTACTTCACCCAACTCTTGCCCAGCCCCGTTTCTAGCAATAATCGGGCGAATATAGACTGTGTTTTGGTCTACTTTCCCACAGCGGGATCCTTTCTCGCAGCTATGAATTCTCACATTCACATCGTTTGTCAGATATCCAAGCTGGATATTGTTACCACATTGATAGCCGGCGAGAACTCTGCCATCGTTCGTCAGAAATTGGGTATTGTTTGAATCCGTGGAACTTCCTCCAAGAGATCGATATAGTTTAAGCTTGTAATTGTCAACATGAACCTAAGAGAAAGTAAATAAGTGTTAGGTCACAGACGATTGAGTATATGCTTACCTGAGATTTGAGAGCTCGCGATAGTGCCATCCAAACCTCTTCATATCCGAATGTCCATGCGGTAAAATGGAATACTGTCTCGGGAGGATACATCAAAACTTTTTCCAGTAGCTCTCGAAGACCTTCAGCTTTGGTGGGAAATTTGGTGGGACTAATATTGCTCGTATCCAAGTATATGCAGTCGAGCCTCTTCAGACCGCTAGTATATTGAATGAGAAATGGATTGCGGATTAGTGAGTTCACAAACCAAGGCTCAGATCGAATATCCCCGGTATAGAGTACGGCCTTTGAATCGTCCTCGATAACTATCAAGCATTAATTATAACCTCAAGAAACTTGTTCAAGGTGTATTTACGAAACATCACGGCCCCAGTGCAGTGGTTGGCATCAAACAATGTAACTTGTATCTCATTTCCTGGCTCCAATTCAATGCAAGTTGGTGTTTCCAGAGGAATAGGTTTCTGAAATATAGCTTAGGTCTGGCAGAAATAAAAAAGGGGCCTTCAACATACCAGTAGATTCTGCAAATGCTTATAATGCTGCTTCCGTGGTACCAAAATACCTTTCGCAATGTTTATCCGGTGTGGATATCGCTCGAGGCGTAGCAAAAGCTCCCTGGTAGCTGCACTACAGTATAGACTAAACCGAGATTAGTCAATTTCGAAACCTTGGTATTAGTAGCATACTTACAATGGAGATTTGAAATTTTCGAGTCCAGCGAGGTGATCTGTATGTACATGGCTTAGGAAGCAAGCTAGTGGTGGACGAAGACCTGATATTCGACTAAAATTGTCAACTGCACTATGTTAACTGAATAATGGGGAATCAGGCCTGGGTATTGGCTAACCTCGAATGTCAGGAAACTCGGGAATGTAACCCCCGAACGTTGACATCGTGTCAACTTATTGTTTGGATAAAGCTCAGATCTCTTGATATGGTTCATTGCTAAATTGTAGCATGCGACACAATCGAGGTTATACTGAGTAAAGAGAAGAGAGGAGAACGATCATGACAGGGATGAGGAGACACGAAAATGCCACCTGTTCACGTGTTCGCTTGTTTAACTTATACTTTGTTCCAGAAAGGGGCAAGGGTGGGGCTTACCTTGACTGACACAGACCAAGCCGACTGACGTTGATACTGATGTGGGATGGAGACGACGAGAATGTTCCAGAGAAGCGGGATTTCTAACTTTCAAAGGGATCATGATAGTTAAACGCCGTTTGAACGAGCAGCAGTACTTTTACGACGTAGCTAGTGGTGTGAAGTATGTTCTGTGCCGTTAGACACAGTGAATTGGTTATCACGATGCGCAAAATTTCAATAAAAGCGTTAGTTATTAGACAGCCAGCGCTATAATATAGGCAATCGACCGAGACCATTTGTTTTCTCTGCAATCATAATCTTATAATAAGGCGAACTCCCGTGCCTGAGCCTCTATATTTTGACCATATTCCCCTTCAAAGGCCTCCCCATTCATAAAGCCGTCAACATATGCCTCACCAATGATCTCGTAAAAACTCCGAGTCTTCTGATCAAGCCAACACAGCCTACTCACACCTCCTTGGCACTCTCGTAAGACTACTGGGACGCTGCAGCCGTACAAAAGACAGATCTTATCGCCCATACGGGCTTGTTGTGGTGCAAGCCCAAAAAGCTCGTCGTTTTGAGACAGGGTTGTTCCCGAGCGGTTCCAAGGCGTTCCCTTGAATATCCGTCGATTCCATACAACCTCTTCTAAGCGTGCAACAAATTGGTGAATATAGACGTCTAATTTTGCTGTCAGAAGTTCGCCTGGATCGATACTGCGGTGCTCTGATATTTTGTTGGCAAGATTGACGAATGCCAGCCTTGTGATTGTCGTGGCTGGGCGCCCGTTACTACCAATTCCAGCGACGAGTGTGCGCCATAATCGGTCAGGGACATTTTGGCCAGCTGTAGCTTGACGAAGTGAAAATCCTCCCATTTCTAAACATTCTTGTAGGGCTATGCCATCGGCCATGCGTGCAGATAAGTCAGCGATGACACCGAGTTCGACTCCTTGGACGAAAAGAATGCCATTACTGTAGTATGGATTCTCTGTGGTCGAATCAACAGTATGTAGCACAGAACACTGGTTAAAATCTTAGTCACACATCTATCATATTGCTTAGGATCATGTACTTACTGCCCCATATGCTATAGAAGAGTCCCTACTTTGACCCCATCGAACATGAGCATTTTTCCCTTTCGTAGCATTATAATGTCCATCCCCTGGCAAGCTAACTAGTGGATTGCCATTTATTCTTCTCGTAGAGCGAGCTTGGGGATCTCCAAAAGGTAAGCCGTCCACTCTTTTGATCCATTTTGGGATATCGTCCCACTTTTGCAGAATACCAGAGTCGAGCAGTAAATTTGTCACTTGACCGACCACGTCACAACTGATTGAGCTTGACAACCGAAACTTGGAAAAGACACCATATGTGTTTATTCTCGAGCCCGAGGATCGCAGTTTCTTAGGCGTCTGGTGGGTCGATATGGACGGTCCCTTTGATTGGGTTGGTTCATATATTACGATATCCGAAGACGAATGATTCGAGTTAGTCGTTGCTTTGGAACCAAAATTTGACAATGGCGGATTTCTTGTAGCATAGCCTTCTTGGCTCACTGGAAACCAGTAGCGCAGGAGAATGTCTAGAGATGACGATTGGTCAATGACATGGGTCATAACATCCATTAGAACTTCGAGCAAGGTTTTCTCATAGTCAGGCGTAATCGAATCACCATCAGATGCGATGGCCAAAAGGGCGTAAATCGTGTCTCGGGGATCTGCGGTTTGAAACGCTTTGAGAGATGTGAGAAGCCACTCCAAAGTTCTACAAGGGGTGTCACCTCGACCTCCAGCTGAAGGTTTGAGTTCCCTGACCGTTCTCATGAGCTCTAACGCACCGGAATGGTTTAAGCTGCCAAGAGGATCCGTATCGTATTTGTGCCGAATTGTCCTCGTACGAAGTAGCTGTGAAATATCGACCAAATTGGTTTCAAAAAGCTCAACAGCGTCCGCAAAGTCTCTCCAATCCATTGCATCCTCTCCAACCATAAGTGTGGCATCCTTAGCGGAAACAATCTCCTGAACCACCCATCTCCTTGAGAACCATTCATTTTGCAGAAGCGCATACACAACACTCCAGTCGTGCTGTGGGGTTTGGGAGAAGAAACCAGGGGTTAGCATAGCAGAGATTGTTCTCATTGCAGCCCTTGATTGCATCGACGACTCTCCAAGCCATACAATAACGTTCTTTGCACTTCGGTAGATGTCTGCCGTACGGCGCACCTGTTCGCTCCTCTCCTTGAGGTTCTCTTGGTTAATGCAGAGGGCATCCGCCCATACTACCACATTTTTGTCTTGCTGACGCAGTTGCCTTAGAGCAGCGTATAGATTTGGTTGAATGGCGATTTCCGTGGCAGATGTTTCGGTTTCTCCATTACGATGTTTGATCGTTATAGTTTCTGAGGCTGCACTGGATCCCCAAACGTATGACAATGCCTCATAACGATCTACGACAGCCGAAAGAGGAGTATGTACAAGGGCAGCTCGAAGTGGTTCATCCTTTTCTCCGGCGTAGAGTTTGAGGAGACGAATCTCGCCCACTAGAAGCGTTAGATATAAGGCACGGAAGACAACCTGTTTTGAAACGGTATGTGGAAGAGCAGAGTGCCTTGTTTTGTCGATTCCGCAATATCGCTCTACTCGGCTGGTAACCGGAGGGAGCTCATCGAGAATTTTCTCGTAGCTTGTTTCCCCGGGAGAAGAGTTATCAAGCTCATCATATAGCCGGGTACGTTTGACAAAGTCTCTTTGGTCTGAAGGTTCTTCATCCAATGTGCGCTTGTTGGATACTGGCAACGGTAATGCTTTCATTGTGGCTGAATTCCCAACTCACACCTTCGAATAAATCAAATGGTCACCAAAATTTATATGTACACAGCTGTCGCAATTGAAATCGGTCAACTTTTAATGTTCCTAGATAGAAAAGAAACTCTTTTTATCAAGCAAGTGGGCGTCGGTGCAGTTTTCTTCTTCTCTGCAAAAGCGCGCCGCTATGAGGAGGCTGTGCTATGTCATTGTCTGCCATTTTATTGTACACTGGCCAGTGGAAGAAATCACTCAGCCTTCCACCTGGTTGCATCCAGCCGCGCCGAGCGTCGAGGTAAAGCTAGGATCATGGTGAGTGGTTTTGTTATATGGGCTGGTACACAACGCACGCAGAAATGCCATTCCTGACTGCATTGGGGTCTTTTCGTTTAAGGATCTGATTTGCTTCGATATAGTCGTTTGTAGAAGACAGAAGTGGGTCGACACTTATTGTCAATCGGACTCTGGGAATCATCTGATCTCAGCCGAGAATTTGTGAGTCGACCAACCATCTACGAAGGGAGCCCCTCCATATGCGTTTAACTCAACGATGTGACAATTATTGAATCCAGAGCGCCAGAGAGGCGAGTATAGTGGCTCAAACCCCCCCCAAAACGTGGGGGCAGGGCAAGCCTTTGAAATGGCTAATAATAGACTATTTGGGGTACGTTACAAGAGGCTCTCTCAGCATGCAAACATGGCTCTTGATTATTGCGGCCAAGTTCTTGATACTTTTCGGCAGCTCCGTGCTTGCATCGCAGAACCTTACCAGCGCCTTGAAAGTGATGTAAGCTTATCAACCTTGCTCAAATCCTTAGATAGTGCAGCTTTGTTATCGGCCCAAGTTCGGGAAGTACGATCTCTGCTGCTTCAGCGTGTTCTCTTGCTTGCTTGCCATGGGGACAGGTATCGCCATGGGTGATAAATGCTCCTTCACTAGCATTCCGATCAACAACGTGGAGTTACTTGGGCTTAGCACCGCATTACTTGTCGGGATGTCAGTCATGTGGTCACGATGTCCAAGTTGTAAGTAAGGCCGGAATCGTATAATAATAAGAAATCATAATTCGTGACACTTATAATACGAACTTCCTTAACAGGGGTCTATATCACTGTCGGGTTTTCATCATTCATAAAAAAGAAAGGCTACTGCAACCGTGTCGCCCGTATTGTATTCATGACATTGAGCTATTATATAGAGATATGAAAATGCCATCTCGTAATTGACAGCTTCAGTGCTACGGGGATTCGGAGTAGCTTAACAAATGAAGTACTCATGTGTGATATCGACACACTTTTACAAAAGTTCTGAAATACAACCATGAAGTGAAGCAATGCTCCTATCATGGTGGATATAGCATACTCAGATTACAGGAAAGGCCTGTATTGAACAATGTAGATCCATGATTTATTGAAGCCCTTCCAAGCACATCAGAAATGGTGAATCCTACGTATTTCTCTACTGATTCACTCAATGGCCAGCCAACTTTCGTATAAGACCATTCCGTTCCATATTAATACTTTTTAGGATTGTATCCATTCAAACCATACATTTTTGCTAATATCGATAACTTTACCATGGCACCTCCAAAGATAGTACTGACAACAAAGTCCGCTCCAGAGAAACCCATGCCAAAAACAACGACAGTGAAGAACCGGGTACAGAAAACACCAGCAGTGAGGTCACTTGCATTGAATAGACCCTCTTCAAATGAAACGAAGCTGAAAAAGTCCACGCCGAGAAAAAGTTTCTTTCTTGACGAGGTCGAGGTAGAAAGTTCAGACGAGTCAAATCCGGAATCTGATGGAGAGGATGAGGACGAAGAGCAAGTATCCGCCAAAGAATTACTGGAGCGATATAAAGAAATGCTGAAGCTGTACGTGGACTACGAAGAGATCACTGGGTGTAGGGAGATGGCAAATGAGATCTTCAAACTTCAACTCGCCGATCTTGATGGCTACTTTGAAATTCTTGGGTTCTCAAATTCTGAGGCAAGATCTCACCCAAATTAAGCTAATAGTAAACTGCATCGTACGACATAGCTTACCATTTGTGTTTAGAGTTTCCAAAATACGACAGGTCCCATCGATAAAACTATTTATGAAGGCGAGGTTGGAAGGTTTAGACAATATAACTGGAGAAGGAAGGATTACAAGGATGTTTGGGTGACTGATATGGTAAATAATTTAAGATGCGGCCATGGAACACAGAAGAAGTTTAGATCCCAAACGCCTGCTGACTGGCTTTTGGTAGATGAAGCCACATAAAATGGAAACTGGACAGTTATTCTGGGCACTAACAAATATATGGGATATTCTTAATGAGATCAAAATATTAAGTTCAGCATCCAAGATCCATCCGAAGTTGCCACAGGTAATTCTCTCATAACAGAGCTTTGGGTGATATATGTACTGATGATTACAGGAGCTTAGGGAATACCACGCAGGTGAATTTCGGGCCACCCGAGTTTTCTTATCTGATTATTCCAGCGAGTGTGGAAAAGCAAAGGAGAGAAGCAAACAACTCGTTATTAATTGGATAGATGAAGAAGAAGGAAATATTTTGTGGCTCTTTGAGCAATATCTGACATTGCGCAAGAAACTTTCACTTGGGAAGAAGTGATCGAAGCTCCTTTGCTGTTTATAAGCACAAATATTTGACAGTATTAATCGAAGCTTTTGCTACTGAGCTAGCATTCATCCATTTGAGCCTCGACCTGTGCACTTCACCGTATTGTAGTGTTGTCTTATCTTATCAAACTCAGTAAAACTTTAGGCACAACTGATCGCGGGACACAAAAGATCTCATATAATGTCGTCTATGCTTTTAGGTTCTCAACGATTGATTCAGGTTTGCTGAGAGGTAGAAACAAGTAAACATGTTTGAACCGTTAACTTTAGACGACTGAGGAGTTCAATGCGAGATTTCCAATGGAGACCAAGATTCTGGTAGATTTCTTTTTCAAGGAGGCGAATCCAATCTACTTTCAGCTACTCGCAGTCGAAGGAGGCTGAGAGCAACAAGGAGTAGTTTCAGCTCTAGTCATCGAGTGAACAACTAGGTTTCATTCAAAAATTGATTAGACATGACAGATGGAAAGAAGAAGAGAACTATTCCTAAACATTCAGCACCGCAAGATCTATTACACCGAAAATAGAAGCCACAGCAGTCTTCAAACATAGGCTCGCACACATGCCTAGCCCACTCTCTCTATATTTACGCCAGATGGTCGAACAGTCACTTGATGTTTTAAAATTCCACAGATGATAGTTACTACATCTCTAATGTCCAACACCATGCTCACCATTCTTGGTGATAAAAAAGTGCACCTTAACTCAGAAAAGCTCTAGCAATGTTACTGTTGTGACTGCATGTTCCTACGGAACCTCCTTTTTCCGCTCGCCTAAACGAAGCCGGTCTCCCTCTCTTCTCGATGTAAACAAAAAAAAAGCCTACAGCACTTCCGCAATTGGAATGAATAAACCACTCCCTTTTTATTTTTAAAAAAGGAAAAAAGGACTGAAGAGACATATTTCAAAGTCAGATATTTGTTATCTTTATGAATTCCTTTTAGGGAATCCACTAAGAAAGCCCAGGGGACGAACCTCTAGAGAAGATGCTTCTCGTTGCCAGGGAAAGATATCAAGCTCACTTTTCGTGTTTGTCCCAATTTGTGACCTACCAACTCTAAAGTCGATACATAAGTTACCTTCTAGCACCCACACCCCCTTCTACGCACATTACGCACATGTTCGACCTACCTTAGACCCACACCCATATTGACTTATATACAACATGTCGAAATCCTGCACATGCGAACTTGGATTTCTTGCATCTGTCGCATTTAGTCAACAGCCACAACATAGCAATGCCATCAAACAAGCGCCGAAAAGTTCAAGATTGCCAAATGGCCATACCAAATGGCTCGAGCTGGTTCATGCCCGCAAATCGAAATCCCGGCGAGCATCCTCGTGTTGCGCTTAACGACTTCTGTCAACGGAATAAACTTGCGTATCATTATGACCTCAAGTTCCCAGGGATTATCACTCTCTCCTTTGAAGGACCCTGGAAGTCGATAAATCTGGTCAAATTTGCTGCAGCGACGAAGAAGGAGTGTGATGTGGCGGCATTGGCCTGGTTTGCCGTATATGTCCCCATGATCTTGACATTCACCAGCACTTTCTAACTCTTGACAGACAAATTCACTTGCCCCAGGAAGCTATATTCTCAGTGTATCAGATGAGAAGCCAGTGAACCGGCTTGCACAAACCGAAACAAGTGACGCAATTTCTACCAGCGTTACGTACTACAACCTGCAGATTCGTACCAAAATCGAACATCAAGTATCTGAAAAGGCAACAACGGTTAGCATATATATTGGTCTTAACATTGATCGAGTCTATCACTAATTCTTTGGTCTTTAGGAACCACAAAAGCCAATAAAACTTCCCCGTTCCACTTCAGTAGAGGGTAGCTTGGGAGATTCATCTGCCGACCCAGAAGTACTGGAGCAACCGAGTCCCAAGGCAATGCTTTCAGTAATTGAGGATGCAGACGCCCTCGCACTCGAAAGATGTGAAGACGAAAAGCATGGAGAGGCAGTGAATGGCTATGCACGTACTTTGCTATTAGCTAGCACCGGCAAAGATACGAGAGAAGTAGGGCTTGCCTATAGGCTAAAAGTCATCTAATCTCAGCAAACCTCTAAGAGAAACAGAACGAGTCCACTCGGATTCAGAATTCTATGATATATATCTCAAGTTGCTAGTACGGTGGGAAACTGGTATGTTTGTGAGTTGAAGAAGATATGGCAAGACTGTAATTTAGAAAGGTTGTGTGTTTATTAAGCAGCTTTCTTATTCAAGTATCAAGCTTTCCCCATTGCTTATATCGACGAAGTTGACTTCGGCCAACGCGGCTAGTCCTGCTTCATCATCATCTTCTTCTCCCTCCTTCTCTAATGCCTCTTTCAAAGTGATCGTTTTGCGGTTCAAAAACCAACTTACTATGCCACCTCCAATTTTGACCTCGTCATGCGTTGCAATCCAATATTTCGCTCTGATCATTCGTTGCACCTTCAACCCATTATGTGCGCCCAAATTTAGCTGGGCTTTGGAAGTAAGCTTGATATCGTGCAAGCCATGCAAAAGCGCCAAGGTATCGATTGGAGTCGATGCTGTAGTCAATGGCTCAATATCTCTAGGAGTGACTCCATGCGGTGTATATATTACTGCTTCTGCTTGGGAACTGCAGCTCTGTATTAGTTCTGAATAATTAATCGAGTGGAGTTACAGACTTGGCCGTGAGAGCGAATGATACCATTACAGCAGAGTGATAGTAGAGCAAGTCTTGGCCTGGGTATGCGAGTCCACTTATACCAATGAATGATGGTAGCGGAGCTTTTGAGCTCTCGGTCCAGTTCCCTGAAAAGCGTGGAACATCCTCCACAAACTCAAAATGTCCCCATGATCGGATTGCCGATGCTGCTTTGGTGGTGGCAAGCACAGGCACTTTGGAAGATATCTAGATTTCCAATTGGAATGATTCTAGTGATTCAAGAACTTTGACATACCTCTAATAAGGTCTCTTTGTGCATATGATCAGTGAATTCATGAGATACAACGACTAAGTCAATCCACCAATGCTTTGATTCATTTCCCATTGTAGCTGCAAGAGGTTTACTATCGGCATCCACAATAGGTTTGGATATAGTATCTGTGTGGATGCCGCATGCAGCTTCCTCAATTCCCTGTATCGCATCCTCAACCTCCGCAATTGTCTGAACGATACTAGGTTGTTTATGCCACTGCTGAGAAAAGAACGGCGCCACATCACTCTGGCCACCGCGAAGCCAAGGATCGAACAGAACATGATAGTACGCACGTTTGTTCGGGTTGTGTGATGTAACGGGATACGGGAGAGAAAGGAGCCATGTTGTGTCCGCATTAAGGTGTGTGAGAAGGGGCCTTCGAGTAGACAGGGCATCTGTTACGGAGGATCGCAAAGTCTGATAGAGTTGCGCGGACGGGTCATTATTTTCCATTGAATGGTACGACTCCAGCATCGGTCAACTTTATGGAGTATATCTACAGAAAGTTGAAGAAGTCATCGGCAGCAACCACACATAGAGATGCGGTTATGATGAATACGACGTTGTGACGTCTTAGACTGGGGCTCGGTAAGATTTCCATACGCATCACATGGTACAATATCCGTAAAAGAAAGCTTTATTTACTTGAAGATGCCTCTTATCCAGAACCTACCGAAAGCATCATGAGAAAGACAGAGCAACAAGATACGCGATTTCAAGAACTCCTAGAGAACAGCTTTATAGCAATAGGGTAGAGGGCGGGACTGCTCTATATTATAACCTCGGTAACCTCGGTCCTCGCACGACTAAAAGAACCACCGTCCACAGGATGTTTTGTCTCGAAACTTGAAGTACTACGCGCTAAAAGCTAGTTGGCTAGTCTGTCCATTCATTGAATCGTGGGGAAGCCTGCTCGTTTCAGCAGCATGGTGAGACGAGAGATGATCTGAGGAATCTTGGCACAAACTTTATGCCTACCGACTCTACAACTCCAAAAGCTGATCGACTGAAGGAGATCTCTCTATACGGCGCGTACCGACACATGATCTGACTTTCACGCGAACGGACTGACTGCCTTATGTTCATGGGGACTTTATCTCTATTGAGCCTCTAAGCTTTTGAAAAGCAACATGTCGAACAGCTTAAATGGGATTATTTTATGCATAACTCTTGTGAATTGAGACACATCTTGGCTATGCGAAAAATACAACATCCTTTGACGGTCTTGGAAATTCTTGACATACGGAGCTGTCATAGGTGGTTTATTTCACGCTCAATACGACAGCTTATTCTTGCCTGTTTGCATCTCAGACCCTAATACCAACAACATGAGACGAAACCACAAAATCTGGGTCCATCAATGGCACCAATAACAATGGTCTCGTCGTCCATAGTGGGACAACACGATGTGAGATTTCCAGCTTCTACAGTCCCGAGCCCAGATCTCTTGATTGTCGCTCCGTAGATCATACATCATCCCATGTCAATACGAGCCAAAGTCTGAACACGACGAGTGAGATATTCCGGAAGAGTGCCCGAGACATCCATCGGTCGACTCGCCCTCCCAAGCGCGGATAGCGGCTCTACGGCAAAGTTTTTGCCTGCAGTATATTCTTCCGTATCTGGTGAAACCGTTGCTATGTGCTTGCTGGAAGTAACCAAAGGTGAGGCAGGCGGGGCCCATATTATGAGACTCGGGGGTTGAGACTGTTTCATTTTAAAATGAACTTCGCTTAATCTAGAATTGTCGAGATAGTTTCGGGGTGGGTTTTGCGAAGATGGCCTCAGACCAGGCCATAGTAGTATATATAGATCTGGCGAATTGTCTATTTTTTCCTTTTCTTGTCACTCCAACTCACCTTCATCCCAACTCATCAACTCATCCATTTCACTTCTCCTTCCGCCGGTCGGACTATTAAACTTAAAACACACTCGTTATTTTACCATCACTCGACCACCCGAACCCCATCCTCAACCCTACCAGCCAAAATGCAGTTCACATTCGCCGCCGTCCTCTCGCTCCTCGCCATCGTCAACGCTGCTGCCGTCACCCCCAGCTCCCCTATCCTCAGCCGCCAGAATGCCAACCGCCCCGTTCCCAACGGAGCTTGCTGCATCTCCGCCACGAGCTTGAAGCAAGATGTGTGCAACGTCAATGGCCAGACCGGTCGTTGCGTTCCCGCCGGTGTCAACAACTGTACGTGATTCCCGTTCCCTCTGCTTGCTAGACGCGCGCTTTTCGGGTTGAGTTTTTTTCGTTGCTAATGAAGTTGGCAATATAGGTGGTGACCGATTGACCTGCATCGAAGACAACAGACTCACATGTGACGCAACCAAGTTGGAGCGTGGCAGACCTCTTTGCAGACTCACCAACGGAGCCTAAGTTAATGACGATGGAGTGAATAGTTTCAGAGGGCTGGTTATTGGTAGCTTTGACTCTAGCTGTATATAACTCTAATGCCAGATGATAAAAACCAAATCCTGCTATTCTTTCGTGCTTGCTGATGTCTTTTTGATCTGCTGAGACCTTTCAACTGGCCAAAACTGAAACGGCCAGGATCTATAGCTGATAGCTTATGTTGAATTGACGAATAAGAGATTCTCAACATAGAACTGTAAATGGTACATGCCACATCTTAATGGATTCCATTAATGGTATATCTCTAATTTTCATCCATGTACATCGTTAAAAAGTATTTACAGCAGTAAGAAAGCAATTCCCATCGCGGCACCACCAAGCACCAGGCTCACCTGCCCGCCAATTCTACTTCCAGCGCTTGGACTCGAGGTTGTTGCAGCCGGACTGTCTCCAGTGGGTGAAGGAGCGGCTGAAGTAGGTTCGCTGGGTGTTGTCGTTTCGTTTACTTCCTTGATACGACCGTCGAGTTTAATATCGATAGGACTTTTGCTGATAATATATTGCGTCAGGACTTCGTCTTGTGTATCAAGGACCGCGAACTCTGTCTTCTTCTGGAAAATGTTGTCTCCACCACCAGCAAGGAAATCTAATGTCACGACATTGTATGTCTTGGTTTTGTCCAGAGGAGCGTCGCCAATGGTGACCTCGACGAGCCTCGAGCCATTGGCCGCGGATGGGTTCCATTCGATTGTAATGCCGCTAGAAACTTGTACATTGGAGGTTACGGCTTTGTTGTTATATTGGTTGACCTTCGTGTAGACACCTTCAAGAGTTTTCCATAGTTCGTCTCCAGTTATGGCAATCTCAACGATAGCATTACCAAAGGGAAATGCCGTTAGAACTTCGCCACGTGTGATGATACCTTCGTCAATCGTGGCACGGATACCACCGGAGTTGATTAGAGCGAAGTCTGCAGTTTTGCTGATATTACGGCGATAAGTCAACATGGCATCAGTCATGAAATCGCCAAGTAAGCATTCTCCGGCTCTACATTTCGACTGATCTAGCTCGACTTTAGTGTCTCCGACGCTCGTGGCGGCGAAGGCTTCAAATGGTTTTCGCCAATCTTTGATTTGTTCTTGAAGTTTGGTGTCTTGGGCAGTTTTATTGTCGAGATGAATTGGAGCTCCATGATATGCAAGAATCTTGCCAGATGGGTCGTATGTAACATCTATGTAGCCTAGGTATTCGCCCCATCGGTATCTGGAGACGGTTAGTCACTGGTACGCCAAAGTGATAATTGATTCCATACGCAGTAACAATAAAAACCTCATCACCATCCTTGTTCTTCTTTATGGTTGGGTATTCTCCCACAGCACCAGTAAAGTTACCGAGAGGTGTATGACTGTGACCACCCATGATAAGCTGCAGCCCAGTTGTGGCCTCTGCAAGCTTCTGATCTTCATCATACCCAATATGCGTAATAGCAGCGATTCTCGTGATATTAGTGGTGCTCTTTATCAAGTCAATGGTATTTTGAACAGCAATTGTTACATCTGTGAATGTGGTGCCTTTGCCAGGGTTGGATATAGAAGGAGTTTCCGGGGTTGTAACACCAATGACGGCCAACCCAAATTGCTCGTAGATGTGGAACGGCTTGATGGTCTTGTTGAGTACTGGGTGGTCGGAAACAATGTTTGCGCTGATAATTGGGAATGTCAAATTCTGGAGGAATTCTCCCAGTTTATCATCACCGGCGTCAAACTCATGGTTCCCCAAGGTCATGCCATCAAACCCAAGCTGGTTGATGGTCTCGGCAATCTTCTCGCCCCCGTAGAAGCTGTAAAATAGGGTTCCCTAAGCCAATTAACCCCGCTTCACCATGATATCTCATAAGGTAAACACAGAATAGCAAGGCTTACTTGGAATTCATCGCCAACGTTGAGGAATAAGCTGTCTTGGAGGCCGGGTCTGATGTCTTTGATCTTCTGGGACACACGCGCATATCCGCCAAAGCAGCCTGCAGAGGGAGACACGCAATCGGTTCCAGAAGATCGGAACTCATCTAGGTGGGAGTGGACATCGTTAATGTGAAAGAAGGAGATATTGTAGTTGCCCTGGTCGTCAATGAAGCGTTTGTTCAAGCTACGTTCACTAAGAAGCACATCCTCGGCCATTGCCACCGCAATGGCACACGAAAGGAGCGAAATGGAGGATTGGAAGAGCTTCATGGTTTCTCAATTGATCACGGTCAGAACAGAGTACAGACTGGAAGCAGAACAGAGCCGTGCGCCTGGGAATTGGCTCAAGATAAACAATTCACGTCGCCATTCTTATTTGCATCATACCGACTGTAAGAAGGATGTCAGCCTTGCGCCGAAACCGCATTGAGAAGGCGACAAGACACGGTCAGCTTGGCCATGAAGCTTGTACTCATGTTTGGCAGGCCACGCCGTAGCACGACGTACGGAGAACGGCGATGGCTGGCTCGGTAGCTGGTATTGCAAGCTAGGGAAGATCTCTTCCGCAATAGAGCTTGGTGTACCGGGACACGAGATAGCAAACAGCCTATGATTCGGTGCAATGTTGTATGCAGGAACGAACAGGAGACCCGATATCCAACAAGACAGCCTTGTCACTTGGCGATGTTAGTCGCTGAGCCTGGGAACGAATCAATTGATACTCGTTTTGCTGCTTGACTCTTCTCGAGTCAAAGCGATAGCATTCTTGTGTTAGTATCAGCTTCGGCAAACTCACTTTAAGCATGGCTTGACTCTAAGAATGCATGATGCAGCTGAGAAATAGAATTCTCACATTCAAGTCTGAAATAGTGAATGGCCACTAATTAGAGTTGAAACTGAGAGAGTAAGTTTTAAGACATGCAGCATTGCGGGCTGACAGAAGGGCCTAGCTAGTAAACATGTTTCTTTAGCCTGTAGACAAAGGTTAGATTATTTAAGTACACAGGTGATTCAATTCATGATAGTAGACGTTTGCTAACAAACAATCTGCGGTTGCCTTTGACAAGATACCTTATATACTACCTCATTTGTCAATCTCAAAGTCACTGGCCTGCCGATTCAAGAACGAAACTCCCCGTTTCCGGACTTGGCACTATAATCTGATATGACCTCTCAGATATAGACAACGCTCTGGAGGCATGGGTTTCTGGCCAAGCAGCGGGCTTGCATCTCAATGAAGATATAAACGCCGCTTTCGGGCAATCAAAGTGTAAGATACACCTGTGGATGAACAGATGAAGAAACCCAATACAAACCACGGTGCCAGATGCAACATCTACGGAAACCTACTTCAACGTTCTGTCTCACAGATGGACTACTATTTATCCTCGATTCTTGCACAAAATGATTTCCCGTTGCTTTCTAGAATCACTTACTATCTATTCTCACTACGTAATTAAAGACGCTGAGCTGGTGTGCACTTTATGCTCAACGCGCCTCCACTAGTGGGGAATTCTAACCAAAAGGGATATAATCATATGGCAAATGAGCTTTAGCAAAAGGTCACACAGCTATGATACGAAGGAAGTTGTGTTACATGAGAAGGTCACATGGGCTGTAAATATAGCGCTAATATGAATTTTCATGTTAATAACGCTCTCTCTAGAATAGTGCTGAACATTTCAGAAGTCATCGTCTTCAGTGCCAGTCGTTTCTGCTTCGCTACGATCCACATCCAAGCTTTCCCTGCCCTTCTTGCCTTTAATGCTGAATCTACTCCAGTTGATGCGACCTTCTTTAGGCGTACCACTGTCCTTGTCCTTGTCTTTACCCTTCCACTCGCCGGAACCTAGCATTGGGCTGCTAGTCATGCTGTTCATATTCCTGCGGAGATCGTCCTCAACAAATTCATCGAAGCTACCCTCACGTGGTGCCGAATCAGAAGTTGCAACACTACTGCCGCCCTTTTTGTTGCCAAAAAAGCTAGAGTCCTTGTTGCGAATAGAGGATAGGCTAAATTTACTGGAACTGCCCTTACGTAGTAGCTTGCTAGCAAAAGAAGACTCTTTGAGGCTGGCAGAAAGGGTTGGTTCGGATGGAGCATTACTTGACGTGATTCTCTCCAAACTCTCCTGTGACTCGGCCATACTATGCTGGGTATGAATAGAATGCGTATCGTGCCTCGACTCGGTAGGAGAGTATGTATTGACACCTTGCGGGAAAGAATCCGGCGCAACCCCCTCAGTCGTCCTATCCCTGGACTTTCCTTTGCCTTTCTCCGCCTTTGATGCGAACGGATTGACTGTGCTGAGTATTGTTTTGAAGTCAGGTGCCGCTGGGTTGAGCTTTGGGGTGATAGGCTTGTGCGATGAAGGTGGTCGAGTACCAATCACGCCAATTGGCGTCGGACTCGATTGACCAGCGAGATCCGATGGTAGGAGGATATCATCGTCATCACTCACAAGACCACTAGCTAGGGCAGTAGAAGACCCATGTTGAATACTTGGGCGACGTGACGGATTTCTAGACCAAGTTTGAGGTGCATTTATGGACCAGTTCGTGGCAAGGGGGCTAGCTCTGTTTGTCATATTCCCGTCCACAGCTGGACCCCAACCAAATGGCGCACTATCAGTTGACGGTCGAGGTAGATCTGAGGAAGCGATGGACACTGGCCGCGGGCTACTGGGATCACGTTCAGAAAAGCTTGCAGAAGGATCATCTATGCTTGAGCCAAACATGTTGAAGCCTCGTCGACGTCTCGCTTCGATGTTTCGAGCTGGAGCGGGTGCATTCCCATCCCTAACTTCTCCGGCTGAGCCTCGGGTTAAAAAGCTTGGGATGTTCCAGCTCGTTGAGAAACTGATTCGTCGAGGTCGATTAGTTGTGAGTTCTGGCTCTTCCGTAGAACGTGGAAACGATTGGCTTTGTCCATGTTTCAAGCTCCCTAAAGCAGGGCCATCTCCTTGCATAGTCTTCCCTCTCGCTCGTGTAAACATGTCCTTTACATTCCCAAAACCGCGATGAAGGGGAGCCTGATCCGACCCATTTGAGGATCCAATCACACCAAAGTTCCCTCTAGGTGAAGTCAACGACCTGCGGTCGAGCTCGTACTCACGATCTGAAACTCCATACATAGCCAGGTTATGGGAAGAATTGCGGGGGCTTGATAGAAGACTTGGGGATCGACTAGAAGACGCTGGTGACTGAGGGTCCTGTTCATAGGTGGCAGGAGGTAAAGGTGGACCAAAAGACCCAGAATCAGATCCGGGACTTGAAGGATCATCATCCGCAAAAATGTTCGATGGCAATAATGAAGTTGCGGTAGGGCTGAGAGGTGCTCCGGCAGTGAAAGATCGAATATCTGCATCTGTCATACCACTCATGTGTTCTGAAAGGGGGACCATTGCAATATCGTTGGTGCTTAGATCAAAATATGGTCCCGGAGCAAAGGAAGGAGACATAGTACTGTTGTAAGCACCAACACCCGGAAACTGGGGCTCAGCAACAGAGTAACCAGGAGATGACATCGTGTTTGTCCGGCTTTTTCGGTGACGACTGCGGCGAGATTTGGCTTTACTTTGACCACCAGATGGATCAAAGTCAACCCCCGACGAATTCCTCTGATACATCATTGGATTATGTTGTGTGCGTGCTTGAATAACGGTGAATTGAGCTTGCAGTTCCTGCATTTGTGCTTGTAGTGTCCGTAGTTGATTTGACTTTTCCACAAGAATCTTGCGACGTTCTTCGTACATGAACTCATAGTCACGATCGCTCTGCGCCGAGACAGTATCATATGCAATCGCGTCTTCGCCATCTTGCGCACCTGGAAGGTTCTTTCTTTCTTCTTCCAGTTCCTTCAGCCGGAGACCTTTGATTCGAATCTCGTCTTCTAATTTCTCCAGCGCAGACTGTTGTTGATATGTAGCAGCTCGAAGCTCATCAACTTTAACTTCCTTTTCTTCGGCCATCTTGGCCCTTCCGCTCTCCCAATTCTCTCGCTGCGTCTTCATGTCCTCTATTTCCTTACTCCACCTCGCCATATCATCCTGCATTTTTGACCGCTCCGCTTGCTTCTCACGGAGGGACTTTTCTGCTTGGCTCTTACGATTCTGGGCTTGACGGTTTGATCTCTCAGAATAATTAACTTCCTTCCTTAGCTTCTCACTGGCTTCCTCTCTTTCCTTTAATGACTGCTTCTTCTGTTCTTTTTCTTTGGTTAACTCATTAATTTGTCGTTTATTTTCTTCCATGTCCTTCGCCCCTTGCTCGTTCAATTCTTCAGTCTCTCGCCGAATTGACTCGAACCTCTCTGTCAACTTCTGCATGGTCTCTTCTGGTTGTTTTGCTAAGAGTGCAGCTAAGGCTGCCTGGTCCGCGGCGGCACTTGACGGAGAATGCTTTCTACCACCAGTGTTGCGGCGCTGTCCAGAATTGGTGGTGCTTAACTCGCGGCTCATGGGTGTAGGCCCTTCGGGAACAACGGCGGTTTCTATGCCTGCAGGCTGTGTACGTATGGCCGCCGATTCATCACTGCTGTCCGCAAGAGCGCCATTCTGTTGATCCTCGATGGAAAGATTCGAAGGCACCCGACCGTTCGCAAGCTGAGGGCGACCATCTCTCCCATATGTTCTCAGCCGTATGACTCCACTTCCAGCCTGGAAATTATTCGTTCCAACCGCGATAACTCTTACGTTGTAAAAATGACCTGGTTTCAAACCCGTAACTGTAATAGCAGTCTCCTGCCGGGACGAGTCACCAACTTGAACTAATTAGCTCTTGCCCCCTTATATATCTAGCCAAGCTTACTATTAACTCCATTAACCTGTATGAGATACCTCACCACCGGCTTATTCGGACCTGGGCGTGTCCAGTGCAGGGTAACAGCATCTGCCTTTATGCCAGCTAGGAAGACCGAAGGGGCTTCCGGAACGTCGTAGCCTAGTATACTGATGAGCTCGGGAACGGGTTTCCAGAGCGTGAGCCATGCTCTGTGTAAAATCCTGCCAAATCATTATGACGTTAGTGGGCAATTTCTAAACCGCGGGCCGGCATAAGACCAGAGAGATACACACCAGAGTAAGGCGCCATAGGTCACGACCGACTGAACAAAAACCATATCAGCGTCTGTGACATGGCCCAAAATCCAAGTCACCAGCTCGCCGTACTGCCGGATCGCGTTCATGCAGATGTGTGCGTTGTCAAATAAAGTTCTTCAGACAGGGAAAACAGTGGCAATATTCGGGGGTCCTGTGGCCACCACGTAAAGTGGTTTGGGGTGAGATGCTTCTATTGAACCTGCGGACTCGACGAGTCTTCTGCTGTGGTGGTGAGAGCACTGATGTTGGCGATGTGCTAAATAGCTGGCATATGAGGATCTTTCGAAGAATGAATCAGGTACTTCATGTTATGCGGCGGCCGAGTGGGCTGAGATCATTGGTCCGTAACCAATCGAGACTCTGCCGGAGTGGGTGGCTGAATTGCGGCAGGGGCTGAACCCCCAATTTCAGTGTACTCCGTACTCAGCTTAGCAGCTTAGCGAGTGGGACAGGACTGATTGTGTGTATATATATACAAAACTGTGCCAGAACCTCACTTCGACTCTCCAGATCCCTCGCAACTATTCACACATAGCCCCTTTCTACAAGATGGCTTCTTTGGGCCAAGATATCGACTGTAAATCAAGCAGAAAAGAAACAAAGACACGAGTGGATAAGTCCTGTAATAAACAAGCAACTTTCCATACCATCACCTACGACTCGACCCTAGTTTAATGCCAGCATACTTGGAAGGCTTGGGGAACAGGATTCTTCTTAGAAACTAATGCACAGACTTAGTGTTTTTATCCGATTTTTGAACCAGACTCGCTTCAGGAGTAGATTGTAGTAAGAGGGATACCTCCTGACTAACCAAGTCCAGAGTAAACTGATTAATTCATTCTGCAAGATGATCCCGAGTAACTGAAGAAGCTTGTATATTATTGCTGTCTAAATGCTATCTAGGATATAACCTTTAATTAAACTTTGATTGATTTAATTAGTTTGAGATTCTAGATAGCAGTTGTATCAAGCTGCCATTATGGGTTTTGAAGTGAACATACAGCTTACAATTGTAAGAACAGACTATGCCACTAGTTGTGAAGAGTATCTGTATACCCAGAAAAAGTAACAAACATCTTGGAATACCATTCAGCTGATATATCACTACTTTTGGACTATTTCTAAGCGCAAAAAGCTTTTCTCGGTGTCTCATTTCTTGAAGTGGCTGTACTGATAGTTGGCTAAAGCGCTTCAGGAAGAATCTAACGAAGAGAGAGTCAGAACCTTCCTATATCTTCCTACTTGACTTTTACTTGATTTTCACAGACTGCTGCTCAAATTCACTGCTTATCAGTCTCTAGTTTGTTCGTTAGTAGTCATGGTAAATAAACAAGTTTCATCTCAACTACAACAGTTCCATCGATTTCAAAAGCTGCCAACCGGGATTCGTACCATGATTTGGTCCTATTACTACGAAGCTCACAATTCACGCATAATTGATGTGCACATGGCCCACTCAGAAACCACTATATCATACTCAGATATTCCAGCCTTCATATTTCCTCCACCAAACAGGGAAGAGTTGGTTATCCTTAGTGGGGTTCCTCAATGTCCTTTGCCAACGGTATATAACATATCCTTCCCTACCAACACCCTATGCCCATGCTTTCGGTCTGCATCGAGGCTCGAGAGCTTGTTTTAGACAAACTTCAGACGATCTTCAATCCAAACGATGTTTTGAAGGCGGATCCGGGACATCGAAGTAGATAGTCGCTCCTGAACGGCGCCGTTGTTCGACCCCAATTCATACGTATGGAGAGACCTATTGCACGCTTCGACCTTAGAAAGGACCCTTTGTACATCAAACAATGGCCTGGACTCGACATTATCTCACGATGGGTACCAACGGAACATTTGAAATTACTTCAAACCATCATTATGCCATTGGCCTACTTTGAAGAACTATATGATCGTGGCGCTCATGTTGATGGGAGAAACAATTTGTTCCTCAAGCTGACTGGACTACAGAGAGTCGTCGTCACACTACGTCGAGGCCTCAAGTGTAATTGTATTTCAGTGGCGGAGATCATATCGAAGAGGAAGATTGGGATAGAGATGAAACTTTGGCCCAGCAGGTTCTCATGCCAATGGTCAAGAGATTTGAGCAAACATACCCTAATTGGGCGACGCCGACATGGAAGCTTGCTTCTAGTAAAGAGGTCGCTTTGAGAATTCTTGGGTTGAAAGAGTGAAATGAAAGTTTGTAGTCTCTCAAGGAATATTACATTGCTATTAGGTTGCTAAAATAAACATGTAGCTTAACTAACTATTGACCATTAGATCTGGGCGGAGTCCTCATACAGCTTCATCTCAGCCCGCATAGCTATTAGCCCGGTTTCTGTAGCATTGTTTCCTCTGTGTCCCTATCTATTCTTGATCATAAAATGAGAGCAAGTGTTGGGCGTGAGATGGGTATCAAATTGATGGCTGGGAAAAAAAAGAACAAAGGAACGTTGTCTAACAGCACAGCTGTAAGATACCCCGAGTTCTACTAGGTATAGTACCACCTACTCGAGGAATATCATGTGCAAATTGCAGTTCTGTGTTAGCTATCATTTTAGAGCTGAGCGTTGTTCACATGCAAATCAACCGTTCGGCGGACCACCACGGGAATTCCACTTATTGTTCAGCATCCACATACATACTATACTCGGCACGATACAAAACGGCCATCCCGTACAGTAGAGGCCCAGTAAAAATACATAGGAAAGGCTTGACCGTCCGAAGGCATGAAAGAATACGGATAACCAAGAGGGAACTAGAGTCTTGAAGGCCCTTTGTACCTGTCCGGTACAAATACGCCGAACTGGTGCTTGATGAACTGTGACCTATTGATTGATGCTTCTGTGAATACCACTGTACTCCGAAGCAATGCGTCTCAGTCGCAAGCTAACAAAATCATATGAGAACCACCTCTAATGGTATGCTAAAGTGGAATGGTTGGGAATGTAAGGGTAAGAGTCAGCAGTACAACGATGTTCGAATGGTGGGACGTATTGGTGTTCTGGCGCCCTAAAAATTAAGTAAGACTGCAGGGATTTCCCCATGATTTAACGCTTGTCGTCAGTCGTTTCTTAGTAGTCACACGGCGCATCAGCCTCGCCGAGCTCAACATTCCCATTCATCCATACTACCTACTTCATTTCTCCTCAGACCGTTTTGCTGTCCTACTTCCCTTATTTTCGAATGTATATATAAATCCGAATCTTCATTATCGACTATGCAGTACGTGAGAAGTATCAGCGGATCGGTTTCGAAGACATGGAACTCCATCAATCCTGCCACCCTCAGTGGCGCCATTGATGTTATAGTTGTTGAGCAAGAAGATGGCACTTTGGCGTGCTCACCATTCCATGTGCGCTTCGGAAAGTTTTCGTTACTACGACCGTAAGTTATTTCCAACACCTCAATTGCCGCACAATGCGAGACATCCGGACACCAGATACCAGCAAAGCGGCTTGTGCCTATGACACCACCTTGCTGACTTTGAGAATACAGATATGAGAAGAAGGTGGAATTCCGAGTGAACGATGCGAAACAAGACTATGCGATGAAGCTTGGGGAGGGTGGAGAAGCGTTCTTCGTGTTCGAAACCACCGAAAACATCCCAGAAGCTATGCAAACCTCACCTTTAGTTTCTCCCGCATCAAGTCCACCTTTAGAAGCTGAGGGTCTGGAGCCCGGAGTGTCGGAATTGTCAGAGCCAGATTTCCTTGATCTAGATACAGTGCAAGGAAGGCAAAGGTCTGGCAGTACGGCTAGACCTGGGACTGGTATTGCTGGAAACTCCGGGAAGCAACCAAGTAATCTGGGTAGGTTCATCATAATTCCGTTGTTTATGGCTGTCCTGTGTGTAAATTTCTGACCCAAGCTTACATTCTCAGGTGCTCTGACACCACTTTCAGCGTCACCGGACCTGACAAGACCAGTATCTGGAGACTGGGCTGGAGTACCAACCCGACCCGACGGAATCCCTAGACCCCACACGGACGAGATATTACCAGCTTCTGCTCGCACACATCATAATGAAGGGGCGGAAAGAGAACGGGTCACTCGCTCCATGACTCCGGGACTTCACGGGCGAGAGGGCACATCTGATAACTTCACAGAAAGGTCTATGAGCCCACCGCCTCTTCCCACCAAAGAAGCAATAGAGCGTGCTCTAGCTTTATCTGAAAGACTCTCTGCTTCGAACATTCCAAGTCAGGTAACGGATACGGGAGACCTGATGCTAGATATGACCGGTTACAAAAGTAGTGATGACGACGCCTTACGTGCAGAGGTCATTGCAAGGAAAATTCTATCCGAAGAGCTTGAAGGAAATTACGATATTGGAGCGTTAATTGGTGCAGATGAGCACGGAAACTTATGGATATATAGTAGCGAAGAGGCAAAGGACGCAGCGAGCCAACGGGCAGCTATGGCCGGAGTTGGAAACCCCAATATCTTGACCAGCGAGTAAGTCCTGTTCCAGATATGCGAACAATAGCTTTTGCGAACTAATAGCTTTTCATTCACGCGTCGGAGCTATACTGACAATGATTGTGTAGTGCTGCATCAGACCCAGGTTATCATAGTGATGCAGAGAGCGATATATTACCATCTAGCGCTGCAATTGCCCCAAATCACAGGCGAGCTGATTCAAGCGGAGTCCTGGGCATCCAAACCCCCCCAACTACACCTCCCGGCACCGCTGGGGATCCAAATCGGAACTACGCAAAGACTCTTCGCTTAACAAGTGATCAATTAAAGGCGCTTTCTTTGAAAGCTGGCCCAAATCCTATGAGCTTCACAGTAAACCGAGCTACTTGTCAGGCATACATGTATTTGTGGCGTTATGATGTCCCTGTGGTCATATCCGACATTGATGGCACTATTACTAAGTCCGATGCGCTTGGGCATGTTCTTAACATGATCGGCCGAGATTGGACACACATCGGTGTTGCAAAGCTATATACCGAGATCGTCAACAATGGATTTAACATTATGTATCTGACGTCTCGATCTGTAGGTCAAGCAGACACAACAAGAGCATACCTCGCAGGTGTTGTTCAAGAAGGTTATCGGTTACCGAAGGGGCCGACCATCATGAGTCCTGATAGGACGGTAGCTGCGTTGCGGCGAGAATTATATATTCGGAAACCCGAAGTCTTCAAAATGGCATGTCTCCGTGACATTAAGAGCTTATTCGGACTCGGCCGAAGACCATTTTATGCAGGTTTTGGTAACAGGCTTACCGATGCTCTTTCTTACCGGTCTGTTAGCATACCCAGCAACAGGATCTTTACCATCAACAGTAATGCAGAGGTAAACAGTTTTGACCCCGAGCAGTTGCAATTTATGATTGCACTTATGTAGTACACTGAGCTAACATTTTAAGGTGTCGCTGGATCTTCTAAGCTTGAACAAACTAAAGTACAGCTATGTCAACATGCGTGAGGTTGTCGATCACTATTTCCCACCTACCAACACTTTACTGAGTGGCGGTGGCGAAGAGGTATGAACCCACCCCTTCTCGTGCATTTCAGCTCCCCTTTTACCCGCTGGAAATTTGCTGATTGAATCTACAGTATACCGATTTTAGCTACTGGCGTGAACCTGTGCTTGACATCGATGAGTTCAGTGATTCAGAAAGCGATGGCTCTGAAGACGAAGAAGAGGGAGACGAGAACCATGCAAGCGAGGACGAGGGCGACGACGGCGATGAAGATGGCAACGACGAACTTGGCGACAGTTACATCTCACGGGACTCTATAGATGAGTATGAAGATGGACTAGAAGGAAGCATACTATCCGAGTCGATAGAGGGTGATGAGATGACTGCCAGCATGCTGGAAGCAGAAGAAGTAGGTACCCGCCCGTCTGACTTCGGTTCGATAATTTGAGAGTGCAAATGCGTTCGAAGACCGATTTGAAGGAGACTAACTCTTATGCAGGACGAATATGAGGAAGAGCTCACCCAAGAACTTGAACATTCTGACCCTCAGAAAAACGACGATACCCAGGTCACACTCCATGCGGAGCAGAGTGTGCAGCAAGATCTGGATGCTGCAATAATATCGGGTGTAAAAGGATTGAGTTTAGAGCAGCAAAGCTCAGAGGAAAAAGTAGTTTGAGGCGTTATAAATCCACTGTATAAAACATATAGTGTCATTGGAACAGGTCATTGGCTGGGTGGTTTGGAAAGGAACATCGGAAGGCATGTAATTCAACACCATTTTGTAATATGGAACGTGCCGAATTTTTCAAGGAGTTTTAGCTGTATAGATAGCATAGGCATAGCATAGCGAGGCGCGACTTGTAAACAATTGCATTACGTTTTCAATCGAGACCAACAGCCCTGCAGATCTTGCAACATGACGTGAACATAAATGGGGCTTTTCAGAATGAAAAGAGAGAGAGGGAGAGAGAGAGAAAGGTATGTATAAACATATGCATATGCACATGCGTTCACTGGTGAAATTCCGTAATGGACTTAGGTAGAGGTATTGTATGATAGGATCTGTATTCATTGTGATCCCCCTTCTCTAACCTCTACTAACAAGAAGTACACACATACATTGATAGGTATAATCCCCACAAAACCGTCCCTTAGCAATCGCTCGTTAAAATCAATGCAAGAGGCTCCATCCAACTAGTCGCTAGGCTTTCACAACAAGTAAACAATTCATAATATAAAACGGCTGAAATATAAAAGTGTGAGGGATTATTACAAAGCTACGGTAATGGTTGGGGGTGTCTCTCTTTCTTCCTCGCTCTCTCTTTCGTTCCCATTCCAAACAAAATAAAACATAACAACTTTCTCAACTCCTAAAAACGACCCCTGCGCCATGATTTGATGTAAGCAATTAGCCATCTAGCCAGTGCGATTTGAGGTGAAACCACCCTTTCAATCCAATCCCAATTTGATAGTATATAGATAGTTGTGAACTAGCTTAGTTCTGCGCTCGTCTTTGGTGAGACACATCACCTCTCTGTGCGGTCCTTTCCTCTCCGTCTGAAGAAATCCATCACTTTCCTGGCAGCACCGCTCGATCCAGCATGGTCAGAGTGTGTTGGGCCGTACCCATTGCCCTGTTCTTGTTCGTATGCATCCGCAAATCTTCGATTGTTCTTTGTCAATACACCTCGGCCAGAAGAGTTTGTTCTCGCCGCTCCAGTTCTCCGCTCATCTTGAGCGTTGAAGCCTGCCGGGTACGTGCCCCGAGGACCACTGGTCATTTCGCTAAGATCGGTTTCAGACTCTGTAGTAAGAGCGGATTGATCTTGTCGAAAGTTAATAGGAGGGAATAGTTGTGGTGGCGCACCAGATCGGGGATCAGTGGCATGGTGGGAAGTATAGTTTTGGTGAGCTTGGGGAGGGCTTGCAGTCGAGGTACCACGACGGTCGAGAATAGGACTATCATGCTGTCGATCATATGCCCCATCAGCAGAATAAGGATGTGCAACTGTAGTACTGTTGCTGACATTTCTGGATTGTGCTGCAGGTTGAGAGTATTGTGGGTTAGGGTTTTCGAGATAGTTTCCACGACTGTCTGGTCGGCCTTCATAATCTACGTCCGCTTGGGCAGCACTGTTTGCTCCTTGTTCCTTGCCAATCCCAATAGACTTCAACGAAAAGCCAGATGGTAAGAGAGAGAACCTTCTTGACTGTTTGTCCTGAAGCGTCGTTTGCGAACCAGTTATACTTCCACTTCTCTTCTTATTGAAACCAAAGGATAGTGATCGCCTCGAATCGATAGATTGTCGTGAGTCATTTCCCGCACCAATTCCTCCTGACATGCTCACAGGTGGGTATGACCTCTTCGGCTTCTCTTGGCCCTGCTCAGTTTTATCCCTCTTCCCACCAAAGATGGAATTTGTCCTGCTAAAGAGACTCCCGATCGTATTTGAGCGCTTGTGACCCTTGGGTTCTGGTGCAGCTGCTGACTCAGGAAGACCTGCAATTCTTGCAAATTTAGCTGGTACCTGGCTGGCGCTAACATGGCCATACTCCTGCTCCTCCTGACTCAAGGGAGCCGAGATATTGTAGGACTTGGGGCCCATAGGTTGAGCTATACGACCATGGGCATTCGTACCCGCAACAGTAGGTGCTGCTGGCTGGCTATAAGAGCCACGGTTTGGGAGTGCCCCGGAGCGGCCGGACGACATAGATCCACCGGTATTCGGTCTGTTCACTCCACCCATCGATACAGGTGGGCCACCCGGTATGTAGTTTGCGTCAGAGGCGGCACGTGCAGCCTCACGTCCTGGTCTTGTTGGTGGAGGCATACCTGCCCGTTGTGAACTTGTAGGGCGTCGGTCCTGAACATAAGATACCGGTGGGTCTCGAGGTAGCGGCTTTTCCTTTGATAGAACTCGCCTGGCTTGGGTTGACTGGTGTGCTTGAACTTCCACAGGCCCCTGGCTTCCAGATCGAGCTCGAGATTTCTGAGCAGGCGCCACAGATGGTTCACCACGTGCGGTTTGAGATTTAGGGGCAACGTATTCCACTTGCACGGTTCTTCGCTTGTTGTCCTTTGAAGGTTTCGGATGCGAATCTATCGCATCAGGATCCACATTCCCATGTTTCCGGCCGATCTCCCCCAGGCCAGTTGGCGATTTTGCAGTCTTAGAAGGCTCTCTAACTGACGCACTTCGGGCGAGCAAAGGCCCTTCTTGCTCTTCGTTATTGAGTGACGTATTGCCAATCTCACCGGATGTGGTTGTAGTGCTGGTAATGAAGCCCACGACATGATGGTATTCACTCAGCCAACTATGTCTTGCTACTTCAAACAAATCTGCTCGTTTTCTAGGGTCTGGGACAAGTATGCGGCGGAGAAGGTCTCGCGCGTGTGGCGTTACATATTCAGGGAAAGTTAGTGGAGTGGAAACAATGTATTTATAAAGAAGATTGATGTTATCTCCCTCGGGGTTGGCCGGGTCGTCATCAAATGGAAGATATCCTGCTAACATAGCGTACTATTAAAGTTAGCCAAACATCAACATGAATCAGATCATATCAGCTTACCAGGATTACGCCGCAGCTCCATACGTCAACTTTACGTCCAGTGTATAAGGAGTCGCTGACAACAAGTTCTGGAGCTGCATAACAAGGACTTCCGCAACTTGTCTGCATCAGATCGCCTCTTCGGTACCCGCCAGGTTGAATTTTGTCAAGTTCCATTCTTTTGACATATTCTCGATTCGACAAGTTCTCTTCAACTGCCTCTCCCAGTTCATCATCAGAATTGAATGTGTTCGCAAATCCAAAGTCGGTAATGATAATGTTGCGATTTCGATCCAGGAGCAAATTTTCTAACTTGAGATCTCTGTGCACGATGCCCTTTTTATGTAAATATCCCACACCGGAAACCAGTTGTGCAAACAACCGTCGGGCAGCATTGTCCTTTAAGTACCGGTGATTCAAGATATAATCGAAAAGCTCTCCACCAGATGCGTATTCTAGAATAATTCCAATCTGCTTTTCAGTCTCCACCATTTCATGTAGGCGCACAATATTTGGATGGGATATCTCTCGGAGGATGGCAATCTCACGATAGATCTTAGCAAGTCTGGTGGGATTATGTCCCACGGTATCGCGGCGTATTAGTTTGATAGCGACCTTAAGATATATCAGTTAATGCTCGAATATGTTGCAGAGCATACTTACTTGAACTCCACCTTCCTGTTTCCACCCCATCTTGACTTTGCCAAACTCACCCTCTCCTAAGGTGTTGCCTAGATAATAGTCCCCAAACTTGCTATTCTTTTCCCTTTTACCAGAGCTGCTTGCATGATCATGTCGGCTTCGTGGGCCTCGAGTCGATTCCTCTACAGCATCGGGGGAACTGATGTTCAGATCCCCAGCTGGTGTATGATGGCTGTTTGGTGAAGTAGGCTGGGCTTCCAACATGCGTTCATGTTCGCGCTCGATGTCTACTTCGGGCTTGCTGATCACAACGCGGTTCAGAACCTCACTAGCTTCCCGTGACAAACCACCCGGTGGTGATATAGCTCCCACAGGTTGCCTACTGTTGGATACTGCTGCAGACCCGGTAGCTCTAGGTTGTTCTCGACTTCCACTAGGACGATGTGGCACTGCTTCCGGAGAGTGCTGGGCCTTCCGTCTTGCACGAGATGCAGCTGCAGCATCATCACCAGAAGCACCATTCACCTGCCCAACACCGTTACTTCTGTGTCTATCTGTTCGATCATACTGCCCATCTGTAGTCACGCGCGGTGAAGTTGTTAATTCATTATTGTGTCCAGCCCGTCTTGATCTCTCACTCCTATCTGCTGTTGCTGCTGATTGTCCCGAAGTTCGGTTTGAAGAGGTCCTAGGTGAAACAATCGGAGGAACACCGCGCTGATGATCACCTGGAGACATTACTGCATGTCCCGATGACGAGGTTGCACTGAGAGGAGAGGAAAGTGCTGGAACTGCACCACGAGCTGCTCCGGAGCTTGCACCAGTGCCGGAAGGTGAATAGTGTTGAGGCTGTGTGGTATTGTTGTTCTGTTGTGCGCCATTGCCGCTAGGCCTCCTAGATGGCCGCCGGGTAGAGGAAGGAGACGCGTTTGTAGGTGATTGATTGTAGTATGGATCTCGAGATTGCGAGCCCGCGGGATAAGGTCTATTTGATGATGTGGCTGGGATGGGCGAGTGCGAGCCTACGGTTGTTGGCTGGTGAGGCGCTGATTGCAAAGCAGCCGAAGACATTTCCTCGTTGCCAGCGTTGCGCAGAGAGTGACCTGTGATGTCTCTGATCTCTGCAGTTGGGAAGCAACCGTTGAGAGAGGTTGGCAGACTGGAAGCCGATCCGAACGAAAGCGAGAATTATCGCCTCTATCGCCAATGGGACTATCTAGCTACCATGGTGTGGTGGTGAGAAAGGTGAGAAAGACAGAGCGGTCAGCAACGCTGTATTGATAGGTCGCGAAGGTCGCGGCCCTGAAAGTGTCGATCGTGTCTCGTTGCTCGGGGATCCAGGGGGCCCAACGTAGCGATAACCAGAACCAAGCGATGAGCTGGGGCGGTATGAGGTGGTGGGTGAGGTGGTGGGAGAAGAAAGTGAAGCGTAATGGCGAAGCTGGCGAGAGCTCTACCTGTGTATTTGTTTCTGGGAATGGCTGAGATCTATCTCCTGGAGATGGGAAGGGAGGTCTTGCTAGTGGTGTTGTGATGTGGAGCGTAGCGGGTTCAGCCATGTGCGCTTTGCTTGAAGCTGTAATTTCCTTTTTCGGCTTTAAATTTAGCGAGCTGCAGGAAAGGGGATGGTAGAGTGACGTGAAGCGAAGCAAAGACGAAGTGCTGGTCACCAAGACGCAAGTTACAGATGGTTTGCACAGCACCGCGGACAGGATTGAGCGTACAACAACAAATACACACTGGATAGGACGACGCCAGGCGTGGGCCGCAATCGCGGTGTGGTATCTCCAGTGAGGGACGGACGAGTATAGTGCGGTGGAGAGCGTCGCTGAACCTTAATCGCGGCGAGAGGTACGACGGACACTACGTCAACTACAATTCACTTCTTAAACAACCTCACTCCCCACAGCGCAGTCAAAGTCAAATCCGTAGCGTATAGCTGTCTCACGCAGGAATCCAATGGCCACTCCAACACAATACTTAGACGCCTTTGCAGGAGACGATTGGACTTGACTTGACATGACATATTACACAGTACACATTACCAGATTTTGAGGCGATTCACTTCCACCCTCCCATGGAATGGTACCCAAAGAACGAAATGAACGAAGGGATTGCAGCATCCAACCATGCGCGCGCGATGCATCCTAGTGATATGCCAAATTCATGCCTTTCCCGTTTATGCCCACTTTCAGGCGCTCATCTCGAGCCTCTCTGCCGGGCTGACCACAAAATACCTGTTCGAATTGGCAAAGTCAATCCAGCACCGGTCTTGTTTTGTTTGTTTATCTGCATTGATGAGGCAGATGGTGTTCGTAGGACACCGGTCTTTGGACCTGGGATAGCCCTGGGACTCCTCATCTGAACCTTCCCACAATTCCGATCATCACTTGGGCTGACTTTTGCTTTTACTGCCTATCCTACTCCTCCGACCCAATCTCTCGCATCAAAGCATCATTGCAATATCCCCCATCGCCTAGAGGCAAAATGCATTGCGGAAAGTCCACATTGCTTTTGCAAGCAAGAAGTGAGAAGTCGCAAGTTGAGAGTCGAGGCTCCTCCACAGTCGAGAGTCTGAAACGCATAAAAGCTAAAATGGTCGGAAATGAGGCGTCGAACAGCCTATCCCTCCCTCCCTGGTAAGATGCTCAACCCACCAATCAATCGTAAAGCTATGGTCAACCCTGACGCTATCGACCTTCGATTCCCTGACGAGCCTGATCTGCTCGCCCTTGGAGAGATCTCTTGGAAGTTGGAATTCCGGCAAGCTATTTCGGGTCACTTGTGGCAGAGATGAGATCATGAGAGCTTCAATCCAAGTGTTTTGTTTACAACCAGGTTCACCCTCGCCATTAGGGGACTTGGGATAACACGGGCTCACGGCCATTCCGAGGTTTCTTTTTCGGATGAACTCTATTGCTACCGGACCCAAGCTACTGTACCGGATTGTAACTGTACTGAGGAACAAGAACTAAACTATGGGGACGGGAAGACCATTTCATACCTATCCGATATATATCCAATGTATTAGAATAGGTACAATCAACATCAATATCGTACCTACTGTATGATACAACCATCAGCACCAATCGCGACTCGACCGATAGCATTTGTCTGATGTATCTCAAACATCATTACCAAAACAAAAGAAATTACGATTCTCCAAATTAAAGATGCTTGCTTCTTACGCCATAGGGGTGCCTGAGTGTCTTGAGGCCGAAAGGAATATATATCCTCAAAAACGATATAATAGCATTTCAAATATCACAAGTCAAGAACAATGCAAGCAAACGTGTATTAATTAGCCCTACCTCGTAAAACTTTGACATGACGCCAAACATGCACCATCCCGCCTGGTTGTCCTCGATTCATCCAATTGCGACCCGTCATCGCGTGTTTGCTCCGGAGAATAACATGCCTGTTTTGTCGCGGCTCCACCGTCAGCTTGAAACGAAACATCCTTACCAGTTCCTGGATTTGAAAATATGAACCTTCTAGTCGTTGCAAAAAATACGACGTGCAATTTGGAAGACGAGTCTTGAAATGACATCCCAACACAATTAACCATAGAACGCTTTACAGCTAATTTCGAAAGACGTTTCTATCCCGCTTCAAAGGTGAAACCAAACTTTGGCCAGCTGGGTATCCCCTGCCCATCTGCTAGTATAGAAGTCTATGCTCACTTTGCCTATTAATAGGAGAGGTGCCTTTTGCACTCATGGTAACAAAACCACTGCTCGGCAACTATGAGCAACTTCCTGGTCATGAGATGTCCTATCTTCCTCTAAAGGAGTTTCGAGCTTGCAGATTAAGAGCGAAGCCAAGCAAGGTTGGTCGATGACCGAATAACATTTGTCGTATTCCGTCCAATCCTTGAATCGTGTGAATTATGACTATTTATTAAAATGCAGCGCAGCGCGCTTCGCATTATCTCTCCGTCTCTCTTATCTGGAGCTTAACTCGACTTGAGTCGGAAAGTGATTAAAACCAAAAGAGTGAGGATTATTGGTCGCGTTCATTACAGTTAACAGTTTTTGACACAAACTTGAAACAATTAGGAAGCATATCTATATAATCTATAACTGAACCCACCATCTGTACTGAAAACGTGACAACACAATAGCTTTGGGTCCGTCAGTTCGTATTCTGTATTTTCTATGTTTTAATCCTCAGGCTAGCTTGCATCCTTCAGCATCGATAGTCCTCAATGTTTAATAAAGAATCTGGGATTCATTCCAGGACTTTTCGGATGAGTTTTTTCCATAATACTCTCCCTTGATTTTGTGCTTAACAAACAATTACAACGTCTCTCACACAGTGACTTCATACCGCAATCACCCGTCGAGAGCAACCTTTCGTCAACCTTCTCTCAAAAGGCACAATCGATAGGAAAATCTATATCGTGCTCCCCAACCTCTATTCCCGCCCGTGCTAAACAAATCAGAGAGAACCCAGCCTAGCCAAAGGCTAGCACATACGGCATTGTAGAAAAAGCTTCTACAATGTAGGGTCACCGATCACCTCATACTAACTGAGGGGCTGCGGGGACAAATTTCATGAAATCGTACTTCCGAGCTTCAGCATACGGCAGGAGACAAAGCCCATATGTATACATATGATAAGCCAAGAGCTCTGTCAGGACTGGTTTGAATTGCTCTCATGCAAATACAGGAGTTGATAGACACGTTTCGGATCTCTCTCTCTCTCTCTCTCCCTATTGTCACACATGTTTTCTGTGAACCATGAACTTGTACGGCGAAAAACGGGTCAGTGCTTATTACCCAATAAGATGGCATCAGGAAGTAGCTAACCTCTACCCGTGACAACTGCTAGAGATATATTTTGGACTAGTGATAATAGACCAATAGTGGCGGTTGGCTCCAAAGTCAGAAACCTCAAGCGAAAGGAGAATGTCAGAGCTGGAGTATCTGACACTTATCTAGCCAAATAGAAGAGCCGAATAATGGAAACGAGGTTGAAAGCTAGCATGAGAGTTTCACAACTGGGCTTTTGCTCAGTTGGCCTTCATTACTAGACTCGGCTTATGTATTACCCAGGATGCTAGAGGTTGTCATCCTGTATAGGAAACTTCACGATGTTGGAGCGAAGAAATGTGCTCTGATCTGCTAATGAGAAACTCACACTCAATGACACGCTGACTTAAGGAAGGCGAGGTACTTTTAAGCGCTATCTGGTGGCGTGCTGGGAGATTCATACTGAAAGGGGAAAGATTGGAGGCAGGACATTATGGCAGCAATAGGAGGTTATGAGAGTAGAGAGTACGAGGCTAAAAACAAAATTCATTGGAAATGCTCCTGGATGAGATTTTGCTACATCTTCGTGTTTGTATAAAGAGCAACACGAATTTTGCCCTCGTCATGCTTCTCCTTGTTAGTTTACATTTTGATACTTATGTTGTAGAAATCCAGGCCCAATGCTAAAGCACTCAGGACTGCTGAATATCCCAGCAAAATTCCCATGGCTTGTATGTCACTGACATGTAAGGTGGGGATGGTCATATTGACAAGCCCAGTCAATAGATTCGCAATCAAAAATATGAATAGACCATTTCGATTGTACGCTTCGAGCACATTACTCGTTGCATGCTTGTATGTCTCCTCTTCAGTGGATTTACTGGCATCTGCGCTCCTGTGGTGGGCCGGGAAGAAGACCGTTTCGACTAAACAAAACAAAAGTATTTGGGAAGTGTTGAATGCTGCAATCCAAATGATATAAGGCAAGTTGGCTAGTCGCCTAGATACGACCCAACCAAAGCCGTAGGTATAAGATGTTAATAAACCATAACTGATTATCCAGACCATAGACCAGCCTCCAAGGGTGAGTAGTAGGCGTTTTCGTGCCTTGATCCCTGTGCCACCAGACAAGGTCCGTGGCATGATATACATACCAGTTGACTGTCCAATGAGGAATATCGCCAGGTAACCAAAAAAACTGAATATGCCTTCTCGGTTCTGAGAAAATAGGTCTTTTCGAGGCGCAGTGAGAATAAATGCTTTGAGGCTCGTATTCTCAAGAGTGATTTGATATAATGAACCTAGAACCACTGCCAGCCCCGCATATGAAGGTAGGTATTGGAACGCGGTTTGGAAAAGCGCAAGGAATGGCGGTAGAAATCCCAGGGTGAAGAAGAAGTTCCAGTGCACTCCATATTCTGTGACGTGCTCGGCATAATCCAGCCCCTTAACCGTATAAAGTCTTATCAAGCCCAATATGAGGAGGGGAAGCGAATGTCTCAACGATCCGTATAAACGTGTTCCAAGCGTCCTTGTTCTCCCTTCTAACTGCTCTTTCAATATTGGTCTTGCAGCTACCAACCCTGCGGAAAAGACGAAAGATCCTACACCGACATCCATCAAGGAGGTTCCCCAGTTCTCAACCTTCGCAAATCTGCGCGGGAAGATTCGAAAATCAACCGCTAGAATAGCAATACATGTAACAACCAACATTGCTCCACGGTATGTAGTGAGGAAGGACTTCTTGGGGAGAGGATTCAGAGCTTCAGGCTTTGACTGTTTGACCGGGGCTCTAGGAGGAAGCTTCCTCTTAACGACAGCGTGAGGAAATGCAAATATGATAGCGACAGGGGCGAGAAGAAGTAGAATCAGAAGTATGGGAGCGTTTGCGTAGACAGTCGTAGCGAGGAGAATTGCGCCGACATTGAGGAGGAAATCTACCGCAGAGGCGAGCGGAGTATAGGTTTTGAAGAACGATTGCCTGGACTGCAACGCAGACCAGAGGATCACTGCCACCTATTTGACAATTAGAAGACCTCTCATTGAAGAAATGATTGCGGGCAGGTGGGCTTGGAGCCAACTCACAGGCGCGACTGCTGTTACATAGTTAATTTCAGAGATGCTCCCTCCTGTCAACCCAGATACGAAAGCTTCTTTCTGGCTCTTGTAGCTCGCAGCCTTCGCTGCTTCTGCTGCCCGCGACATTTGTTCTATATTAAGTTGCTAATGGCCGCTGATTTCAGCTGGTGGGTGGGCATTGCATATGGAGGCTGAACTGAATTGAAGCTATTGAAGTTGCCAGATGTCAAAACCTACTTCTCCCCATTATTTAGCATTTTAGCGAGCGGGAAGATCCCCGCCCGCCTTCCCGCCCGTCTCTCCACAACTTCATCGACAACTCACTTCAGCCTCATTTCTTATCATGTTTCAGTGCCGCCAAAGGAAGTAGTTTGAATGGGTATTCTCTTCTTAAACTACTTGTTTACTCTTTCCCGCTTCTCATCGCTTTCTTTGTTATTCGCGCCATTGTTCTTTGAATATATGACTCGGACGACCAAGTCTGCCACCTTCATACGGATCAATGCTGTTAACCTACAGTTTTATGAAATGCAATGCTGAGTATGTACTGATTGTGACCCAGCTTTGGATGGCACAGTGTGGCACTCATTGCACTAATCACAATATCCTATATGTAGTGATGTGTGCAACTACATATTTGAGAACGAAGTTGAAGATACTCGACATTATCCGCACACTTCTGTGAATTTGAGTTGCGTTGTTGTCTTACCACGAAGCAAATTCCAAGTAGCCTTGTCGGCAGTACCTCTCTCAGATAGTAAGCGCTGGATGAGATGAAGTCTGTCTTGATTTGATGAGTTTCTGTTTGTCACTGATTTCCTCAAATCTAAAACTTCGGTAGACCATAGTATCAATGGCTGTCTAGCAATGGTCTACCAGTGCTTGTGCTGCACATTATTGAGGAGAGTGTCGCCGATCGGTAGTGTTTAGGGCTTAGATCAAAAGCCGCGGCTTTTCCACCTATCGCGTCACGTTGTAGTATTGTGTAACTGTTACTTGTTATGTCTTCTCTTCTATCCTTTTCGTAGGAGCTGCATGGATTATGGATGCTACATCGACGGATCTGATAAAAAACATGGAAGACTCACGTCCTTTATTTGAGGGTTTCAAATGCTTCTATGATTTCCAAAGAATAGCGATAAATATTCAGAAGTGGACAACTCACTTTCTTTCATATCCTATTGGAAAAATATCCCTCCACTTGTCACAAGCATCCTTTTAGACAAAATTATGGCAGATGTTATCAGCGGTTTTAAGAGTGCAACCTTGAAATCTTGGGCAGTGTATATCAAGGCTCTTGCAAGGTGATCGGCGTTGCTCCTCTACATCGGTTTAACGCAACCAGAGTACAACTCTGTGTGATCGATATGCTACTCGTCTTTTACCCTTCCGCCAGGTAGAGACTCAAAACAGTCAGCTGATTCGGCCCCAACTCAACCGGGAATTCTCATCCCGTCGTTTTCAATTCATCCGGAAGAATGTCACCTGCTCCACAACTTTCACCAAAGCCACGATACGAGTGACGAGCATCTGTCCAATCGAGTCGTACGTCCCGGCCCAGGCATAGAGGCAGCACGCGCCTATTATATCCAGGAAACACTACCAATCGGCCCCGAAAGCAATGCATCTTGGAGGCGAGGAAGCTTGATCGATACACAACATACTCCCAGGAGATACTCTGCTTTAGCTCGTCCCAAGAATCTGGCTCAACACGTGGCAAGGCTGGTTGTCACATCCTCAACCCATGTCGATTCGGACGCCGGGAGGGTCAAATAAACTCTTCCACTGTCAAAATGAAAATCCTGAAAACAGCGTAGCATGACTATCTACACGGGATAGCCCTGTTCATAACGACTTGTCAGAGTTTGCCCAGGAGGCGGAGTAAGTGGCTGTGGATGTTGCTAAGGCTATATGGTCATTCCCCTATCAATTTACAAATTAACACTTGAGGGACTATGGATTTGCTTACCTAGAGCAATCTCACCACAAGTTAGTGCTTTCAGTTTTCACCTATCAAGCTTGGAAGTGGTGTATGAGAACTTAGGCGGAAAGTGCTTCAGTGGTAATAGTTCGTGTGAAGTGTTGTGTCGATCATAAGTTCACCGGCTCTTCTTGAATTATAAAGAGTTCAACACTGACCAACTGCGGATCAGTGCATTCGTTGTCAGGAGCGAAAGACGGGCCCAATACTTACATTATGCCGTCCAAGTATATGTAGGCCGCCATCTATGGAAGTTATATCTAATCACGATAAAGGTGAAAAATAGGAGTGCTTAAGCTATTCAGAAATGTCAATGATGGGACTGCTTGGAGTCTATCGGAAGAGTGATCGTACCAGTCCGTAAGTAGTCTATATCATAGCAAGTCTGCTAGTAGATCTAACTTTCTTATTAGGCACTGGTAGATATCCAAAGAGCAATTCCTAATCTACTTTCGCTGGCGGCGCTACTCCTCTCGGGGTATCACAAAGAATGACATAGTCAAGCTTCCTGTCTCATATCTACAGGTTTGGCAGGAAGTGATAGCTTACGTCTATACAGGCAAAGGGCCTGTGACATCTCTTATGAGAGCCAATATCCTGTACCTGGACCGCAATGCTTGGGTAACGCTACCTCACATCTGTGCACTTCAAAAGTCGGTGAGGAACCGGTGCCTTGGGACAATAGATTGGGGATTGCCCTGCAGTGAAGGACACTTCAATGACTTGCATGTATCCGCCATAGTGCCAAAATTCTAAACCTCACTTTGTTGACCTTCTCCATGGATAGTGATCCTTCACCAATTTTTATGCAATAAGTCGGGAATGATGGCGGGAAATATATGCGGGCATTATGCCGCTGCAGATAGAGGGAGCATTTCTTCTATTCTATTCATCCACATACTCTATCAGAGTTTTCTCTCTGCGTCTGCAGCATCTGCAGAACATGAAGATATCAAGCTCATTTAAAATCAAGGTTTCAAACCCCAGACAACCCCACGTATGCACGCAGTTACACTGTCACTTCAATCGGGCCTTAATGGCAGATCCAGATAATTGACCGATGATGAACAGTAGCGCAGAGCAGAATTACGGCCTAAGAACTCACGTAGCGCGTGTGGCAGTTTGTGCACTGGTAATCCTACCTTTATTTTGAGCCTTCAAGGTGCGAGCTACTTGCATATAGTCGCAGTGGTGCAATAAAACGACCCACAACTAGAGAGCTCATCTCATGTACATCGACCCTATTTCTGCACGAACACCAACACCAACACCAACACTATACAAATACCGTAACGCACAGAAGCGGAAACATGGCAGACTGTTTGTTCACCAAGCTGGCATTACGAAATACCACCGGTAGTACTCGGGCAGGTAAGACTGTGTTTCCCAAGTGGATATGCCATCAACGATCGCGCTCCTTGGACACGGAAGATGAGGGGAGGAAGGGGAAGCTCGGACAGCCTCGCTTGTGATTATCCACCACAAGCCACCAAGAAGCTTTAGGCCAGGGTATTTAAGAAGATGCCCCCATGTCATCTTCATTAGACATATGTTATGTTCCGAGGATACCTGAGATTAATTACTGTAGAAGCTGGGGTGAAACAAAGAGTATTGCATATACATTCTGATCTTCGGAGCGGATAAACAACAAAGCATGGGGCACCGATAGATCTGAAGCTCGTACGACATGTGCAGATCTGCTTGGACGGTACCGTTGCGTGTCTTCTGCAATTGTTAGCATCCTCGTTGCTGTTCTAGCCACTGTTGAACCGCTAAAGCACAAGAAATCAGCACATATTTCTCTTTGGATCAGAACAGGCTGAACTAAATCAGCAACCTTTGATGCACACTGAGGAAGCTGTAGATGTCCATTGCCATAGCTAGCTTCGAGTTTGAAAGAAGCAGTTAATTACCCCATGAGGACATATCCCCAGGTAAAACAATATGTCGATAATGCCGCTTCTCACACACATCAAATTTACGGTTATGCCGTCTAGCTCCCCCTAAACAGGACCAAGGATGGTCAACATGTGAAGTCATTCGATCGACGGTTGGTCCAGAGCACCAATGTCTGCGCTGTAAGCGCTTTCGAACTATTGCACCTGGTCCCTTGAAATTTCTCGAAATAACTCTATTTCTCCTCACGTGTTTCTCTATTCATACCCTGGAGATATCTCTATCACGCGTATTCCATATTCGTCTCTGCCCTCAATTAAGCCACCACGAGGAAACTGTCCCACAACATGATATACACAGCATAACTTAAACTCATGCTGTGTAAACTCTCTTTACCTCAGCCACGAGGTCTGCCGACAGCGACAAAGGCGCTTTCCAGAAAATCTTACGGAATCCCGACACATATGCCGTCCAACTTCAAAGTAATATTGTTGTACTTATATACCCTCACACCAAGCCACAACCTCCCACCGTAGTCGAATTGCGATCGAGTCCACTCAAATGCAATTTGTAAACCTGATATGCCTTCCCAAGTATTCCATGTGAATATGATAGTAAACATCACGTTTTGGCGAATCAAGCTATGCACAACACCTGGAGCTCCAATTATCCAACCACCCTCACCAGCATGTCTCGACGACAACACTTTACATAACATTTCGATTCGTCAAACCGACACAAATCTGTCATTTTCACATAGTACTTTCTCTGCTAATTCAGTGGAGCTTGATTGTTGTTGCTTCCCAAGATGTTTTGGCTAATGGTTGTTCGGGCTCACGATATTGCCGCAAGCCGGCCACCGGCCCGGTATTTCTTTCTTTTCCTCACCTAAATCCCGAGAGAGTGTTTCTTCAAGTTACACGAGAGACTACATCATTCGTTCAATATATACTTAATACCGCCGGGAAAAAGTGCCTTTAACCTCGCATATATCTGCCGATACCAAAGACTTTCTCGGGACGCTCCCATTATTTCGGTAGTACGGGAGAGGGTTTCAGCTTGAATAGCATGATGCTCTTCCGGAAATTCCTACCAGATTGATTTGCCTCACGAACGTGCTGGATCTGCTTCAAATGTCACAGCTGTGTCTTCAGAGAATCCCCAAATCTATTGACAAAGATTAATCCTGATTCATATCTTGCTATTCCCACCCCTCCACACCACCATCGACGCAGACCCTGCAAATGCGTACTGGTGCATATGCAGGCATTGTCTGCATAGCATCGTGTGCTGCATATGATGCCTGCATGCTGGATGTGCATTGCAGTAACGCTAAATACCCCTACCCTGCTCGTGTCGAGACTCGAACAACGGACGCACTATCCTTGATTAAATTCACATTCTATTGTGAAAAAGAACTAGGAGTAAGATGACGACGATATGTGGTAGGGGTTTGTTTAGCTATGGCTGGGGATGACATGCTTGAAGAGCAGATAGACAAAGAAGAGACCAAGAAGGGTGATGCGATATATCTGCACCAGATCAAGTCGCGGTATACGTAGATCAAAGTTCTGATGTCATTAGAAGAATTTTGATTTCTATAGAGGTGGGTAGAATATTTCCATCATCTTGCAAAGCCATAACATTGCATTCCATCTACCCAAGAAAAATTATCCCTTTTGAATACTTCTCTTTAGAGCGATTATCTGGGTCCTTTTTTGAAGACTTTTGAGAGACCTGTTGATAAGAGAGGGGTATCTAAACGCTTTTAGAGCCAATAATCCATAGACTTTTCGGAAAAATTGTCAAGCAAGAAGGGTTGCTTCAATTAAGCCAAAACCCATGAATTTGCTCGAGAGAAGGAAAGATATGCTTCCAGATGTGCTATAAACCGCTGTACCGATTTTTAATTGAAGGAAATGCATATGTGAGAAAATAAACCTCTTCTCAAATATTGGTACAGCTGTCGTGATATCGCAGCCCAGGTAAACAAAGCCTAGGCAAAACCATCATCTCAAAAAAACAGATTTGCCCGGCCACCTATAAGTTCCAAAAGAGAGATGAAAGCCATTGCGTGAGGAAGTTGTTTGCGCCTGGGAGATCGTAAGGTCATGAAGATCATTGCTCGTGATGTGTGAGGAGAGGGTAAAGTTTTGCATGGTAAAACTTTTTGGGGGTTTAATTTCTTAGGTAGGAGACATGATTGGAATTAAATGCTGCACTAGCGTCCACATGTCTCATTCCCTTAATAAATAGGTCGCAAGAGTCCTATGAGTCGTAGAAAATTTGCAAAAGGTGCTGCTCAAGATTACTCTGAGAGAGCAGATCTATTGTCTGCTTCTGGTTTGGTATCGTTAGGATATACTTTATCGGATTCCCTGCCTACTTCGACGGCCACAGGGTAAGACTTTTCGTCTTTGTAGCGAAGTAAGGTGGGATGATGTCCGGGAGGGAGCGTAATACTCTCGCTTCTACGGGCACGTGGTGACATGCGGTGGCTGTCATTGGCATCACCATCTGGACGGCTACCCCATGAGGTCTGAAGTGAGTCAGCATGAGCATTAGTGGCTATGAATGTCGAGGTACATACCATTCGTAACGTGCATAGAGCCCAAAGTTTAATCAGACCATGGAAATATCCAAACAGAATGGACACCGGAAGGAATATCAGATCAGACGGTTCGCGCATAAACAGGCCGACAAGTTTGACCACCTTGGTGACAAGTAGGAAAATGAGCTGAGCTACGGTTGCATACCATCCGTATCCAGGCATCGATGTCTCGGCGAACTTGTAAGTCACAAACACAATAAAAGGATCCATCACGAAAGCGAGAGATGTGAAGGTGGCGACGTGTAGTGCATAGGTTGACCAAGGCTGTTGTCTATAATGATATTAGTGTCCAGTAAATGGCGAACCGACTACTGTACGTACCTCCATACATATGCTTCAGTGACCAAGCTGGTATAGTTTGATCGCCAATTGCTACGTGCCCAGCGTGAACACTGATATAAGAACTTGCTGTTATTCTCCAAGGTCGTCTCCAACTCACATTCCCGATTATACTGCACCCAAGTTTTCCACTGATGGGACACCAACCAGCGGGTAATGAAGTTGTCGTCGTCAGCATTGAGCTGGTACTTTCCCCAACGTTCGGTCTTAAAGCCTTCGAGAAACAGGGAGCTCTGGAGGATCTCCGACCGGAAGCATCCCGTCCTTCCGGACATGCAAGAGGTACCGCCATCGATGCCATGTGTAGCCGAAATCTCAAAGTTTCGCCGCTCGATATACGCTGCACCTAGCCAGTTGAAACAGCGTGCCAACCAAGGCCCCGAACGAAGTCTTTTGACCCGCTGACATGTTCCAACACCACCCATCTTTGAATCTTCGAATGGAGCCAGGATCCAAGGAAGCATTGTACGAGGCCACGTGACATCGTCGTCCGCCATCAGAATGAAAGGAGTCTTGACCTTAGGTATGGCCTCGCAGACCTGGATCCGCTTATTGGCAATGGAGGTGTAGAAAATGCGGATATTAGATGCTTCTAGGCTCTTAACAAAGACCCGCAACTTTTCATATTTGTCTGCTGTGGTCACAAGCAAGAGCTCGGAAGGGCCACAGGCCAATATGCTTTGCAAGGAGTCTCTTAATTCTTCGAAATTGTCGTGTATCGTAGGAATGATAACAGTGATGTCTTTTGCAGTATGTCTTGGATTATCAGGAATTGGTATGGATTTATAAGTCCAGTGACTGATGGTGTTGAAGATGAATCGAATGTATCGATGTAGCCTATATTTTTATTAGTCATTCCGAGCTTCAAATGTCTTGAAATCATGATGTTCGTATAACTAGTGGCACATGGCCATCTCGAGCTGGGGAGGACTTTGAGCTTACCAAAGAATCATCCAAGTAAATCCCCAGATACCAAGATCCAAGATACTGAACATGGTTGGCGCCAATTTGACCTGTTAAGGTCTTTCCAAAAAGATAGACCCAAAGTTTGGGTACGAGTTTGATTAATCGATCTTGCCAATGGATAACAGAAAAACTGCTACAGAGGATTGTGTAGCAAATCTAAGGTCTTGCGTGGATAATGAAAAGTCGAGGGAACGTATTTCGGCTTATATTCGTAAGAGGGGAGGTCAGGCGACCGTGTAAACCTCGATTCGAGTGAATGGAGTGCTGATTTGCGGTGCTTTTGTTCCCTGTAAATTTTGCGGAGGGCCTAGAATTCACCTTCAGAGTCCCAAATCTTGGGTGAATGGATCCTGAATATGGCTCTGTTGACGTCGAGGTTGAGGTCGCAGATGGAACTCTACAAATTTTGGTAACAAGCTCAGTATTTTTCTCTTTCCTGTCAGAGATGTAGTTCTTCACTGGATCCAGCCGTGAAATCGAAACAATCTCCGTTTCCGCCAAATTCGATAATTTGCAAAGCTAAAACGCTCGAATATTTGATAAAAGACAATAAACAAAGATGCTTTTGACTAGGCGAACAATGATATTGGAGCACAACGAAGGACTGATACAGAAGTAGCACCAAAAGACCGTCTTCCTGGTGGTATCGATATCAATTGGATGAATACACAAGACTAAGAGCCCTTTTAAACGACACCTTGCACGAAGAGCGCCGGAATGTCATGTTGAAAAAAAGAGAAATGTGCACAGCTGGGCCGAATGGAATATATAGGTCAGCCATGAGAACGTACCATGTCGCGTAGACGCAAGAGCATCACCTCTATCAGCGGGCGCGAACCCGATCTGTCATTTTATGGGAAGTAAGCTCCAATGTTAGTGAGAAGCAGCTGTACTCTAAAGGGTCAGGACAGGCCAGGGATGGGGGACAGAGGCTTGTTGTGGAGAGCAGTAGCAGCAGCATTGTGGATCAACCGTCTGGGAGAAATCGACTCGCGCGCGTCAGGAAAAAAGAGACGCTTATTAGTGTTATTCTTATGAATGAATGAAAGATGTCAATACCTCATTAAAGCTTGGCCAACGCCACATATTACGGGGAATGAGGAGGCCCGGCAGTGCCAGGACCAGATTGGAGTAGAGAAGGCTCTGGCAATAGGATGTATCGCGTAACTACTGCTCGTACGTATGGGTGGGAAGGCATGAGGTGAGGGTGAGGTGAGGTGAGGGTGGTACGGAGTGAGACAAGGCTATTCTACTACCGCCAGTAGTTTGCTGGCTGGGTGCTCTTGGGATCCATACAACGACAGCATGGCCGTAGGAGAGTTGCACCAGTGGGTTGCGGGTATCAAAGAAAAGCACACTCTATCATAGATCACAGGCTGAACTAAAGGCCCTGTGCACCCTGGGGCGTTACTGAGGCGTTCCCTTGGAAGTTGGAAAGCCTGTAAGCCACTACGCATGTCACTGTCAGTGCTCACCCTGGGGTTCCGCTAACTAACCTTCTAACGAAGAAGCGCAATCCCTCCGCTGCACCTCACCGTTTGGAGAGAGTCCAAGCATTGCAGGCCTGTAGGGGTTGCAGGTGAAGCAGGCTCAGTCCTCGCTTAATCCAAAAGGGGGGCATACTCAAGTTGGCTCCCCTTCTTTATGGCAACATTAGCGATAGCCACTACGATCTCGAACTACCGCCAAATCAGCCCACCCTGAATTGTTCCACCCTATGGTTTCCACAGGAATCTGTAATGATATGCAGCTGCCAAAGGGATGAGCGAGGTATACTAGCATGGGCCACGTTATGTTTTGCGTGTGTCTGTCTGCCAGAGTGGGAGGACGCAGCTAAAAAGGCATCATGCATATAGCTAGTGCGGCAAATTGAACGATACAATGCCTATGGGGCTTTGGTACGTATCATGACACGACTCTCGTCGCCTTCATGTTATCAAATCCGCCGCAAAAGTTCAGAATAGCGATCCTCGCGAGGCGCCAGTCGAGCACTAGACCGGCGGCAAGATCAGATCTTACCCATCATCTGCCCACTAGCCTCTCAGATGCTCGATGCGGATCTCAGGTGATCAGGCGAATAACGCGTCCATTACCCTATAGATTCTCAATTTGATCCCCTCCGCGAGCACAATTTCTACTCCACAATTTGCATGGGTACTGAGCAACAGAAATCACTATGCAGCCAGTCCCAGTTTCCGTAGTCACTGTGGGAAAAAAAAACTTCCAACATAGGTATTGTGCAAGGGAAAGCTTTACAAGGACAGACCTTACTCATTTCCCTTTCATCATCTCACAGTTCATCTACATTAGTGCTAGAGGTGTCTCCACTCATTCTACCTTTGAGCAAGAACAGACTATGACCAGCCCGGTGCTAGACTACGGCATGGCGGAGCACGGTGATTGTGGAGAATGGCGAGGCAGGTACTATACGACCTTGCCATCCCAATGTGCCAAGCTATCTGTTTTCACTGACGGGTACGTCCGTTCTGTATGTACCAGAGCAGTACATGTGCAGTACGGGGGAAGGCTCCTAGGTACGGAAGCACGTAGTTCTTCCCCTAATTAAAGTCAATGGAGTAGCTGGGTAGGATTTGGAGGATCATGTATCGAGTGCGGTTCTACGTCCGTCATATGTATGTACCATTTCAGCCATGCTCGCTCTATGGCTTGTGCATGGGCAAACCCCTCGATCTTAGACGGGCCATTTATTAGACTATGGGTCTCAATCTCCTACCGCTTCAGGGCACGGTGTTGTACAGCGGCTGATAACACACTTGATGCAATGGAGATCTTAGGCATATGTGGTGAGAACTCTACTATATCCCTTCACAGATATGGCCAGTTTAAACCCTATTTCATCCATCGCAACTTGGCCTGGCGGTCAATACTATGTCCGGTACCGTTCACACTACATCCAACAATTAATTGCAACCAAGCCCTCTTTTTTCCTCTTCATCCCGACAAGTCTATGTTCCTTGGTAATAAGAGCCCACTTTGGGAATAAGAAGTCCTCAATCTTAGTCGCCTCTTTTTCCCGCTATGTTCTTTCTCCTTGATATGCAGCTAAGAGTTACAGCGAACGTACTGTAGGTGACATAGGCCACATAAGGTGACATCCAACATCCAGACTCTAGAATAGCCTCAACAAGATCTACAATGTCGCGCTAAAAGATGTCACCAACAATGGTAAACGCCTCGCTCGCAACTTCGAAAATGGAACGGAAGTACGGTTATATGCAAGCGATCGAGGTGCCAAATGCTTCTTTCTGGTCCCACCGAGATGCCTCACACACGGGAACTAACCGTGCTGGTTCATACATCATATCAAATAGCATTTTAATATATTCTAGTGATCTGATTCATGACGGCTAAAGCGATACGCTAAAGGCGAGTTTCCAGTATAGAGAACATAAGAAGCAGCAAAAACATCAGCCCCAGATGTTGCCCCGGGCTGCCAACGTCAATTGTTCTCCTTCCAGACAATTCAGCTCTGCGAAAGGCATGTATCTCCGCAGGATTCTGTGGTCCCTTTCCCAGCTTATCTTATTTGACTCGATGGGGAAGGTCAGCGGCGCAGAAGCGGGGGAAATCAGAAAAACATGACTGATCGTTGTTTTAATTATGTTGCCACGGATGGCAGTACCATGCATTCGGGAATTTGTACGCAGAAACCTCGGATTCTCAATGGTAGATACATCTTCGAAGCTCGGATGTATATTTTACGGGTCAAGGTAGAGAGCTGATGTTGGCCCGAGGAGTGGTCCCGGTGTCATTACCGAAGCATCAGTTTTTTTTTGGTCAGAAGGAGTCCTCCCCAGTTATGAATGTGAATGTGACAATCATACCGTCCGTCTCTCCTGCGTGCGAACTTTTGATAATTCGGACGGGAAACCAGCATTCCGCTCGATGACCCATCCGTCCTCTGGTCAAGGATTGCAATGTTCAATCTACCAGTAACAAAATACTGGGCCCGGCACAACTACACAACCCCTAACTTCATGCCTTTCCTCCATGTTACGTCTAGATATCGGATAATTAGAGGTTCCGGGCGTAGATGTTCAACGGCGTTACATTTCTCCACGAGGATCCAACCTCACCAATTTAGGCGTTACACTCTTCTGTCAGGAGTGGCTCTAAGCAGACCAAAGGCTACGGGATATGTCACCGTTGCTATTGGGGAGACACACGAGCAGGAGGAAATCCTTGGCCTCCTCAGCAGTTGGGTCTCCGCATTACTAACCAACAAAGGAGCTTCACACGGCTGGCGTGGCGTGTCAGATAGGATGAGCGAGAAGAGGAGGCAATAGCGACACATCAGAGGGAATTTGGAAGTCCGCGTTATATTAACCTGCATAGAGATGTGAAAGGTTGATTGCGTATGGGGATGCATTAATGCATATCAGGAATCATGTATCAAAGGCTGATCTAACACTACGGGAAAAGACTGCTTGAGTGTAGTGAACATCATAATGACGTTATCTTTAATAACACGAGCTGTAGAGACTCATGTATTCGTATTGCGAATAGGTAGGTTGATTAGAATGAAGATAGCTCTGATGTCACATAATCCCTCTGGAGTTGTGATATAGATGCTTCGCTCTTATTAATACTGTGCCACCCGCCAAAAAGGAAGAGCTGTAACACATGCCAATCTGTGCTACAGCATATACGACCAAGATAGAACGGGATCCATAATCAACACGAATTGGTGACCCTCTTTTAATAATAGTATCCATCTGTAAGCGCTGTAGAGCCGTGACTCCCGCATCATCCCATATCCTCCTGGCGGCCCTGGCTCTTCATCCAGTTCCCATACTCCGTCCGATCTGGGTTGTCCCGAGCCGATTATAGATGTATTTGTTGTATTGGAGCTCCTCGTCTGGCCCGGACAGCAGCAGCAGCAGCATTAGAATGACTACCAAGTAAACTTGCAACAAGTGAGCAATGAAGGGAACAGAAAGCGACGGCTCATTCATTATTCATTAGTAGCGGCTGATCATCCTAGGCCGCCCTCCCTTCCCTTCCCTTCCCTTTCCCTTTCCCTTCCCTTACCGTTCCCTTTTCCTGCCTCTATCCATCTCTCGGATCTAGACGATACCTTCAAAGAATCGAAATAGCCCTAAGCAGAAATCCTGCCCCATCCGTCGTCCTGTATAGCTGCTGCTGTACCACTGCGTGTTCCCATGGTTTCACCTGAATTAAAGCTGGCCTCCCTCCGGATGCCCCGGAAACCATAGTGAGGGGTTGTGTCTCGGCCAGCCAGTCTACACAGCGCGATAGGGCAATGTGGACTTCCCTACCAAGCCTCTAACTAGTACTTTGCTCGTCGTATGTAAGCAGCATCAACCACAACAAACTGGTGAAGGGTCTAGGCATGTTGAGGCTGAGGTTCGTTGGGGCGAGGTTATTGCATCGTCGTCCAAATCCTTCAATCCTTCCTGCACCACAATCCTCCACCTCGCTGGCGCATCGAAGTCGTCACCGCTATTTGGAGATACCCTCATCCCAATTCTGCCATCAAATGCCCTTTTCTCTCGCCATGTGCGGTATATGACTTGCCCTCCTCCCTAGAGGTTGTGCAAGAAGCTGGACGACATGTCCAGCTCGCATTATCATGGCCCGACGACATCCAAGTCGCGCAAGAGGGTCAAGCCCATCCTGAGGAAGCTCACGCAGAGCGAAGATAACTCGTTGGACTTGGATCGCTCGGTTGTAGATGAAGATGGGTTGCGGGGGTATGAATTCAGTACCAGCAGTCGCACATCTCACGATGTGATACACCAAACCGGAAGGAGAGGCTTTCACGCCAGGTCGGCCAGTGGTACTTCGCAGTACTCTAATGGCAGTAGCCATAGGACAGGCTCATTTGTACATCCCTTTATACAAACTCCTCGCCCATATACCCCGCCGTTTGGTACCTCTTCGCAACACTCCTATTCACCAGCACCAACTGAAGATGAGGACGGACACCAGCGCCATAACTACCGGACCGGTTCCAATCTTTCGACTAAAACGCCGTCTTTAAATTCGGCGATTAGTCCGACGACGACGCAACCACTTTTGAGAATCCAAACCAAACAGCAACAATCCTCACTGTCGAGACTCGCGCTCGCGACATCTAACAATTCCTTAAGCAACTCCGGTTACCTCTCACCACTCTCTCCTGATATTGCGTCACCTACCGATACCATGACGCCTGTCTCTGCCATCCGTTCATCGATGGACACCGGCTTTCGTATCCGCAGTCATAGCAACGAGGGGCATAGCCGCCAACAGTCGAATACAGAAACGATTGCGGAGGCTCGGCGCAAATTTGAGGAGAGAGAGGCTGCGAAAGAAGAGAAAGCTGCGCGTGAAGAGATTCGCAAACGAGAGAGGGAAAGCCAGAAGGAGGCTAAGCGAATTGAACGTGGTCACCGTCGTTCCTCTGCTAGTGATGCTACACGTACCCATCGATCAAGATCTGATCTTACTATGCAGTCGCATAATGAGAAATCAGGCAGCATCATAAGCCCTCATCACAGCCCTATGCACAACCCGGATCTAGAAAACGAGGAGCATCCCAACCGCTCACACACTACTACTTCCGCCGTGAAGATGAAGACACACAGCACTTGGACCAAGTTTATGATGTGGCTTCGTACGCGGTTTCTCCGTATAGGCAAGAAAAACCAGAAGGTCCGTCGGTCTTAGGACTGATTATTACCAGACCTCGGGATTTTCTATGATGTCTCGACCTATGCGTACATTACAAGTAATGGCTGTTCAGTGCTAGGCAGCCTTCATCTCGTCCTAGAGATACGTTCTTCCCCAGGAGTAGAAATCGAATAGATACCACATTTTACTCAGAAGAATACCAACCCTACGATTTAGAGCAATATGGATTCTGCATCTGAGATAACTCAGTGCCGGCACTAGCTCATTTCCGTTATCTCGCAACCACCCTTACTTTTTTATAACGATTCCCACTATACACGGTACCCACGAATTTCAAAGGCGTTCAAGAATTTCCATCCATTTCCATTATTTCGGGTTTATATTTGGCATTACTTGCTTCACGAGCTGTGAGCACTTCAGCGAGAGGCAAAGGAAACATACCACCAGCGCGGCGTTCAGGATAAGGAGTTCTTTCATTTTTACGTTGCAGCAGGAGTCTTCCGAGTGAGGACTGGGTGGAAGATTACTATTTTTCAACAGAATAGAGCTAGCACGTGCTTTCCAGCCTCGGTTTCGGCGCAGCTGGCTGTAGTTTGAGCCTACCAGGGACTCTGCGACTTGGAAAGATTGGGAACCTTTATGTGCCTGCCTGAATTAACTTGTTGTGAGTTCATATTGTACTCCACAGGGCTTTGGAGGTAATTTTCTAGATCTTGGCTCATACGTTCAATATGCACAAGCCTCTTCACACCTCAACATCAATACTTCGTTGCTCTTCATTCATTGTTTTGAAAACGTGACTTTCATCTAAAGTTTCAATTCGTGACATAGGGAGTGAAGTGACCTTTTCTTGATAATCTCACGTATGTCCTCTCTCTAATCATGTTCTCATACCAGCAACCTTTTAAATTCTTACTTGTCAATTTTCTTTATGGTAATAGTTGCAAGGTGTCTACATACGCGCTGTAACCCATAGGAGACTAGAGATAAGGAATAGGTTCTTGTTTGTAACAGCAAGGGTCACATTCACAAGGCAGTGCCATTTGAACTTCACCCGTAGCAACGGAGAACATTGATGAATTTAGAGGAGCCAAGAGCCCAAACTCAACACTTGCACCAGCCTTCCTTTGGCACACTCCCGGCGACACGTCTGCAAGTGAACTGTCCATTCCCATATTCTGCATCTAGTAAAGCTGCTTCCTGCCCTGGAATGCCATGCATAAATACTTAATAGTTGCCTCGCTTAATTTCAGGGGAACTTTCTGAATTCGGAAAGTTACTCGCAGATCGCCCATCCGGGTATGGCTTTTTGTGTCTGCGGTCACCACCAGAGCGAGGGAGCGAGTAGTACCCCATGAAACATGAGTATCAGTTTTATGCTGTTGTTCTGCACTGGGAGCTCAGAGGACAACTAGAGAGAATTAAGAATTATGGAAAAGCTTCCTCATCCCTTCCTACTGTCACAACTTTGGAGATAATATTAACCCCACTCAGTACATACATGTCCTTTAGATAGAGAGAGAGTTTGATGAATTAAACAAACTTAATCTCTTGAATTAACAAATTAATTATGCCGTGTGCTGTTTCCAATTTCTATTTTTTTTAAAAAAAATAAGAAGAAATAGAACAGCGGCTAGGGCGTCACATCAATTTAGAAGTTTCAGGGCAAAACCGAAGGTCTTGAGATACTTCCGAACCACGTCTCCAAAAGTAGTACTTGCTCACGGCTGAAAATGATGTCAATTCTGATATGGTAAGCCTGACTTGTTACACAGACTAGCACGAACAGCCACTTCACTTTAATTGTCACAATGATGCCTAGTTAACGTTGAATGATCTCATCTAATTCCTAATTCGTAATATATTATAGCTTGTTGTCATCCATATACTTCAGGCGAATACTGACAGCACGTCTGTGAGCCTCCAGTTCCTCAACTTTGGCTAGCTGCATAACAGCACCGCCGACATTTCTCAGTCCTTGAGCTGTCAAATTCGAGCTCGTGATATGCTTGACATATGACCCAAGATTCACACCCGAGTATTGCTTGGCATATCCATAAGTTGCTAAAGGTAGATGTGAGTATTTGGAATGGAGTGAGGTAAGAATAACTTACGCAATGAATGATTAACGCCTGCGGAATAATCGCCAACACTTTCTGGTGTCCATTCTCCGATAAATACACTGCCAGCATTCTCCACCAAGTCAACAGCTTTTTCTGCATCTTTGATTTGCAAAATCAGATGCTCTGGAGCATATTCATTGCTCAGTTTCAGGGCTTCCTCAATATCCTTAACCACCAGTGTTACGGAGTGCTCAATTGCGCCTCTGACAATGTCTACCCTAGGAAGTGCCATGGCTTGATTGTGTAGTTCATCTTCGATAGCCGTAAGTTCTTTCTCAGAAAGATCAATGGCAATCAATATCACTTGACTGTCAACTCCATGTTCGGCTTGAGACAATAGATCAGAAGCAACGAATGCTGGGTTCGCATCTTTGTCTGCAATTACCAAAACTTCTGATGGTCCGGCTGGCATGTCGATTCCAACACCTGCGTTTGTATCATTGCTCACAAACATTTTGGCAGCTGTGACGAATTGGTTGCCAGGCCCTAGAATCTTATCAACTTTAGTGACACTTTCTGTTCCATAAGCCATAGCGGCCACAGCTTGGGCTCCACCGGCTAAAACGATACTTTCTGCTCCAACCTTGTGGGCAACGTAGACAATTTCTGGAGTTACGCTTCCGTCTGCACGTGGGGGAGTTGCGATTACAATCTTTTTGCATCCTGCTACCATAGCAGGCACACCAAGCATAAGAGCAGTACTGGGTAGCACAGCAGTGCCTCCAGGGACATACAAACCGACTCGCTCAATCGGCCGCGCAAATCTAGTACATATAATGCCTGGCATCGTTTCCACTTGCAGAGGCTTATCTTCCTTCTGAGCAGCATGAAACTTTCTGATATTTTCATATGATATATCAATTGCCTCAATGGTCTCTTGGGAGAGGTTCATCATTGATTGCGGGAACGGTGCTTTGAGAACGGGTGAAGTAAGTGATGTAGCCTTTTCGAACTTGTGTGTGAATCCTAATAAAGCTTTATCACCACCAGCTCGAACTTCCTTAATGATCGGATTTACAATCCCCATAATCACATCGGTTGACTTCTGTGAAGGTCGTTGTAGTACGTTTAAGAGCTCTTTGGCGGAAATAGTCGATGCATCATATCTTCTCATAAGAATCTTGCCATTGGCTTTCTTGGGCAAAGATTCAGCCTCTGCCACGACTTTCTTCACCTCAGCTGCTTTGGGTGTTCCATTGGTCGATCCATTTGTAATGCCTTCCTTAGCAGCCCACTGGCCTTTGGCATCTCCTTGTCTCCTCTTTACTTTAACACTTTTGGCATCGAGGTTTCGTTCGATATCCGCCAAACTTACTCCAGAGCTGACAGCTTTGGTTAGAGCAAAGTATATAAGATCCGCAGCTTCAAAAGCTACGTCTTCTTTCGATTGAGCATCACAGAGTTCCTCGGCCTCTTCCATTATTTTGGCTCGTAGCAGCTTCTCATCCGAAAATAGACGTGCTGTGTATGAGCCTGCTGGCGCAGAGCTCTTTCTTGAAATTAATGTTTTCTCCAACTTCGCAATACCTCGATATTCGCCAAAACATGTCGACTGGGGTAAGTGACAGAAGCCTAAAACTTGTTAGATCCAGTCATGACATTTTCTAGTAAAATTAGACTCACCACGACCATTTTGACGAACAACAAATTTGAGACAATCTTGGTCGCAATCCAATGAAACTCTCACTAGCTCTTGTGTGTCTCCCGATGTAGCTCCCTTATACCACAACCCGCGTTTTCTGCTTTGGTAAACTCCAGTTCCGGTCTTAAAAGACTCGGCTAAACTCTCCTGGCTGCTATAAACCAATCCAAGAGAAATTCCACTTTCATCAGTGACCACTGTAGGCACGAGTTTGTCCGCTCTGTCCGAAACCCACGATTCGCCAATAAGAGCAGAAACTGAGACCTGTCCCTTCTCAGGTTTCTCCACTGTGAGTTTCGTGGCAGGTATAATAGGCACCGCTGAGAACTCTAAGGCAATTCCGACGAACGATTCAAGATCCGAAGTTGTGGAAGTCAGGAAGACTGGTGAGGTTTTGCTTGCTTTCAAATCTTCCAAAATTGGTCTGCAGGTCGATATGTCCTCCCCGGAGTCAATGACGACTCCACTGGTGTATGTGGGTACGCCCTTTTCGTACGTAGAGACTACTCGATCACCAAACTTGTCTAAAGACTTTCGCTGTGCTGAATTGACAAAGATCTTGCGAGCTCCTGCATCTAAAAGTGACACAATGTCATCTCCTGATGCAATTGCTGTTACATCAACATGTGTTTCGACAGCCACATTCTTCTGCAAGAATTGGAATAAGACATCGATATTTTCCTCTGTGGCGACGATATAAACACATCCGAGAAAAGACAATTGAGCATCTGTGAGGCCTTGCACAGACTCGGCAGATGATTTGGCCAGGTCGATAGCAGGGAGGAAAGGGAGTGGTAGAGTGGTATCCATATTGAATAGGAGGCGCTGAAGTATGGTTGTGAGTCAAGTCTCGCGATTTATTTTCATTATCGGTCATTGAGTTCCGACGGCGGGGTGGACATTTAGTTTGGAGGGGCATTTGCGGCAATATTAAGCGTTCGCCCGTGCTCTGCGCTAGACAGGGGTTGATCGCTGGCTTCACTTCACGTCAAGTTGTTCCTTTGCTCTTTGCAAGACTTCACCATCGTGCAGCTTCGTTTTGGGCCCAACCACGATCCCCAGGACCCAACCACCTCCACACACCAATCAATCACCAACGCAAGGGGCTACGAAGACGGTCGCCCTGCACATATCTGGGAGAAGAATTAAGTGCGCTCGATATCGCTCTCGCGACTGATTTCCGCCAATTTAAACAAGAACAAGAACAAGGGGCTTTGGCGCATATCCTACAACTCGATATTCTACCTTGCGATAAACCTTCGCAACCATGGCTACTGTCAATGGGGATAGTGCTACTCTTCAACCGAATGGCCGGACTTCTGCCACTCCACCGCCAGCTGCTTCTCAATCTGCAGCACCCGCACAAGTCTCAAACACCACAAACGTCCCCCTTACATCCCTCCAAGATAATGGTCACTCGAAGCGCCCTCGAGACTCTCGGCTTATACACATGTTACTCACGTCGCTCAGTGTGACTGCTTACCAAGAACGTGTACCTCTCCAGCTCCTCGACTTTGCCTACCGACACTCATCTTCTATCCTCTCTGACGCCCTACATCTTTCCTCTGACGCATACGTCTCTCAGCAGTCTCGCGCACGGGATGCACCTCCTGGAGGTTTCCGCGATGCAGATGGACAAGTTAGCGCTCAGGCTGTACAGTTAGCGATTCAAAGCAGGCTACAATACCAATTCAGTGGGAGTAATGGATTGAGCAAGGAGTTCCTGCTCGAGACAGCTCAAATCAGAAACAAGATCGCATTGCCTCGGGTGTTGCAGCACGAGTGGGGTGTGAGGCTGCCGAGCGAGCGGTTTGTTTTGACGGGCGTGCCTTGGGGCTTGAAAGATGAATGGCAAACCGAAGACGATGGTGATGATGATGGAATGCAGGGCCTAGAGACAATTGATGGAGGCGGGTTGGAGGGGATGGAGAATACAGAGGAAGAAGGCAATGAGGAAGGTGGTAATATGGATGATATATTTGGCATTGAAACTGAAGCCAACGATGGTGAAGACCTTATGGAAGAATAAATTCACGGCTGTATAAAATGTGGTTACGTATGGCGTTTGGCATGTTTGGGCATAGAAGGAGTACGGCGATTGGACAGAGAGGGAAGTCACAAAAGCCACCCGACTTCTCACAACGGAGCTCAACTCTGGTAATATTTTAAACCAAACAAATGTTTGCACATGATCTTAGATAACTATCTATGGGTTATTCCATGTGATTGACTAAATCAGCGTTTACGTTTCATACTGGGCACAAGCATCACTGCATTGCATACAAGACATAATTGTTAAGGAAAGGTAGTGCTAAGGATAACATAATGCCTACGAGAAATGGCCATATCACAGTCAGTATATACGTAGAGCACTCTAGCACATTCGTTCACAAACACATCTTATTAAAATGCATCTATGTACCATAATAATTATCTCACATCATTGTTGTCATTCTTCTTCCTCCTATGCTTCGTTTTGTGCATCAAATCATCTCCCGCGCAAACAGCCCTAATACAAATTTGGGGTGGCTGTAAAGTGAATCAAAAGATTCAGAAAAAAGTTATCTAAAGAGCCCGTTTGGCTTCGTCTTTTGGATGCGCGATCAAATGCGAAAACCCCAAACGCCTGTGAAGTCATGCTAGTTGAATCAAACCCGTGCTTTCAAAATTAAACACACAAACTCTCCCAAACGCCCAAATCAAATGCCGAGTTTTTTTTAAAGTATTGTTGTACATTCGCAATAGAGGTTTTAGTTGCCCCGAGGAGAACTAAGATCTTTTAGCACTTTCATCCAGCCAAGTTTTATGGGTAAGTCTTACGTTGGAGAAAAGGACGGTGAAGTAGGGGAGTAAGATGGTGATGTAGGCTGTGAGACTAATTAGTGGTTGTTCTGGTTAATTTAAAGGACAGTGACTTACGGAGTATTTGGGACTGGTGACAGCATTCTGATGCTGTGGACTGGTTGGGCTCCATGTTGGGGAACTGGGGCTGTATACCGGTGACTGATACTATGTTAGATCAATCTTCAAACACGGGCAGGAAGCTTACTGTTGGGGATAACCCTGAGCCAGGAGACACTTTGCTTGAGCCGAAGTTGGGACTTGTTGGGCTGTAATTTGGCGAGGTAGGCGAATATGAAGGGCTAGTAGGGCTATAGGACGGCGAGGTTGGCGATGCGTGCATATCGGGACTTGTAGGTGAATAGTTTGGAGATGTCGGGCTGTAAGACGGACTCGTAGGAGATACGAAGCTTGGCGATGTCGGACTGTATGCCGGTGAGGTTGGTGTATATGCTGGTGATACAGGCGAGAATCGAGGCGAAGATGCAAACCCAGGACTTGCAACCCCCATCATTGGAGACGTGGGAGAGTATCCTGGTGATGACGGCGAGTAGCCTGGACTGGTTGGTGAGGTGCTGAATGGAGACGATGGTGAGTACGCCATAAGACCTGGGCTCCTACCGCCATAAGGACTCATTGCGTTACCAAATCCACCACCACCGTACTCAGTAGCAAATCCCTTTGCTGGGGTTTGAGAACCTGCACTGATGATAGGAGAGAACGAGGCACCGTAATCAGGAGTACCGAGATAGCCACCTTCAGTAAGAGGGGATCCACTATCATATGGGGTAGCAGCACCGCCATCCGAAGCCTGGACAAAACCAGGCATAAGATCCATCCTACCGTTGTTGGAGACCACAGTATTGAGCATTTCTTGGTCTAGAAGAACCTCAAGCTCACCAGTACCCATGGGCGCAAGCTGACCGAGCATGACGTTCTCTGAGATACCACGGCAATCATCGAGTTCACCGCCAGATGCAGCCTCTAGAAGAATTTCAACTGTCTCTTCGAAAGAACATCTCATCAAAGCTCCAGTATCTGCACGATTAATACCGTGACGAGTTACCGCCATCAAGTGACCCCGCGAAGTCATAACATCTGCAAGAAGAGCGAGATGGCGATGATTGACATAAGAACCATCAAATGAGAGCACTTGAGTCAACTCGCGCATCAATGCTGAACGTGTTCCCTCGATACCAAAAACCTCGAACACCTGAATAAAGTGATTGGAGTAAGTCCGTACCGTATCAACACCAGGAATGGTCAAAACTTGGGCCAATGAAGTTCCACTAGTGTCCAACATCCATTCTTGACATCGAGGATCATCCTTATTGGCTAACAGACTCCCATCAGGCAATGTTACGAGTTTGGCCACCTGACTCAAGAAAGCCTTTTGGACACCTGGGACACCTCGAAGGGTCAATGTATCAAGGATATGGGCCTCGAGCCGTTTGAGCAGAACGTCCTCCTCAAGGTCTTCATCGTTCTTAGACTCGCTTGACTGGATCATTCGGCAACGAATCACTTGCTCCTCCGCGTTGTTATCACTGAAAATCACAGCTAAATCCTTAGGATATGTTTCCTTAATCTTCATAGCAACATCATCAACTTTCAATCCCTTGTCCAACATCTTCTGGCGATCAAGGGTGATACGGAGAAGCCATCTAGACTGGCTTGCAGGGTCATCTTGAGTGTCTTCAGGAATAATGAAGTAGGATTCAACCATGTCCAAATCCTGTGGAATATTTGTAGACATGATGTCTGGATCGTGGTAAATCTCAGTAGAGTGGGTGACAGATCGTAAGTTCGTATGCTCCACTGCACTTCGTAGCTTCTTAGCTGACTCCTGCCCAGCTTCTCCTCCTGCCTGATACACCATCATGGATGGTGTTTTGATGTTCGTAGCAATGTTGAGAATTTCCTTAAGACGGGGCACACCTAGTGTAACGTTCTTCGAAGATATACCAGTGAAATGGAAAGTATTGAGAGTCATTTGTGTTGCTGGTTCTCCGATAGACTGGGCGGCCAAGACACCGACCATTTCACCGGGGTTAACCAGTGCTCTTGTAAATCGACTCTCCAATTCTCCCAGTACGTGAGCAAATGCTAGCTTATTGAAACGTCCTTGTATAGCAATACGCTTGAAAGCGAGACGCGAGCGTAGCTGAGCCTTGATTAGGAGAGTTGCATTATACTGGGCTTCCTGTGACAATTCATCATCGCCGCGCACGATGACCATCCGATCTAACAATTGCTGGACTTGTGGGATAACCTCTGCCGGATGCAGGTCACTGCGATAGTTGTCATCGACCTTGAAAAGTCTCCTTGCACTATCAATGATCCGAATAACATTCATTGGTAGTTGCATCATATCCTCAACATCTCGTCTCTTGTTTACGTCTCGCAGCATTTCACGATCCGCGCATAACTGTTCCCACTCTTGGTCTAAGAGGGCTTGTACTTCGAGATCACCTGCAAGCTCGTTTGCGTGTTCTAAGAAATCAGCTGACACTGAGTCTCGGTCATCCATAATATCAAGACGATATCGACGCACAAACTCTGCCTCAGATATGTTGATGTGGTCAACTCGTTGATTTTCGATATGGACTCCATCCAACCCATCTTCACCATAAACAAACTGCACAATATCACCCAGGGAATTTCGGACGGTTCCGTCGTACTTTGCAATGACATCTTCCATAGCCTTTACTAAACGACGCTGGATGTATCCAGTTTCAGCTGTCTTGACTGCAGTATCAATAAGACCTTCGCGACCTGCCATAGCGTGAAAGTAAAACTCGGTGGGGGTTAATCCTCGGAGGTAAGAATTTTCAACAAAACCACGCGATTCTGGCGAGTAATCATCTTTGCAGAAATGCGGAAGTGAGCGGAACTTGAAACCGAAAGGAATTCGCTTGCCCTCGACTGCTTGTTGACCTACGAGAGCAGTCATCTGCGAAATATTAATGGCAGAACCTTTCGAACCAGACCGTGCCATAATCACGGCATTATTGCTATCCTTCAAGCTGTTTTCTGCGCTGGTACCGGCAGCTTCACGAGCGTCACCCAACGCTTTCGAGACCAAACTCTCAAAAGTCTCTCGAACATTCATACCGGGCAGCGACTCAAGCTCATTCTTTGTGGCTTGTGTGGTGAGATCAGCAACTACCATTTTCTGTTTAGTGATAGCCTTCGAAATTTCTTCGATCGTAGGTAAATCTGGAATTGTATCACCAATGCCAATACTGAAACCATTGTGTAGAAGCCAGTAGTTAACAACTCGCTGGCATCCGTTGAAGAAAGCCATAGCAGCATCTGAGCCCAATTCGTTGAAAATGATGTGGATTATACCACCACCTGAGGCTCCAACATTCTTCTTCTTCAAAAGACCAAACATGAGCTCTCCCTCATGAACGAGAAGTCCATCATCCTCCAACGGAGCGTCCTCCTTCTTATCGGACGCAGTATGGAGATTGACGGTTTTAGGGATGATCATGCTGATGAGTTGCTTACCAGTCCATCTCGGGCGAGGTTTGAGTATGGCTGGTTGAGGGATTACACCATCCCATTCGGGGACCCAGAGAAGCACGTTCATTAAAGCCTCTTTAGTAAGGAACACATCTCTTCGGCACATTTTGTAGACACCAGCTAAGGTGTCCTGAACAATACCCATAAGAGGCCCGTTTCGCTGAGGAGAGACAATATTTAGAGGTACCATGCAGAGATTCATGACCTCAGCTCGAGTTTCCTCGCTCTGTGGCACGTGCAAGTTCATTTCGTCACCGTCGAAATCAGCGTTGTAAGGCGATGTTACAGACAAATTGAGTCGGAAGGTTGAATACGGCATTACCTTGACTCTATGACCCATCATAGACTCCTTATGCAAAGACGGCTGACGATTGAAGATAATGAAATCACCATCAATAATGTGTCTCTCAACTTTCCAGCCATATTCTAATGTGATGGCACCTGAGCGTTTGTGATGCCGCAAATCAATACGGGTACCATCGGGGCGAATAACGTACTTGGCACCTGGGTGCTCGTTGGGACCGTTCTGAACTAGCTGATGCAACTTGTCGATATTGAATCGGGTCACCGTCTCAGGATATGTGAGGGTTCTAGCAATACTCCTGGGAACACCTACTTCATCCAAAGACAAGTTCGGATCTCCAGTAATGACCGTACGTGCGGAGAAATCGACACGCTTACCCATCAAATTTCCACGAAGACGACCTTCCTTTCCCTTTAGACGGGCACGGATAGACTTTACAGGTCTCCCCGACTTCTGTAACGCTTGTGGCTGACCAGCAATGTCGTTGTCCATATATGTTGCTACGTGATATTGGAGCAGAGCCTCGAAGTCTTGCAGAATATGCTGTGGAGAACCCTCTTGCTGTGCTTGACGAACATTCCCATTTGCACGAATGATATCTCCTAACTTGTAAGTCAAATCATCCTCTCCACGCATTCCCTGTCCAGACCCATCCATGGAAATGGAAGGGCGAACTGGAGGAGGCGGAACGGGGAGGACAGTGATAATCATCCATTCGGGTCTCGCATAGTCGTTGTTCAGTCCAAGGTCAAAGATGTCCGATGTAGAAATGCTCCGGAAGATAGCTAGGGCCTGTTCTGCTGTGATAGGCCTCTTGTCCTTCTCTCCCGACGAGCCCTCATTATCCTCATCCTTAGGCACCTTCCAGGTTCCCGTGATTTGCAATGATCCTGAAATTCGAACCTCTGGTTGAGTATTTCCACACCCTCCATGTGCTCGCTTGGCAGCTTCCTTCGGGTCACCATTGAATTCTTCTTCGTTCGTAGATACATCACTCTCGCAGATCATTTTAGGCTTGCAGAGTCGCCATATTGTGTCGAATCTTCGCTTGGGATCCCGGATCACGACTGCTGCTTTAAACTGTGGATTACTCTGAAGCCATGATGTTAGCAAAACTGTTCTCAAGTATATCGACCTCGCTATGCGGGAAGACTGACTCGGTCTAGTTTAACTTTACCACAACTGTGGCAAACCATTTCCAGCAGTTTCTTGACCTTCTTGATAAACCCCGGGTGGTACACTGGCTTTGCCAACTCAATGTGACCAAAATGTCCTGGACATTCTGACATATTCTGATCACAGGTACCGCATTTGTATTGTCGATCAATAGATCCGAGTCGGGGGTCGTTTAGTCCTGATTCCCGTGGTTTCATCTTACTATCATCCATTGTCTCTGGGTATAAAACATGACACACACTCATATTTTTTATCTCCTCGGGTGATAAAAGACCAAATTGAATCTCCTCGATGACACGCAGAGGCGCCTCGGAATGGGCGAAGTTGAGGTTCGCCATTTTGAAAGATTAAGGTCGCAAACCTAACCTGTGTGGCGACTGGAAAATCAGATGTTACCTCACCACACCGAACGTGGGACTCCAGATGTTCGCAAAAGGTCGTCAAGGCCAAAAGATGACGCTAAATAAATGCAAATTGATGCGCAAGATGAAATGGAGCTCGTCGTGGGGATGGCGCTGAAGGCAGCCAGAGGCGCAAGGCCTGCTAAACCTAGATGTTCGTTGACCGTAAGAGACGCAAGAGTACGATAGAGACAGCAAAAGGAATGTAATGGTTCTCTTCCTACGAAGAAAGAACTGCAGACAAAGACGCGGGTAGCTGCGCGCGATTCTGTGGTTGATGTTGTTGATGAGATTTTGATAATCGCGTCCCAACTTGAGGCGTGAGGATATTTCGAAAGGAGTTGAGCCTCACCAAAACCACACTAGACCTAAAGCGGACCACGCTTTTGTTTAGGAATAGTGTTCTTGTCCGCCTCACAACCAATCATCATGCTGCCTCAACCCCTACATTTTGAGTCATTCGGTGACTGGTAGTAAAGTGATTGGACATCACCTTTCATTGCAGTTACAATATAGTACAACGAGTTTCCTTACTCTTTTATTCCATTTCATCAAATCCTTCCCCGCTTAATTATCAGCTCCAGCCTAGTGCGCTTCTATCTAAAACCAAACAAAGCTCTGAAATGCCTTTGTAATGTTCCGAAAGTGGCAAAGGCAACGAGAGACGTTTTGATACTATACAGTTACCAATCTTGAAGCAATAAAGAGGAGTTGAGTGCAGAAGCTTTGCAATTGCACGATAGTATAGAGCCATTCACTACTCATTGTAAAAACGTGTCTTGCAAATTCATTCAAACATTTCATGTTATCAGCGAAATCCCTAAATAGTGGAAGAAATCAGATCCCATTCCCTAGCATTGCGTTAATATAGTACAATACCATTGTATTGCGATTCCTTCAGCACACCAATTTCATCATTAGGCTTGCGAAAGCCACCATTTTCCTGGACTAAACTTTTGCGCGACTTCTCTTGTAATTCCAGACTTTACTTCATAGTCACAATCTCCTCCGCACTCGTAGGATGAATAGCCACACATGCATCAAAGTCTTTCTTTTTTGCACCCATTTTCACTGCAACGCCAAATCCTTGCAGCATTTCCCCGACCCCTAAGCTCAACTGGTTAGCGTTTGATTCTCTAAGTTTGCTTGCCTCGAAAGGATTAAATACTAAAGCAAAAAAGTTCCAGCTTCTACAATAGCCCCCATATCCCTGCTTGCAGTATAAGAAGAAATGTTCAATGAGATAAAGGTTACCTAGGCCAACTAAGTGCAATCCAACGACATTTTCCTCAAGGCCTTCGCATACAATTTTGAACTCCGTTGGATTCTTGCTCTTCTCTTCGGTAGGAAATGGTACATAGAACATGGCCGTGAACTTTGAGTGGTAAGTTTTCACGTTCGAAGCACCGAACTTAGAAATGGCTTGTGGCTCTGTCTGGCAGCAGAGTTAGTTATGTGATCTTAGACTGGTTGACGTGAGACTTACGAGCCCTATAGTCCCTATTTCTGGGTGAGCAAAGACCACTGTAGGAATATTGCTGTAAGAAAGATGAGATTGCGAAAGATGGGGAGGACCAAATAAGCGATTTGACAATTGTCGACCTGCTGCGATCGCGACTGGTGTCAACTCCATTTGCCCGGTTACATCACCCAGAGCATATATTCCTGCGGAACTAGTATTCTGAAATTCATCCACCGATATGAATCCTCGTTCGCCTAGCTTGACCCCAGCAGCAGCCAATTCAAGACTCTCCGTCTCGGGTGCTCTCCCAATAGCCCATAGGAGCTCATTGAACTCCATGGTCTCACCTGCGATTGTGACATTCAATACTTTTTCACTCCCATTTCCCTCACTCACGATATCTACTCTCTCCATCGTTTTGTAATTTTTATGGATCACAATACCAACGTCCTCGTATCTTTTGGTCATTGTCCTTTGAATCATTGGATCAAAATTTCTCAAAAATGTTTCACCACGTATGAACATATGAACTTCTACTCCAATGGCGTTTAGCATTCCCGCCATCTCAACCGCAATATAGCCTGCGCCTACAATGGCAATCTTCTTTGGCAACTTCTCTATATCGAAAAATCCGTCGCTTGTAATTCCGAACTGTGCTCCCTCAATCTTAGGCACGACTGGCTTACCCCCAGTGGCAATGCAAATATTCTGAGACTCAACTTCAATGCTCCCGGAGCCATCTTGAAGATTTATTGATAGAGAATGTGGACCTATGAATTTTGCAGTACCGTGAACGAGCTCTGAGAAAGTATTAGCATGGCTAACGGGGTGGGATATGACACTAGTGATGCAAAATTATAGTTGCCATAAGACATCCAGTGCCAATAACTTATTTCCTCACACTGACTCTCGAGCTATCATTGAGCTATGGGCGTATCTCAAAAGGGGGAAGAAAGTCTTGAAACCCATTCTTACCAATTCCTTCCCGAGACCAGTTCTTTTCATAACCAGCGTTAAGCTCTTTAATATGTTCATCTCGTAACTTTTTGAATGCAGGGAAATCAAAAGATATATTTTCTGGGGTTGCGAAGCCGTAATGTTTGCTGTCTCGTAGAGCTTCTGCCATAGAGGCGAAGTTCCAAGTGATTTTCTTGGGAATGCATCTAAGGAAACTTAGGAATGAAAGAACAAATTATTCAAATAGTATTCTGATAGTAAAGTGAGACACAAAATTGGAGAAAGCATATTACATGAGAAGTTCTAAGCAAGCCAATAAATGAGATCAATTACAGAATTGCGACGTAGCAAGATTTGTTGTGTCTAGATACTTCTCAAAATGACCATGAATAACATGTGCATACAAGCAGGAGTTACAACCAGCTTACAATTGAAAAGCAGTAAATCAAGGCTCCAAATGCTAAAACTTCACAAGCAACGAGAAGGCGGTTCACAACTCACCCAACATTGACACAGCATCCACCACTGGGTCCATTCTCAATCAGTAGAGTCTTCGCTCCATACCAACCAGCAGCCCTCCTTGCAGACCTTGAAACTTATCAGTTAAGCCCCAAATTATTTCTTTGTTCATTGACAATAACGCTATAGATACCATTTGGTAATATAATCAACACGGAGTATCGTGATTCACCTTCGAGGTTTGGGTGAAATTAGGAAACATAGCGATAGAATGCATACCCAGAACCTCCAGAGCCTCCACCTATCACGATATAATCATACTTTTTAACTTCGATAGGTGCCATACTTGAGATTGCTCGTCGGGCAGCCGAAATAGTACGTGTGAAGGAGTAGACAGGATTTGTGGTCGAATGCCGTACTAGAGAGTGCAATGTACGGAAAGGCGCGAAAAAGACAGGTCTTCGTGAAGGAAGAAGGCACATATTTTGCCTTATGTACTACAGTAAGGAGGGGAGCGGAAACATGCTGGAACGGCATTTGGAATCCAAAATCCCGGTCCACGCGAGGTTAGGTTAAGTAAGCGAGATGCAGGTGTGGCTGCGAAGAACAGTGATTTCTAATCAGTAAAGAAGTGTGCAATTGTGCTGCAATATAGCTTGCCTACTGGCTGAGCAGTTTGTAAAACAATGATATTCCTGGTATACGCCAATGCTACCCATGCGGTACTTGTGAAGTCAAATGATAACACCCTAACATTTCTAACGTTTCCTCCTACCTGGCTTTCCTTTCTTGGACTCATCGTCACCTAGAGCCTCCGAGTCTAACATGTAATCTCTCTGTGCTTGTGTAGGGCTCTTCCTCCTCATCTCCCCACGGCCTACCGCTACAAACTCTTCTTCGCTTTCACTATCATTGAGATCGAGCTTGACAGGCATGCGGAACGCATCCTCTTCTTCTACAATCTCACCCTTGACCGGCTCTACTGTCAGAACGTCAATATCCTCATCCTCAAGATCAAGCCGACGTTTGTGAATTTCTTCTTGTGGGTGGATATCGAACTCATCCTCGTGCTCAAGATACTCGTCATTCTCTTCCACTTCAGCAAAGTCCGGAGCTAAAGCCGACCATCTTTGTTGAGGAATGATTGACCAGATATTTATCCTACCTGATTCCAAGCCACAGGCTACTATTAAAGGCCGATATGGGTGCCACTCCACAACTCCATGTTCTTCTTTGGGGCCTTCCAAAATCTTCACCAGACTGCCATGGTTCCGCTCCCATATATAGATATCATGATTATTGAATGTTGATGCCGTCACATATTCGCCTGTCGAACTGAAAGCGACATGATTCCATGATAGTTTGTTAACCACGTCTTGAAACTTGTGCTCAATCTCGATATCTATCGTATCTGGATCCAGATCCACTGCAGACAGATTTGGCATTTGTATTGTCCGAATTATTCTGTCCTGCGAATTGACCACTACATCCCGCCCAGAGGAAGTAAGCCGTAAGAATATCACAACGCCAGTGCATATTTTCGTAGAGTATATAGTCGTGCGAGTTTTTACGTCCACGATGTTCAGCCACCCTTTATTCGTGCCCGCCAGAATGTGTTCTCCAGAAGATGTAAATATAGTGACAGTTGTAGAATGTTTTGCATCTTGTGCGGCCTGTTTATCACTGATTGGCTCATCATCATATTGGGTTCGTTTGGGTATTGACGGCAGGCTAAACTTCGCTGGTTGAGGTTCAGATATGTCGACGAGAAGCGGCTGGTCCTCGAAAAGAGAGACCACAAATTTGAGGCTTTACGAGTCAGAATTCAGCCACATTATTTGCTGTTGTAAACTTACTGGGTGAGCGGATGAAACTCTGCGATATAAACTGGCGCTTCAAACCGAACGCTTCTCAATATGCTCCCATCCTGCAAATCCCACACATTGCATTTCCAGTCCTGACTTGCTGTGAGCAGGTACCTCCCGTCGCGTGACCAGCTCAACGACTGTACTTGTCGAGTGTGGCCCTTTAATTTTCGCGCAATTCCATTTGTTTCGGTATCAAATATAACGACTGTTCCATCAACTCGACCAGCGGCCAAGAAATCTCCTTTCCGATTGAAGCGCACACAGGTTGCATGGCCACTCCGAAGACTACCAGTAGTGGATTCAGGGTAATCCTGTGCAAGTACGAAGGGATCGATTAGTGAGAGATTCATATTGGAGGCTGGCGCATGTCAACGATGTCGAGGGGCAAGGCTACAGCCGCATCCATAATTATTTAGTGTTAAAGCGCGACTTTCTTAGCCTTCAATCCTAGCATGGGATTTACCCTAACTAAAAGCTACCCATTGACTTGTCCAAAACCATACTTTATTAAGGTTTTATTACAAATATAGAATTGAGGAGCAGCTATCAATTTCTCATTCAATCCAGGAAGCAATAGCAGTATATGAAAAGGCTTAATGGTAGGGTAATAACCAATCTTTTATCACGTGATGGGACACGGGCAGCCCTGCCACGTAATCACGTGCTTCTACCATTTCATACAATACACTATTTGCCTAGGACCGTATCTATATGCTTTCACGATCCATGTAAGATATTAATTACGAGCCTGTAGTTTGCTATGATCTCCCTGCCTAGGTGGGAAAAGGATTACTGGTGCTAGTCCAGCAGCAACAGCCGATGAAAGGTTTCAAGGTAGCATTTTCCTGTGTTAGACAGAGAGGAAAGCTGCCTTCTTCGTAGACCAAAGAGTAGCGATTGATATATATAATAAAGTGATAGTCAGATACACATCTCTACCAGACCGATTATCGTCTCTTTAGTTAGATATTTGTTCATTGTTCTTATATAAGGGAGATGAAATTCGCAAACTCAATTAGTTTGAGGCCTCCAAAGTGCCTGGGTATCATTGAACAGCTCCAAACGCCTACCAAACCTATGGTCATGAGTCGCATCTCATCGATAGATGATATCAACATCTCCTTTCGGGTAATGTTTGCGAAGGTGTTCCATGATCTTGGCGTCATCCATATTCAACTCTGTCATAATCTGGTCAAAGTGGTGGCAGCCGTCTAGGTACTTTTGTAATATGTCCGTACTTTGGTTGGTAGATTGTTCTCCCTTGGAGATTGAACTCAAGTATCGAGAAGACACAGCGTACTTATGAATCCTGTATATCAATCCCTTAATAAGGCCAAATTGGATGAATCGCCGAACATCAACATAGTCCATAACTTGAAATCCGTCATCCATGTGCAACTTCAGCCATTCCATCAAACTCCGACCTGTACAAAGTGAGGTGAATAGGCGGATAAGATAAAAGTCATCCAAACGAGGCCCATTGATGTAGACGTAGTTAGAACATTCATCTTGCATACCATCCTTGTTGGATACGAAGTCCTTAATCTCTGGTGTTGTAGCGTAAATGTTGCCGAACATAAAAATGTCAAGCATTAGGATCGAGTCGTAGTATAATAAGTGCTGTAGAGCAATCTTAGTAAGATCGAGAGCGACATCTGCATCATGTGCAATCCGTCGAACATCTTTGATCCCATCAATGTGAGCTATGACCTTTTTCAAGGTAAGATCCCAAGTGTCATCCGTGACTTCAACAAATCTTACTTTGGTGATTGGAACTTGCCACGCCTTGACGGGTGGGGGACGCTTGTGAATGGGAAAGAGTTTCATATTGATGGTATTGGCATCATCTACAAGGTCGCATTAGAGTCGAATATAAATGAGGTGTGATTTAATTTACCAACAGGAATCATGCACTCATTGTAGTTGTTGAGATCTTCCTTAATAATTTCGAGAAGAGCAGCAATGGAGCGGCGGTTTTGAGAGTTTGAAAGGTCCTCCTTACTTAAGAATTGGTTCTGGATTTCCATCTCGGTGAAAGTACTCGCCAGACGACGGACCACAGCTTCGTATGGAACTTTGTCAACCTTAGAGCCAAGGACAATGCAGAAATTGAAAATGAACTCGTTGCGCTCGTAACGGTCATCTTTGATGCATATTGGGTGACCCAAAATGCGATTTTTGTTCTCTGGGTCATTGATGGACACATAACGGTTGCAAAACGCTTGCTTTGGAATGATGTATTCAGCTAATGTTTCAAAGTCGAACAGACGAGGGCGGTCAACATCTGGCTCAGAGACAATGCATCCTGGAGGGCTTTGATGGACTACTTTAGTTCCTGAGAAAGGTTAGCATGGCTTGGACTGCTCTTTGTACTTCGAGGGAAGGGAAGGCTTTCGCTTTGACTTCCTGTTCCAGCAGCCAGTACAACACAGCTACACCTGACGACTATTCGACAGAAAAACGAGCAAAGTTCAACGCCTATCAATTACACACCTTTTTCTGGTAAAAAACGTGCGAAAAAGATTCCTTCAATCATTGTGGTTATGTTGGCTGATATTTGTGGTCAATCACAATAGAAGGTTCCTTCGTGACCGACAGGGTAATTGATTAAGGCTCCTAACTGATTTGATATATTCAGTGGACGATCGTATCAGGGAAGTTCCGCCCAGATATACTTGTATGTCATGTCATCTAAAGCTAGCCATCTGTTGTAACTTGGATAGACGTCGATACTAAGAGAGTTACGGGTATGATTGCAGATACCGGGTCCCACTCTTGGCTTTTGATTGGCCATCTAGGTGCAACATGCTCATGCTGATTTTTTCGTCGCAGTATAAGGTCAATCTTCAAAATAAATCAAGGCTTGGAAATGTTTCACTGATTTCGGATTTTAGAAGAGGATAGCAAATATCTTACAGTGCGTAAAGTCTTCCAAAGTGGATAATTATGCTTATGTGCCTGAAAGGTTAAAAAATTCTCGCAATTGCTTCACCTAACATTATAGGCTTGGTTTAGTTTGATGAGGTGTCCATCTACTGTTAAAGATCTCTTGTTTAAGCTCTGCCTTAGTGTGAGAGGAGGCTATTTTCTCGGGTGACCAGTCGTGCTAATAGACGATTCTTCTACGTGAGCTGGGGTCACTACATGTAAGGTGGTTATTGTGTTAGATGCAAAATGCTTCTTGGATCAGCTGCGCAAAGATATTAGGAAAAAGAGGGTAAGGTGTATAATTAAACGACAAACCTTGTGTGCCGGTTTTGGTTTCCTACCTGCAACCGAATAGACACTTTGCAAGCATAGTGGTTTCGGATTTGTCTTTGAGCCTCCATAAGTCAAGAGGTACTGTCAATATGTCTTCTGTTGCTCCCGGTGCCAGTAGGCAAGCTGGTATGCAGATTAAGGTCATCTTCGTCTAGAACCCATCTTTTCTAATAGTGCACAGATTCTATTCCTAACATTAAGCATCAGCCGTCCTATAACGAGCTATGCCGTGTCCTGAAGGGATTAAAGCTGGAGCCTAATACTTGGACCGAAGCAAGTTTGGATACTGATGGCAGTGTATCAAATGCGAAGACTGTAAGTCAGTTCTTGTTGTCTGTCGTTGGGAGCGATTTAGAATGGCATACGGAAGAGCAGAGAGACGAGATATACACCATGGCCAGTAAACGAATTTCAGAGCGTTGTGGTCGATCAGGTATGTTCGACAATTTTTCTTGTAACTACCAAACTATTTCAATTGCTGACTCTGGAACGCAGCGATGCCGGAGATGACCAGAAGTTGGATTATTCCAGCTTCTGGCAAATTTCCTGAACTTAAATTCGATATTAGAGAGCCTGCCATGACAGAGGACAACTTAGGATTTAAGACCTGGGGAACGGCCTTTGCGATTTCGAAATTGCTCGGGACGCTTGGTAACAAATACTTCAGCCATGTTCAGACTACATCATCCAGGCATCATCTTACGTCTTCAGGGTCTACATTAGAACCACATGGGGAAACGCGAGTACTAGAGTATGTTAAATTTATGATTCTCAACCAACACATTTCTATTATTACATAAAGTTAACTCGTACTTAAGATTAGGTTCAGGCACTGGCCTTGTTGGAATAGCACTGGCTGCCATTTGGAGTGCTAATGTTGTTCTGACTGACCTACCTGGAATTGAAGGAAATTTGCTCTACAATATTAACGCAAACAAAGATCTTATCGAAAGTATGGGGGGCTCGGCCACAGGCAAAGTTTTGGATTGGAAGGATGAAGAGCGAGCTTCGCGAGATTTTGGGAAGCAAAAGTTCGAGGTCGGCATCCTACTTAAAAGCTTACAACTACGCTTCAATCTAACCTCTGAAATAGGTCGTGGTAGCAGCAGATCCAATGTACGATGACGATCACCCACGCCTCGTTGCGACTATGATAGCTAAATACTTGATGCATGGACATACTCCTGCTGCGTTAGTTGCTGGTACGTCCTTTATCTAGGACCCCATTTGATGGAGAATTTCAGAAGCAAAGATTTCGAACTAACAGGCTGCTTCAATAGTACCATTTCGGGACAAAAAAACGGAGTCAATGTTTGGAGACTTCGTGCAAGTCATGAGAGAAAACAAATTAGAGATTAAACATCAAGGTGGTGAGAACTTTAAAGACGACTGGGGAGGTTCGGATGATGCTGGGGTAACCTGTTACTGGAGTGTCTGTAAGTTGCGATCATATATTAGATGCAGACAATTGCTAATTCTCAAAAGGGGGTTGGAGTAACTAATAGATTTATTTACCCATGACATACTTAATTTTTCGACCGTTTTTTATCCTTTGTTACCGCCTCTCGAGGTTCCGGTTACTTTGGGTAGTTTAAATTATGAAATATCACTTGGTCTCCCTAAATTCTTCTTTTAGCAAGCTTCGTATCCTAGTCTAGAGCCTGTTGTTGTTCTACCAGTTGATGACACTAGTGTTTTTAAAACCTTTTCCGAATCCCGAATCAGCTCTGACTCCCCTTTCCATTATCTTTCTATCTCGCTGTATTACTAAGCTTTAATTTTTACAGTAAGTTATGGAGTAGCGTAAGTTCGTTTCCTTTCGAATATTTCTGTCAAAATATGCAGTTTAGTCGAGGTAGCCACAGTTAGAATATACCAAGAAATCTCATGACTGGTTGACATGGCAAAGATATTCACAAACCGATATTCAAGCAAAAGAACCAGTCATAATTGGTACCGCTTTGTCATCGAAACATACCAAAGCAGCTCGGGTTTCCTATAAGGGAGGCGAATCACTCCTCAAATCATCCTAAAGGCAGCAAATCACCAACGCACCAACACATAATAAACGCAACACAACTACCAAAACTTATGACACAATGCCTGGAAGAACCTCGTACACAACACAACAGATTCACGATGTTTTGGCTTACACAGACCCTAGTCGCCCAAAACCAAACTATGATGAGGTAGCTCGCGAGATGCAAAAGATATATGGACCAACTAGAAAAGGAGCTTGGAAAGCAGCCTCGATCAAGTATATCATAGACAGTTATTCAATACGCGAAGAGTACGTAAAAGGCTAATTCCGTATCAATTATCGATGCTCATCGTATACAGGTACCAATTCTTCCCATGGCAGAGTACCTACCAACGTTCGCAGCCCAATTATACTCAGCAGGCTGTTACTCCACATTGCACCTCCCACGATCAGCCCCAAAATGTTGCTGGCAATAATGAGCTATGCAAAAATCCTTCTCGTACTTCCAATAGACAACACAAGAATAAATTTCTTTCATCACATCTACACCCTCCAACACATACGCCCCCCCACTGGAGCAGAAATATATCTCCTTATGAAATTGACAGCTATCCTTTTCATCAGGAAGATAATAGCATGGGTCACGGTCAGACAACTTCGGAAGCCTACAGCTCTTCGGATCTAGATTGTGTTCAGAAGGATCAGGTGGTCCACAACCGACGCTCGGTACAGACTATCAACCAGCCAGACGTTGATCATAAGATGCAGATGGGATCTAAGAACCAGATAGAGGAGCGTTTCGTCCCCAATATCATGCCAGGTCATCAGGAAAGCGAGACTCGGCGACAAGTACAGCAATCAGTTGCGCACCATCAACCCGCGCACCTCGAGTCATCTCAGCCACCATACTTAAGGGGGGTTTCACAAGGTGTTATCCCAAAACTGGGAAACTTAGTAGGGGATATTCATCCTTCCGAACAGACTCCTCAAATTCCGCCAAGTGAGTTCAGTACTGCTTACCAAAAGCATTACTCTCATCAGTACATAAGTGCCGAAGATAAACATCGGGGTGAAAGGCGGAGAAGCACCCAATCGTCTCAATACCAAAATGATAATATTACATATACCGCAGCTCACTCAATGGAATCTAAGAATAGCTCGATTAGCTACACGGGTAATTCGCCCAAGTATAACATCACACCATGCACACATAGTCGTCAGCCAAACGGTTCTCATAATGAGCCTAACTTTCGTGGATATAGTCCAGCAGGAGTAAAAGTTTCTCCACATAGCTATATGCATACCCAAGAAGGACAAGAGTCTAACGCAAAACATGCACCCTCAATTACACCGCTTCCGGAAAGGTTCAAGCTCGGTAAGCATTGGAAGAATGGTAGAATCGAAGAAGCTTTAAGATCTGCGCACCTTGCAATGAGCCATGGCAGAGCAATTGATCCGAGGACGTGTCATTTTGTCTCATGGATAGTTTCGATCTTAAGTGGAATTGGTGCAAACAATATCCCAGGCATAACTGAGCAAACCTTACAAAAGTTTAGACAGATTGCGGACTACCAAAGATCTTGTTCTCAGCAAGCCTTGAGAGGGGATGTTCCCTGTGGCAGATCAGTGAAAGATTGTGATTTGCAGGTGGCAAAAAGTCTTCCTATGAATGAACGTCAACATCCATACCAAAGCTCCTTGCCTGATTGCTATAGAGGTTATCAACCAAGTCCTTCTGTGGTCAATAAATTACAGCCACGCTTAGACCACGACCCTTTTCCTGATGAACATTACAAATCTGGTAACTTCTATAACCATGAGCTGCAAAGATTATATCAGAATAATCTTCCTAACCAAAGGGGAAATGATACAGGTATTCCTTTGCAACTTTGGGCAACCGTGAACACTTATATGAATATTCCTGATAACATCAAAGAACCAATATACAAGTCTCCAGTTCTTGCTCATCACCAAAGAATACGGCCACCCGCATCAGTCAATGAACCTCTGCTACGAAAGAGAAAAACAATCTCACATACCCTAGATCAACCAAACAAAAAAAGCCAAAAGTCTGTCATTGTGGAGGAGAATATATCTGGACGCTTTGTATCAGATCAAATACATCAATTTTCATCGCCGACTGGTTGGGAGGCCGCTGATAATCATCAACTCTATACTTCTCCGTCATTACTCACAGTGGCTCTGAATGCATACAAGGCAAATAAGGGATTTCCTCATCAGACATTAACTCCAAGTCGTGTCATGGATGAACGTCGCCTGCATTATAATCTTTTACCGTCTGCAGAGGATCCAAACGACCAGAACAGTCGAACGTCTGGTTCGTCCCAACCAGAAGTAGGAGTAAAATTGAAGAAGCGGAAGGCCGAAGAAGCATTGGCCGAGAAGCGTGTTACAAAACGACAAGAGCGTGTGGTCGCACTTGCTCCAGGCGAGATAATCGAGGAGACCGCGGGCGGTCGAAAAAAACAACCTTCCGCAGCCAGAAATATTGATCCAGTGATGTCCACTAGTCTGGAACTAAAGGGAATTATGGCGGCATCAGGACAAATAACTGATGATAGTTCTAGTCTTTCAAGTCAACTGCTGGTTGTCTCCAGCCCCATACGAAGCCCTTTGGAAGCAGTTTTAACCCCAGTGGTAATATCAGAAGTCTATAAAACTACCGGACCCTCGAGCAACGCTACCGATTCAGTGTCTGATTCTTCCCCAGCTGTGCCGGTATTTCAATCGCCAATCAGCATCCACGTACCAGTTAGTGAGCGCCAATTTGAGGACGTTGAGCATTTTTTAGCATCTTGGAAAACTGAGAAGGACCGGCTTGAAAACTCTGGGGGAACTGGATCTAAGGAAGACGATGAAGGAGATGATTTTTCGACCAAACAAATTACCGACTGGTCTGAGTTCAACTCTGTGAGTGATAAGAAGCTCTGAGTTTGTTCATATGCTTATACCCTATAAGATCGTGAGTTATACCGGGATAGAGAGAAAAGAGAAGAGGGAGGTCTATTATAACGCTATCGAGCGTTACCCCAATGGATTTACGCTGCCAGACGGAGTACGTAGGATTGTAAACAAAGATGGAACGTTTGGTTATACGACTCTCCCACCCAACGAGGATTGAGTATGGGCTGAGGTTTTGTTTATTAGAATGCGTATCAGGATTTAGTGAAAAGAAACCAAAGCGGAAGTCAAGAAATGATACCGCAGAACACAATAATTGGCTGGTTCGCTGGTAAAATGGTCTCGGATAAACGGTTACTGATGACAGATTCGCAATTGGGAAACTCGCCACCATAGACAGAAACTTCATCTTGTCAAGTTAGCAAACCGTGTAGGGAGGTTGTTCTCTCATCTTTCGAAAATCCATAGTGTAGAACAGCTCGTTGCCCATATAGTGTTATAGTAAGATACTTCCAATGGGACAGTCATTTTAAGTATAAGTGCCTCGACCATAATATTCATGCTCTCATGCGCCAGAATAGAGTATAGTTTGAAAACTCGTTGTACTCCATTAGCTGTACCAGGAATTTAAGCATGAGCTTATTTTTCTAAACGTGACCAACTTAAATTCGTCAATAGCGAAGGGCACTAGAAAAGAGACGAACTGCGTACAAATATTGCTACTAGCTAAAGAGGAATACATTTAATATTTTACTTTGAAGTATTCCATTGGAAACGTAAACTATGATGTAATTGTTATGACAACTTTAAATAGAAGATCAAAAGGACTTTCCTCTTTGCCTCGTGGCACTGCGCGATGATGAAACTCCAATCCTATCCATCTCTGATATTGTCGAGTAAGGATCTTTCTGAGTTGGGGTACGACTGAGGTCTCTCAGCCGCATGCCTTCGTGAGTTATATCCAGGCTGCGGACAACTCGTTGATGACTCCTCCACTGTTCCAAATCATGCATTGTTGTATGGAGAGCGGCGTCGGGTAGTCATATCTCAAGCTCTTCGAGATCAACGGAGTTATCCCTACCTCTCTGAGAAGTCAAGGGGGATTGCAATGGTACTAAGTTCTCAACCTTGGTAAGAATAAAGCAAGATGCATACCTAGATGACAGGAGTTAGTAAATCTCTTCTACAAGCCGTCTCTTTCTTCTAGCAAATCCCGGACCCGCATTTGGACGTCGGAATACCAAACAGAAATAGTTTGCCATCAAACTTGGTGAGAGTTGAACCGGGCCTTGAATATAGGAGGTGGGCATTGCATAATTTTGGCAATGGATTCAACTTACATGTTTACGCTTGTCTGAGTTAGCAAAATATCCAGCTATTAGATACGTGGGGATGAAACTTACCGGTCGATACAAGCTCCTCCAATCCGGGCACCAACTCTCTTCGCCTGAAAGCCAAGAGATTCGAACTTCGCTATGTACCAGGGAGTCAAAGCAGCGCTCCTTAACAGGACACGGCCTTTGAGTTTCAAAACAAGGTTAAGTTTCTGTATCTGAACGGCGGCTGCCTCTGACCCAGGATCAAACCAGTCCATACTATCCATTACAACTGCGACTGTCAAAGTACCAGGTGTAAGCCTCGAGATCACCTCGTTAATTTCATCAGTGTGTATACGAAGTCCATCAAATGCACCTCCACGTGATAGCTTCTGATGAGACTTTGGCTTAAGGTAATCGGGATGGCAGCGATGGGAGTAAGAGCCTTGAAGACAGACGAGGTAGTACGGATTATCTTCCCCAATCAATGATGTCTCAATGACAGGGTCTAGAGTCTGTAGCATATATTCCCAGACGGCTTTTCCTTTGCTTGAGTTAAGTTCTTTTTCGGAATGCTCCAGAGGAGAAGCTGATGGCACTGAATTGGGAAGCGATTCTAGTGCAATATGATCTGCTTCTAGCATGGCTAACCTATAGCAGAGGCGAGTCAGTACAAGTTCGGTCGGAAAGGAAATACACAGGGTCTCTTTGCTTGCAAAACACCTTGGTTGAAATCTCCTCTCAAATAGGGAGTCTTTGACCAATTCATAGAGCAAGTAACTGAAGCAAAGATCAAGAGAACAATGGATAACAGGCGGTTTATAATATCCCAGGTGTCACCTACTGATTATGTGGCACACCAAGCGCAGCCCACAAGAACTTCTCCTGACTAACGATCAAATAGGAGAGCAAACGTGACATAATAAATGGTCGAATCTTTTTATTATAGATTTCGCGTTGCTCAATAAGCGTTTTGGCTGCGAGCAATTTCTTGATCTCGGATTGGAAACCTAGAATTGTTGATAACATACGCACCACTCTTATTGCATGGCGAGAGCCACCAGTCTCATAGAGACCTTTGCCCGAAGTAAAAACATGGACATTGTTGAGCCAGTACTGAAACGCACGAGACGACATGTGTGGAGACAGGCGAGAGATCAGCAATGATCGAAAGCCAGGGTGCTTTCCTTCACCAAAGAGCTTCCAAAAGTCAACGTATGGTAGAGCGGAATAACTAGCAACCTTCAATTCCAAAAGGTGATTTTGATTGGGGTTCAAATCAACGGCATGGATCTTAGCGGGAGAGCTAAGGGCATATGAGAGAATGTTGTCGCCAGCTGATGTTATAGCAAGAACAACGTCTTCCGAACCGAGTTTCAAGAGACGATGATCAACACGTGTATCCTCCCAAGTGAAGGCATAGATATATTCGCTTTTGAACTGAGTATGCTTTTTTAGTTGATCATCGTAGTAAATACGCCAGTGATTGTTTTGATAGAAGAATGACGGAAGTGGTAGATTCGCCGAAAGATTAATTATGGCAGCATCGAATGCCTTGGACCGAATTTCCGGAGATGCCTTTTCAACAGCGCGAGAAAGCGATTGGGTGTGATTAATAGGAGAAAGGTAAGGCGACTCGGTTGCTGCAGCGTCTAATCTTTCTACTATCTCATGCGGGTAGTTTGGTGTGTTCAATGATGATGATAGTCTTTTAGGGCAGCCAAGCCAGACGTAATAAGGAATTGATCCAAGTAGCTGATTTCGAGAGTTTGCACTCAGGACAGTGCCAAAACGATATTCGAGGTAATCTCGTCGCGCGGCTTCTAGTCCCACACGATCTACGTCGAACCAGGCTCTCCAAAAGGTACGGCCAAACAGGTTTACATGGCGATTGATGACACCACCAGTGTAATTTCTGCAGCTCAAATCTACGATAGACTGGACGTAGAAATCAACAACTCCTATAGTACCAGAAGGTGATAGGAGCGAAGTCAGCGAGTCAATTACAGAGTAAAAGTCGGGCTATTCAAGTTAGTAAGTCACTCATGATGTTGTTTGTAAGACTCACAATCATTGACAAGCTATAAGAAAGTGTGATTAAATCAGCCCCGACAATACTCTGGGTATCAGATGTAGAATATGCAGTAGCCAGTGATTGAGCAGCTTCACTTCCATATCCTAAATCTTCGTGGTCCTCGAGGCGGAATAGTCTTGCGTCCTGGCAAATTACCTTGACATTCATCCATCCCAGTCGCTCGAATCTCTTGCGTGCAACTTGGCAAAGGGAAGGAGAGAAATCAACTAGATAAACGCTGGAAAAGAACTCCGGAACTTCAACATATTCAGACATTGCTTCAATGTTCCAGCCAGTTCCTCCGCCAATCTATAGGGAGAGTCAGTATGTGCAGCTTCACAGGACACAAGTCTCCCTCATAACGTGTATAATGCGACTAGCACTTACGTCAACCCAAATTCGCCTTGTGTCATGTGTCCGACTTTTGGCCGCTTTTTGTACGAGCTGGGCTGCAGCTAATCCAAGCCTATAACATGGGGAAATTAGTTTCGCTCCGAGGAATATGATATTAAGCTAACAGGCAGCTGCTGAGCGGTCCAATCTCTTTGAGAAGCATTCCCATCTTGACTGAACATGAGTCTCTCAAAGCACGTGAAATTGCTCACGTATCGGTACAAACTAGGTAGGTAGGTATATTAGACTCACATATCCTCACGCCCCCTTAACAGTCTCTTTCTAGTCGCATCATAAACGCCAGCTTGTGCCGAATAAAAAGATTCAAGTGCGTCTTGTTGTCCATTACCTATGCCATCACCAGTATGAGGCTTTAGAAAAGAGGCATAGAAAAACCGCAGGAAGGACGCAACTGTGCCGGGGTTTTCCTCGTCTTTTTTGGAGGATTGTATGAGAGTTATGGCGAAGATAACACCCACTAGGAGAACTAAAGATGCTCCAACAATAAAAATTTGGGTATGAACATCCTTTGGGAGGATACTAGGGATAAGAGAAGCCATGATACTCTCGCATTGCTTGCCAGAGTCCTAATCAATAAGAAGGTTCGATGAATTTTGGATGCTCAAATGTGAATGAGAATTGATGGAGGGGAAGAGGGGTTCACGCGCCTGAGCAAAAGGATATACTTGAAATAACACGGGACCAGTGCCCCTCACTGGCACGGAGCTAGCAATCCACGATGGTTGATGGGATATATGCAGGACAGATAGTCCCTGTGGCTCCGACCTACCATAAAGGCACATGGCATGCCACTCGTCTAGCGAATGATTACTGACATATGGCAATTCCCCAAGAGGTCCCTTAGATCTTGGCATGTCTATCTTTCTGGATACTTTCACAGGTGCCGGGGCTAGGAATTGTATGTTATTGCTATTTTGGCTGAAGAAGCTACGCAATTAAGTAGGAAAGCTTTTCTTTACAATCAACCGCTGAGCAAAACCCCTTGCCTGAAATATATTCGGGCTAATTGTGATCAAAAGTATACACTAACTAATACTTGTTCACTCATGAGGATGAAGTCTGTTATGTTGAGTAACTGTTGCTATCATCTTACGCTCTTCATACCCGTTATCTCAGACTCTGAGAAAGAATTCAACATGACTCGCATCAATTTGCCCTTAGATATCCTGATTGGAGATCTCAGCATCGGATTACCATGTGGCAAAGGTATTCGCATCTGGAGCACCAGACGGAGGAGGTTCTAATATCGACGTCGAGGCGCCTCGCTTAAGGACAATAGATGCAGCCAATCAGACATGCCATCTAAACCACGACCCTTTATATTTGGATGGTGTTTGCAGCTGGCTTCGGTTTCTTGCAGTTTCACTAACTTCACTATCATATCAAGCTCAACTCCGAACTACTTTCAATTGAGTGCTAACCTGTTGATCAATTCTATCAGCACCTAATACCGAGAGTATCGAAGCAGCACGTGACAGTTCCCTATAACCTCTGTGTCGATTGCTCGGTATGATATCAAAATCGCAGGCGATAGCTCAATTAATGCTTTCTAGGTGACTGCCAAGTCTTTCATCTCTCACATGCGATCAAACAATGCATGTATCTAGCGCCCAGATCTCTGTCAAGAGAGCCTTTATAAAAGTCCGTTGGAGAAGTGCATTCAGATGAGCACACTGCAGGAAAGTCGTAGACGTGTAGCAGAGCAGAAACCCTGAAATAATCATACAGTTTATTTTTGAAGAGGCAATAATACATTATCCGCAATTCGGGATTTATAATTACCTCAATCACAAACTTATGTGAGCTCATTCAAGAGTTCACCTCCTCTGTCCCACTTCCCTAAGATTTCCACCTGTTCCTGATACCAACCCGTCATCGTGTCTTCATCAACGTAACCCATGTGGGGAGTTAATAGCACCTTACTCGACAAGTTAGTATGGGAAAGAAGAGGTTTCAGAAAAAGGGTTTGTAGGCTGGGGGGGGCTATTTTGGAGCTTTTGAAGCAAGGTCTGAGTTCTCAACTGGTTCGAGACAAGAACATTTTTAAAACACTGAACCTCAATAAAAGCAACCCACTCTTTGGTTGGGATAGTTACTTACCTTGCTACCCCAATCTGTACTTCTCCAACGGCTCTCCGGCGCCAACGGCTCAAGGTCAAATACATCGAGCGCGGCACCTCGAATCTTATTGTTCTCTAATATTTCAAGTAGATCCTGCTCTACAACTAGAGGCCCGCGTGATGTGTTTACAAAGAGTGCACTTGACTTCATGTTGGCCAAGTCTTTCTTTGAAACGATACCTCGCGAGCGCTCGGAAAGAACATAGTGCACACTCAATACATCTGCTTCGCGGAACAGCTTGTCTTTGCCCACAACCAAGAATGTTGGCTCACCATCTTCAGTCGTGCTTGGTAACCCTACCTCTTCAGCTTTCTGATTTGCGCTTTCCTGGGTGAGGCTACTGCTCCAGGCTATGATCCGCATACCAAAGCTCTGGTGCATAATTTTGGCTACCTGTCGGATAAATCAGTATATTCAAATCAATGCTCCAAAGGAAAATATGTTCGATTTAAAATGAATGTTTAGTCAACATGCTACAGAAGATGGGAAGATAGTACATCACGTCACCTGAGCAAGTGCTGCGATATGAGAATATTGACCTACATTAACTCCAAGGCGCCCCAGCCCAAGTACAGCAAACGTTTTGCGGGAGAGATTTGTGTTGGTTTGTGTTTGCCAACCACCTTTTTTAACAGTTCTATCATCATGTGCAAGGTTACGGGCAAGTCCCAGGATGAGAGCAATTGTGTGTTGTGTGGTTCCATCTGGGCCAGGATTTTGCTGCTTCTTAGATGTTTTATGTCTATTGGCACCGGCACCGGTAACTTTGATCCCAAGTTTCTGACAAGCAGCGATATCTATAGAAGCATTGCGATGACCGGTGGTCACAATGAGCTTTAGGTTGGGCAGCTTTTCCAGAAGAGTGGCTGGAAATGGCGTGCGCTCTCGCATAGCAGAGATGACGGCGAATGGCCGAAGCCGTTCTTCAAGCTCTTGCTTAATGCTTGCAGGAGCTTGATTATATGGTAGCAGGGTGTCTCGGAAAACAGTAATCTCAAACCTTGGTTTGAGAGCCTCAAAATATCCAGTAGCTATTCCTTGGTAATCATCTAGGATGGCCAATTTGATTGGAGAAGGAGGTATTGGTGGCATGATAGGGGTTTGCGCAGATTTGCGGTAGATAACTGATTGAGTGACTGAGTATTGAACTGGGATCCTGTATAGTGTATGTTACAACCAAGCCTACTTGAATATCTAGTAAGTTTTATTAATGAAGAAGATAGTAATTCGTCATAATAAATGATCGGCGCATCTTGAAGGTGGGGGTGAGTCTGATGAGGTTGAGCTAGCTGGTGGAGGATTCTAATTCGGTACAAACCTACCGAGCGAATATCACATATAGAGTCAGGAATGGAAAGATGCTCGCTTTTGAAGCGTAAAAGTATGTAACGTTATGAATTATTTCAGTGATATTTCGCACACCCGGATGATCACGCCGTGTCGCGCAAATTAGCCTTATAGTCGCGATGCTCCTATAACGTATATATTACTTGGAGCAGTCTAGATCTATAAATAATCACTGGAAGATGTCGGTGGAAAAAGGTATATTAAATTAACTTAAAACACGCGCGTACACGCACACGCACACGCACACACCTCTGTCTGTTTCTGATAGTAGATGAGGCCAAAAAGAAATAAGAATGGCACCTGATGCAATAAAAGTTCAAGAAAAATCCTATTAAGAAGCTCGAGCATCTAGTAAGAGAACCAAGGCTATACGGCATTCTTACATAATACTCGATACGCGGCACTGATTGGCGCGCTTTTACACTTAGTTGAGATTTCTTCATCGCGGGGTTCTCACCTCCAATTTTCTCCACGCGTTGAGCGCAGAGTTTCGGTGGCTCCCAGGCACAGGAGAGCTCATTCGTGGACTTGATTTGTGCTGGAGGTATGGGTTAGTAGTGGTGGGATGGTGGGAGGGGCCCCGATTTCCCAATTGGTTTATGGACGGCTAATAATATGTCCCTACTTTTGCCGTTTTGTCGGACAACAAGAACCCAGGGCAGCTGGTCGGTTGATAAAAAACTTCATTCTAGAGATCAACATAAATCCCATTCAGTGCCATTTGTCTTCTCTCTCTCTCTCTCTCTCTCTCTCTCTCTATTCAACGTGGGCCCGGGACTTTGCCAGTAACCAGCAACAGCAAGATGAGCCCATCCAAGTCAAACATTGGTGTGTACACGAATCCTGCTCACGAACTATGGGTGGGTGAAGCCACTCCGTCAGTTGAGGATGTAGAGAAGGGCGTTGGCTTGAAGGTGGGAGAAGTCACGATTGGAATAAAGAGCACTGGCATTTGCGGGTATGCTACAAGTTATCCTCTACCTACAACCAGCTAACAGCTTCAGATCAGATGTCCATTTCTGGCACGCCGGTTGTATTGGTCCGATGATTGTCACAGATACACACATTCTTGGGCATGAATCCGCGGGAGTGGTATTGGCAGTGCATTCTTCTGTCGAGCATCTAAAGGTCGGCGACCGGGTTGCTATTGAACCTAACATTATCTGCTACGAATGCGAACCCTGCCTCACAGGAAGATACAATGGTTGCGAAAAGGTCCAGTTCTTATCCACCCCACCAGTACCAGGGCTCCTCCGAAGATATGTCAACCATCCTGCCATTTGGTGTCACAAAATTGGAGATATGTCGTTTGAAGATGGAGCGTGCCTAGAGCCCCTCAGCGTTTCGCTTGCCTGCATGCAAAGATCTGGGGTAAAGTTGGGAGATCCCGTTCTCATCTGCGGCGCCGGACCAATTGGCTTAATCACCCTCTTGTGCTGTCAAGCTGCTGGGGCCTGTCCGATTGTCATTACAGATATTGACGAAGGAAGACTTGCATTTGCAAAAGACCTGGTCCCATCTGTTACCACGTACAAGGTAGAAAGACTGCCGGCGGAGGAAACAGCAAAGGCGATTGTTGCTGCATTTGGAGGCATTGAGCCTGCGGTCGCGCTCGAGTGTACCGGTGTAGAAAGCAGTATCTCATCTGCTATCTGGGCTATGAAGTTCGGCGGAAAGGTGTTCGTAATCGGCGTAGGAAAAAACGAGATGAATATTCCATTCATGAGACTGAGCGTCCGCGAGATCGACCTGCAGTTTCAATACCGATACTGCAATACATGGCCCAGAGCCATTAGATTGGTTCAAAGTGGCCTCATTGACATGAAGAAGCTCGTAACACATCGTTTCCAGCTAGAAGATGCAATCAAGGCTTTTGAGACGGCGGCAGACCCTAAAACGGGGGCGATCAAGGTCCAGATAAAGAGCGAGGATTGAGATTTGACATGACTGAGGCATCAGCCAACAAGAGATATGGGTAGAGACGACAAGGGATTATTATACATCTATAGACCATCATTGTACTACGTGGATTATCATTTTGTATTATTGTAGTGTATTGTACTGCATTGCAATGTATGATCATCTACAACCTGAACCTAAGGTAGTGAATTTTTTGATTGTGATATATACAGCAGATTTGGTGAGTGCCATTGTTACTGGCAGGAGCTAATCCCTGTTTAGCGTGGCTCTTCCGAGGATGGCCGATGAGCAAACGAAAAAGTACAATCTCGGACCATCATCTCAATCAATTCACCAATTGTCCACCATCCTCCCTCCCTTGCACCGAGCGACACCTTTCTTTTAGTCCTACTGTGCGCATAAACCTCCAGCATGTCTTTAGCAGTCTCCCGAACTGCCTTACGGCACACCGCAAGACTTCCTGGACGAACTGCCCGTCGATTTGAGTCAACCACTTCAAAAGCCACGGAAGCTGCTAAGGATAGCGCATCAAAGGCATCGCAAACCGCAAAGGAAACCGCAACAAAGGCATCAGAGACTGCAAAGGAAACTGCCTCGAATCTTCAATCAAAAGCTAGCGAGGGTTTGACAAAGGTCAGCTCTGCTGCTGGGCCTGCAATTGCCAATGCTGCCAAGGGGCTGGGAAACGCTCTCTCTAAGGTCGGCGGTAGAACTGGAAGGCTGATTGCATTTGTTGAGAGTATGTATTGTCCCCGGTATATCAATTGATATTAAATCCGAGATCTGTTGGCTTCAATGGCTAATCTTACGTCTTCAGGAGGCATCCCACCAACTATCTACTATGCGCGAGTCGGATTAGAGCTGTCCAAGCTGGTTTTCCAAGGCCAAAAGATGAGCCCACCGTAAGAAATACACCTCTCAATAGTAATGTGCGGTGATCTAACTTGTTTCTAGACCGGTCTCGACTTTCCAATCATACTTCCAAAGACTTATCAAGAGCGCCCGAAACCCCAACAGCTTGCTTCCAGAGTCAGTCAACAAGGCAAACCCCGAGGGCGTACTCCAAAGGATCCGCAACGTCAACTCTGCGCAGATGATTACAGCTGGTGTTATTGGAGCCGAACTTTTGGGATTCTTCACAGTTGGCGAAATGATCGGCAGAATGAAGCTTATAGGATACAGAGGCGAGACCAGCTCACACCACTGAGTGCGTCTAGATTCGAAAGAATAGCAGCGCATGGAGGTCATTTGAAGTATGATGAAGATTCAGGGTTGCAAGGCGCGAATTGTTTGGATCTATGGCAAGGGCTATAGGTATGGGAATTCGCGATCTTGCACAAATGCGGCAATAATTTCTTTTGTCTCTGTACATCACCAAACACTTAGGAGCATAATGATAAATCAAAACTGTTCCGAGAGAGAGCATATTAAAGTGTTCCATCCGAGAGCAATTCTGTGAAAGTTCTATGCCATAGTACGTTGTTGACATTTCAATCAAGTTGACGTACTACAAATGTCATCGGTATATTCGATTCCCTATTGATTGACCATACTCAAGATCTAGCATGTACATCCTTGATATTAATTATATATATTACAGGTTCTGGATGGAGCATACTGCTGCTCAGTGCCTCCCCAATGGATAGCTTTTGAAATGTGAGAGCATTGCTCTCAAAAGCTTCAAGATCTCAATACTGTCCACTTTCACTTCAACTGTTTACAGTCGACACATTTCTCACTATTTGCACAAGGTGGAGTTGCAAGCCAAATTATGACAATTCATGATTTATCTCTTGCGTCGATATGTTCTATAATACAGTAATGGGCCACCTTGAGATGAAACAAGCGATGAAGTCTCAGGAGTCCTATTCAACGACGGGGACCGCCTCGACCACGACGTCCGCCACCATATCCTCCTTGTCCACCGCGGCCTCCTCTTCCACCACCGCCTGCTCCACCTTGGGGCCTTCCGGGAAAGAAGCTTTGTCTAGAGACCATGTCATCGTCCATGTAATTGGCTAAACCGTCGTCGATGCCAGGTTCTTTCAAACGACGTAGATACAATGCCTCGGGCTGAGTAATAGCCCACCGAGAGTAACCTTTACTCATACTGTCCCTCACACACTGCCTCAACAGCTCGGTGAATGAAGCCTCGGTTGGTATCCCGGAATGAGGGATGGACATCCTATAGAGGAAATCATTGAAGTTTTTCACTCGATGAATTTCTTTAATACAGTTTGCGAGCATCTTCGCTGTACCACGAGGTGGCGCTCCGTGTCTCTCAAACGCCTCGTCTCTCAGCTGCGAGAGAGTTCTATAGTTGCCATGCTCATCGGCTCTGCCCAGGGCGACCGTGCGAAAGAGGTTGAGAAACATGAGAAGGCGATATGATGTTTTGCTCGCCTCGAAAGTCTTCTGAAGTCGATACCTAGACGTAGGAGTTTTTTCCAAGTAGCAGAGCTCTGGCATCTTTGCGCCTCTAGCATAATCGAGCATCCAAACCACGTTCCGTGTAATAGCCTCTCGGATGATTGATTTGATGTTGTCCTCTGTGAGCTTCATGTCCGATATGAGAGCTGCGATGAGCAAGTGGCCTAAATTTGGACAATCTTGCTTGGAATTTTTACCCTCCATGAAATCTTTTATGGTCTTGTTTGCTCTTTGAACAATGCGATTGTCTGAGGTTGCCAAGCATAACAAGAGGTGGAACAGATGGAAGTAACTTTCGACAGCCTTTTCAGAAGCATGGGCCAAGCTAGTATTTGCTGTCTCTTTATAGTAATACATCTCATCTGTGGGCTCATCTTCAGCCGATTGATTGAGTCGTACCACGATGCTGTTCATGAAGAGATAGACAACCTCAATTGGATGTTTGTTGCCCGATGGTGCAAGTCTAACCAAAGCATTATCCACGTCATGCTGAACCTTTCTCCAATGTCCATACGAAATAGGAAGTGGTAACCAGCATCGAAATGTCAGACCTTGCGTCGAATGACGAATGCCGAGAGATCCGTATGCCTCTTGCGAAAGGAAATCGAACCTAGACCATAGCAGTTAGTATTTCGTTGTCTTGAGTTGAAGTCTTTAGATCACTTACTCCGATTCATAGGTAGGGAATCGCCCGCTGTCTACGTAGTTGACACCGACCCCAAGTTTGACCTCCTTGTAGTCCTTTTTGAGGCAAAAGCACTGCAATTCGCGGCTACGAATAATATCATATCTCGTGACCAACAAGCCAAATTTCTTATACGACTTGGCAAGCTGCATCAAATCCTCCGTCTCCAGAAAGCTAAAGATGGTAAGGAAGATTTCATCAGCAATCTTCTCCGACTTTATAGGAGTGAAGAGCGTTCCTTGCTGCTTGTTCAGCGATACCATCGGAGTTGTCTGGCTGATGCCTTTTGAATCCATCAAAGGAAGAGGAGCAGCTATAACTTCATTTTCACAACCGAATGGACAGTTTGCGCAACGATACTCTCTTGGCTGCACTCGGTTATAGCTCGACATCTGTCTCTTCTTGCGGTGCTCTGCTAGGTTGACACTGCGATAGCCGCCTACTTGTTCTACGGACTCGCTACTGAAGAAGCTTAAGAGCTGTATAGCAATGCCCTTAAGAGTATAAGCAGAGGTGTAACCCTCTTTGGTGTTGAGGATCGAGGCGCAGATGTAGCCACCATAGATGTTGGGGTGTTGGATTTGTGAGTCCATAACAATTGAAGGAGGCTCCAATGGATATCTTTCCGGGAACTTGACGCTGAGATGCAATAACCCATAGTACTCCGCATTCAATACTAGACATGCCCTTGTCAAATTTTGTTCGTCGATATACAAGGTGATATTAGGATATGGCCTCGTTTGGAGTTCAGCAATGTCTAGCAGTAGGCGTTGGCGAAGAAATGCAGCCATTGTGGAAACTAGTCTTTGAATATGGCTAGTTTGTTTGCCGTTGTAGAGCTTTGGCGGGTTTAAGAAGTGACCAAGAGGTAGAAGTCGGAGGCTTAAGTCTGGAAAAAGGTCGTGAATCCAAGAGAATAGATGTGCAAGGGGCTCTCAAAGTCCTGGCACTTTCTATCCACTTCGTGGGTGTTTGCGTTCACAGCAAGTTAATGCGTAAACAATATCCACATTCACTTATATTCCAAGTCCTGGATATCCAGTTCTGGTGAAAATAATTCCCAACCGATCTGACAAATGAGAATAACTAAGATTCACAAAAGGTTGAAACTCATCTAAACTATCCTGATTTAAAAAAGGGGAAATGGCAGGTTTATATGCTACTTACTGCTTTTTTAAAATTCGACTTCAACGGCGAGCCTCACCCGGCGAGCCTCAACAGGGCCTCACCGGGGGCCTAGCCGGGATTTCATTTTTCGGTAGTGAGTCACTCCCGAATTTCAATTTGCTGCCTTATTTTCATGTATGGAAAACTTCTTTTTGTAGCACTTCAAATTAGTCTTAGCCATCAGGAATCTGGTCCAGGAATTCGATGTGGTACAAAATGCCGCTGGAACCCCCTCGTACCTGAATGGAGGCTTGGCATTTATCCTCTTATGTAGAATAAATTGACAGACTTGCGATTGTACAACTTAGCAAAGGGCTTCGGTATTTATATTATAGTAAATTTTAAATAATTTAATACAAGGCAATTGACACCTTGAAGCACTTCATTGCTTCTCGTTTGTTAGATTTCAACCTTTACTAACTACCCACCTTGTCCACCTAGCTCTCTTTCATCTTTCCCTCCAAACTTCTACCAATGCATTGATGAGCGCTATTGTTACCGCTACTCCGCTCTTGATAGCGCTTTCATCTTTCAATGGCGGAACATGCAAGAAAACCACATTCTTTTCCTCTCCCATTTCATTCAATGTCACATAATAAATAAACCCGCAAACAAAATCCCCCACATCGTCCGAAATCCGTACATCCAACTCCATTTTGTCTCTTCTTTTCCCATCACGTAATGCTCTTTGCCATCGCACTTGCGTTTCTTCAAGATCTAGACTGGTTTCCAGCCTCTCGGGCGCTTTACCCCATAGCTTCTTCGTTTCCGCTTTGGTAAACACTTTGCGATCGGCATCTACATTTTGGTGGTAGCCTTCCTGTGCCGCGCTGCGCTCGATACCAAAGAAAGTCCGTCCTTCATCGAGGCCTATATGAATTACAATATCTGGCTTGTGCTCCTCAAGCAGCAAAGGTACCTCAGCAAGAATGCTATGGTAAGAAACCTGGACCGGGCTAGCTGGAACGATGATACGGATGGTGGGTAAAGCAAACGTCTCTGGGATGTATTGGGGAAGACAAGACGCGATCTCCCATGACTCATTGCGAGATAGGCCTTTCCATGGCTATAAGGGAGTCAGCGAAAGTACATGTACGAATATGCATAGTAGATACAGCAAACCCAGTGACCAAAACCTTAATCTCTTTCCTTTCGTCCATTTTTGAATGTAGGTAGATAGAGCTCTCTAAATTGAAATCATAAAAGATACTATAGCACTTGACCAATGTACAGTGCGCAATTTATGTGAGTCTTCATGAATGATTTTGGGAATTAGCTGATCACTAGTATGTGCTGACCAGCCGGCGTCTTAATTTAGAAGGTTCAAGCGATAGTCACCTGAAATCTGTGACTATTTAGGGTGGACATCCAACTTTTCAATTGGACTGCTACTGAATGTTTGCTCAATTTCTGATATTCAAGGTCTAAAGTGAAGCCGTAAGGCGGTCGAATGTGGGTTAGGAGAGAGCTTCTAATGATCACGTGATATTTGAATTTCGGTTAAAAAGGGGTATTAGGCCATAGTGCAAAACACTAATCTCATTGATACACCGCATTTTAAAGGCGTCATTCTTAAGAGGGATGTTGGTACATTCCATATCATCATAGGTCTCCTAAACTCAAGGGCGCTTACGCTGGGGTTCTCTGCGTGCTTCTATAATTCTACAAATTCTTCAAATAGTCGATTTCCAAACGCCTTGTACATAGGCTGCGACAGCTTAGTGTCATGCTCTTAGTCACGGGTTGATCGTTTATTCGCCATAATCAGTCACATTAATAACCTCCTCCATCACCACGAAGCAGAAATGTCTGTGCTCACGATTAGCCTCTATCTAAAATCTATACATACATTTTAGCTTAATAGGACTTACGTCATTTCGGATATGTGAATGTTGGAATGAGTAGATGAGGTTATCGAGCCAACCACTGCCTATTTATTCACTGAGGTTAGCCAAAGAGAAGAATGATGCAAGATTTGAGATTTGGGATTGCTGTCAACCTACAGTCGGTAGAGAGGATCGCAACCTCACATGTATCGCATAGTTTCAATGGACAGCCATCACAGATGCTGGTTGCTAAGTTCGTACAAACCATGCAGCGTCTCTGACTCAAGTTATCTGTTTCTAGTTTCTTAGTTGCGGGATCACTAGTCTGGTTGGCAATGGCCTTTTCGATTTCAGCACCCTCCGCTCGATAGGCCATGTATTGTGCTTGTAAATCTTCAAAAAAAGAATCATCGGCTCCAAGGATTGATACCGGTAGAAACTTTGTGTGACGATGACCAATGACAGTAAGTTTTTCGAGCTGGCAGTCTCTACAAATGCGTGCCCTGTGAATGTCGATCTGTCTGTAGGGGGAGCATCTGCAAAGCTGTACAGATTGGTAGTTGGTGATATCCCTGCCGTCGTTCTTGCTGAACTTATGACATACATTAATAACTACAGGCTCTTCATAGATAATGTCTTCGTACGATTCATTGTAATCAAGATCATTCTGTTCATTATTCTGTTAGTGTATAACCACTTCATGGTGGATTCCGACGTACACGAGCTGCCATAAAATTGCCTTGGCTATCTTGACACTCCCTACAGATTACATCTGCCTCATTGGTAGATATCCAAAGTGTTTCATCGCTGATACCCCAGTCACACCTAACTTAAATTAATAAATGAATCAAGTCCACAGCTAAAACATTGCGCCTCTTATCATGCTCTGAGGAGCATGTAGCATGCGGGTTTTCCATTAGACTAAGTAAAGGAAAAAGATACTCACTCATACTCGCAGAAGGTACACAAAGATTTATTATCATCAACAGGTTTAATTTTGCTGGTGGCCAGCTCCATTAATTGAACCTTAGGCTGTTTTGTTGCTTCATATGTTATTGCAGCTTGTCCGAATTCGGGCTGAGCAACATCCGAAAGTGTGTATTCGCCGATATTCTCCACCTCCATACGGTCGATGGCAGCGGCTTCTCGGAAATTCGTAAGCGTATATGCGGCAGCAGTTCCAAGACGAGCTTGATCCTTCTTTTGCTTATGACTTTTGGTCTTGGCAGAGCATAAGTCTTTGTTAGCTTGCTCATGTAGCAAGTACTCGGCAATACCTGATCTACCAATATCCTTTGACGAGCGTGGCGGATAATTAGTGGCTATCTCATCATTCTGGAGCATGCTGTCGATTGTATTTATCGAGCTCTGAAGCCGCGTGTCTGCTTGCTGATGGTCAACCAAGTATGATGTAGCATCTTGCGTGAAGCTGTTTTGCTTATCAACTTGTGTGTCTTGGCTTATAGACTTCTGCTTCGGTGTCAAGGTTTCCTCGTATTCCTCTAAACTAACAAATAGTCCATGGCTAACAATCGCATCATCGTCTATGAACTTAGCCCACCAATTTTCATCAATTACACTCGAATCATCCTGTGCTGCTAGAGAAGGCTCCTTAAATGTTTCCCGAAGATACTGTTGGTAGGCAATACGGTGCATCACTAACGTCGTAGATGTCTTACATAGCTTTGCGACTAAGATATTGATAACAATATCTGCGCGAAGAATTCCATCAATTGTTTGAGGTGCAATCTCTTTCAGTGTTTTTTCCCTAAGTACCATTAGTAATGCACTTCTCCATAGTGAATCGTATAATTAGACTTTTATATCAACAACATAAATAAGATCTAGTAGTCAGCAATTAATAATGCCTGGGACTGAATCTTTTAGAAGGAAAATAACAAGATATGGAAATAATGTATTTACCAACATCGAATATCATTTTGAGTTTCTCTCATTGTTGTCTCGACTTCGGCGATAGCCTTGGTAATTGTATCGGCGGCTCTCTCCCAACCACAATTAACAGCTAGATCACGGTAGTTTTTGATGACTATAGCGGCTCCCTCTTTGACTTTCTTTCCAGATTGTTCCTCTGTAAATAGATTGTGAAGACTTTTGTGACCCATTACGCGAAAAACATAACTAGGAGAATTGCCATCAGAATCTCTCGAGGACCGACTTATCTGAACTCGACTAATCTATTTGCCAAGTTAGCTCTAGACCAAATTTTGTTTGATGGGATCGAGTGTCTTCATACTGGATCAATGCGAATATCGTAAAGCTGCATAAATTGAGCAGCTGATAGTTGACGTGCCTCCGCTGATGCAGACTGATCCCTGATCTGTCCTGGGGCATTACAGCTGTGTAAGGACCGCTCTTCAAATCTGAAAGCTTCCTGTGAATTCTGCAGGTTGGCTCGGTCCATCTCTGATGTTCGGAACCCGCTTGGTAGATCTGGGACCACGGTTCTCATTTTGTATTGAGTATTGAGCTGCTCTTGGGTGCGCTGATACTCACGAAGGTGATATTGCCGAGTATGATCATCTATCCGCTGTGTTGTTTGAGGCTTAGATGATTGTACTTGAGAGTCGCTGGCTCCAGTCGGCCTCGAATTCTCTGCTCTGCACTCTCTTGATTCCATTGTGGATACCATATCACTAAGAGGTTCAATTTTCTGTTTGTTGTAATTCAAAGAAGGTTTGGACCAAAGACTGGAGGTATAGAGATAACCTTGGTCGGAAATATTCACTACCGGGCTCCTAGGGCTGGAAGTGGAAGTGGAAGACTGTGAAACCGCACGACCAGCCTCCAGGGTATTTCGTTCTTTACCAGCATTTGCTCGTTATTACGACCCATCAAAGAATACGCCCAAGCTTGAATACCTCGATTCGCTTATTTACTTAGACTCTACATACGTATAGATAACCTTGGATAGTGGCGTGAGAGTTTCCAGCTGCTGATGCATTTCTTTCCGTAGTTTGGGAGGTCTCAAAGCTTCAGAGACACTGATGCTGCAAACAATGCTCAAAGCAGACCAGTATAACCTACCCTTCCATTCGACTACTTTATAAATCACCGACAGAGGGACCAAGAATGGGCGATTGGTAGTTTTGGGTCTAGCAACTAGGATTACTCGATTAGTGAACGGAAGCAATATTTTAAAAATCACTTGAACAACTCTCCAATTAAATAGTAGTGAGAGCATTGCTTGATGTTATCTAAAATGTGGTAAAAGATGCTCTTGAGCAAGTTGATATAATATACATCGCAGATTTAGAGGCCCTGTAGCTTCTCTGCTACACCTGCATTTCTTTCTATGTTCGCAGAGTAGTTGGTTTATCTTCATGCACCTTCACCTTCGCTAGCCGTTTCGTATACCGCTTTCTCGATGGCTTGCGCTTCAGCTTCGTCCGGCACGTATGCTGGCTTTTCCAATACTGCACCACCCTCAACCCAAACCTGAGAGAGCTCCTTTTCAATCACTGACTTCCTAGTATTCATTTCTTGGACTTTGGAGAGTCTTTCCCGAAGATCCGTTAGTTCTCTTTCAACACCCATCTTTTCCTCCTAGAATTTTGTGTTAGTAAAGATTCACTTCGGTCTCCCGAGCAAAGATTCATGAAAGTATGCCAAATTGGTCTGCAAGTAACCAGATTTACGTACCTCTGTTCCTATCCTCTCATACTCCCATCCGCTGCCATCATCTCCTAGTCCCAGAGTGAGGTTGAATGTATGATATCTCTTTAAGCTCGCCCTTGTACTAATCGTAATGAGAGTGATACCCTTCTCCTTACAACTCTCGTAAAGTAACCCCTCGACGTCTGAGCTTACTGCAGACGTCCCTTCATCAATGAAGGCATATCTAGGTTCATGATATAAGAGCCGTGCGATAGCCATCCTTTGTTTTTCACCGCCAGATAGGACATCTTTCCATTCCTTCTTTGTATCCCATCCGCCCTCGCGATCTGGAAGATAGCCTAAGCGAGCTTCCTCGAGGATATGCTTAAGCTCTACATCGCGGCGACCCTTTTCCCGCATTTCTAGCTCGCCGTCTGGATAAATAACCTGATCGCGGAGCGTACCAACTGACAGGTACGGCCGTTGTGGTAGAAACATTATGCCATCTGTGCCGAGAGAACGAGGGCGAGAAACTAGACCACGGTATACTGGCCAGAGGCCAGACACAATGCGAGCTACCGCAGATTTACCGGCACCGTTAGGTCCAGATATGAGAAGATGTTCACCTGAGTGGACGATTATGGAGAGAGAATCGATGAGGGGATCGCCACCATGTGGGAAAATCGAAGGCGCAACAACTGGTACATTCTCAAGACGAACACCATCGAAACCCTTCTGAATTGTTCCTTGAACGTCAGAGAGTGAGTAGTGTTCAGGTTGAATTCCCCTAGGTGGAAAATAGGCGTTGGCGTGGACTCGATGGAGTGTAGAAATGAGTGTATAGACTCTACTTGTGTAACCTGCAAGCTCGGAAAGATCCTTGATGGAATACATCATACGACCACCAGCATCGGCAAGAGAGAGCATGAGACGCTTGTTGGTGATGAACTCCTTCATTCTGCCCCTTTCATGCCCTCCGTGAGTTGATATATCGGTCAGTTCTTGAATGCCGCCCATTCCTCCCCAAGCTGGCAAAAAGACAGGAATCGAGCTCAATAGATAACCATAGGCACTCCAACTATATTTCAACACAAAATCCTCGAGGATGTTGTATCGAATTTTGAGGGTGTAGATACCCTCCATCCACTTTTTCAGGCTTTTGAACTCTTTGTCCAAGAATTGCTTCTCCATGCTTGCTCCACCGTAGAATGCAACCTCTTCGGCATTTGCAATCAACCGGGCGTGCAGGCCTCTGAAATCACCTTCTTTGCGACCCTCAACAGCCTTCAGCTTTCCAAATGGTGGGGAGAGTCTCCGGAGGATCGTAGCGGTCAGAAAGTAGTTGCTGAGTAGCCCCGTCAGGGCAAGTGGTCCAAGCGATCGATATAGTTGGTAGTTGAAGACCAGTAGATCAACAAAAGGCTTTCCTAAGGATGAATATAATCCTGCTGCTGAAGCACAAAAGTGCGTAAGGTCCTGAGTTATAAATTGGTCTGCGCCTTGTCCAATTGCACCGTCTAAATTGGAGAGCTTGTAATAATTGAGATTGTCGTTAAGGTATAAGTCATGAATATATCTTGTAAGTCGTGTCCGGAAGGCAATAGAGACCTTTGATTGAAGGAACTTAATCATGGCATTCGTGTAAGACGCAAAGCTTCCGATTCCACACCACTGTATATTATTAGCTTTCAACTTCTAGAAACATTGCTATATGACGATGTAAAACTGATAGATATCTGGCTTGTGCCATGGTTTTTGCTCAAACAACAAGGTATGCATGGGCATATGGCGATTGCTGGAAGGACTCACTTTTATGATTCCCCATATGAAAGCTTTGCCGTTCCCTGCGACTAAGTCTCTCACGATCTCTCCATCAAGTCTAGCAACCACCAAGGACAGATACGTCCGCAGCATGAGAAACATGCCGTGGCTCAACAAAAGTCCCGTCTCTTTGCTCGACCATCTTGGTATCATAATACTCATCAGACTAAGGAATTGGTGTAGAAAGGCAAGATTTAGTCCTGGCTTGGTTTGCGGGGGTGGTATCTGGGGAGTTGATTGGCCATCTGTAAGTCCTGAGGCTCTAGGAGGGTTGAGGAATAATCTGCGATGGGCATCAAAGGTCATGGGCTTTGTCGGATGAATCGTAACCTTCGACGTCGCATCTTTGTATGGCACAAATATGACACGCGATCCATCCTTATTCTTCAACCCGGAATTTCTTCGAAGTAATCGCTGGCCCTGCTCTCTTTCTATCCTGCGGTTCTTCCACCACCTGCGGCTGCAGTCTCCGCCTGCTATTATTGAAATGGCGAGCAAGAGTGTCCCTAACACTTTAGTTGTTTTCGAGGTACCCTTCAGACGTTCACGGAACAGCTTCGAGTATTGCCGGTAGAGCGCCACCAAAGGATCATCATGGTGCCGCAGAGTTGACTGATTCGCCATGCTGGCCGATTTGTTTCGTAGAGGTGTTGATGCTGTCCTTGCCTACATCTTCGTCTCTCCGACCCATATGCTCTCTCGAGCTGCCTGTGCACCACTACACGTCCCCTCCACCGAAGAAGCTTCAGTCTTGATGATGACTGGTTGACAATTCTAGATATATATTGAAGCTGTCTGTCTAGTGACTGGAGCCTGAGTATGCAGTCCAGTAAATGATTCGAAAGATAAGTGTCTGGGCGAGGAGCTGTTGACGTATTTTCGTACCTCTCACAAGTACTGTACAAGCCTCGGGCCAACGATCTGTGTTCACATGCCTGCGGTTCTGGTTGCCCAGTCTAGCCTTGGCATTCCCCCGGGTTTTGAGTTCAGGACGGGGACGAACACAAGACAAGACAAGACAAGACCAGACAAGACCAGAAAAGACAGGCAACAGGGGTCGAGGACGGGATATCAAGTACTATGCAATAGTAAGGTGTAACTATTATCTTGTCCTTATTTTCTTCCTTCTGATTAACGTCCCATTAGCTACTCCCCAACTCGCTCTACATTAATTGCATAGGTGTGCCCCCAGCATCTCTTCCTATGGGATACCGTCAGTCCCCTACACTTCTATAGTATCGAGCTTTGGACGGTGTCTCCTGATAGGCTACAGCTCTCCTACGCGCCGTGGCGGAGATGGGAAGTAGGGAAGTTGGCATGGCATCAGATCATTGTCGGTAGAACAACCGAATGGTAAAGCCCCGAACGAACCACAAGAAGGTGACAGAAGGGTGTGATTTATCCTTCCCCAGGCTCTCTCCAAACCATAGTAGGAATGAGAAGACCAGCTAGCTAGATGTTGGAGCCATGAAGATTTGTCGCAAACCACCCCCACGCGTGAACTGACTGACGGCCTTGGTGGATGGATGGATGGATGGGCAGATGCGATACCGGGTGAATAGGGGTGGTGGTATTTACGTGATGCTTAATGCGGCTAGTAGGGCAACATATCAATTATTAGCAATTTGGAGTCTGGCTTTCCTCTCCTGTATCGTGGAGTACAGTAAATATGCGCGCCCGCTATAACACTTCGCCACTACACAGGATATCCGCAAACTTGGATCTCCGCGTTGTAGATAGTTGGTACAGCAATCACCGTGGAGTAACGGTGAAGCAAAATCTCAACGATCACCTATCCATGAGAGAGCAATGGCTATGATGGCTATGGCGATGACAAGGGTACACGGGTACACGGGTGCTGAAAGGGCGGCGCTTAGTGGTGAACAACGCCATTTGCCCCTGTAGACTTGGATCTCAAGTAATACATCGTTCAAGAGCTCACGGCATACCAGTTCATGAGCATTGAGTCGGCCGGGAAAGCAAGCAGGCAGGCTGGACGCGGAATGGCTGGTCCAAAGGCGGATACGTGGACTGAAGTAATGCTCGTGAGCCCGTAGATGATCCAACAGCTCGCTCGCGCAAGCATAGCCATAGATAGTCCACTCGTGATGCGACAGTAGCAGATGGTGCTATTTAGCGAACCCAAGTCAAGGCACAATAACACTTACTAGCTCCATAGAGTAATGCAAGATCTCCTGTTTGACTCGATGTCCTAAATATACTGCACTACCGGATCGTACTGATGCTCATACTGGTCCTGTTGGCCGCTTGCTGATTTAATAATAAGAGTCCTAGCTCCAAATTTGGGTCATCTCGCTTAAAACAGCGACCGCCAGTCGAGCCTCTTCTGGGCTTCCTCCAACCTCTCATCTTAGGTCTTATCCTTCACAAGTCGAGCTCTGCAGTCACGTCACACTCTCCAGCAGAAGCTTCATCAATCCCTTAGCATCGATTGTTATCATTCTGCGCTTGAATCTGACCCTACACCACGACACCGGAGGTTACGCGCCGGGCTGATCACCATTGACTACGTTAATTCCGGATCCTCGAAGCTGCTGGAGCCATCAACTCGTCCAAAATAACGGCAACTGGGGAAGATAGAGCAGACACCAAGCACAAGAATCGAGTCGCAGAGCTTATGCGACCTACAGAGGTCTGATTGCCCTCAATGAGTAATGAAGTTGCTCAACCGACTGAGCAAGACCTTAGCCGCTCCACCTCCGTCGAACGTACGAAAGGTACTAAGCCGCCAGCTTTAAACACATCGAGTCGTACGTATTTGGGATTAACTCCATGATCCATCTGCTTGCTATTGACGTGCGCCACTAGATGCGGCACATTATTTGATGATTCTAGATTGCTAACAGTTGACAGCAGTCGCTACTCAACCCCCGACCTCTTCAGTTCAAGGTGCCTACACTGCGCAGAATACTGCAACAACGGAAGATTCCGATAAAACTGTTGGATCAGGGTCATTAGGCGAAAAAGATCTCCTGAAAGTTGCAGAAGACGGTTCGGATAATAAGAATCGCAGCTTATTGCACGTCCCCTCGAGATCCTCGTCCCAAAAAGTACAACCATCTCCCACAGCAACTGGGCTTAGTGGAGTAACTGCAAGTGATCCTAGAGAAAGCATAAGTGGGAGATCCAAGGAATCAAAAGGAAGCATTCTTGGTCGGAGGCGGAATGGGAGTGCAAGCACCAGTAAAATGTCGATAACACCACCAGGACCTTCTGCATCTGCTGCTAACGCTCCAGCAAGTGCAAAATCTACAGGAACAGCTAAGAAGAAGAGCTTCCTATCTAAGTTATGTTGTGGGGTGCCAGATCATGCTGAAGGGGCAGATGCAAACGAGGCAGCGCTTCCCGCGACAAAGGTTACCAAAGTCGGGCAGCGGCCAACTACGTCTAGTAAACCTGAAAATCCCACAGCACAAACTCCTGCTACTAGCCAACCCCAGTCTGAGAAGGACGCATTGAAGCAGACCGAAGTGGGCCATAACCGAGATCAGTCAAAGGACTCCGGATTGTTGCAATCGGGAGCAACTACATTAACAGGAGCCAATGGGGAGCTGAGTAGACCTGGCGAACGACGAGATCAATCATTACCTGAGCTACCGCAGAATGGTGGGCCAGCTGCAACACAAGCCGGCCACTCAAACCCAGCGGTTCTCGTGCAAACTCCCTCTGTTAACCCGGACCCGGTTATACCGCAAGTTGCTGTGAATGATAGCGAAGGCGACATAAAAATGGAAAACTCAGATTCTGTACCCGCCACGAAAGAACAGACGCCCGTTCCAATTGTTCGCAAAGAAGAAACCCCAAAGCAAGCGTTGCCACCACCTCCACCAGTGCCTCAGTCTGGCCCAAGTGAAGAAGAAAGGGCTATAGAGTCGGTTGATGGAAAGCAGCAATGGCTACTTCCTCCCATCGCGCCACGATTTAAGGGCAAAAAGTGCTTGGTTCTTGATCTGGACGAGACATTGGTTCATAGCAGTTTCAAGGTAATTAGCTATCAAAACTTGTACATTCCCACGTGCTTATAACTCCTTAGATCCTGCACCAAGCAGACTTCACAATTCCGGTTGAGATCGAAGGACAGTATCATAACGTGTATGTAATTAAGAGGCCTGGTGTAGACCAATTTATGAAACGGGTAGGTGAGCTCTATGAAGTGGTAGTTTTCACGGCTTCGGTATCAAAAGTAAGCATCAGCAATCCCTTTCACTCTTCGCGTACTTTAGCTGACTCTTTTTAAAAGTACGGAGATCCTCTTCTCGACCAACTCGATATCCACCACGTGGTACACCATCGTTTGTTCCGCGAGAGTTGCTATAACCACCAGGGGAATTATGTGAAAGACTTGTCTCAAGTCGGTCGTGATTTGAGAGAAACAATCATTATCGACAACTCTCCAACATCTTATATCTTCCACCCCCAACATGCTGTCCCTATCAGCAGTTGGTTTTCCGATGCTCACGACAATGAGCTACTAGACTTAATACCTGTCCTTGAAGACCTAGCTGGGTCCCAGGTCAGAGATGTTAGCTTAGTTCTCGATGTCGCCCTTTGATCAAAAATGGCGATCCTGCATGCATCATAGCGGATGGCGTTTGGTTGATACTTTTGGCTTCATTGTAGAATATACCGTTTAATCTATATAATGGGCATGGCGCTCTCAGTTCCACAGGAAGTGGATCTGATTGGCTACTACAAAACAAAAGCACTCGGAATGGCTGAGAGAGATATATATACATAACGGGAGCATCAGTAGTCTTCGGAGTTGCAGGGCAGCGTATGAGGAATGGCTGGCACCTATATTTTTCTTCTTGTTCCATGATTTATTAGGAACAATTTGAGGGGAGCGGGTGGCATTGATGGGAAGGCTTTAGCAGACAACCTCTGCAAGCGATTTTCTTTTGTTAATTTTCACTTTCCGGCATGCCAATAGGCACCATTGTCACTTCTTGGAGCATAGTTGTGACGCGTTATACATTACATTAGCGTTTTTCTCAATAGCTAGAGATGCCAGGCTCAATGCAAATTTAGCGAATCAAGGTTAATTTATTAGGAGGTGTAGGACTCCGAGATGAAATCTGTAGCTATATCACAGATTGAAAGCCACCATAGTTATATAATATCAAAATGTATTGATTGCACTTACTAAAATCTGATTCTGGTGCCCCGGATTCCAAATTGGGCTGTGTACTAGTTGGTGTACTAGTGGGTCCATACTTACAGGGGGTCTCGAGCCTCTTTTTGAGGTTCCGTGTCCTCAATAATAATTTCTACAAGTCCAGACTACTCATCACACACGACCGACTGTTCCTCAACTGAAATTGACCTGTCAAACCTCAAAGCACTTACCGCAAACTCACAACTATAATATACCATGGTACGAACATCCTGACCATCCTCGTGGCTCGCTCTTTACCGATGGACTGTCCCAGATTAGCTGCTGGAGCATAATCCTATCAATTGCCCGACTATCGCATACATCCCTCAAGGAAGTGTTAAAGAATATACTGACAAGCAATCGCAGTCTTCACCACGCCCCGCCTCCCCAGTAAACTCCCCAAGCGTGGGTGCCTCTACTGGACGCCCTTCTTCCCCAACACCTCCCGGAGGACCAAAGACAGCCATCAGACGACGTGCGGCAGCAGATCAAAAAGACAAGCTTGCCAATGCGAGACCAAGTAGCACAAGAGCGGCTGGCGCCGGTGGAAGCAGCAGCACAATGTTGAGTACGTAACTCTGTTTGGTCTCGGTTTGGTATCCAATTCGAAATCTGCTTTATGGGGGATGAAGCTGAGCTCCTTATATTGTCATCAAAAAAGACCTGTGTTAAGAGGGCTCAGAAGTCAAGCGACTGCTAAACTGATGCCTCAATTTGAAATCGAAGAGATAAGGAGCACAACTGAAAGGAGCGCAAAGCAATTAAACATAAGCTGACTATTCCTCACAGAGCTTTACACCGACGAGAGCCCAGGATTAAAGGTTGACCCTGTTGTTGTATTGGTTCTCTCGCTGGTTTTCATCATGAGTGTTGTCGCGTTGCACTGTATGTTTGGTTCCTGTCTTTCCTTTCCAAACAATACTGACATGAGGGTAGTGATTGCAAAGCTCACCCGTAAATGGTCAAGCTAGACGAACAATTTTGAGTATGGTGAATACGATGGTTTTGCGCAATAGCTGTGGTGGAAGTGAGAAGGAGTACGCTGGGAAAGTCATATTTGGGGATTTGGGAAATTAAAGCCGCATTTGTTCTCGCTGTGTACTTAAGATCCTTGTAATATAGAAGCAAAGCAGATCTTGAAATCCACTGCAATGCCGCTTCATGTTTGTTGCTGCAAATGTTACGATATGCGGTATACATATTATACCTGGTTATGTGAGGATAGCAGAGAGAACCATTGAATGCGCAAACGCCAAATAACATATGCATAAAAATGGCTTCGAGTGATCTTTTGACGGCTATGCTTGGAACCATACGGTCTATACGTACGACTAAAAACCAACCGATCTTCTACGCAACCATCCTTTCGACCGTGGTGATGACATGGCCAATTCCAGGCGCATTAGAACATTTCCAGCCACTATAGCGTAACATTTGTAGATAGGCTAACCTAAAGCGACAGATCACTTTTGTACATTCGTTTAAAAGTGCAGAAAGCCAGCAGAACAACACGATAACACCACATCCCTGTCCCTTTTGACCATCAACCTCATCCAACCTGTTTTGGGCCCCGCGCTTGGTTGGCTACATCGTCTGAATCTTACTCTCCCTCGTCACTCAATACTACCAAAACTTTAATAATACTCTACAATTTCACAAGATTGTGTATAGCCTAGCGATGTTCTGTATTTATTGAAATACATAATCCTTTTGTATCTGCGAAATTGTAGCAGTCTAGACTTCTAGCCCCTCACCCAGAACCCCTCCATCGTCATCGTCATCGTTCAGCGCACTCTTTAGCAAATTCGTGCAACCTTGGAAACACATGAACATATAACTTCCCATCGCAACTGAGGCTCCGTCCTCCTACATCAGAAATCCGAATCGTTCGATACCACAAATATGCCTCCTAAAGCAGCCAGCGAGACAGGTGAGGTTAGCGAGCAGGAAGCTCTTCCACCGCAGATTGTGGCGCAAGCAGAAGCTGCAATTCTGGGAAATTCTGGTGATATACGAAACAGACCAAAGCCTTCCCGTGCTCACTCCGACTCGGGACGTACAGGTTCCAGCTCGAAGGGCAACGGCGGTGCTGGACTATCAAGGTAGGCATCTTCCTGGATCCCGCCCAGCTTGTTGCTAACCTCCCTCCCAGATTTGCGTCGCATATTGGCGTTCCTAATATTCTATCTACCGATGGGCCAGAGGCACCACCAGCTTACGGTGAACACCTTGATCAGATAGAGCTGAGCCAGGATGGATTTAGCACAACAGCGAAAGTGACGGATGATGGACGGTTGAACATCAACATCAACGAGAATACCAGGAAGCTCTCAAACTTGCTGGTCCCAGCTCTTAGGAACCAGCTGCAGCTTGTCGCTCAGGAGAAAGAGACACCACTTCCTCCAGGGTATATACCACCGGCGTTAGGAGGCTTACCAGGGCAAACTCCTCCCCCGAAACTCAATGTTGTCATACACGTGGTAGGATCGCGAGGTGATGTTCAGCCATTTGTAGCACTGGGAAAAATCCTCAAATCTACATATGGTCATCGAGTCCGTCTAGCAACCCATCCCACATTCAAGCCGTTCGTTGAAGAAAATGGCTTGGAATTCTTCAGTATTGGCGGGGATCCCTCCGAACTTATGGCATTCATGGTAAAGAATCCTGGTCTCATGCCCGGTTTTGACTCCTTAAAGAGTGGCGATGTTGGAAAACGACGAAAGGGCATGGAAGAAATCGTTCTTGGTTGTTGGAGATCCTGTATCGAGGCTGGAGACGGTCTTGGGGCGCCACCAACTGGAGATAGTGCTTTTGACGCTGGTATCAATCTAGAAACCAACCCAAACGAACGCCCTTTCATAGCCGATGCAATTATTGCGAACCCGCCCAGTTTTGCTCACATTCATATCGCGGAGAAAATGGGTATTCCGCTACACATGATGTTTACGTAGGTCTCAAACAGTCCTAGTGGAAGGCTTTACTAACTTTTATAGCATGCCTTGGTCACCAACACAACAGTTCCCCCATCCTCTCGCAAATATCCAATCGTCTAATGCAGATGTAAATATGACGAATTTTGTGTCGTACGCCTTGGTTGAAATGATGACTTGGCAGGGATTAGGAGATGTTATCAATCGATTTCGAGAGCGGGCCTTGGGACTTGATCCTATCAGTCTGATATGGGCTCCTGGAATGTTGAGTCGATTGCGGGTTCCATATACATACTGTTGGTAAGTTTCACGTTCTGGTCCCGCGAGGTTTTGCTTATGCCACTTTTAGGTCACCTGCGCTGATCCCCAAGCCTAAGGATTGGGGACAACATATCTCGGTATCTGGTTTCTACTTTCTCTCATTAGCCTCTTCATATACACCAGATGCGGAGCTCGCTGCATATCTTGCCGCTGGACCCCCTCCTGTTTATATTGGCTTTGGTTCAATTGTAGTCGATGACCCAGATGCAATGACTAAGATGATCTTTGAAGCGGTCAAAATGGCAGGAGTCAGAGCATTAGTATCTAAAGGTTGGGGAGGCCTTGGAGCAGATGCTCTAGGCATACCTGAAGGAGTTTTCATGCTTGGTAACGTGCCACACGATTGGCTATTTCAACACGTCTCTTGTGTCGTTCACCACGGCGGAGCTGGTACCACTGCAGCTGGAATTAGTACCGGGAAACCTACCGTTATTGTTCCTTTCTTTGGAGACCAGCCGTTTTGGGGTGCCATGGTGGCACGAGCTGGTGCTGGGCCAGTACCTATTCCTTATAAGCAATTAACAGCTGAGAAATTAGCTGCTGCTCTTACTGAGGCTTTAAAGCCTGAAACTTTGGAAAGAGCGCAGGAGCTTGGAGCTAAAATAAAAGAAGAAAATGGATGCGAAATGGGAGGGAAAAGCTTCCACGACTTCTTAGAAGTGGATAATCTAAGATGTTCTCTCGCGCCTAGCAGAGTTGCAGTATGGAGACTAAAACGTACTCAGACCAAACTAAGCGCTCTTGCTGCAACTGTTTTGGCAGGCGAGGGGCTTCTTGATTTCGCTGATCTAAAGCTGTAAGTAACCTGACGTGCTTGGAATTCCTGCTAATTTTGTGAAGGTACCGTCCAAAAGAATACGACACAGAAGACGGACCTTGGGATCCAATATCTGGAGGAGCCTCAGCCTTGATTGGTACATTCGCCAGTTTAACCATGGGTGTAGCAGATTTTCCAATTGAGATCTTCAAGGCAGTCAAGAAAGGCAACCAGGCGAAAGCATCAAAAGAATCATCAACTTCAACTTCTGGCAAGAGTACACCAACGTCAATCCTCTCTCCTGTGACAGATGAGACTGCTGAAACAACTACATACTTTCCTTCGCAGTCATCAGCCGCATCCACCAGTACCACAGATGACAATGCTGGTAGATCATCTATTGGAACCAATACAAGCCTGACACAAACACCATTAACTGCAACTTCGTCTAACTCAGAAAATCGGGGTAGTTCTTTGAAAGAAGCTTTGAGGGGAACCCTTTCGAGATCACGATCATGCTCAAGAGACCGTAATCATAGAAGAACAGCTTCAGGAGATGAACACCCCAGCTCACCTGGCTCAAGGAGTGGCTCTCGTACCAGGACAAATTCTCGCACAAGATCCAAACAAGATTTTGATCCTAGCAAAATTACCATCGATAATGCCATTGGCGCAGGGAAAGGGATCCAAAGAATTGTTGCAGCTGGCATGAAATCCCCTATGGACTTCACTTTGGGGATTGCTCGTGGCTTTCACAATGCTCCTAAGCTGTATGGTGATGATACGGTACGACCCCAGGAGAAAGTTACAGACTTTCAAAGTGGTCTCAAGGCGGCTGGAAAGGTAATTATACTCTAGATATTCATTCTGCTCGATGCTAGTGCTAATAACAATCTAGGAGTTTGGGTACGGTTTGTACGATGGCATATCTGGCCTTGTTACACAGCCAATGCGTGGTGCTGAGAAGGAAGGTGCCGCCGGTCTATTTAAGGGTATAGGTAAGGGTATCGGAGGCCTAATTCTCAAGCCGGGTGCAGCTATCTGGGGGCTGCCAGGCTATTCGTTCCTCGGCATACATAAGGAAATTCGGAAGCTTTTTGGTTCTAGTGTTCTCAATTACATAATATCGGCACGCACCGCAACAGGTTACGAAGATTTTCGAGCTTCACACCCCGAGGAAAGACAAGACATCATTGCACGCTGGAAGTTGCATAAGGCAGAGTTTCAAAGCCCCAAACAAAGTGTTCTCAGCGACGGCCCTGATTTGACACCAACTGGCCATCTGTCGCCAAAAGGCTTCATGCAAACTCGACACTTGACTTTTGACGAGAGGAAAAAACTACACTCAGAACGAAAAGCAAAACGGGATGCTGAGCGTGATAAGGTGCAAAGCAAAGACGGACATCGTAGTTGCCCCTTCTGCAGAAGGAATGAAGCGCATACGCACACGCCTAGAGCAGTTCAACAGGCAGTTGAAAACGAAGACGATACTTCCTCGCAAACTGTTGCTGAGTTTGAAGAAGCAATAAGAGCGAGTGTTGCTGTAAGTAGCCCTCATGTTCCCGCATTGTGTCATTTCTTGTAAATGAACTGATCAAAATTGTTAGGCAACAAGTCGAGGTGATGCAGCTGAAGATATGGTGATTGAGCGTGCGATAAGAGCAAGTGTTAGAGAGTTACAGAAGGGGCCAAACGCAGACAACCAGGAAGCACTCAATAGAGCAATTCAAGCTAGCATTGCTGAAGCAAATAGAAGACAGGCACAGCAGGCTGGGCAGCCCATCGAATTGACGGCAGAAGAGACAGAACACCAAAAGCTATTAGCGCAAGCAGTAAGTGATCTTACCCACCGCATATCATCGGACACCTACTTCACTCTTGAAAACATTCTAACATTAATATCATAGATTCAAGAATCGCTAGCAGGTTACCATATCACGCCTGCTACCCCGCAACTAGCAGATACCGATACAGATGATGATGAGGATGTGAAGCTTGCGATTGCAAAGTCGAAAGAAGAACATAATATCAGTGAACCTGCCCTCTTGGATGTTGACACAGAGGACGATGAAGATGTCAAACGAGCTTTGGAATTGTCAAAGAAACAACATGTTACCGCTGCAACTGCCCCAACTGCACATGAGGATGACGACGATTATATGCACGCTATCGAGAAATCAAAGACTGAAAGATCTGAGGAGGAGATTGTGCTAGAATACGTTAAGAAACAGAGTTTATTAGAAGAGGAGCATCGCAAAGCGGCATTGGGGAAAGGTAAAGAGGTAGAACAACATGCTAAGGGGGAGAAAGAAAGTGAGGCGGATGCAGAGGCACTGAGACAAGCGATTGAGGAGAGTATGCGGGGAAGTAGTGAAGCTGGGCCTAGTGGAACTTGATGATATGTACGATGTATTACGCTGGGTTGGGAATTGAGTGATGGACTAGGCATACCCGAATCAACGATTTATGAAGTAAGGTTCTAACCTCAATTCTGGTTCTATTACTGTAAGATTGCAAGTGCATCCGTGTATCAAGAAAGTAAACAATATTAAAAAATTCCCCTAAGCAGACTACTCTTCCGCTGAATTATAATGTCCAATAATCAAGATGGAGCTACTGTAGGCAAATGCAGTATTGTATCTTGGGTCGATGTCCCCATGGTCTTCGCTGCTCTCTTCACCAATTCAGACAAATGATCAAACTAATCAATCAATACATGCTCCACTTTGCTCGCTAATATTCAGGGGGTCTTGGCAGCCCTCCTCACTTACCATTGAGCTTTACGGATTTTAGCTGAGATTTCTAGGATCTGGGGTTTATTTAGTTTACAAGATAAGCTTACAATAGAAGCTTACAATAAAAAAACTCCTAACCTATTCCTCCGTATCTTGAACTGATTGTTGATTACTTGTGAATAGAGAAGAATCTAGGCACTTGCTTGCTTCCTATTGTAAGCTTACCTCAAACTCGCACCTAAGTTTACGCGAGATTTAAGCAAAGATTGTTGGAAGAGAATATAAGAGATAATAGCAACGATTGAGGAGTAACTATTGTAAATCTTGTGATGAGTTCCACATTGGGATATATAAAACCCTCGCCCCCCCAAGTTGATCTTTTTTTCTTCTTCTCTTCGAACCACAGTCTCGATATATAGCTTTCTGATAGCTGTCTTTTCTTCTTCTTTAAAGAAGACCTTGTCAAACAAATCAACGACAAAAACAGTCACAATGGACGCATTCGTGAACACCAAGTTCCGTGCCTCTCTCTCCTCCAACATCAACTTCGCCGACCTCTCCAAGTCCTCCTCTTCCACTACCGACAACGCCGATGCGACCAGCTTTTCGCTTGGAAAGCACTCGGTTACCAAAGCTACCTCCCCTCCTCCATCATGTACCACCCAAGAATCAGGAGTAAGTTCTTGTCCATCTTTCCAAGCCTCGGTCTCCTTCGATGCCACTTGTGGCAAAGTGTTGGGCCATTAGCATTACTTTCAAGCTTTGAAGTTCTAACTTAAGCTAACACTCTATCAGGCTACCCCAACACCTGTTTCCGCGGCCCCTGCGCCATCTTTAGTAGAGGTAGGTTCTTACTGTCACCGTAAGGTGAATTTATGAGTTGTTTCGAACATAGCGATGTCTTTTGAACTGCGCAGCAAGCGATGTTCTCATCTTGTTCAACTCCTTCCATTTGGTCGGCTCGTTTGGTTTATCACGCAAGTCATCACTAGATACGCTCAAGTGTAGTGCTTATTTTCTCTCGAATACGTCGAAGTGTTCGAGACAATGGAGAACTTACATTGTATTTACACTCCTCATCATGTTTTCATCATCGTGAGGTTTCATCACGTTCTAAACAATACACGAGCTTTTTTCCAGTCTTTTATATAAAGTTGAATACTGGCTAACATTTGATCAGACCGCGCCGAAGAGAAATGGAGTAATCTCCTTCTCCATGGTGGGAGCTGCCCCATCAAGCCCGGCACTACCCTCTGTTTCTGTGACTCCAGTCACAGCAGATAGTAGTTCGGAGCGGTTGGAGAATACAGCTCCAGCCAAACGTGCGAGAAAATCGGCTCCCGAACCAGAGCCAGCACCAGCACCAGCACCAGCACCAGTTTCATCATCGGTTCTCCCAGAAACCTCCGTGGTGGTTTCGGCCACACAAGACCCGCCACCAACCACCGCTGCTGCTGTTCCAACTCCTGCTCCTTTGTTTTCTCCTGCCGTCCCATCATCTGAGTCTGTCTCAGTACCTCCCTACGTCGCTTCAACAGGCACTGCACCGGCATACCAATCCGGCTACGGCCAAATCTCACTTACTAGTCCTCCTCCTCCTCCTCAGGAGAGAGGTTCGAATGTTCCGTACTGGTGGACTCCAGAACTGGAGCATTTCGTCATTAATTGGCGACCATCTGTCAGCCCACCCTTTGGCAACTATAAAGTTGCGCCACTATTCCCCGCTCCGCCCCCTCCACCAACTTATCTAGAATTGATATTGTTGGTGTTAGAGATTGCCTATTGGCAGGATGACGCTTTCCAGCGTCAATCGCTTGAGTGGCTCTTCGAGCACGGGTATCTGTCAAGGGAGGATGCGTTACGGGTCTACTATGGTTACATCTTTTAGTTTTCCGTGTGTGGATGGATGGAAGAGGGTGATCGAGTTGGAAGGCAGGTGGTGTGTTCCTCGTTCATCAGTTCCACGCCTCGTGCAGTCTTCCAGTCCCTGAGCCTCTGTGCAGACGGGTGGTTGTCATTCTGTTGTCTTGGTAGGTTCGAGTTGAGCAGGGCTCATTGTAATTCCTGGGCCTTAACTTTGAGTTGGGCTTTGTTCGGTTTATGGACGAAGCTGTTTTGCTCATGGGTAACCACGGGATGATATTACATTGCTTGTCAATGAAGAATTGTTTCAAAACTTTGCGACAGTGCCAAATGTGACTATAATGCTCTGAGCGTCCCCATTTACGCTTGTATTCCTAGTTGGAACTCTACAACTTGATATCGGCCATCCAACTGATGCATAACTTTCCTACAGCATAAACGCATATTGCTCATTGATAACGTTATTGTAAAGATTAGCCAAAGTTTACACTGAACGCTTTGCCATAAACGCCACAATCAAGAATAATTTCGCAACAACTTGTGCCATTGCTAGTAGATCCGACTCGTAGTCTTTGCTCTTCTGGTGAGCACTTTATATAGTCAAAATCAGTTTCGTTCCGAAACAATCTATTATTGAGACTAGATTCGAGGTGTTGTAGTCAGAGAACCAAGCTAAAGTGAAAAGGGGATATGGAAACAGACCCCAAATTAAGCTTGGCGTTTAACACACAGATACCAGAAGAAAGTGGTTTCTTTCCTGTCTTGATTAGTCTGACGTATTGTACAGCTTATGGATATATTGTGAAGAATTGTGCTCGAAGCTTCAATCGTATCGCGTTATATTAACATGTAATAACTATAGGCTAATGTAGATGTATATTGCTATGATAAAGCAGTTCACTTGCCTTATGAAAGTTGGCTATTACTGCCGACTAATTTCAACATGTGAACTCAGAACCTCAAAGTCATACTTCAAAAACAAAAACCTGGTCAAACGGCGAGACAGAATATCATGAATTCTCGTTCAAAGATCCGCTCATAATCATTAGGCAGACTATGTTGCACGCTCAATACGATAGTTTGAATCCCAAAGTAATGCCTGCACCTGCAATGCCCCAGACCACCACCATAAACTCCATATCTATACAAAATCTCTCGGCCCTTTCCATCTTAATCAAAATCAGTCATTCTCTCAAAGTAGAGGTGACTGCTTTTTTGGTTGGTATCTTCTCAATTGCAATATGAGGCTCTTCTCATCATATGCCTTCGTTTTTGGATCCCAGTGTGCTCTAACATCGAATACAAGCCAGGCAAGAGGGGCATCTACCTCAACTAAGCCCGAAACTGTAACACAGCCACGAGGGGGGTATGGCCTTGCTGGTTTCCACATTTGACCGAATTTCCGCCTCGCAGTAAGAAATGCACGGAAGAAATGCTCACGGAGCGGCTTGAGCTTTTCTATCACAGCCTTATCTTCTTCCGATTCTTCAGACCGGTTTCCTTTTTCATTTTCAAATCCTGTTTTCCCTGGAACAGGAGGAGTTACAGCTCTTCGGGAATTGAAAGGCTGTGAGGGTTTCGAACTGCCAGCCTTGGGTAGGGAGCCAGCATTAATCTGCTGTTGATATTGAGCCAAGGTACGATGGTGCTGCTCTAAGAGCTGTTTCATCGTAGGAGGAAGAGGGCCTGAATATAGGCCCAACTTGTGACCTATCCACTTCGGTTCATCAACAACAATAACTTTGACCATAGCCCAGATCGACTTGAACAAATGTGTTGGCCAAAGCACCTGTCGAGTCCTAAAAACTGTCCAAGAGTCCACCGGTGCAGTTGCCCACGATATGGCCCCTTCATCGAAGTCTATTTCTATGCTAAGATCTTGTCAGTCAAGACTTGCTAGTAGGAATGATAGAGCTTACCCTGATCTTTCAAATTCTGGCGGAGGGGCTTGTGGGAAGTCCATATCCAACCAAAACCTCCTAAGCTTCATTTGCTTTCCAGTCCTCATTGTTATAGCAGGCATCTGAGACGATAATCGGAGCACATATTGCGCAAGGTCATCTGTCTATGTTTAGTACGTATTGCTGAATCCTCAGAGCACAATACCACCAACCTTTTATACGATTTACCAATGCCGCATTTTGGCTAATAGCGACAAATTCTTGCCATTCTGGATCATTTCCGTGATAGGGTTTCGAGGGTACTTCTTTGGTAGTCCCTATGAAGGGAATGAACATCGCGCCGTCCCCTTCTTGCTCCTCCTCCTCGCCCTCTTCCAATCCTTCCAACCCCTTTTCGGCAAGCCGGCCGAGTAAACTCGTATAAACAGTCACCCCTAAGTATACCATGAGAGTTCCAACGAAGACTTTCCTACAAGCAGTACAGGTTAACAATGCTACCGGTTGAAAGGGAAAGCCTACCTACCTTATGCGTCGCCTTATTGGTGGCGGCATGAGCCTGACCTTGTGTACCTCTATAGGTCTCACTAAACCCTGCTGAACTCGATTTTCAAGTATCAAGGGCAGTCTACTTATAGACATAACGCTCCTGCGGGGTCTCATAAATCGAAACATAGCTGGTGAGGTCAAGGCTCGCCTGAGAAGTGGCGAGCCCTGGAAATAGTAAAATAGACTGATGGGCTTTAGCTTTCTATTAGCAAAGTTGTAAAATACACTTGTAAAAAGCTAAGGGTGTTTCAACAGTGTGTCTGCGACTAGGTAGTATAGAGGAGTATGATGGGATAAGTGATGGTATCACAATTATGTCTAGCCCAATCGCGGGCACACTTTATTCCGCTCCGTCATGATAACTGGCTCCTATGCGACCGCCTACTGCTGGAGCTTGACACAGAACAAACAACCACTTTGACATCACAATCATGAAGATTACCTTAGGATTGCTGTAAGTTGAATTCCATTATGCAGAGCGACCTGTGAAGAGCTGGACAGAGTTAGATTGCCCATGGCTTCCAGCCCCAGACCTCGATAGAGAGGCTCAAATCGTGCCACCAGATCTCCAATATACTAACTTTGCGAAGGCTGTCAGTGCTTGCCAGCGCGGTCTGCGCAGGTGCCGAGGATGCGGGTGTTTATATATTCCAAAAGGGAGAATGGCCTAGCTCAGCGAAACCTCCAGTACTCTCTCCAGAGCAAGCGCGATTGATCATCGCTCAACGTCTCGACGTGACGCAATATCATAGTATCGAAGATGCTAGTTGGATCCAAGACATAAATAAGTTCGGTAGCCTCCATACGACTGGACAAAGCAAGGTGCGGGAAGTAGTCTTGGTAGTTGAAGGCGTCACCATGTCAACAGCTCTCCCTCTTGCGAAACCATTTATGTCACTCGAGGCTGCGTTTAAGATAAGGAGCCCACCTTCATCGAGCTGGACTCAGAAGCTGGTAGAGGATTTTCAGACCCAGGTGGGAGCAACCACTGTTAATTGTGCTATCGAGGAATATATTGATCCCTCCACCTCAAAATGCCAGACTGTGGAATCTATGATATGGAAACTTGATCTGGCAGCCAAGGTAAATATTTTCTCAGTTATACAGTTGAGGTATACTAATGACTGGATTTAGTCACCATCGGTTCAGGAACTACGAAAATTGAAAGATTTCCTAATAGAACAGGCTAATAACGGGGAAATAAATCTTATGGTTATTTTCATGCCGGAGTCTGCCCGATCAGCCCAAAGTTCTTCAGATCCATACGGTATCTACTCAATGCCTTCTCAGGTGCACCTACAAATAAGAGAACTGGCTGAGGAGCCAATGACCGAGCCTGCAGCTCTATCTCCATCATCTACAACATCACAATCAGAGCCCGAAGGGACATCGAACTCATCAAAGCCTATCACTGGTGTCCCTGCTGTCTGCTACACATCCATCGATAGCTGTAACAACGCAACAAACAGCTGTTCAGGACATGGCAAATGCTACAGGAAGTCGGGGACTGAAAAGAACGGGTGTTTTGCATGTCTGTGTGCACCAACCCAAAGAAATTTCACAGTAGGAGAATCAAAGAAGGAAGCTTTTACTTTAGACTACTGGGGAGGTGCTGCTTGTCAGAAGGAAGATGTGAGTGGACCGTTTTGGCTCCTTGCAACCTTCTCCCTGGTGTTGGTTGGCTTAGTCGCTTGGGCAATCTCGATGCTCTTCGCCATTGGGGAGGAGAAGCTTCCGGGAGTCATTGGTGCTGGTGTCTCAAACAAAGCTCGGTAGAAAAAAGGCCCGGTTATAGGGAAGTGAGACTATTGATGTATTTTGGAACGGATCCAATGGACTGGTTCGCGGACGACCTTTCTTTTGCGGCGTCATACCATAGTGTACTTATTATAGAGCGTGTCAACTGTATAGCAACAATGAGCAAGAACTCTTTCGGTTATGACGTTATGACATGGGACATTGTGTGTAGCTTCTAGATTGATGTTGCTTGTTAATTACCAAGATCTCGAACATGTCCTGTCGAAGTCTGCTCTTGACTGTGTAACGAAGCGCTAAAATGACCAGCTCCTATGTTGATCACCTTACTAATTTTTCATGCGGCCGCACATATAGTCCCTGCTTCAGTTTGGTTTTTTTTACGATTTTCTACAAATCCTTCCCTAACATAATCTCGTTCTCGTATCTAACTTGGGAAGTTATGATATGCTACTAAGCTTCGAAATTTACCTTGTCTCCTGAATCTGCTATTGACTGCAGCATCCCATGCTGAAAGCTAATCGGTCCCAGCCTGTTTCCATACCTGTGAGTTACCAAGCAGCTAGATCTTGCGCTATATTCATTAGATTTGGTTTACCTTTTGCTGTCTTATTCGATCGTTAATCTGTCGATTTGGCTATGCCTGCTGAGAAGCTTGTCAAATCTGGAGTATCCTTAGGATTCAATTATTTTCTCTTTTCGTGATTTGCGGGAGCAAATTCCATCGCTATTGCCCTTCTGTCTCTCAGCCGTCATCGAGATTGGCGCGACGATGATGAATTCAAGCCCAAAAGCCTCGCAGGATGGTTCTGTTTTGTACAACTCAAGTATATTTCCAAGCTTGTCTGAAGATCTCTATCTCATGTATTTGAGAACGGAAAATGTACAACTAAGTAGAGGAGCAATAGTCACTTAAGCGAGCTTTAGCGATCCAGCTCAGGGGCAATAATCTAAATCTGTTCCCACGACTAAACTTACTGTAACATTCCCAGCACGAGAAATGCAAAGTTTTTTAATACTTCAGTCTGAACTTTAGTCTGGATCATTGTGAAAACTCTGTCTATGGACTCTTTTCCTCTCATCATGAAAGCGGTGATGGTGCTTTGTAGGACAGGATGGCGTCACGTGATGACTATTAGTGAGTGAGCGTGAAGGACAGCTCTGGAAGTATGGCGGACCTAGAAGATAACCATCGTTTCTACTCATGGAAGTGATCTCCTACATGTTATCTGCAATCCTTTAGTAATCAAAGCACATAGCAAGGCGATGCTTTCAAAGCAATATGAAGTTGTCCATTGCACTAGATAGCCTCGATGAAGAGCTAACATGTATTTGGATAGGGTGATGCTTGAACATATCAAAAATCTCATTAAAGAAGGCTTATTTGTTATTGGGCCTTCAGACTTGACACGGAGGTGAGACATGACAAAGCTATTAAAGCCGGGTCCAGCTTAGCTAGATTAGGATCTGAATATGCTGACTCTACTGTGCATAGAGACGGCATCAAGCGGTCCAAGAGCCTCGAGTTTTTTGCCTATCAATTCAAGCTCTCGTACAGTGAGTCTCGACACAGCAGATTCTGATCTATTTGATGTTTAGCTTTGTATGATTTGTTTTGAACCTCTAGTTGTTCCACCAGTAGAGAACTCCCGGCCGAAGTTCTGGTAATACACATACAGCAAACCTACACTCCCGGTCGCACCGGATTTAACATATTCCACACCCACACTTGCCTTCATCCCGTTTTCAATGATCAACCTCATAATTTAAATCCCCGCAATCAGTCCACCTTTGCGGTCTCCGAGAGTACAGGTTGTTTCTTCAGGCGGCTAAACCCCAGGAAGTGGGGCGGTCTGTATAGGCGATACCCAATAACCACGACTATCACCTGCATTATACTTCGTACCGCTGCACCCACGTAAGGCACACGCCATTCATACATCGCCAATTGAATCGCCAAGCCTTCTATTTCTAGCGCTATTGATGCTATTTGTTGCTCGCTATGTTGGCGCTAATCCTGCATGCTTCTCTCTGCACGCCCAAAAAAGACTGTCGAATAACCGCTGGCTGGCGGGTGTGGTAGGCATGGGATTATGGAGGGGAGGTTTTGGTATGTATATGTATGTAGGGTATGGCAATTCATAATTTGTACTCCTTGTTCGATCCATACCGGTAGGTTCTGTGGTTTGAGATTCTGATATGCTTCTGTGAGGTGCAGTAGCCAAAGTGACAAAGTGACGAAGTGAAGAAACTTGGTATCTCAGGGCTATAGTTCGGTCTTGTGGTTTGCAGAATAGGGGAAATTCAGAAGAAAGACAGAAGAATATCGCGAAACAGGCAACCGAAAGCAAAGAAGGGTCATCTGTTTCTCAGCTATCGACCAAAGATGTCGACCCCTACAGACCAGAAACCTGTGAGCATGGGCTTCCAGTTATTTCCACCACCTCCCAAGAAAGCAAAGCCGGCGAGAAAACCAAGCACAAGACGGAATGGCAACGTACAACAGGACCTTCCCTCATCAGCGGTTGAAAGACCCAGAACTCCCTCATTCTCTGGGAGGATCGACCAACACCAGTCCTCGCCAGAAACATCACAATCATCATCAACAGGAAATAGACTAGCTCACAATGTCGGAAGAGCATCACCAATAACTATTCCTGGGCCATCATATCAGCCCACGGAAATGCCGAGATCGCACACTTCATTTTCAGAAGCACCGACACTGGTACGGAGCAACAGTAATACATCGCACAGCTCAATAGCAAAGCGCCCTTTCAATGAGTCACCGCCACGAGGAGAGGAGCCAGTAATTCGTTCCATATTCCCTAGGTACAATCCAGAACTCCCACTCGAGTATCAAAACTACTTTCCCACGCAAGCAAGTCCTACACACATCCCTCGCGAAGTCATCAATAGACGGCCATACTCTCCAAGTCTACACGATAGATCTCCTGTAGCAAGTCCAATGGCAATAGGCCTATCGCCTGGCAGATTTCCAAGAGGGATATCGGAAGAACCAGTACTGGAACCCTCTACTGTGGAAGAAATGAAGGAGCTGTGGAAAGTTGTCAATGGATGGCGAGTTTCAAACTCAGAAGGAAGAGTCTTCTGCTTGAAGCTAAACTCCTCCGCTGAAGAACCAGTCCACACTCTTTCCTGCGCAACTCAACCATTCTACACTCTACGTATTGTCCCAACCTCTACCTCTGCACAGATGACTATGATGCGTCATGATCCCAACAAGACAATCAAAGAGTCGTCAATGCTGCGCCGGACATCAAAACCTGACGCAGGAGTTGAGGTGTTAGGCACGCCGCTCGAGGAAGCAGCACGGAGGTTGCCTCCCAATGATGGGCTTGTTGCACTGCTTTATCCCCGAGCTGCCTCGAATATGGTGATTGACCTGGCGAACAACCCTACCCAACGATCAGACGTCGAATCCGTAATGGCTGCTGCTGAGCGCGAATGCGGACGCCTGGTCTGGGATGAAGACACCAAGAAGCGTAAGTCATGTTTGCCCTCCTGCATCATTGTACTCTTGTGATCTATTCACCTGATCCATTTTGCTAACGCATCTCAGACTATCTGGTACATCCCGCCCTCAGCACACCATTTGTAATCTGCGTTGCTTCTTCCCCAGCTTGGTCACGAGTCGAGTATACTTTAGAACACCCGGAAATGCCACGGAACTTAGTCCGGCTCGTCAAAGATGGAGCTGGTGGTGGAACGCTGGAAATTGACACTGCAGTTGCCAGCCGCATTGAAGCATTTTACATCGTCGACATCGCTGTATGTGCAGTACTACTTGCAGCAGCAGCCGATGATAAAGAACGAAAAATCGAGCGTTTCGAAGCACCACCATCGCTTGCACCACAAAGCCCATCATCACCAAAATCTGTAAGATCGCCCATAATAGGTATGGGTAAATTCACAAAGATCGGGAAGCGAGACAGAGATACGGAAAGAGAAGCTAAAATTGAGGAGTTTGAAATGGATCTGGAGAGTCAGGAGAGCATTAAAGAAAAGGTGAAAGGGAAGGACAAGAAGATGAAGGATGAAGAGAAAATCCCAGGATTTTTCGGTTTGGTTTGGATGTTATTGAAGTTTGTGATATGGTTTATTACGGTGTTTTTCAAGGGTATTGCAAAGATCATTATCTGGCTGAGTTCGTGTTTGACGAGTAAATCGAAGTCCTGATTTCGATATTCTTAATGGATGGGAATGATTCATATGGCGACTGGAGCTTAGGGTTTCTGATATAAGGGATGACGGATATGATATGTTACGAAGATTTCACGCCCAGTACTGGCTATATGGGGGCCAGAGATGAAGGCTGGAAATATCCTCAGCTGGCCACTGAATAATCTTGCTCTGGCAATAAGAGGTGATCTTTGAAAGACCCATTCAGCCACGAGTAGTCGACACAATTTGTCGATGGAATTACTCACACAGATCTACATGCACATATTTTTCGCCATGTACGATGTCTGGCCAATTTAATACCCAATTACATTTTTCCCTTCAGATCTTAGCTATCTTTTGCGTTCTCGAACCTTGAACTTGACTCCTTGCTTGTTGATGCCGCCCACCGTCGGACTTTTCCCCATTTTAGCTCGTTGTAAGTCCAGAGCAGCTTCCGCTTCATTTAACGCAGATAGTCGTATACGCGCCGCTTCCAATCTTGCTTCCATTTTCTCTGCTGCCGCCTCTTGTAACTTCCTAAGCTTCTTTGCCTCCTTACTCTCTTTCTGTGTTTCCTCCTCATCGTCCTCAGACCCGCTATCGCTGTCTATAAGCATCTCCATCTGCTCATTTTCTCCATCCACATAAACCACCTTTTTTCCTTCTCTCCTCCTTCCCAAAACCTTTTCTTCTAACTCTTCAACTTCCTTTGCCACCACATTCCTCGCTGTCCTTACATAGCCCAAGTCCTGAGTCTTGAATAATCTGACAGCCTCTGTGCTTAAAACTTGATTCCCGCGGTCGCCATTCACGGTTCCTGTGCGATTCTTCCCTCTCGAGGATGGCCCGGCGGAGCTTAACATGCCATGGTAAAATTCATCTGGATTTTTCTCGGCCACCTTCTGTTTCAATGCCTTGAGCTTTGCTTTCTTTACTCCAAAATCACGGGCACGGGCTGAATAATCCTTATGCTTCTCTAAAAGACCCCCTAGCAGCAAGTCAGTATGGTGAAAACTTGGATATGGAAAAGCGGCCAACATTATGATAACGTCTTTTGGAGTGGAGAGTTAAGCTTACATTTTGCGCGTTCTTCTGGTTGACCCCTTTCACGGTGGTTCTTTCGTTGTATGGCATTGCGGAAGGAAGACATGATCGTGACTATGCTTTATGGTAGTTCTAAGTCGTGGATAATATTAGCATGCAAGTCGTACAATCTTCAGCCTTGCAAAATTCTAGCCCCACCGTTCGGCACATGCGGACGCTAGCGGCCGTCAAGCTAGATTGAAGCTTGACCTCACCTCTACAGAAAATGTCCGATATCTAAACTCATACTTGAGCTTCAGTCCTTGTTTCTGTCGTTTTCTAGCTCCATCATTCCTTTTATATGGCAGTCATGGTGTCGTCTACAAAAACACCAGACGAGGCGCCACCGCCTCGGCTTCCAATGCCTTCGAGAAATCCGTTGCCATTATCCTCTGGACAAGAAGCACAAGTTAGGGAATTATATCATGCACGTGTAAGAGGATATTGTGCTGCCGAGATAAAGTGTGAGTGCTTTTTATTCCTTGATATTCTGGGGTTTCCGGTGCGAGACTAAATTCGAGTGCAGTGTTCGCCGATTGCGCACTAGGACGGACTGTCACAGCCCCTTTCAAATGCCGCGCACAGAACCGAGCAATGAATACATGTATGGTTGCTCACGCCACGCAAAAAGAACAAGATGCCGCCAGAGAAGAATGGTTCGCGACGCGGATGACGCGCGCGAGAGAAAGAGAACAGCGTGAAGAAAGACGGAAAGAGCAAGAGAAGTTCCATCGCGAGTGGTGGGGATTACCGATCGAGGATAGAGACGGAGAGAAAGGGAGAGACGTTGTGAGAAGGGCTGAACGGGTTGGGGGTTTCTCCGCCAAAGATGATGGTCAATTGAGCAAAGACCGTCACCGGTAACATACTTGAAAGCGATTGCATATGACGGAGTTTGGGATTTGTTTGCATATGGCGTTCAGCATTCTGGCATGGCATTATGAGCATAGGAAGTACGTGTAATATAAGTGTACGTTATGGGTATTGTGGAAATACTATTCTGGCTGTGTGGTGTTTGGCAGGGTGTGGTCTTGAACTACCATTCTCTGGAATAGAAGCAGCTCAGGATGTCAGTGGCATAGGTGTAGCCAAAATAACACGAGCCGAGAGTTGTTTAAAAACACACAACTAATCTTAGCATATTTCTTTATGATACGAAACTGTGTATTTAGGCAACACATGCTCTAGAAGAAAAGTATCTTGAGCGCTACATAATGTCGATTTTTTGCATTTGCATTTTGATTTTTCAGTTATGTTAAAATTCTGATTTTTTAGCAGGAGTTTGGTACAATGAAGACTTCGTTGGCATTGATTTTCAGCGAGTCTTGCTATATTAAGTTCGTATGTTATTTGTTTACCAGCAGGAGCAGTACCCTCGACGGAAAGGGGCACCGACAGAAAAGGTGATGTTGTGCAAGTCACTAGTACACTACCTAACTTAGCAAGCTTTAGCAGGAGCTTGGACTGTTCCATGTTTATCATCCTAACAGGATAGGTCATGAATCAACAGCTATGCGATATGCTGCAGCGTTCTAGTAGCACGTTATGTCAATATGTAGGCTCCTACGACATTGTTGCAGCGCATGTTTAGGAGTTGTATCTTGCGCTGGGCTGAAAATCTCAGACCTCGGGATATGTGGCTATTGCTGATACTGCTAAAACATCGCTCTTTGTTATTAGGCTTCTGTCTCATCTGCTTCTTGTCCACTGAGCTGGCGACAATCCCATGGAGGTCACAGAACCAAGCAAGCATACTCAGAGTGTTGGTCGACGGCGCGAGAGAGCCAATTTAATAGACAAGAAGCAGAAGAGGTAATGAAACAGCCACTCCTTGTACAGCCATGGAGAAAACAAAGAACCAGATTGAATTCTTGTTGATCCGTGCTTTTTTGTATGGCAAGGTCTCAGCTTAATCACTTCATATCTGCTCAATCTTCGATCTTGACTTCTTCATCTTTCCACATGTCTAAATTGCAACTTTGGCTTTTCGAAATTTAAATAGTTCAAAGAATCTTTAGTTAATACCGTCAGCTGGGCAACCTATTAAGAGGACCTTTCCTTGGAAGAAGATCCTCAACTTAACATTGGAATACATGCTAATAGGTTTTCAGAATAGGACCGACAACATTACAACAGCATCTAACGACGAATTAGATCAGCTACAACTATAATCGATACGATTGCAACAAAAACGCCAATTTTCCAGCCACCCACTGCCACGATGAACGAAGAATTCAACGGTGGAATGAACTCCAAACCGCCACGAACACCATCTCCACCCCCAGCAAACCTCCGTCCACCACCACTCCGCTACCCCGACACGCTCGGGAGTGTCATCGAAGTTCTGGCCACCGAAGGAAAAGGTCTGGGCATCTTCGCCACCGCCGATATCCCACCGTACACGATTTTGCTCTCCGAGGCACCGCTCATCATCCTGCAAGACACCGGTACAAGGGTTGACCCGCTCGAGGTCTCCCTTGCAGCGTTGGCTCCAGCGCAGCGCGCCTCGTTCCTGTCCCTGTCGCACTTTTCCCGTAATCCAAACGAGTCGCTTGCTCGTAGTATTGTTTACAGCAACGGCTACTCCATCAAGAACGACCTGGCCACCGGATTGTTCGAGACGGCTTCCCGGATCAACCATAGCTGTGTTCCAAACACCAGCTATGTATGGAAAGAGAGCACCGGACGCATCGTTTTCTGGAACCGCTGGAAGTTGATGAAGGGCGAAGAGGTGTGTGTGGATTATGGGCACAAACCAAATTATCTGAAGAGGCTCTATGGTTTTGATTGTGACTGTGGAGGCTGCACCGAGGCAGGAAGTGACCTTGGGAGTAGCAGCTCGGAGACCGAGGACAGAGAGGTTAAAGGCATCGAGGAGGTTTTGGAGGAAGATAGGAACGCTCTGGATTCTGGGGTCGGTAGCGTGAAGGAGCTGCACAGGAGCTGAATTTGAGTTTTGCCTGTGGTATTAGAGGAGCCTTGCATTGAAACTTAGAGCATCCTATAGAAACGAAAGTCAATTGGGCAATGTTTTAAGACATGTCCTGATATACTCATTACATTTTGTGTATGACCTCCCTAATTATTGAAGTCTATTTTATGTGCTCGTCGATTCGTTTTATCATGAGAATCATTAACCCCATTATGCATCTGTTCATTTCCTAACACATTTAAGCCAGTTCTAATTGATCCGAAAAGGAAAGATACCAACGCCTACTCCCTAGATCTCAATTATGCATACGCGCTGACAAAAACGACGACAAATCAATGCAGGCGTTCTGTCAAATAAACCACTCCGGTATAGCCCTCGCAACACGTAGTGCTCATCCCATGGCCACACCACGGACATTTGACAGTGGTACTAATCACACCACTGATGCCTTTTTCCGTGTCCTTGACCAAATCATCTGGCTTCGCCATCAGCTCGTAGAGCTTTGATGGGATGTCTTGGAAGTAACGGCACGAGCAGCAGATCACAAGCATCTTAGCGATGGGGTTGATTTTCGACATCTGTGTAGGCTCCCCGACTTTAGGGAACCGAATCTTTGGTGTTGCCAATGCAGAGACTTTGGCTCCTCGAAAACGTCTACCAGGGGATATCATGCCACTGCCATCTTGCTGAGGCACTGGTGTGTCTTTTGTAAGAACAATCTTAGGATCGTCTTTTCCAAGTAAAATATTTTCTGAATCGGGCTCTCTTGAATCGAAGTCACTCAGATCTTGTAAATTTCTGCTTAGAGGAAACTGTTTACGGTCGAGATTTTTTTCCACAGCTTCTGGGATCGAAGCATCTTGCAAGTGAGTCCCTTTACTGTTGCTGATTGTAGTGAGTTCCTTAGATGCTACTAAGCTCAAAATGGTATCAGAACTGTCAAGTCCAGGGCGTGGTCTCAAACTCCTTGAGCTCTCCAAATTACTCGCAGGCTCGACCAGGTTTTCAAATTCAGCTTGAGGAAAGCTAGACGCTTGACTTGTATCCAGAAAATTAGCCTTCTGAGATTGAGGCCTTGAGCTAGCAGGTGTCGTTGGTGTTGGTGTGATATTCTGCCTCACAGATTCTCCTGCTGACATTGAGATTCTTCCAGATTTTGTGGTCTCGAATGAACTATTTCCATGCTCGTGCGGCAGTATGTGTGGAGCATTGTGGTCGGCGCCTGGAAACCCTGAATGAGGAGTCATAAGTGGATTATGCGAGGCTAAATTGCATACAGGTTGTGGAGATATACCATCTGCAGCTAGATTGTTCGTTTTAGGGAAGTCTTTCTTTGTAGTGGTTCTATTGGAATAAGCACGCTTAACAAGTTTTTGAGCTTGTGGATGCTCTAGATTGTTTATTGCTTCTCCGTCGATTCGCCCATCTAGACTCGAAGAATGGGAGTGTTTTGAAAACGCGGACTTTGCGGCAGTTTTGATACCTGGGAAGGAAATGATTTGGTTGAGATGCGTTAGTCCTCGACGGCGCTTTAGCTGTTGCTCAATCGATGATGTTGCAGACTTGGTTTTGTAAGTCTGTGCTATAATTGTGGTATTATCTGACCCAGGTTCATAGTGAATATCTTTGTTGTTAGCCATTACATCTTCGGTGTAGCTACTAGCCGTGCCTCTTGATCTCGATATACTCCTCATTCGTCTACTAAGACTACGAATTGACCAGGATCTATTTCGAGAGAAACCATGGGACATTTCAGACTTGGAAGAGTTGTCCCCTTTTATATCAATGCAATTATCTTGTGTATCTTGTTGAGGATGCGCAGCATAGCTGTTTCGCTTTGTCAGGGATCGGCCTCGAACTATTCCGGCATTAAGAATCGCAGGTTCTCGATAGCTGATAGGAGGTCTTTCGGAAGATTGACCTGTTTTGCTCGAGGGCTTAACGGCTTTCTTCGCAAACCTATAATCATTTGTTTGAGAACCAACTACTTCTGATTGGCGATAATTAGCAGGATCCTGGTCCTGAGAAGTTACTTGATCAACTGTTGTGTTCGGGAAATAAGTTTCAATAATTGAATTATTGATTTCGTGCTCTGGTTTAGCACTATCATTCTTAGTAGATGGTTGCTCAAGAGTTTTAACCATTATCTTCGCAGCAAACTCCATATCTTTGTCTTGTTGCAAGCGGCCGAGACCAACAGGGATGTCCTTTAGCTCCCTAGTATCATGGCGTCGCATCTTCTGTAGACGCTTACGTTTTTTCAAAGGAGGTATTGGTCTTTCTTTAGCTGAGCTGCTTGTTGCAGAGTTTGGAGCTTGATTTGGAGTTTCTTTCTCTCTGTGCTCCTTTAGGCTTTCATGTGTATCTCCTTGCGCCAGCTTCAGTTTCATGCCTCCAAGAAAGCCATCAACGTGTCTCGTTGAATCGATCTTTTGGAAACCTGTGCGTCTGGGAGTGTGGTGGAGATGGGTCTCTTCGTCTTCGCTGGGTAGAAAATCTTTGCCGCTATTTTCTCTACTTGAAACACCTCTTCTCTCAGAATAGTAGTTATCAGCAACAGGAGCTGTTAGATTAGGTGTTGGTGGTAAATAGTATGATTGATAGCCTGGTGCAGTCTTTGAGAGCTTGTCGACAGGGGGAGCCTTCGCCAGACGCTTTTGGGCCACTTTGACATCTGCCTCTGCTCTCACCTTAGCATCTTTCTCAGCTATCTCCTTTCCTTTCCTTCGTTGGTCTCTCGCCATTTTCTTATGTTTCTTCTTTTGTTTGATTTCAGCGTTATACCATACAGGCGACTCACAGATCGATGATTTATCGGAGTCATTATTGTCGTTTTTCTCGATCCCGTTCGAGGCAAAGGCGCCTACTGTTTGCTGGTTGATAGATGTTGTTGGATCAAGAGAGGAAAATGCTACGGTGTCTGGGATTGATAGTGAAAGAACTGGGCGCGCTGTTGCAAGATTGGTGACTTCTGGTCTAGTGAGAGGCAATATCGGTATTGAGCGTGGAATATGAGGTAAGGTTGGGGAGCTCATTTGTGTACTCTACGTTGATGCCAGTTAGTCCATTGTCCACTATTATAATTCAAAAGCAGGTGCAGGTTTCTTGATTACCTCCTGCCTCTTCTCGTTTATTTCCATCTCGTTCATCTGAGCCACCGTCCTTCTGGTGAGCTCTGGGGGAACTGGCTATGTGCTAGAATCCAAATTAGCAAGAGGTGGATTGTGGAGTTAACAAGGATTATTGTATAATCTGTATCATCCACCGTCGATGTTAGTTTAGTTTCAAAGAATTCTCTTTACCACTGTTGTCTATGACTCCATTCATTGCAGCCCAAAAGTGTTCGAGTAGGTATGACTGTATCATCAATACGTTTGACACATAGATTCTATGTCATGCCTCTGGCAATGAAACGAATACACAGTAAATTAAAAGGATAATGTAACATTAAGCCTTCCAAAGGGGGAGCGAAGGAACGACGCCAACAATTGCAGCGAAAAGGTTCAGTACAAGGCTGGGCAACTGTTGTGACATGTGAGTTAAGTCGCACAAGAATATCAACAGCGAGCAACCTTAGAACGTGACACAACGCGCCTGTATGTTTAGACTCGAAGTATTAGAGCCGCCTGGTTCTTTATGCAACAGCTTGTGCTCATTGAAGTTCTTGACTTTGAAGTTTGTTAGCTGCCAGATGCATTTCCTCTATGTTGCACAAAGATGCGGGTATGCTATAGTGGATCATGCCTCCCCACGCCCTCTGTATTTCAAGGTATTTTCAGCATATCTTTGAGCTCTACTGCCCTGGAGCTTGCCTTTGTAGAGCCTGAAACGTGTACATGCTCCTCTGATTTCCAGCCTTATCGCGTTGAACGTAGGGTAAAATATGACTGATGCTCCAACGTATTCTGACACCAGGATAGTTACCTACTTTGTACAGCTCTTCAAAAAGCGGTAAAGTTAGCTAAGAAGAAGCATACCCATATTACCTTTACATATCTCTTAAGTACCATTCGTACCTTTACTCCAGACCAACACAATCTGGATAATTCACAAACCCTAGCTTCCCAACTTTCACAAATGAATCCCTTTTGCTCCTTTAAGGACTAGAGCAGGATGTTGACAGCGCGGTAGCTTCAAGTCCACCATGAAGATTCGCGGCCATCTAAGCTTAAATCTCCAAGTGTCTCGATAATTAGAACGCCACATACCTACCAAGTCAGGGGCTCGCTTAAGCGCTCCATATATTGAGTTCACATTCTATATGTACGAATCTTTAATAATGATGATTATTCCGATTGACTAATATCACGACATATTTGGATCTACTAAGTGTCTTGCACTGACAAAGCCAAATATTCATCCTGATAACCTTTTGACTATTTTATTTGTATCGAAGTCGAAACAAAGCAGGAGTATTTAAAAATCAGAATTGCTTAGCACATTTATGTTGTAGCAGAAGACTTTGACAATGAATATTATTTTGAACACCGCTATGTTATGTGCGGAAAATCTGTGTTGTAAAGGCTCTGCCAAGTTCTTGAACCACCGACTCCGAGAAATAGATAAACACCTGTAACACCAGAGCTTGATTACACTGCAGAGAGATACTGGAATAAACATCATCCCGCCCTCCCCTTCGGTCTCCCACGCCTTGGGGCAGTTTTGTTATCATCAGGAACCATTTCGTCAGCTTTCCGCTTAGATTTACGGGCGGTGGCTTTCGAATCGACGGGGGATACTTCCTTCGTGGTGGCTTTCTCTGGCTTACTTTTAGATGACTCGGGCTTGGATGCTGGCTTTGGGCGACCACGTGGCCGACCAGCTTGAGTAGAAGTAATGTTCGCCTCCGTGGAGTCTTCAACCTCAGACATCACTGATTGTAATGCCTTTTTAGGACGACCTCGAGATCGGCCAGCAAGTATACCAGACTTTGGTGAGTCCTCGGGTGACGACTGCCGTCCTTTTGGTCTTCCGACAGATTTCTTTTTTGTCGAATCTGACTCGATCTCGCGCTTAAGCACATATGCCACTTTTTCGATATCGATCGGGGAAACCTTCAGCCTGGCCATGAGAGCTCTGGCTTTGGCGTGGAGCTCTTCGTACTCCTTTGCGTTGTATTTAAGATCTGGTGCTGTCTCAGAGTCTGGTGCACAAAGCCAGTGGTATGCTTCGTCGCTGAAAAACACGACATTCTCTGGGTCGTGTACGGCGAGAATGAGGGATGCCGTCGCTGGACCGATTCCTTTCAGTTGCGCAATGATAGTTACAGTACCCTTAACATCAGACTTTGCTGCATATGAGGCAAATGCGTTTTTTGTTACTTCCACGGCAGTTTCTTCGGTGTTCGAGGCCACCAACTTTGGTAGAAACGGCCGAAATTTTCCATGGCGACTAGTATAATTAGCATCCATGAACAGCATACACCTTAATATCAATAACAGAAGCAAAAAAGTAGATTTCAGACACGAGAGCGGTTTGTAGGAGATGGGGGGAAAGTGGGGCACAGTCAGGAAGCTGGTCAGAAACTACCAACTTTCGTTAACCCATTTGAATCACAGATAGAACAAGATCATACATTTTCCATTGCACCAACTTTTCGATATCGGGGAGTTCAATTTGCTTCGCTCCAGTCTTCACAGAAAGGCGCGACGGCGCATCGATGTATCTGAACCTATCTAGGTCCTCGAGACTTGGTTGTCCTTCCTTTGGAGCTAAACATCTTTAGTCTCGATCCAACAGTTAACTGGAAATCATACTTTTGGCTATTGTTTTGATAAGAGCAGGATATTTGCTCAACAAGTCTTTAAAATCATTTAAAGTGATTGAGTCGGCTATAGTAGTAGTAGTAGTAGTAGTAGCCATACCAGTTATACACCTTGTCTGGTCCTCCAAAGTTCATTAAAATCACAAATGTAATCAGCTTAACGGTATTGATAGTCTTGATGCAGCTTGTAAAGCAATTGTATGCGATTGTATGCTTTATTGCTTGAGTTGGTTAAATGTTGGTTTTGGTTTTGGCATCCGCGTATCGCGTCTCGTCGTGATAGTAGTGCCAGATTAGGTTTAGCGTATAGATCGGTCCAGCCGCCTGATAAGATGAGCGCTAATGCTGTAAGACCCGCAGTTTTCCATTTTTATTTTCGGGCTGTGTTGACATTCTTCTCTACTATTAATAACGCTTCCCTCCGCAGACTTCTTACGATATTGTTTAACAGAAAACTACATTCAAACTTTTCGTAGCCCAAACCTACCCTACCACAAACCGCCAAAATGGGAAACGTACGTTTTCCTCTTTTCAATCTGTAACAATTCAAGCTGATAAGTAGTAGGGAGCAAAAGCAGCCTCTAAGCGGGATCGCAAGGGAGATGATACTAAGGTGGCCAAGTCGCAGTTGAAGGTCAACCAGAAGGCTATGGACATCCAGTGCATTATCTGCAAAGCGACCTTCTTGAAAACAAGCCGTGCGCCGGCGTATGTAGCCTCCTTTTTGCTGTAGCGATCCATTATGCCAGAAATGCTGACTGGAACCAATAGGCTCACCGAACATGCCACAAATAAGCATAGCAAGGATATCAAGGATTGTTTTCCTAACTTCGAGGAAGCCCCACCAAAGAAGTAGAGGCTTGGGTTTCATATCAAAGATGCGACTGCGTTAGATGAGTTCTGCTTGAGTCGGCCGAATCGACTTGAGCGTCATTAGATTATGATGGGATGAGTGACGGGTGTGGGTGTTTCTTCAGCGTTGGCGTATCGGCATGGACTTAGCATAGACGAAAAAAGCTATGTGCTTCGTGTCTGTGGCACACTTCCATACTTTTATTTCCCGTTCCTCCTTGCTCAGCGAGTCTTGACATGTCCAGTTCTTTCCCCCCCTTATTTGGTCGATATGCACTCATTGACTGGACCAAGATTTTCAACGAATAGTAATCAACTCTACTCTTATGGCCAAGCCGACATTTGATTCTCCAGCACGTAGCGGTTGGCAGCTTGACAGAAAGAATAGAACTGTGGTGCCTCTGGTTTTGGAGGAGAAGAGCCACTCGCTGCAAGGCTGAAAGTGGGAGTGGGGTGATTCGAATACATATGCGGGGCAGCTTCTCATGGCGCAATACATGTCACCTCACCACATTGTATTCTACACAATCTTTCTCTCTTTTTCTTTCTTTCACTTCTATATGATATCTGTCCCTTTATGTTATTTTCCACATATGCCCTCACCCTCGCTCTACTGATATAGACAAGATGTCTTTCAGCACTATTCCAATATTAGACCTTTCCTTGGCAAAAAACCCAGCTACAAAGTCACAGTTTCTGGTAGACCTACGGCATGCTCTCCTGGAAGTTGGCTTCTTATACCTCAAGAATGTGGGCATACCCGAAGAGCTTACGCAGGCTGTTATAAGGGAAGGCATCTCATTTTTTGACTTGCCCGTAGAAGAGAAGTGCGCAGACCTAACTTGCCCCGAGTTGAGACGCCGAGATGGGAACATAGATTGATCGATGGTAGACTTAAAATCGAGATGCAAACTGCACCTTCATTCTTGGGATACTCCCGTTTGGATGCAGAGATTACTGCACAGACAATTGATCATCGAGAACAAATAGACTTATCCACCGACCAGTATGTCGAGTTTCTTACAATAGTACATAGCCATTTCCAAACAAAAAGGAGTTTGAAATCTGGGAATTACCGTAGGAGTCACTTCTTTATGTCTCTGCTCTTACGGTAACTCTTGGATCTTGTACCCATTTTGGAGCTTATGGTTTATAATGCTAATTTGCTGGACAGCGCTGTCCGTACCCCCGATCAGCCTCTCTATCGCAATCTTTTTGCCCCAACTCTGTGGCCTTCTGCATCACTCTTGCCCAATTTCAAACCTGTTTACTCTGAATATATTAACCGGATGGGGAAAATCAGCATTTTCTTCACATCTCTTATATCAGAGGCGATCGGCCTCCCGGCAGATGCTTTTAATAAATACTTCGAAAAGGACCAGCAACACAAACTGAAGATTGTAAAATACCCGGATCTTCAGGAGTTGGGGCTGGAGGGAGTTGGGCAGGGAGTTGGACCGCATAAGGATAGCATGTTGACAAGCTATCTTCTACAAGTAACGGAGCACATGGGCCTACAAGCTCAGAATCTACAGGGAGAGTGGATTGACTGCCCGCCCATCGATGGAACACTGGTGGTGGCGATAGGTCAAGGTATGGAAGCACTCACTCAAGGTGTTTGTATGTCCACAACACATCGCGTGCTCTCCCCACCTCCCGGAACTGGCGCTCGATTCTCAGTTCCCTTCTTTCAAGGTGTTTCCCTCGATGCCAAATTCGAGGAGCTGAACGATCTAGATAATGGTGGTGGCGTCGGCCGTGTTCCAGAGGAAATCAAAGAGATGCGGAGACAGATAGTAAAACGCAACGGAGGAAGGTTAGATGATGTGGAATTCACTTTTCAAGGCGGTGGAGTAGCAAAGACGTTAGGAGAAGCGACACTTCGGAATCGCATCAAGAGTCATCCGGATGTGGGTGAAAGGTGGTATCCAGAAATATTAAAAGAGATAAGGGCAATTGAAGCGAAGGAGAAAGCCTTGAAAGAGGGAAGGCTAACGCCTCCAGATGAGAAGTAAGCGTAGCTTAGAACTAGAGCATCGCCAATGACTATGACAAATATATACGAAATCCAAGGTTTGCATATATTGAAGACTTATCGGAGCTCTGGTGATTATTTCCCTTGAATTTTCCCCTTGGCGTTAAAATTATGTTGCACTTAGTCACTCCATACAAAGGTACCCCTCAACTCGTCAAGCTTATCCAATATCTTAATTAACCAGATCTACCTCCCATTTTATGGGGAAGGAAAGCCTAAATAACCGAGCTGTATGCACTAATCTTCGAATCCAAATATAAAACGTAGCATATTTGGAGCTTCTGGCCTCTGATGATATCTAAATATTTACTAGCTAACCGAGATCCCGTAAAGGGGCTCAGATGGAAACCTAAAATTAGGGAATTGGTTACATCTTGACAAACAAACCATCCGAAAAGGAAGATATCCTAATAGAAATCTTGTACAGCTTACATCTAGCAGCTAGTGGTAGGTATGAAACTGGGGTTTGGAAGGTTAGAGGATTGGGGAAAGTTGCTTTAATTGACTCTGATCTGAATTTACATACATTTTGGAAAGAGTAACAATTAGAGTCAACTTCACAACAGATAAGGGAAAATTAATTGAAACCCCATCTACTAGGGCACATGTTCAAATATGCTTCAAGCCACGTAACTTGAGCAAAGATGCGTTATCTAAACCTTTGAAACTCAGTCATCCGCATGCACTTCTCCCAAGCAAGGCTTTCCCTGCTCTCGACAAACCGTTTGTTCTCTGTCGCCCAAAAGCTTCTGGCTTACCAAATTATAGCAAGGTAGGGAGCTGCACAGTGTGTTGTAAGTCTGCTGAACTCATCCTAAATGTGGGCAGATGCTTGGAATTTTGGGATATAGACGAAGACGTCACGGACAAAGGAAAGGCGCAGGTGATAAGAAAAATAAAGGGTTAGAAGAGGAGGCTAAATAACTCTTGCTTAAAAAGATTTCCTGATTTGGACTAAACAATGAATATTCACCAGGTGGTGGGCTTGCAAACAAAGGTTTGTCGTACTTACTAAGGCTGGAACAAAGACCGCAGCCCATTTTAGTGGCACAATCTGTGAATAGAACTTATGAATAATAAACACAACACATACCTATTGTAAACGAACACAATCAATCCTTGTACATAGTTAGTAGGCTTTACTGCCATTAAACCGCCAAATGAATTCTCAAACCTCAATCACACCAGACAACAAAGACAACTTCCAACGCATACTGCAACATACGAAACAGCGCCAAGATGTGCACCAGATGGGCTACCTATTACCAATCATGCAACTGCTCTGAGCCTAGGCAAACATATGGCACTCCTTGTAGATACCAATACGTATATATGGGAAGAAGATGCCCGCACTATAAGGAAGAACAACAGCCCATTTCTGGATTTTGTCCTACGCACCAAGAAGAGATGCTCTTGTACGGTGGGAGTGACTGGCATCGGAGTTATCGAGGTAGTAGGAAGTAAGGGAGTGAAAGACACTCACGGTATGGACAAAGCCAACTGCTCTACCTTGAATGTGGATGATGGTGTTGCTGGGTAGACACAATCTTTCCACTACCCATGAGCGAATTATAGACTCTCCACTGTATCTAATCTCAATCATACCCATGTTTCCATATACCAAATAAGTACTAACTCTGGCATGGTTCTCACATTACCAATGGATTGGTCCAAGTAAGTATTTCTTGCATGCAATTTGATATCCATAATTCATTACATGTTGACCTGGGAGGAGATCGCATTTTGTGTGCTTTGAAGATTGGATAACTCTACTCTTCTGTAAGGTTTGAGAGACTTGTAATTATTTTGATTTGTATAATTTAAGTTGACGTTTCTTCGTAGGATCTGAGTTACTCTCTCTCTCTACCTCCTTGGGCATGCTAATCTACCTAAACCTTCAATATTACATCCGCCTTCAAGTACACGTTCAGGCGCCTACTCAAAAATTTCTAAAGTCAATCGAAATTACTTAGGCTTACATATTAAACTGCAACAAGTAATAACGTATCATCACCTCAGAATAGTGCGTATGATTGGACATTGGTCTCTTAAGATCCTAGGGTAAAATACTTAGTCAGCTTTCTAGATGTCCCTACCTTGAACGCTAGGCGTGACTAGAATATGTGTGGTGGGTTGAAAGGCCATCGTCGTAGGCTTGATTCTGGTGCAGTATTCTTAGATAGTAGATAGTAGATCTACCCAGGTGTAGCGAGCTAAATTTATTAAAAGAAAATGACTTGCAGAAGAGAACTACAGAGTAGAGCAAATGTAACAGTACGATACCTGAAGGGAGTAACGCCAAGGTCAGAGAACTGGTAGCAGGATATCGAACTTATCTGCAATCACATGACGATTTCAGGGGTATTAAAAGCCACATCTTCGTAGTGTAATTTTACTGGTCATCACCAACTAATACAGTGATTCACCCTCCACTAATTACACCTAATTGAGCTTCCCAAATTCTAATAGAATGAAGCAGAATTGCACACCCCCAAAAGCGAACTTTCAGAGAAAATAGCAAGACGAAATCCAGCTGCTTAAAATGAACGAGTCAAAGGATATCTATCACTCTTTTTTAAAAGTATAACAACATAGTACGCACATACTTCAGCTATGGTCTCCTGCCTCTACCATGTTTTCTATCACTGTGCTGTCGCTTATCACCTTCATTCGATGGTGTTTTTCTACTATCTTTCGGCATGCTTTGGCATCGCTTTATGTTTCTCGTGCTATTATGTTGAACATTATGTTCTGGTTGTGAATTATACTGCTTACTCTCGCTCACGGTACCCCGAGGAGGTTCACAAATTATAGCGCTGAGCTGTACGTCTTGAACAGTGCTTAAGTCATTGCTTTCGAGATTTATTGTTGGGAGATGTGGTTGGAGTTGCTGCATAGAATATTTAGGCGTCGTCGGTATAGATTGTGCTGCCAGTTGAATTATTTCTCCGTGTGTATGAAGGACGGATAATTCATGACGGCTGGCATTTATTGAGCTTTGCAGATCTGAATTGTAAAATACAGAGCTACTTCTCGTTATAGACAAAGTTGTTAGAATTGGCGAATTCGTTTGGATACTGGAAACTATGTTGCTTTCATTTGCGGACCTGCTGGAGCTTCCCCAGGGCAAACTCTCATTGTGCTCTTCCGAAGAAATTGATAAGTTCGGGGTTGTAGTAGAAGTATTAGAGCGAGGCAGACCCGGCTCTTGTGGCCTAGCTACGAGCGGCATGCGCAAGGGCTTCATACTATCAGTCAGCTTAGCTAAAGAAATTGTCTGCTAGGTCAACCTCAATTTTTTTTAAAAGATTGGAATATACAGAACAACTGATAGACACCATATAAATCGTGCCATTGACCACCTCTTACGGTGTAAATTAATACTGTATTTTGACTCACACGTGTAGTTAGAATATCGGAATGTGTTCTCCGAGTAAAAACAAGCGCTCCATCAATGTATAATGTGACAACTTTTCCAATCCTTTGTTCGGAGTCCTCATCATGATCATGATTTGACTCTAATAACTGTACGTGGTGGCAGAAAGACTCGCCTTTCTGATATTTATGAAGTGAGAAGAGTGGCTTTGCTTCATCAAGTTTCCATCGAATGGATGGTGACAACCTGATCAAATTTTTGGTGCGATTTTTTTTCAGCAAGCACATGATTGTACGACCGGTGGCAATGAGATAATTGCTATCCTCTCCGAAGCTAGCAAGACCAGGATTACTCCAAAGTTGGCACAAACCCCCCATCTGGAAACTAGTGAACTCCGGCTGTATAGCCTGACCTAATCCACTACAGAACAGCACTAGCGACTCTTCTTCAGCTATATGGGTCCATGGCTGGTTGAACTTCACCTCCTTGAAACGAGACACTTCCGAGCTTACAACTTGAAGTAACTCAGCCCCAATCAGTGACTTTGGTGCCGTAGTATTGGTAGCTGCAGCCTCTCCCCGAAGCTGCGTGAGGCTCGCTTCTAATTTGTGAAGGTAAAGACATATTCTTTCGATAAGCCATAGCAGTTGTCTAGGTTTGCACTTTTTATCTGTGTCATACACGACTTTCGGTAGGTCTATCTTTCTCGAAGACCAAATCGCGTTGAAAGCAGATGAGCCGCCGTCATTGTCGGGCGGTGGAAACACACAATTAAAGTCACCAGGAAGAATTTTCCATGTACGATACAACAACAGCTGTGTAAGATAGAGGATGAGATTGGATTTGGGTATCAACCAACCAATCTTGGTGCTGCTATCATATAAAATAGCCACTTTCGCATTTGAAGCGCGAGATAAGTTATCTTCCATTAACAACTTATCCTGTTCAACAGCTTTTGAGGCCATCACCGATGGAGTTGCTGCAAATGTAAAGGTTGCCGTCAACGGCATTATTGGCTTGCCGGAAAGAGCAATGCTTCCTCCGAAAGTCCATCTATTTTTTACTAGGTTAATATATGGAATACCAGACTCACCCACATTCAGAACTGACTTGGATGATCCGACATTTACCTTTGCTGACGGAACCCAACCTAGGAACGCTCTCTGACTTGATAGCACTTGCGAATCAAATTCTCGGTGGTAAGTCTCTGCCAGTGATCCAGTACTAAGCTCTTCTATCATCTTAGGATCAAGCAAGCCAAGTTCAGCTCGGTCAATGGTGTCTCTTCCCACTCGATTTGTGTATAAATGCCACTGTAGAGCAAATTCGTCGGAGTGATCTAGCTTCAAGGTTGGGACTAAAAGAGTCGTGAGTCCCTCCGCTACGAGACCGTTATCGACCTCAATAAAGTCAAGCGACCTTGCAAGGGTAGTCATATTTTCAAATGATATTTCAAGTCCTTTACCTGCATCTCGATCTGGTATTGGAAATCCGTGAGCAACAACTTGATCCTTGAAAAGTCCATACCAGCAGTTATCTCCTATATCCTCACCGAACGACGTCTGAAGTGGGTGTGGAGAGATGAAAAGTTTGTTGCCCTGACTCTGATCCACAAACGGGTAAAAGCTGGAGAGTTTCAATCCTCCAGGGGAATACCGCACCGCAGAACATATCCAAAGTATGGAATTTACTATTTCAACTTGATTCTTGAAACAGGATGTGATCTCAATCGTACAACTTGAAACCTTTGCATCTGAAGCTGAATTGTGTTGGGATGTTGATATTGGAATGTTCCGTTCTGGGCTACGACTTTTAGAGTCTTGCGTGAGGGAGATTTTGATTTCGCTGTCACTAGCTTCTCCTATGGGTAACTTAGTGATGCTGTAGGGGAGAACGAGCTCGTGAAAACATCATTGCAAAGGAGAGATAGCCAGCAAGATGTTCAACTTCGCTCCGCCAAACCGAATTGAGTTCCCACCGATGTAGATATAATTTCATCATGTCAAACAATGTAATTGATTGGAAAATTACTTCAAATTTCCTTACATTATTTGAAACACTAAGACTTAGATTCACATCTTTGGTGCCCGTCAAGTTTTGGCATGCGAGCTGGTAGACTCATTGCAGGCTTCAGAGGCAGCTCATATTTGGTAACACCTACCTCTATTCTGATGCGTAAGAAATTTCTCGATCGCTTCTAACAGAACATGCCCGTGGCTAGAAAATCTCGTGATGTAATCCTCACAAGAACTTGCGTAAGCAGTAGTTGCGTCCCCAGTCACCGTCAGAACATTTCTAATTTGAGAGCCAGGAGGGAAATGGGCCAAGAAAAAAGTAGGTAGCTCCCATAAAACTTCGCAGGTAAGGGTTTGTACACTCGAGTCTGCTGTCTTGCTGTTTAAATTGGCATTTGAATCCCAAATACGTCGGAGGCAGGAAAGAAGATTTTGGCTCATTCTAGCTGGAGCTAGAGGAGCAAATTGCTCAGGAGCTTCGGACTTTACAAAAGAGAAGACTTCTTCCGCTGACAGAGGCTGAGGTACAAGATTGGGTGTGGATGTGACTGGCTCCAGGAGGTACTTGTGACTCGCTTCTTCGTTTTGCAATACTTGGGAGTCTGGATAAGTTGGAGCTGGGTCCGGAGGTGGCGGAGGAGTATATGGCGGAGGAGGTAAGCCTAAGTGGGTTTCATCTCCACTATTATCATCAACATCATTTAAACTCTTCCTCTTAATTCTGGGTTCCTCTACATTCATGAACTTGTGACCTGTAGAACGTCGCTCATGCCAATACGGGGACGGCCTCAGATACGAGCGTAGTTCTTCTGATCCATCAATACTCACTACCAAAGATATCTTCTCTTCGTCGTCACTTGAATGGCTTAAGAGATGCTCATCTGTACACCTTTCCTCCAGTCTTTTCACGTCGTCGAAGACAGTTCGTATAGTTTGTAATAGATCCTTGAGTCTTGCTGTGTTCTTTTCACCTTTGTTCTCTTCCTGTTCAGTGTGGAAAAGAAGGTCAAATTCTTCTCGTGCGAAGTCAAGATCTCCCACCCTTCTCAAATACTCGTCTAGTGTTGGAGTATAGCTCCTTGACTCTAGATCACCCTGTGGCTCACCAGCATCAAGAGCCCGTATTCTTTGCGATTGATTGTCAACAAGGCTGAGCACGCCTAGTAACTCCAGCTTTAAGATCCTAAGTTTGGTTTCTCCTAGCTTGTGGTGTCTCAATGCGATCGAAATTTGTCTAAGATCATCGATCCAGCGGTTGGCACTGAAGCCATCATTGTCGTCAGAATCTCCCGATGAAAAACTAAACTCTGATCGAGGATAGTTGTCCGCCATTCTTCGTGATCTTCTGTCCAACTACGTCTTGTTGTGTCCTGTTCAGAGTCATTAGATAAAGAATCTGTCTACTGTTGGCAAGAGCACAGATCAGATTAATCTCACCAACTTGTCCCGGAAAGATAATTTCCGCCAGGTGAATCAGATGTACAAACACAACAGCATCAAATGTGGTGCCATTTAGTTGGTGTATCAAGGAACCGTTGGGCATTGCTGTGTATGAGCTGGCATCTCAGCCTCGTGCCGCTCAACAATACCCCTCCAAACTTCTTCCCCTCGTCTTATTTCTCACAACTTAAACCTCCGCGCTACGATATAACATGATATTAGCAGAAGCTAGATACCACTGAGCAACATTTATGGACCAATATGTCATCTTCCAGAACTAGTGGCCTCGAGAGGTGGGAGTCCAAAGCAACTGGCTGGTCAGAATGGGTACCATTCAATAGGGATGACTTAGACTATCGTGGACGTATGAACGATGAGGGTAACTGCCAGTCTCTTTCCAAGCAACCAAGAAACATCGCTAAGTCTCTCTATTCTAGGACAATGGGAGTACGAATACAAGAAGTCAGATCGATCAGGAAATCGTGTCAAAATACCTAGTGATAAGTCAAGAAACGTGTACACTATCACCAATCCATCTTCGATTGAAACAGTGGAACAGGGGGTGTCAGATGTGTCTCTAAATGAAGAGGTTCATGTTATTGAAGATCCCAACCAAGGGTCAAGCTATGTTGGTCAAATGGAGGAAATGCCTAGGGAAATTTCTAGAGAGGACCAAAGTTTGTCGAGGCGCATAACTGCTCGCAACTCCCCACCTCATTCTAAATACGTGGACACTAGTATGGGCTACACAGATCATTTACGGGCTCAGAACTAACCACAAGTCAGACTACAAAGTTCACCGCTCCACGGAATTCGCATTTGGGAAGGCAAGTTTCTGGGTTGATCAGAAGCAACTATTTCTGATCAGATCACTTAGGTTTTACAGCTACTTTGGTCCGAAGACAATGCTGAGCGTCACGGCGAACGTGCACCAATTCGAAGATTCGTCGTTGTCAAAGCTTCGAGTCACTATTGTAATGTGCTGTAAGTGAGTTTATCACTAACAATTGTTAGCTACTATTAATTATTGGTTAGGCCTATAAACTCTTTCTACACCATGCCAAAGTCATATCGCATTCTTGAGCATGCCGTCATTTACACCTCTACAAGTCCCCCTTCGCCAACGTCAATGGAGGATGAAAGAAATCTCCTAGCACCGATTCGTATGGTTCCTACGGATGCCAGGCATTCGCTCAAGTCAGAGTATCGAGTATGTTATTCCAGGGTATACACCGTCGAATACAAGGTCAAGGTATGGTTTATTGGAAGCATACATAGAAACTCTAAGCAAAAATTGCTTGATGATTATAATCGCATACATCCACCACTTGGTACCTCACTTGATATCATAGATGCCCCAACAAGTGAAGTCACCAAAGCCACGATCCCACACGCGGGCATTTCGGAATCTTACCACAGTGATAGCTTAGCGCATTTAGGTATGCCTAACGTTTATGGTACTTCTTATTTTCAAATCCAGGGACTGGAGCCCGGCTACTCGCAGCATATTGGCGAGATCTCGTCCCAAAACACCGAAGCATCCCCTGGAGCTGAAAGCACTTATGATGCATACTATAAGCCTGAGTTAGATGAAGTTGCAAAAGTTTCCGAGCAGGAGGCTATTGGAAACACCAATAATATGAATCGACTGACGACTGTTAACAAATATACTAAGTCAGAGCCTTTTGATTCTCGTAAGCCACAGTACTTAGTCTACGATCGTATATTCTGACTTAACAAAGGCTACAAAGTACACAGAAGCTCGGATTTCAAATTTGGCAGGGTATAATCTTTTAATGCAGTACATGTAATAATCTACTTATCCTTTTTTAGATTTTCAAGACTATTTGGTCTGAACCCTTGGGAGACCAAATCAGTACTTGGCAGCCGGTTCGACACAATCAACAATTGGAGGTCCGAAGGTTTGTAATCGTGAAACCAATGCAAGGGCACAGTATATGTCTGTAAGCTGGTCTAACGTTTCTTTCCTTTTTAAATTAGGACTGCATACTAATGATAATTCTAAATATAGAGCGATTAGAACATACTCAGGGAGAGGAACCACCAAGCCTGGCGTTAATCCTGTATATCATACAATTATTCATACATCAAATAAACCAGTATACCTCTCAGGCGAAAACGGATTACGCTTGGAGCCACTTAAAGTTGAGCCTGATAACTCGCAGTTCGGCATCCTAGACTCTGCATCACGCTTAAATTATGCAAAAATCTACACCATAGAGCATAATGTAAAGGTATGGTTCGTGTCGAAACTTGCTCTAAGCGCTAAACGTCAACTTGAAGTCGATTACAATCGCATCCATCCACCTCTTGGTTCGTCAAGTATAGCATCTTACAGTGGTGGTGGTAGTTCGACTGGCGGAGGCTATTATAGCTCTGGAAGTGGTGGTTATCACAGCTCTGAAGGTGTTGATGTTTCAAATAGTGCAGCATCTTACAGTGGTGGTTATCACAGCTCTGGAGGTGTTGATGTTTCAAATAGTGCAGCATCTTACGATATGGGAGATCCCGTAAGCGGCTTTTATCAGTCATATTTTGGCGATCAATTCGCAGGTTATACCGAATCCCAGACCCAGTCTCTACATCCATCGTCTTCATACCAGCAAGGAACCTATGGCAATATGACGCCATATAAGAACTTTCCCAATAAAGCTATCGACACGCCGTCATTCGAATATACCTCAGGGCCATCGACTACACAGGAGGGCGGCGCAGAAGATGATCTCTACTCCGCAAATTGTACAAATCTATCTCCAGGCGGCATTCAGTAGCCTCAACTACCATAAGTTAGAAAACGCATTTTATCGAGTTGTCCCTCTGATATTCTCAAGAGAACTCTCACGGAACCGTGTGGGATGCGTTGCAAAGTTTCGAAAACTACCGCTGTGCAATGACTCTACTCTTAACAATTTCATCTGGCAAAGGAGGGCTATCGGTAATTCAATCGTTGCCATCGTTGTTGAAGTCGCCGTGGTACTAGAACTTAGGACCATCATTGCTGGCAGGCACTTGAATTCGGGAACGAGCATATACTGAGAGTTGCATCTAATTCCTCTAACCTGTAAGGTTTGTGGTCGATATCACCGGATCAAATAGATATACCCGTACCTAGAAGATCTGTATGTAGTTCTATGCCAGAGGCTCGGAATTCAAAAGCTCAAATAAAAACATCTCAGAATATGTTACAATGTGTTCTTGATTCATTTCCATGCACAGCTATGTAAGTTTCATATTGTATTGCCATAAAATATAGTCAAAGACTCTTTCAGCGCCTGTAATTAAAAAACGCCCAGTCATTGCCAAAGGGGTATCTTATCGCAAAGCATCGCTCCAACAGACAGCAGAAAATAGTTATCCGTACTTAGATATCCTCATCCCCGTCAAAAACCCCCAAACAACAAAGAACGAATGTAGAAATGTGCATAACCGTCCCTCAGAAGGTGCACCAAGCCGTCTTCTCCATCCCCTTACTCTAATTTCCTGAACTGCGTTATCTCACTCCTCGAAAGTTATGAGCAACTCGTCTCCTTCCTATTCTTGCAGTGACAGGGATTTGCGCTAGACGCTGATACTAGCGTTCTTCCGCTTTTCTGCTTCCTCTAAATAAAAGCCAAAAACAAGCTTGAAGAGATCCTTTAAGAACGTGTATTGTCCACTTCTCATCATCCAGCCCACACTTTTCGCCACATCTGTGGCAGATGCCTTTTTTCCAATGCCTGGTAATGAGCTCGCGCTCCGGAAGGTGGAGTCGCTGAGTACTAAATTTCTATATGCCGAGAAGAGGGTTACATGAGCTGGAAGTGGTCCGAAAGCTCCATTCGGGAGGGATTTGACGAAATTCTGCAAAGCTGGTGGGTCGGACCTATTTGGCGTAGCAGAGGTGGGAGAGGTACGGGAGAAACCGGCGTTCATGGCAGCTTTCAGTATAAGAATCTTCAGACGCGTCAGATTGATGTCCTCATCTGGCCGAGTACTCGAAGTGACGGTGCTGGTAGAATGGTTACTGCCTTGCGAATAGGCTGATGAGGTACTTGACCAGCGTGCATTCGACGCTCTACCTCCTTCCGTAGAATACACGAGGATATTGGGAATGTTTGGAGAGTTTTCTTCTGGGGATATAGGTGTATCTTCAAACTCTGTGGTTGGAGTTTCTGGAATCCAACCTGGCGTTACAGGCGGCTCAGTGTACCGTGCTTGACGGGTATTGTTACGTGATGTAGGGGGATGTATCGGGTTCTCTGATAATGATGACAAGCTCTCTCGTTTGGAAAGAACAGAAGATGGACGATCTGAAGAGCGGCTCATTTGATCAGATACGATTGAGAAAGTTGTCTGGGATGCTCGTGGTGTCCCACGTTCTGGTCGAACTTGAGTCCATCCTTCCCGGAATAGATCACATAGCTCCCAGCAAGACTGGACTGCCGAGCCAAGCAACTCCTCGTCTGCAGGTTTTCCATCTTTCTTATTCTGACGAAGACTGAAGAGCATTTCCGCCAAAGACCAGCAAGCTCGAAGTAACGCATCGGTTTCCTCCGCCAACTCATTTCGCTGCTTCATTAGGCGGTGGCAAAGTGTGATGTAGAAATCGAGCGTCCTCTCCCGAAATGCTTCAGGAAGATTTCTGTCATGTGTGTTGTAAAGGTGATTGTTTAGCTCAAAGCTGACTCTTAGTACAGAATCAGCAAACTCATCTTTCCGTTGGCGAACATCGAATAAAGCTTGACAAAAGTCTCGGCACATATCGAGGGTCGGCCTAACATATAAGTCGTGGTCTTCATCCCGACTTTCGTATAGCTTCTGACATAGCTTCCAACAACATTTCCAAGCTGTTTCATGTGCATCGCCCGTGCCAGAATAACTGAATATTCTTTCTCGGTGAATTGAACTCAAGCTTGCCAGGGTATTGCACAAAGTCCAACACTCATTAAGTGCTGTCTTCAATGCCATCACCTCTGCATCTGAATTATGCGAGGAGACTTGATCGAAGATGTCCTCCTCGCGTTGTTCTTCGGGGATCCCTGTGGCACATGAGCGATGCGAATAGTTTCTAAAGCTTAACGACTCACCTTCGAGACTAGACAAGCTAGATGAACGACCACTTGTTAACGCCTCTACTTCTTGACGTGTCTGAGCACGGGGAGTTGGAGCCTCCATTCCTTTAACGGGTGGTACATTTGTGGAAATAGCGGGGGGAGATTTTGGTTGATTCTGAGACTGTCAGTACATGATACTGAAGGCCACTATAGAGGCCAACCTCGAAACTCACTTTATCTTGTGGCACATTGAGATCTAGGTTGATGGCCGGGGGGTGGATGTCACCCTCCTGGTACGGCGTCGGGGTATATCTGTCAGGCATTGTCGCGACCGATCTTTCGGGGGGGGAGTGACGTGGGGTCGAGTTGTTTGAAGATCTAGGTGGTGATTTCGGTGGGGCATCGTTTCCAGAAAACTATCTTATGTTAAAAAAAGGAGTAGAAATTCTCCTTAAGGATCTTACAAATTTCTTGTAGCCTTCCGGCGCGTGAATAACCGAGACAGATTCGTCTTCCAGTGAGGATCGCAGGTGCTCAGGAAGAACTGTGCTGAGTCTCTTTAACTAGGTGGAAGTCAGCAAAGTTCGTTGAGGTATATGATCTATCGTACCGTAGTCAATGAATCCGAAGATTGGACGCTCGGCGGGGACATTTCGACATCATGCACTTCCTCTGATGCCTCATCTTCAATTTCAGTTGCATCGGTTCCATTGGATGTGACGGGAGAAGGTCCAACTATATCACTAGGGCTGAACATTGTGTTGGAGTGTCTATCAAAAGATGTAGGGTGGAGTGAGGACGATTCTGCTGAGTTGCGCGCCGACCTGTTCGTTGTCAGTAACTATCATTCAATTGACTGCCTGAAATGCTCACAGGTTCTGAAAGCGAGGAGAATTCTGAGCTGGGGAATCAGGCGACAGAGAAAACTCGGTATAGGGAGATAGAGCAGACATCATATTTCCTGGGGACAGAGGGTTTTCTAACGCCATGTTGAGAATAAGCCTCACATGCAACAGTTATTGTTGCACTTAAAGTTGCTGGATCTGCCCGGGCAGAAGGTTATGAGGATGGCCACCGGCGGTTTAGCCCTTATGTGAGAAGCTGGGTGGCCGGCGTGCAAGCAGGCTGCCAAAATGTTTGATGGAAGTACACAGCTGCCTTCGGCTGACGGCTCGCTAACACCAACTGACGAGGCCGGCAGCAACAGTCGCGATGACTTCGGCAAATCCTGGATCTCGAGCCAGTTTTGCAGAGAAGCAGCAGTACCGAACGTCAAAAGCGTGTGGCCCGATTGCTGTATATGTATGGAGGTGAAATGGGACCGATGATTAAGCTTCAATGAAGCTGTGCCGTGGATTCACTTCACGGTTTATCGCCGAGGCCAGAGCTTGGGTAGATCGTAGATGAGTGGTAGGTGGGCAGGAAGCTTTTGAGCTTTCTGGAGGGACCACGTACAACGTAAAACATAAAGCGGAATGGTTGGAGCTTTGGACCAGGATCTGGACGAGGGATGGACAAACGAATAGCGAATTGGCCCTGGAGGGAGTTCTGGGGTTGGGAGCGCGAGTTTGGATGTGGTTTGAGTGAGCTGGGTGAGCTGGGAGCAGCCCGGGCGGAGAGATGAAGTTAGCAGCACCCAGTCATGTTGGCGACTGGCAAAGGCGCGTCGTTTGGAACCAGAGATGCCAGTCTTGCGAGGACTGCAAGTGCATCTCATCTGCATCACTCACTCCATGCCGGCGCTTAACTCTTGTACTCGGCTTGCACAGCTCCACTGAATTGCACCTGCTCCGACCAATCCTCGACCTGTGCTCAACGTCTCCCTGTCCTCCAACTCCAAACCCCTCGTTCTGATCCTTTCCCCTCACATCTCACCCACATGCTCCGGCTCAGACTTCCCTGGACAGATGGGATAGAAGGCATATAGCTGTCGCAGACTCGATCGGAGCATTTCCGTAAGAAGCAGCCAATGGCTTGACGCGGTTGGCGCAATACAGTATACCGTGTACCTGTGTACTGTATACTGTGCACTACGTCCTATGTACCATGTACTGTGTGCTGTGTATCGTGGATAGTGTACCGTGGATAGTGTACCGTGTACCCGTGTATATGGTGGGAGGTATTAGTAACTTCATCCAATTTCTGGTATCCTTCTTCCTGTAACCTCAGGGCACGGCCATGATGGTAGCGATCCTTCAGCACATCACCACTTGCCGGACACATAACAGTATCGTCTCCTCCCCCTTGCTGAACCTCCAGATCCCGCTAAGAGTCGATTAGCCAAAAGACATTGCATTGCATTGATATCACGGAGTATAGTAACTTAGTTTCCTCAAATAAGCGACCCGTGTCCCATGGCGCTGGGTCGGTCTATGCGCCTCTCGCCTGCCTTGAACCTGACAAGTTCCAACACATTTTAGTATAACGTACCAATCCAACCCACGACACGTAGAATTACGATCCAAGGAAGACCATTCCTACGGGGTGGCGGTGAGGGTTAGAAAGTCTAACTCATGCTGATGCTGCCCACGGCACGAAATTCTGTCAGTTTTTCGGCTGACTGTGAATGTGCTACCTATGGTTTTGTAGCATGGCCGATAACTTCCCATCGAATTGGGAATTGCTCCAACCTCCGTGCCAACATTCGCGATGACTTAATTCCGTAGAAGTACAACTTTCAGCTGCCCACGTTGGCGTCATAGCGTAGTTCTCCGTGTCTAACATCACTCATTTATGCCGTACTTTACTGTGTGAGAAACTAATTCTCTTTCGTAGGAATAATCGAGCACAAACAAATTTACTGGAAGGACGCGACCCACTCAATCAGATAAGCTTAGATCAGGACCTGTGTTGTATGATTCTAAACGTATCAAATCACTTATCAAATCACGTCAAAAGTTGATTGGGTTTACGGACGAGATGATCTGAATGGAATCAACTACTCAAGCCACTCCTAGCATAAGGAATGCCATCAACTAAGGTGCATGAAGAGCCTCTCTTAAGCAACCACGCTATAGGGATTGCCTACGAATACTAGTTCCTTGACACCGCATGCATAGGCGCTTCGGCGTCCAGCAGCCTATCAGAAAGACCACGAAATCATGCTTGCAGATGAGATGTTGGGCCTTTCCATTTGCGACCAACATATGCAATATACGCGTCCCGTTGACATTTGGCTAACACAGACGCCCACCCATGATCTTGGGCGGGTACCAAAAAGAAACGTGGACATCGGAACTGCTGCGCCATATATGCGTTCAGTGATGTAGCTGGAAGGCGTAGGACCCTAAAACCCCTACCATAGAACGGCGTATTCAAAACAGAGCGCGCTTCCCTCGTCACTGGCGGCAGCGCGCGTAGTTGGGTGGATATAATGTTGTGAATTCCTGTGATACATCATTGTATTGAGGATCTGACCAGTCCCTTGACCAAAATCTCATGCGGCAAGCATCTTGATTCCTTCATGACAAACGCCTAATATGCATCGCTGACATTATTGCCCCCCATAACGCCTGTTGTCCCGTTCCAAAACCCATCTAACCCAGTTGATTCTTCTTCACGTCTCTTTCCGCAGGATTGTATCTAATGCATTGGTTAGTAACCGTACACAGTACGAAGGAATGAATGCGCTAGGATGTAAGTTGGCGTACTTAAGGAGCTTCTCAATAAGGTCGACGTGGGTCATGATCATGCGCCGACAGCAATATCTCTTGCATCCAAGTTGGTCCATAGCATCTCTGTATACACGCCTTAGTATTTGTTACGTATGTTTGGCTTCGTTTATCAAAACTAACCCATCAGCAGTGCCCTGATCTATGAGTTCGAGATATTTCTCCCAAAGATCGCCAATAACCTAGAACCAGATTAGTCAAGGCGCAGGAGGTGTGAAGTGAGCCCATACCTTCCCACAGGAAAAGCAGCGGACTGGGATAATCATTTTTCACAGCTCAGAGATTTCGATGGAGCTTCCAGATCAAGGTATGTGAGGAACGGATGTGGTAGTAGCTGGATTGCTAGAGTTTGTATTGAGTGAAGAAAGGCTTGTCAATCTCAAAGAACTTCAAAGCTTGAAAAAGTAGCCCGCCCGGCAAAACCAACGCGGGGTGGAACCCGCTAGCGCCAGCCTCGTAGAGATATTTTTTTGAGCCCTTGGCATTTCGACAAGTAAAAGGTCGCATACCATTTTAAATTAAAAAAACCTCTGACAATACCATGGCTTCAGCATTGAAGCGCAAGAGAGGCCAGGTGAAGGAGGCAGAGCTGGCAGAAGCTCAACCTGTTTTCCCGCCAGTATCGGGGTGGGATGCAGCATTCAAACCTCCTCCACAACAGGCAAAAGAGCTTGTACAGACAAATGGGACAAACAGCAGTGGTAAGCATTGAACTTATATTCCCAAATAACCACTTGGCCTTTGAATTGGGCATCGCTTTCATTTCTGGATTTTGTTCTCTCTTTGCTTCTGTGTCTATTGCTCCAAGTAGTACTAACAGAAATATTTTAGGAAAGAATAAGAGCTCAAAGGCTCCAGAGCTGAGATTTGATGAGCTAGGAGGGGGAATGGATTTAGAACAGAGTGAGATTGAGATCAAAGCCAGGTTCAAGGACAATATACGCAGGGAGAAAGAGGGGGAAAATGCTAAATTGCGGCCAAAATGGATGGTTTCTAATGCGATTGGTGGCCGTATGATCAATGCTGATCCAGTTTTCACCCAAGATGAAAAGTAAGGATTGAATCCTCTCAGAAGAGGCACCGCTAACGCCTACAGATTCCTAATTTTGGCAAATCGATCATCAATCAATGTGTATTCGACCGCAAACTCACTCCTTACTACTACCATCACCCCTAAAGTAGATAAAACCGTGCGCCCACACGCCCAGATAATCACGTACTGCGTATCACCTACTAATCCCGATTTCATTTGGGTGGCTTATGCAGACGGAGCCATATATTACATCAATTGGATGACTGGTGCTGGAGCCGACGATTATTGGACTATTTCCGCGACGGGATGTATCCATATGACAGTCGCTTCCATGATTTCTGGCGGACGGCGGCGAGACGTTGTTTTCACAACTGAAGTTTCAGATGTTGCATGGCGTATTACAGCAAATGAGTTGGCTCCACTAGGCAGCACAATTGCAACAGCGGCGAGAACGATCTATGCATCTGCTCATAAAGTCAATGTCTTAAAGACCGCCAACGAAGGAGCTGTCATTGTTGCAACTGCTGGCAACAACGTTATAATGGGTTCTCTTAAGTCGAATGAGTACGATACCATTGATAAAATTAAGTATGAATTCCACGTGTTCGAATCGACGGACTTCATATCCTCCGTAGACGTCCGATGCTTAGCTACTACTGAAGATGCTACTAAAGCGCGCTCAACAAAAGGCAAGAAAGCCAAGGTACCTTTACCCATCGTGGACGTTGTGGTAGGAGATGTGAAAGGCTCTATATTCGTACATAACGATCTTTTGCGAAATCTATTTCAGAAGGATAAGTCGGCCGACACCTCTTCTATTAGCCTCATTCCCCGAAAACTCCACTGGCATAGACAAACTGTGCAAACTGTAAAATGGTCACTTGATGGTTAGTATCTCTTTGAAGCATCAAAGACATAGGCTAATTCTGTAGGTGCCTACATTATATCTGGTGGCTCGGAAACAGTTCTTGTCCTGTGGCAATTAGATACTGGAAAGCAGCAATACCTTCCGCACATGGCCTCGACAATCCAAAATGTCGTGGTCTCCCCAAGTGGAACTTCTTACGCAGTTCAACTCAAAGAGAACTCTGCAATGATTATATCCACTGCGGAGTTGAAAGCAACAGCTAATGTTGCTGGAATACAAAGTTGCGTGCTGAACTTCGGGGACTCGATAGAATCTAGCGTTCAAAGGGTTACAGACGAGCCGCTACCATTTCCTCTATTTCAACGCACCCCTGCTGCCATAAGCTCGTTAGATCCTTCTCATCTGCTTGTTGGGGTAGGGCAATTACACGAAATAAACCCACGTAAGCCACTCGCTGTGGTTAACCCATTCCTACAAACGTTCAGTTTGAAAACCGCCCAAAGCGTGGCTCGCCAAGCTTTAACAAGAACGAATATCACGAATATCAATGTGGCACCAGGAACCATAAAGATGACCGAGCCAAGAGTTACACACTTGAAACTTTCCTTTGATGGAAAGTGGCTTGCAACTGTCGACGAGTGGACACCATCGACATCAGACTTAGCGCACATTATGCATCAAGGGATGGATGCTGCCGATGAACGCTGGAGGCGGCGGGAAGTATGCCTAAAGTTTTGGCAACTGGGTGAAGGGAACCTTTGGGAACTCGTGTCAAGGATCAATACTCCTCACTCTTTCGGAGATTCTACTGGTGCTGGGAGAGTCCTGGACCTTGCCGCTGATCCCAGCTCTCTGCGATTTAGTACGATTGGCGATGATGGAATAGTCCGAACTTGGGCCACAAAGTCCAGAAAACGGGATAACGTTGTGGTCCGAGGAGCAGACGGAATCGTTTTACGAAACTGGGACTGCCACCAAGCTGTATCAATCGGAAAGCTTGGGCTTGAAGATGACGACAGGTTCCAGGAAAATGCTCTTAATGGATGCGTAGCTTTCTCTGAGGATGGATCAATCCTTGCAGCCGCATCCGGTGGAAGTAATGATGGCCTCTTACACCTTTTAGACCCAGATCTAGGCAATGTACGACTTTCACTAAACAAAATGTACGAGGGCGATATTTTGAAGATCGAGTTCCTTGGTCAAGATCTGATAACCCTCTCCGACCGGGTCGTTTTATATGATATAGCTTCGGATGAAATGCGACTGAGCTTCAAGCTCGAGGCCAATGTGACGACACTCGCCCTCTCACAGAAACTTGAAATGCTACATTTATCTGTTGACCCTAAAAGCCGCACTTTTGCCATTGTTACTCCTAGCCATATCGACGCAGAAAGATCTCTCTTAACACAATACAGCGAGCTCGCTGTCTTCACTACAGAACAGCGCGTCCCCGTTCTAAATCAGAGCTTTCCAACCTTGATAACCGCTATCCTACCAGCTATCAGCTCAGAGGGTTATATCGTACTCGATAGCGCTGCGGAGATATACACTTGCTACAAGCAAGGAGCACAGGTTGTCACCGCGCTCGCCCAATCAACAACGGCATTGAATCTAGAGAACGTTGATGACGAGGCAGACGATCTCATGGAGGTCGACGATGAGCTAGAGGACGAGGATGAAGGAATTGTCTTGCCTGGTGCATCTTCAGCTACAGACCTTATTGATGACTCGGACGATGATGATGAGACCCCTGTGGTTACGCAACAGGCGCTCTCGGAGATATTTGATATCGGGCCCGCATTTGCTCTGCCACCGATGGAGGAGATGTTTTACCAGGTCGCGGGTCTATTTTTAAGCCCACCGCTGACCTCCGCTGTGTAAGGTCAATGGTCGATTTATGAGCGTCAAAAGCTATGAACGTGTATCTAATGGATAATGGTTGGATTGGAGTTGCATAGCCTGCGGAGTTGTCTTATTTTCCAGGCGATTGGGGTGCTAGATTACTATTCAGTGATGCGCTATATAGATAAGCACAAGGAAGGAAAAGTACATAAATCGACTCGCTCGCACTTTTTCCGGTGATAATCAGAATTTGTGACACAGTAAACTAGCATAACACGAGTATGCCGTTATCTCGTATTCGTGAGACTTACAGATCCAAACTGCTAAAATAGAATACACAAGATTCAGTGTCGGTTTCATTTGAGGGAAGCCTTCTTCCCATGACACTTCGCTAACACTTCTTCACTCACTTGCGTTGCACGTCGCACGAAATGCATTATCCTAGAAGAGAATCTGAATTCTCTGCAATCCTAGGCTGCATTTTCAAGGGAAAGAATATTTTCGGTGCTTGTTTCGTCGAGACTGCCCCACTTCCAACATGCTGTTCTACACATATGCATTTTCCTAAAGCGGACATGCTGCCATGTCAGGTGATAAGCGAAACCAACGTGTGGAGTTGAAGGAATGCAAGAGGAAGAAGTGTGCACGTTACATGTTCTATATCTAGCGTCGTCTTTATTATTTTCCTGATAGTGATAGATTGTGCTAAATCAATCAGCCTTGGTTGGGATTCCAAGTAGGAAACCTGGAAAACATGCCTTTTCCATGCTCATATACGATAGCGACAGGAGGGTTTGCCCGGAACGGTTAATGCGGTATAAATTAAGCGGAGTCTTCTGCCAAAGTATGACGATGATATTTATCATACGATTCAAGGAAGCGGATATGCTGGATTGGGACAATGCTGATTATAGATGTGCAACAAAAAACTCGGCTTCCTTCGATGTCCTATCTAAGTGGTCCAGACACAAAATCTGGCTGGGCTTCAGTGCATGCTTCACTTTTAAGAAATTCTTCAAACCGGGTACGAATGAGAGGTGTGATTGGATCGGAATCAATGCAGAAATGCAGATGGTATCAAAAGATCATTTTAAATGGCTTCTCGGTTATCACAATGCTTCGGTAACAAGAAAGCTCTGAGTGAAGTACTTAATCAGGTTCTGATTGTAGTACGCTAGGTTTTTCCAATACACACACAAAAAGAAGAAGGCAGCGTCAACATTGGAATCTGTGACACAATCTTTCGTGTGGACGAAGAGATGCCAAAAAAGCTGAAACATAGAGCCTGGAAGTCTATTTTCCACACAGAAAGTAGATACTTAGCTATGGAACACTTTTTTCTGCATATAAAATTTTTGAACTACAGCGCTTGCTATATATTCTTATGATAGTTTTGCTTGATCGGGCGGTAGACATGTGTTGCACAATTGACAAACCCCGGCACAAGTATATATCCCCTTGCCATCGGCCATCTATAGGCTTTGAAATATTCAATAACCCAAGTAGAAATGTTAGATATATTAAGCGAGATCTTCGCCATTCACTGGCCGGCCTACTTTGCTTTTGCTAAATTCACAATATAATCTAAAGGAGAAAAGCCTAATCTAAAAATGTCATGTTAATCTGTTGAATTTTCAGATGGCTGCCAAGATTATTTAGTAGGCTATCTTCACTATTTAGTAGTTTAGAAGGATCTTTTCTTTCTTATACTTAACTGGTCGACTTCTGATTTCACCTAGCACCAAGAGCACCATCATAAAGAAAGCAGTTAGCTGAATAGCAGAATATTAGACATATCTAGCAAAGTAAGTACTATGTTACTCAACATAAAATGATACTCTCCTATTACCTAACATGAGGTTTCTCTATCGGTTTCACAGCTTCTGAAGTCGTGGCGCTATGCTGAGGTCATTAATCATCTAGAGCTAATACCTGGTTTTCAGACTTCGTGATGGCAATCATTCCAGGATTACCTGGCATCGAAATCCATATATGTGTCGCAGGAAAGAAGTTGGCAGAAATTCACAATCCCGAAGATCTAGAAGACAAGAGTGGCAATGATTACAGAGGATCAAAGTTGATTGAGTCGGTTACTCCTGGTAAGGAGTTTGTCATTTGTTTGAAAGTGAAAAAGGAATTTCAGCTCCAGGAGGAAAGACTCGGGTTCAAAATCATCGTGGATGGCACGAGGAGCAGTCATCCTTCTATCCATAAAGCAATCCTAGCCAAGGGTGATTGTACATACCACGTAGCAAAAATGGAGTATAATCGGGAGCCGAAGAACCTCGCCTTCCGTGACACAAGCATTGGTGAGTTAACCTTGTAACAGTTCAATGAGACAGTGGGGCTTTTATTGACACAACCAAACAGATGGCCAGCAAGTAAATATCAAAGTCTACATTTTTGGCCTTCCAAACGTTCAAAGCCGCCAAATGAAGCGAAATCCTTTGGGTGGATTGGTTTTATCCTACACATCGGAGAACCATTACAAGCATTACGAAGGTGTTACTGAAATACCTATGGAGCTACAGAAAATGCAAACGGCAGTTCCAACATTTCCGTTCTCATACTGGTACAAATTCATGTCTAAAGTCGAGGTGGACCAAATGGTAGATTATCTGAGTGGCTTGGCGGTAAAGGAGTGAGAACCTTTTTCCTGATGTATAGTAGCTAATATAAAAAGATGCAAAACTGCTGCTCTTGCAGATCAGTATCTCAAGCTCAAAACACTGCACAGGGACACCCATGTACTCCCTCAAAACCTGGACTTGAACATAGTAAGATAGCTATTATGCAA
>Ga0247810_10000079_pt1 | contig 163032 bp, 150 predicted proteins | sample UWRJL119311C1_FD_179918 | JGI IMG/M metagenome (GOLD analysis project Ga0247810, IMG submission 179918) | Plant litter microbial communities from Arlington Agricultural Research Station in Wisconsin, United States - UWRJ-L119-311C-1 | ecosystem: Environmental > Terrestrial > Plant litter >...
GATGGCACCCATAGCGTGCTCACGGACACCATATCTAATGTAACGTCCAGACCAGTCTCCAATGCCGAGGGAGGGTGGCTGGAAATCAACAGCCTCCTTCCATCTGGTCAAGTTAGAGCCAGTAAGATCTGCAGAACCACCAACAAGTTCTGGAATTGCAGCGTGAATCTTTTGGAGAATGATCTCAGAGAGTTTGCGGGATGCAACTGCAGAATCGGAGGGAGAGTATGTTGGTAGGTTTTTCTCCCAGCCTTCAGGGAGGTCTCCGGCCAAGCGGCGCTTGAGATCTGCGGCCTAGAGGGAGTATTAAGTTAGTATGTGATCTTCTGCTGAATTGCAATCTCTTGGCCATACCTCGGATTTGTTAGATTGGGAGTACTTCTCCAAAGTTTGAGCCCATTCCTTCTCCAAAGCGGCACCCTCAGCACCCTTCTTGTTGTAAAGGTCGTAAACGTCTTGTGGAACAACGAAAGACTGCTCGGGGTCAAATCCGAACTTGGTCTTAAGCTGCTTAATATCATCGGCCTTCAAAGGAGCACCATGGACACCGTGCGTACCCTCAAGCTTGGATCCGAAACCAATTGTAGTGCGGAGTTTGATCATAGATGGCTTGTCTTTGACAGCTTGGCACTTCTTGATAGCGGCTTCAATTGCCTCAAGATCGTCATCTCCACCCTCGACGATCTCGGTGTGCCATCCATACGACTTGAAACGAGCCACAACATCCTCGGTGAAGGAGCAGTTGGTATCACCGTCAATGGAGATGTGGTTGTCATCGTAAATCGCAACCAAGTTTCCTAATTGGAGATGACCAGCTAGGGAAGCTGCTTCACTAGCAACACCCTCTTGCATACATCCATCACCCAAGAATGTGTATGTGTAGTTGTTAATGAGCTCGAATCCAGGCTTGTTGAATTCGGCAGCTGCGTGGTGCTGTGCGATGGCAAGACCAACAGCGTTGGCAAAACCTTGACCTAGAGGACCAGTTGTGACTTCGACACCATCAGTGTCATGAGCCTCGGGATGACCGGGGCAGATGCTATCAACAGTCTATAGACTTTTGTCAGAGAGGCAGGTATTGGTTGCTCGATATTACTCACTCGGAAAGACTTGATATCATCCATTGACACCTTGTACCCGCAGAGATGTAGAAGGGAGTACTGGAGCATGCAAGCATGACCGTTGCTGAAAACCGGGTTAGCAGATGGTTATTTGAAAATTCCAGAGTCGATATTTTGTGAGTGGACAAGGACAGGATATGAAAATAATGAGTTGCAGAACCAGTTTCACCATAACAATCGTCCAATTGCGATACTTATACTCGTATAACAGTTGAAGATTGTTGAGGCGAAGAGTAAATATGCGCTTTTGTTGACCAATGACGCATGGAAGTGGAAATTGCGATTAGAGGACTTACGAAAGCACGAATCTATCGCGGTTTACCCATTTGGAGTTCTTTGGGTTGTAGTTCATGATCTTGTTGAAAAGAACGTGGGCAACTGGTGCCATTCCCCTAGCACCAGGTCAGTAACAGGCCTTCTCAAGACAACCACCGCAACCACATACATAGGTGCACCGGGATGGCCGGAATTGGACTTGAATGTAGCATCGGCCTAAGATATTCTCTGTCAGTGCTTGTATGAATGGCAATGGAATCAACGGCCAGTTCTGCAGCAATCGCGGGGTCGGGGTACACACAGCTAAGATTCGAATGGTGCTGATAGCCAGCTTATCAGTTTCGGTGAAACCCATGATTGCGGTTGATGTACTGCAAATGGGATGGGTGGTGTTGTTTGGGTTTCCTTAGGGATAGTAAGGTTTGTTGTTGGAGGAGGAGGAGGAGGAGGAATGGGGAGAAATTGTCGAGAGGAAGAAGATGTTTTTGTTTTTGGAGGGGTTAAGTTGATTTTAGGTTGGGTGGGGGCATTGGCTACGCCATACTGGAGACTGGTAATCAACGCCGTGGAAACACCCCCGACACGAGACGTAAGGTGGTCTTTCTCTCTCCTCTCTCTATCTCTCTTACTCTTACTCTTACCTCTTCCTTAGTGACTGCTTCGGCTCGGTGGTGGTGTACCACATGTATCGTCTCAATCATCCGCACGCATGAACTTAGCTGCTGGTGTTTCAATGCGAGCAGAGAAGCATCGTCCCCATTCAGCTGCTGGCCACCCTCCCTTTCTTTGCATGTACACCTGTCAGTACTTATCGCCACTAGCTAGCTACATCACCAGCACCGAGGAGATACAGTCCTGCAAAGCCCGTGTTCTGCTCGCCGGTCTCGCGCGGTGAGGTCCAACGCTCCTACGTTCCAGTGACCCCGTAGGAGAATTTGCACGGCGACAGGAGGGGTATTCAGGCTATTCTGCAAATGATCCGCTCATTCGGAAACATCCACGTGTGTTGGCGTTTGGGAATAAAGGGTAGCGGGCAGGTCGGATAAACATTCTGCTTTGATCGGCTGCATATCCGTCCTGCCCAGCGTTCCGAGTGCGATCTCGCTGTCCCGGCCAATTTTCTAGATCTCTCAACTAATAATTTCTAACGCCACGACAACAGACACAACTAATAATAATAATAAAGCGGTTAATGAATGAGAACCCATATTTGAGCTAGGCTTGGCACTTGGTCGAAATCGCCCCCTGCTAAGCTCCGAGCACTGGCGATTCTCATATATATAATAAGGGCTTGTGTTTAGTCGGCCTTGGCGCCATCTTCACACGAATATAGTTGCTGGCTAGCAGCCAACAAATAGTCACAAGTGAGCATAACGGTAGGGACATTTCAATTATTATGTGAGAATGTAGCGGGTGAAGATACAAGGAGCAAGGTTAGGCAGTTAATATCAATGTTGAAGGGTATTATTTCAAATCAATCAAGACTTGGGGCCCACCAGTAGCCAACCCACTGCTATGGACCAAACGGCCACCAACATGGCATCGCAGCACTTACTCCAAGCACAATCATGCCCACCCATCCATTTCTTTGCTCAAAAATCAATCAATGCTAAACACCGCCACCCCATCCCAAGTCACTCCAAAAAACGCCGAGTTATACAGAGTGGACGCTCATCCCTTGTGTATATCGCTTTCATCCTGATCAAAACAGAACGCAGAAACATCAAACAGTAAAGGATCCAGAATTTCAGCCTTGGAATCATCCCAGCCTCTGGTGCTTGAGTGATAACTCTTTGATGTGTTAGCTGGCGAGTGCTCTGCTCCTTTTCGAAGTCGATCTAACTCCTGTTTGACACTCGAATACTCAAGTTGTAATGACTCATACGACCGAGAAAGATCGGTGTGGCGGCCCTCGAGTTCATTTAGACGCTGCTCAAGTTCTCGCATGTGTTTTTCTTTTCTATCTCTGAACGCTCTTTGCGAGGCTCTGTTTTGGGCTCGGCGACGCTGGGGAGGATTAGTTTGGTACAAGACGAATCATCGGAAGAGAGGCTTACCGAATGTACGTGCGAAGAAACGGCTTTCTCATTTCCAGCATTCTTCTTCCTCCGGCGATCATGGTCCTCGTAAATTCCTTCAATGTCCAATTCGACCGGTATTAAGCCTACAGGAGCTGGAGCGTATTGCATTGGATATGATGAATATGGCAGGTAAGCACTTGTGGTATAAGAAATATCATAGCCCTGAAACGTCCGTTAGTATGCTAGTCCTTGGTGGTAGGTATTGTGGACGTACATTGCAGTTCATGGGAGAACTGGCGGAAGATTCGCTAGAGGTGCCATCATACATGCCGGCGTTCATATCAGACGCCATCAAATACTGGCTATCGGCAACCCCGTCACTGTACCCCGTAGTCATAGCGAAACACAACGGTGATATTATTTCGAGGTGGTACCAAAAGTAACTCTTAACTTGGTCGTTGGATTTCGGGACCCGATGGAATGGTTTGAGTGTGGGAGCTTATGGCTACTTGGTGAGCGTCCGGCGGAGGGTGCGATAGTTAAGTATCTTCCTTGAGAGAAACTAGGGTTTAGGGAGCAACGGGAAGGGGTACATGGCTGTGGAGACAAGCAATATATGGAATATCATTCGACCCCAACGGCCCCGACGATGCTTTAGAACTGGTGTCTTTCCATACCGCTACAACCAGGCGTTACTCTCCCTTCAGACCCCTTGATGGCCAATCATGACTTTCTGCTTGTGCAGAAGGAGCGGTAACAAGTTTCCTCCAGTCCCCCTCCTCTTTCGCGGCCAGGATGAGGGCTCAAGTCGATTGCGCCTTGAGACTAACCTATTGAATCTTGAACAAATCGTATTCTGCCGGATGTGCAGCACTTGGCAAAATACCATCATGCTGGACAGGCCAGGGCTCTGACCAGTGAGGGCGGCTTCTGGTGCGACCCAACGCATTACCTAAAGGCCATCAGCCAAAGTTTGCAGTGCTGACTTTGCACTTCAAATCGCTGCCCTGCAAGCCACGCTGCTGACTCTCTGGGTGAAGGTCGGTTACGTGGCCCGAGCGGGAAGGTTTAACTCTGAAGTAATTCGTGTCGGCTTCGTGTAATAGGACGATGGCCGACGCCAAGCTCGGGTTTACCCTAGAAGTATGGAGCTTATAGCTGCAAGAGAAATGCTGACTTTGCCCACGCTAAAAGACACGGACATAGCCTGCTGCTACATAACGAATTGCACAGTATAGGATGGATGGTACCTGTGAGATGTTGCACAAAGTAGGGACCAGGACCATTCAACACTCGAGGATCCCGTCCAGGGGATCTCCTTCCCGGGCAGACCTTCGGTGCTTTTGGCGTGCTGAGATGAGAGCCACCCTCCTGATGCTCCTATGACTTTCCCAACTCGACCATATGTCTGAGAGATGAAGTGTGACTTGGAGATTCAGCTATAAATCGACTGCAGCCGCTACTCGCTCCTCCCATCTCATCTCACCACGCTGAGCCTCCACCGAAAGCCAATATTAAGGCATGTTTCCCTGGTCGGTAGGATGGCAGCGTCTCAACTGTACAGAGCGTATAGACACCTCCCAGTGACGAAAGATTTCCAATTTCTGGAACGAGGTACCGTTGGTGATGATAAGGGAAGTTCCACAAACCACATCACGTATATCACCCATGTCCGTCCTTAGATGAATAAGGCAAAAGTGGACTGATGTTTCTGGATGAGTTTGGGACACAGCACGGCCAGAACCGCTCAGAACGGCCAAGTTGTCTGGAGGAGACAAGAAACCTCCCAAACCGAGAGATTTCAAAGTGTAAATCGCTGGCCGCCAGATATACACCCACCGTTCACACCTCGACAACCGTAGCAGGAAGAAGCTTTCAGATCCTTGGCCTCTATGCAACTACCACATTAATTAAGTGCATATGACTCAGCAAACCCTGCTTGGTTTCACATCCTCCAATACTTTTCTTTGCGTTTTCTCGTGTAAATCTAAACTAGAATCACTGCATGCTTTGCTTGGAACCACGGCCATCGGGAATTGTCCATTTTCCGTTCACGGATTAGCTAACCAGCCAAACAACTAAATTCAGATCTTAATCGGTGGGGCGGACGCAAGCGAACCAATCGCACAACATGCCTACCATAAGATGCTAGCAGCGGCCGTCCTAAGCAGTATACCACTCCATGCCGAAACTCCAAAGAATGTCTTTGCAGCAAAGACGCCAGAGACGCGGTTGATGCAGACTCTTCGCTGAACTCCGACCAAGAAATGCAGGGATTCTGGCTGTCCTTATTGACTGTGACTGTGGCGCTCTTAAGGGGCTGGTCTCTAAATTTGAGGCTCTTTCACTGTGTTGGACAGATGATTGTGCAAGTGTGTTATTCAGCAATCTAATGCAAACCATAGCAACATTGCCACATAGCTTTTGAGGTTTCCCTGGGATCGGGAATAATTAAGCTTGAACCCTTCGGCATGTCCAACGGTGGCAGGGCTGTCCCCTCCGGCCTCGTTTGTCCAGCTGCTATTATCATTCGTTCAACAGATGCATGTCGATACTGGAAAAGTCCAGGCATATGTTTCCCCACATTACAACAATGAGCTTAAAGTTTATAGGTACGGAGTATCCCCCCCGGTGGCAGGGAAACTGCGATACTCTCTACTGTCACTCAGCTTGTCTTCTGTGCTCGTGTAATTCCAAATACGTCCAATGCTAGGGTGGGAAGACAACTCTTACGCTGCGCAGGTTTCTCATTTTCTTTATACAGAAGATCATACTAGTCGAGAGATTAGAACCTGGGGTATGCTAACCGAATAGAACAAACCGGGTACATTCCCAGTGTTACGTGTTGAACCATATGCCCAAAAAGGTCCATTTAGCCAATGCACACTTGACAGGTTGCGGTGGGTCGGGAATTTCACCACCCTCCTCTCGTCTTCTACTGCATATCAAATTCCATCTGATAGAGAAAGTGGCCTGATGTGTCCAACTGCATAATCAAGTCACCTACGTCAGTACGATCTCGAATTCAATATAGGCAGTGCAAGTAAACAAATATGCACTGAAAGTAGTGAACATTGATAGATCATAGCTTTGATGCTTGCCAGTACCAAGCCTTCAGATTGGGAGGCTAGACCAATACACACATATGGGATTACATATGGTTGAATGAGTAAACGCTGCCAGCTTTCCATGCTCATCTCGCTAAGATAAGAAATATCACTTCAAATCTCATTGGGCTTGATACCATTTTTCTCTCCAACTATATCATATCAGCAAGATAAGCACATCACGACTCTGGATTAACTTACTGTTCAAAGCCACCAAAAACCGACTCACACAGTTGTAAGCTGCAACCTATGACAAAAGCACACAAATTAGCTCTCTTTTCCTCAGTCTTGGTGTTTTCTCCTCCAAAAAAAGCAACTCTTAGAACAACCCTCGCGGAAATGAATGAACATAATCTCACCGTGGCAGTGATTTCCACAACTTCCTGTTCCGAGAAGTGTTTCTTCAGCTCATCAAAAACCTCCTCTTTCACCGAGACGTCTCTCGTCATCGCGTCCGTATAGTGAATCACAGCCCACTGCTTCTCACTGAATCCCTCCCCCTCCTGCTTCCCGCCCAAATCCCCCCTTCCCAAGACTTTGACAGCCTCCTCGCTCACCCCGCCCGCCTTGGCCAAAGGAGCATGATGACCCCATTCATACCAAGCCTCATTAATAACCGCGACCCTACAAATCGCGATTTCGCGCACGTCGTCGCTCAGGCTGGACTTGGTGCGGATGGCCCCCAAGAAGCCATTCCAGCCGTCGGCGACGGCGGGGGAGTGGAGGAGAGCAAGATCCAGCGGCTGCAGCGGACGTGGGGCCCGTCGAGCTTCGACTCTGGCAACGATGGCTTTATCTTCGGCTGTCGGGAAGGCCTTGGGATCGCTCGGGTCGACGTATGGGAGACGCATGGCGGGCGGCTGCTTGATGATGGGCGTTGTGGGTGGCCTCTTCGTGTTTTCTAGTGCTGACGGGCTTCTTTATTGGACACTCCCACGCGGCGAGAGTTGTGCAAGATTGGCTTCCTGTAGTGGTCGGTAACGGAAAGATGCGTGTCAGACAAGAAAGGAGTTGAAGAAATGATGGTACAGCCAATTGTCAATGGTGTGCTGGGCCGTTGGCCGATCGCGGGGAACTAGTTAACCAAGGTTGGGGTTGACAGTCAGCACAAAGTTGATGACTAGTTGACTACATTCTGTACCAATTGTTGCTGCTGGGTCCCATGGCTTCCATGCAGACCGAATGTGATAAATGATGGCGCCCCAGCGTTGTGGTGTATGGAGATGGAACGGCCAACTTACAGATCATACGATTAGCACGTGTAGGAATAATTGCAATTGCTTGCAGGAGCAGTGGAGGGTTGCATTGGAACCAAGCCTCTTCAGCCTGTTAGAAGTACGGCTTATGCCTTTTTAGCTATTGGTTATGAGGTCCTCCAGCGATGGATGTCATCCATCGATGGGGAATAAATTTACGAACATGTCAGATCCTACCTACCATCGGATTATCTTGGTTATAGGCCGGTGTCACGATCGATCCCATTGCATTGTGGTGAGGCAATGTCATTTATCTTGTGGTCTAGTGTTAATTTGATCACACAAGATGTGAAACCCGCCTAGATAGATGATGGTACTGAATGGTTCGAAGCCGCCGGCCGTTCGAATTGACCAGCCGTTCCAATTGACGTATCTCAAAGTCTCTGGGACATGGGGAAAAGCGAAAATTAGGAGAATGCCATTCCTACTACCACAAACAACACTAAGTTTACACTGGTCTTACCCTCGCGACCTTCTATGCATCGGAAACGCCAAAAACGGTGATCGCAGAGTACAAGTATTTTCAGTCATGACATAGCCACATTCCGTAGCCATTCATGAAACCCCCAAATCCCACCGTGCTCCTCCCCTTGCCACTTCGCCATATTCATAAGCTTTGCCGAGGAGAGTGTGCGTTCAAAAATTGTCTTGGGACTCTCTAACTCTTGGAGCAACACATTTAGCAAGAAACATCTAAGCTTGCCTTGGAGTTCATGAGGAGAGCAACAATAAGGCCATATAGACCTGTTCCATGGTTAGCACCATCTACACTATTTATTTAGGGCGTCGCTTACCTAAAACTTCGGCGAAAATGAGGATAAGAATCATTCCAACGAAGAGACGTGGCTGTTGAGCGGTTCCTCTAACACCGGCATCACCGACGATTCCGATAGCGAATCCTGCTGCTAATCCAGCCAATCCAACACTGAGTCCAGCACCGAGCTGGATGAAGCCAGTGTACAGTGGGAGCTGTTGCTTCAGTCCGTCGGAGATAAGAACCGAAACGACCAATCCGTAAATACCAATGATACCAGCCATAATGACTGGGACAATGTCTAAACCACTGATTAGCTACTTATCGCAAAATCCGATGTAGGTCGACTAGAGCTTACTCTTCACGATCAGATCTGGTCGGAGAACACCCATGGCACAGATTCCAACCCCCGACTTAGCAGTTCCATATGCAGCGCCGAAGCAGGTGAAGACAATGGCAGATGTGCAGCCCATGGCACCGAAAAATGGCTAGTGATGATGTTAGTAGGAATAATTGATGACGGCCATTGACTCTTGGCTGAGGTTGATTTGAGCATCGCGGCGCATCGGGCTACTTACTGCATAGACCGGGCTGTAAATTTATATGTTAGCAAACAAATATCGCAATGATAGAATGATAAGAATGATGGCGAAGTCATTGCTACGCAGTAAAGATCTTATCTGCCTGGAACGTAGTCGAGGCACTCACCAGTTGACGTAATTGATTGCTTCAGACATATTGGCGGTATTGCAAAGCTTTCTAAGTGATTATTTGGGTAATCTCAAGAGTTGAACAAGCTTGCTGATAGACAGTTGGAGTCGTTGATGATGAAATCGAGCTTGGAGAGACAGTTGTCGTTGACGTGGTTCAGTGGCAGGAGAATTGGACTCCTGCACTACGTGAGCGACTATTCCATATTAGGCTAATGTGGCTTGGCACGTTTTGCGCCGCCTGGATCTGAACTTTTTTTTATCGAAACTCTAACACTCGACAGCATCTCAAGAACCTCACAAATCCCAACCTACTCAAAAAATTTAACAGCAGTAGGGCGAGCCAACGCAAGGAACCCTGCAGCTAATACTTTCATCCTAAGATTTATTTGCAACAAGCTAAGTAAGTCAACACCTTGCGATTTGCTGAGGCGCATATGCTAATACCTACTTCACAGACAACTCCGAACCTACAATCAAAATGGCAGAAGAGCAAAACGGATCCGCCGCATGTGAGTACAATTGGGGAGCTAGAGAATCAGGACCTCATTCGCTGGTTCGATATCATAACAACGAATGCTGACTTTTTTGGAAGGGCCTGTCGCCGATGCGGCTCTAACGCAAGAGATTCTTGATATTGTTCAACAAGCGTAAGCGTTGCCAGCTTCGAGATTGGAGCTCCAAAGCTAATTCATTCAAGTTCTCATTACAGACAGTTGAAGAAGGGTGCCAACGAGGTAAGCTCAACTTGAGTAGAAAGTCCTTTTGCGGTGAGAAGTTTGAGAGCCGAGTTCTTTTGCTAGAGCTACTTTACTTTGCAAAGATCAGACTCTTGTGTTGTCTCGGCTACCAAAATAACTCATCGCTCTTAAGCTTCCTTCTTAATAAGGTTGCCTGTTGCTTCCCGTATATCATGGTGCTAACTCGGACTAGGCAACAAAGACCCTGAACAGAGGTTTGTTTTAACATGGTTGTTATTTTTCAAGGCCTTATTCTAACATATTTAGGTATCTCCGAGATCATTATTCTCGCCGCCGATACTGCACCATTGGCAATTCTCCTCCATCTACCGCTCCTTTGCGAGGTAATGATGCCTTCCCCCAAACCATCTACCACTGCTAATAAGCTATATCAGGATAAGAATGTGCCATACGTCTACGTACCTTCAAAGACTGCGTTAGGTCGTGCATGCGGTGTTTCTCGCGCTGTCATCTCCGCCAGCATTACCACAAACGAGGTAAGTTTCTTGTTGAGCAACTCATGAAATGCATTTTTTCTGTTCATTCCAATAGGTAGAAACTAACGTTACTCTCTGTAGGCTTCAGATTTGATGAACCAAATCCGTGGACTTAAGGACAAGGTCGAGAGACTTATGATCTAAGTGAGTAGATAGTCTGGCTTGCAATTATCAGTAGCCATGGGAGTGTAGAATGGCGTTGGACAAGGTTGTTTCGGCCTTGTAAATATTGAGAAATTGAATAAGAAACTTTTACAGCAGCGATTTTCGTATGCCTCCATTTTGACTTGTTGAAACTATATACTTTCACTATAGAAGCTCTTTTGTGAACTATAAATATATGAATATTAAATTGTATGGACGAAATATTTTGTGATGAATTCTTAGCTTCAGCCGGAAATAAATTTCTCGCTAAACACTAGGCACTTTTTTTTCAGTCAACCTCATACCTTATTAATCACCATCATTACGCACTTCTGAGCATCCCACTATTTGCAGCCATGGGAAAATTCAGTAAAAGAAAAGAAGGCAAGGTAGTTGGAAAGGATATCCAAGATCGACCTGGCTGGAAAGGCCCTGGACAAGGTAGCAAAAAAGATGCTACACCGTCAAAAGTTAAAAAGGAAAAACGGGTTGAGCCTGAACCCGAGCCTGAACCCGAACCCGAACCCAAAATTACTACCACCATGCAACAGCTGTTGCTAAACATTTTTCGGGATACCTTCCCAGATCTTATAGGGTCCAACTCACTCCAGAAAGTACTGCAAGACGTCAAAGGAGCTCTTTATGAACGAGACTTTAGTCGTGCCTTTGGGACAGATGAGTATCTTGAAGCGTACTCTTTACGATGGAGTCCAAGTAGAGCACTAGGCTATGTATCCATCTTAGTAGACCTTCAAGAACACCTCACCGAATTGATTACATTGTGTGCAAAAGATGCAGATTCTTTGAGCAACACCGTAGCAGCAAGCGTTCCAAATTCTAGTTTGCCCACTATCTGCTTTGGAGGAGGTGCAGCTGAAGTAGTTGCTTTTGGCGGGTATGTAAGATACCTTAGGGATTCGACTGCTGGGAATTCTGGAGAAGGAGATATTGAAGAAGCATTAGCCGATCTTTCTGTTACCGAGCCGGTCAAAGTACCGCTTCTGCTTGTAGATACCGCCAGCTGGGAGAGTGTCGCTATGAAATTGGACGTGGGACTTACATCTCTTCCAACTATGAAATACGCAAATGCTGTAGCAAGGGAGGCAAGCACAGCTCTACTGAAAGAAGGAGATGTCACAACCACCTTCCAAATGAAAGATGTTCTTGCATTGAGCCCAACACAAGTTGTCGAGCTGGTGGGAAATGGAAGAAAACTCCTCACACTGCTTTTTACACTCAACGAACTGTACACCACCTCAATAGGAAAGACAACAGCTTTCCTTCTCAACCTTACGTTATCTTCGAAATCTGGTACCCTTCTGCTAGTTGTTGATAGCCCTGGAAGTTATTCGGAAACCACCGTGGGCTCGGAAGCTAAGAAGTACCCAATGAAATTCTTACTGGATCATACTCTCCTTGCAAAAGAGAAAACCGAAGCTGGAGATGGGGTAGCTAGCTGGGAGAAGCTGGTATCAGAAGATTCCCGTTGGTTTAGGCTTCCCGAATCGCTTCGGTATCCAATACCGCTCGAGAATATGCGCTACCAGATCCATCTCTATCGTCGAATCTAATCTCTGTACACTCTATCATGTTTCACCAAAGGCACTCAGTCATATTTCTATACAGCAGCAGAAAAAGGTCATTTAAATCGTTAATCATTACAAGAACTACGTATGATCATATACATCATGGCGGCTAAATACTAACACCGACTGAACATTAATGGCACCAAGGCAGTGTTACTCTGATAACCCATCAGACCACTGCCCTTCCTTCCCGAAGAACATGAGTTTTTGAACAACCCACGGAACTGCTCTTTCCTATCGTGGCCCCGACTGAACTCTCTGCCGAGTTGTTTCAACACCACCTCCTTTGCTTTCTTCAAAGCAGACACCCTCTTCTCAGGATCATCTGCGAGCTCTTGCTGGGATGCTTCCCGCCGTATATCTCGTTGAACACCTTGCACATCAGGTTGGAAGACCGTTGGTTGCAATATGTCCATTGCTGGTGCAGAAGCCATTATTGGCGCAGAAACATCAATCTTTTCTTGCTTAGCCTTGTGCTTGCGCCGCCGTCTACGGTGGCCTTTCTTCTTCTTTGTTGCAAGGACAGATATCCTCGGTACTTCCTGAGGTATCTCATATGGAAGTCGGTTTTGTGTATCAATAACTTCGGTTTCACCTTCAACGGAATGATCGGATTCGTAATCACTAGGGAAGCTTCCATAGCCAGAATCTGAGCAACTTTGTTGCGACAACCATTCATCGGCGCCGCCTGTTTCATTCAAGGGCGATAGGGCATCTTCCCAGCTCCCTCCATCAGTTAGGATGACATTTTCAAAGTCAAACTCACGAACTGTGTCGCGGTGGATATAGACAAAGTCTGCGACTTGCTCTGAGGACATTGTCGCATTGCGGACTTGCATGTAACGGAGTTTGGGAAAAGTCATTGCCGCTCGAGGAGGTGCAGCAGGAAGTGGTGACATGGGCGATGTAACTTCGCCAAAGAGTTTTGAGGTCTCCCGCGGAGGAGCAAGTAGAGGATCGGTGAATATAGTAAGCGGACATGGACCTTTCTTGCCATTCCATCCGAAGCTCACTTTCTCGAGATTTGCCGAAAAGCCTCGGATGTAGTCATCGAGGACCTTTAAATGATCCAACCCAGGCCTTGGTCCATTAAAATCCCATGAGTTCATAGTAATGTTGAGCTTCCTGACCTGCTTCCATCTTCGACCTGCCGATGGTGTGCAACCAAAGCCAGACACGTGACGAAGATAGACGAGACCAGCTGGGTGCATTTGATGAAGGGAGAGCTTTTCGAGACGATATATGGGCGCTCGCTCGATTGCTATACGAAGACTTATGAGTGCGTAGTCTACGGCATCCCGCCGATATCTTTGAGTCGGGTCTTGACCCGGACATGAGATCGTGAGGTGTCGCAGATTTGGCAGCTTTGAGAATGTATTGATGAATGCGGGGACGTTGGTAGCTGCATGAAATATGGGAGGGTATTGTTGGGTCAGGATATCACAGAGTTCTGGATTTCCATATTTGGGACGCTGAATAACTGAGGCGGTTGACGTATGAGGAGTATATAGAAAGTTCACTTCCCTTCCGGTCATGGGATTAAGAAGAGGTGGAAGGAAGGTGGAGTCTGTATGTGGCATTGAAAATATGAAGTGTTGAATATGATGACCTATTCGAGAAAGTGCTTCGAGACGAGAAGGACGAATGAGAGAACTTGGGGTGAACGTCATGCGAATTCTGGCAAAAAGAATTGGGGTTGCGAGTTCACGACACTCGTAGGTCGTGAGTCGTAAGGAACATATATCTTCTGTACTGAGATGTGACAAGAGGATCGATCGTATCCCTTCGTTCCGCCAAAGGCGGAGGAATGGTGGGCTAGCAGTGGCCATAACTTGCGCATATCGTCTGGAAAGGAAGAAGGGGGTGTGTGTTGGATTTTTGCGATAGCCAAAGTTATGAACTGACTGCTGCGACTGAGATGGAGACGATTGTGTATATAAACTCGCTTGAGAAAAGGGGTTCGAAGACAAGTTTCAAAACGCTCATGCTTCAAAAAGATAAAACTGAATGCACCGTAGACGAATGAGAGCAATTGGACAGCAGGATGAAAGAAAAGGGAGAAACACATGGACATGATATAACCTGAAGAATCATAACAAGTGAAAATCCCTCATGTTAGCCTACACGTGATTCGCGAATATGACTCACTTCATTGCTGTTGAAGAGGAGGTTGCGAGAGCGATATGCAGTAGTGTTGCTGCATTGCAAGCGTGTAAACACGAGAATGCCACGATGCGCGACAGCGAAATGGCATCGTGATAGCCGCGCTGATAGGGACCGCCACTCTGCACCGGTAGATCTTGAGCGGAGCCCTGCATGGCTCGGCACGCTTTGTTTCGCACATCACGCAGTGCTGGCCAGTCAAGAAAGTTGAAACAAAGCACTTTGCAGCGATGGCACATACTGGGGTAGAACTGCCACACGATGCGGTGACAGAGCTGTGGACGTGGGAGGATAGGGGAGCCAATGAGAGAAAAAGGGGGTTGGCATTTACGCGAATTTTCGTGGCCGTCTCGCGTTTATTTTGACGCCGATTTGCTCTTGTTGCGACTTGGCGATACATTTCGAGTCTCTTTCAAAATGTCTCCCTTCCCCAAGCCACCGATTTTGACAGGTATATAGCAGCAGGTTCATCTGAAAATTGACTCCCGGTGGCTGTAATGTTTATTCAACCCCTGAATCAACATCCAATCTTAACTGCAGTTAGGAGTGCATCTTTTCGAGCAGCTCGAGCTTCAACTTCCCCACAGTTGAGATCGAATGACCACTTTACTTTGTGTTCGCCTTCGTGTCACCATAGCGACCGTGGGCAATTGTATGCCATTGTCCCACGCGATTAAAGTGGGATAAGGGACGTTATAGGTCTGTCGCGACTCAACCACGTAGCAGTGGATCCGGAGCTCCTCTATTCTATGGTCGCCTTACTTTTTCAGAATCGAACAGGAGACACCTTTACCAAGGGGGAAGGGCTTTGCTTCGCTCTCCAAGGATCTATGGACGGATGGAAGCCACTGCTCGTTGTTTGCAAAGAGGAATTCTGTTACTTGCGGCGAGGCGTGTCCGGAATCTCATGCCGGTTCGCGTTCAACCTGTGTTCAAATTCAGCCGTTTATCTATTTGATTGGGGACCTCATTCCCCAACGTCTCGTGCCTCCACATGCTTGCGGTTTCTTTGATATCTGGCAGTTTGTGTCAACTTTGTTTGCCAAACCCACCAAATCCAACTTGATACTTTGAATGCGTCCTTGTACAACAGTCTGCTGTGCTAAACTTGGCGAGCAGCTGAACATTAACTTGATAGTAGTTAGCATCTAACGCATACTACTAAAAGAAAGTCAGCGGCATCAACTGCAGTCCTCGCTAAGCTGAAGCACAAAGCTCCTTGCCACCATTGATCATATATGTGATTCAACAGATGCGCACAAGGGTCAAACTCCCGCACGTATATCATTCGCTTTCACGCCTTCATACATCCAGAGATGCGATCGCGACACGACTACACCGGCGCCAAGTTGGGACCGCGCGTGATAGACATCCAGAACTCGTGCAGCCAAAGCCTTGTCCACTACTCCACGAGCCTTCGCTTAGCTCTTGGGGACTGGCAAGCGGAGGATATCTAAGATGTCTCCAATCAAAGCTAATTCGCGGTATATTGATTATCAATTAGTGGTCTTGTTATCAGTATTGGCGCCTCCACTAGAGACTCTTTGTTTGGCAGACCCAAGACCAGCTCCGCCTCTTTGGGAAAACAGTATACAGTACCCCGCGTTTGCCATATCCAGATAGGAATATAACTTTCTGGTGTCACGTTCTGCATGTTGTGTTGAGTGACCTGATGCTCGGCCGTTATAAAGTCAAAACACTGCTGTCGTGCGCTGTCTCTCGTCTTCCGGAGCGATGAGTTATCTAGTATAGTAGACCAGAGGCTGTGGATGCGAGTTGAGCTAATCGTGCTCATGAGGTGGTAGAATGGATGAAGTCTCAACAAGCGAAGCCTGGCGGAAAGCAGAATCATAACTCGCCATAATGGAAGCTATAGATCGTCAAAGCTTGTCATAGAATGTGCAAGTATAACTCAGCTATGAAACCTGGGCTTGAAACCAAAAAATTCTACATATAAGTTGAGTTTGTTCAACCCGACTTAAACGAGACCGGGGTAAAAGGGGAGCTCTTTTCCGAAAAAAAGCAAAAAATGATCCGAAAACGATTAAATACCGTAGCACATAGCACATACTGAAACATGTTACTATAAGTTAGAATTGTGTTTGATTCTTTAGATAATCAACTTTTTAATACTAGTTGGAAGTTGTACACACTTGATATTTCTGGACACATGTGCACTGGAGGAAACCTTAATTGATCTTTTACAGACTACAATAAAACAGGACAAGAGGAATACTAGTACCGCATTGAAAATTTATATGACAGCCCAGTATCACCCGAAGAAGCTTTCACGAAGATGCGACTAACGTGCATCGTCTACGAGCATACTCGTCCTTTATCGCCACTTGGGGCATTGATGTCCCCCAGGCCGCCGAGACGAATTTTGAATCAGGGTAATCAAATAAGCAAGCAAGCAAGGAAGCATTAGCACGTTGATTCCCCAACAGCCGTAAGACTAGTATTTCCTGGGACTCTCCTCCGCTTATCGTTGCCACCGTAAGCAGCTTCTTGAATCCCATGCCAAACCCTGATGGTGCTTTGTGGCCGTGGTGGTGTTTGCGATGTTTGCATTGTTGTGCATAGTTTGACTGGTTTATCGGGCAAGTCACTTTTAAATGCCCACCCCATGCGTAAAAGCTCGTACCATCAGCAACATACGAGTTCTAAAGTGAAGCTAGGTAAGTAAGCTCGGTTTGAGGGTTTGACAGGCGCCGTTCGTTGCCCAGACCGACCGAGGGACCAGCGGCGTGTAGAACAGACAAGTGTGTCCCCGAAGAACAAAAGCTACGCTATCGCACCGCCATCAATGCTCGTGCCGGGCTATGTTATTCTCTTAAATAACAAGAGGGCCCAACTTAATACACTCGAGCGCGTGTTGTTGATATAGCCCAGCAGACGGACTTGGTGGATCTGTGATTTTGCATTTCTTAAGATTACCAAGTCCCAGTTTAGCCGATTCCCCCGTCTCCCCCGTACAAAGAGCGCTCTGGATTGTGGAAGCGAGCCTCAACCCAGCTCAGCTCCAGCTCACTTCATCCCTCTCGCTCAACCTTGCCCCATCACCTCTTTTTTCGACAAGCAATTGCTGGCTCCACGATCCCATCCCACAGTACTTTGCCAGCAGTTAAGAATATGCTCATCGAGATCTGACAGTTACCCCCTCCAAGTCGCCGGGCAATTGCCAGAGCGGTGATTGTCAGACGACGCCAGCAAGTCGGTTCGCGTGGAAGAGGCCAAACATCAGCGACGGATGAAGACGCATCACGGCAATAAGAGTTTGCATTCGAAATGCGGATCGGCATACGAGAGCAGCTTGCAGTAGTCGTGCTGCTTTGCTCGCTGGTGCCTCTTGCTGTGCTCGCCATAACAACATGGGTAAACAACCATGACTTCGTGGTAGATATTACCTCCCGATCGCTCTCCCTGACAGCCAGTCTCAAGGCCGCACAAATCGCAGCAGATCTCCTTCTCATTCAAGCGACCTGTTCAACCATCGTCACTCGAGTTTTGGTACAAAACGCCCTACGCAACTTTTACAAGAACGGGTCAGCACAAAATTGGACAAATGCCGAGACGGATGTCGCAGGAGCACTTGCTAGCGGAGGCCTCTCTGCTCTGCTGCAAGTCAAAATATTCTCACGAAACGAGACCGGTGATCCCGGGGGACTGTTAAATGTGACAGCGGATTTGGCGGGTGCTGAGATTAGCCTACCATACAAATATGACAACGGCACTGCGGTCAAGCTTGGTGATCCTGGACTGGGCTTTCCAGAAGCACTTTATCCAAACGTCACCTATGTCAAAACGCTAGAGCAGGATCCGATGGATGCAAGGGAGAACTTTACCTCCATTTCCGCCTTTGCAGATTTCCCTTTGAATACAACATCAGCCTTGTTCCTTGGGCCGATCCAAATTAACGAGTGTAAATATATCTCAACCTCCATCTCAGGTACCTAGTACTAACCTCTCTACTTTAGCCTTTGCGTTAGTCTCTATAACTTTACCGATCGTCAATGATATCAACCGAAGTGTTGCTCTGGGATTTATGACTATCGTCGCATCAGCGGAATCCCTTATTTCGGTTACTAAATCTCGGGAGGGACTTGCAAGCACAGGAATCGTGCTTATAGTTGGACCGAATCGACGCCTGAATCATTTCCGATACAGCAGTAGGCCAGCAACTGCAAATTACCTGCCTGCTCGTGAGAATCTTGCGCCGTCCACAGTCAAGTACGTGTTTCCACCAACGCATTTTGAAGGCCAGCAACAACGGCACCAAGAGTACAGCGCAAATCTAAGCAAGTACGGATCTTCAAACTTCACACAAGCGCAATACCCAGCGGTGCTAAAAGGATTCGGTAACCAGAATGGAGAAATAAATAACGCTAGCAGTATTCTGACTACTCACAATGAACAAAACGTCAGTGTTGCTGTAGGGTACGCAAGACCTCAAAGCGCATTGGTTGACTGGCTTCTCATTATCGAACAAAGCCATGCTGAAGCTTGGGCGCCGATACTAAGACTCAGGAATATTGTGCTTGCTTGTGTGTTTGGAACAATTGGGCTCATAGTATTTCTGATTGTACCGCTGGCACACTACAGCGTCAGGCCCATCAGAAGACTACGCGATGCGACAGAGAAATCTGTGGCTCCACCCGGATACAGTGACGACGGGGAAAGTATTCGATCCGAAGATACCGCAGATGGTGCCAATGATGAAGAAAATAATATGTCATCCAGATCACGCTCGAAAAAAGGGTTCTTAGTCCGGATGAGGAATCTTGGTCGCGGCCAACGGAAAAGGTCTCAGGAGGAAATAGACCTTGATCAACGAAGAAGAATTTTCAAAATTCCAGCTGAGGTTCCTGATCGCAAGCACTGGATTACTGACGAAGTCTCTGAGCTCACTACTACGTTCAATGCAATGTCAAGAGAGTTGCTACTGCAATACTCTAGTCTCGAAGACAAAGTAGCAGAACGGACGGAAGAGCTTGAAATTAGTAAGAAGGCCGCGGAGGCAGCGAATGAGAGCAAGACACTATTTATTGCAAATATCTCCCACGAGTTAAAGACGCCTTTGAACGGTATTCTTGGAATGTGTGCAGTATGTATGGGTGAGGATGATCTCCCGAGGATAAAACGGTCCCTTCAAGTTGTTTATAAATCTGGGGATCTCTTACTCCATCTTCTCAACGACCTCCTTACTTTCAGCAAAAACCAGATTGGGCAGCAATTAAGCCTGGAAGAAAAAGAATTTCGCTTAGTTGACGTGAAAAGTCAGATCACTACTATTTTCGATAAACAAGTAAGAGAAGGAAATATTCATTTTAAAGTCAGATTTCTAGGGACAGATGCCACGACGGGCATGGAAATGGTTGACGACAAGAAATTGCCAGCACTAGGCCCTTCTGGAACCGGAAGATTGAAAGACATGTCGCTTTGGGGAGATCAGCACAGAATCCTCCAGGTTATTATCAATTTGGTCTCCAATTCCTTAAAGTTCACACCGGAAGGTGGAAAAGTCGAGGTCCGAATAAGATGTCTTGGGGAAGGCGAAATATCCTTGTCTGACGGCACACGTAACTCTATGGGATCAAAGCAAAGCTCTCAGCGGGGATCGATTCCAGGATCAAAACATGGATCGTCCAAATCAAAAGCAAAGCATCGCGGCCGTCACGACTCTGGAGGATCAAACCCAGATGTTTCCCGAAAAGCTTCAAACTCAAGTGCGAAGAAGACATCACATGGCACAGCTTTGCTTATTAACCCGATGGACCCAAGCGCAACCCCCCGTGTCCAGGTTCGGGAAAGGTCGCCGACACCACCGCCATCGAATGCTAAGACCTTCATCTTTCAATTTGAGGTTGAAGATACGGGCCCTGGTATACCTGAAGCTCTTCAAGCTCGTGTTTTTGAGCCGTTTGTTCAAGCTGACCTCGGCCTGAGTAAGTACATGCCTAACTCGATTTACCCTACTATTTTTGAACCAATTTGCTAATTGGACTGTTTCTAGGCCGAAAGTTTGGTGGTACCGGACTAGGCTTAAGTATTTGCTCTCAGCTAGCCGGCCTAATGGGAGGTGCTATAACATTAGCGAGCACAGAAGGTGTGGGCACAACATTCACAATGCAGATTCCCCTGAAATATGTCAAATCGCGGGCTCCAAGTACTAGTAGCTCTGATGTACATGGTGGGTCAAGAACCGCCAGTATATCATCGCAACCTCACGACGATATCAATGAAAGAAGATCAGCGGATGGCACTAGGACACCCAACCTTCCAATCAACTCTGGTCCTTCGATAGGCTTTCAGAAGGACACCCAGCCTCGGCTTGTGGGCTTGAGCCAGCCGTTCTTCGCTGCAGCCCCTAGCCCGAATACTGTGAAGGACTCGTCTAAGGATCAAATTGAAGCTCTTAATAATGTTGCGAAGATAGCAGGAAGAAAGCTACGGGTTCTTGTGGCTGAAGATAACCTAGTAAATCAAGAGGTGGTTCTTCGGTATGTAACGTAGTCTTGGGATTTGAGCGTTGAAACTGACGTGATAACTAGTATGCTTAAACTAGAGGACATCTATGATGTGGTTATTGCTAAGGATGGCCAAGAAGCATACGATATGGTCCGTGAGAGCATGGCAAAGGGCGAATTCTTCAACCTCATATTTATGGACATCCAAGTAAGTCTGCTAGAACTCTGTGCTTGAATTAGTGCTAACTCAACAGATGCCCAATCTGGACGGTCTGGAGAGTACTCGTCTAATCCGACAAATGGGTTACTCCGCTCCAATTGTAGCGTTGACGGCTTTTGCCGAAGAAAGCAATATCAAACAATGCTACGATTCTGGCATGGATGAGTTCTTAAGGTAAGATCTTACCATTCTATCCTCAGTTCTATATTAATTCAACTAAATAGTAAACCTATCCGGCGCCCCGCACTGAAGCAGGTTCTCAAGAAATTCGCTACTATTCCCGAGGAGACCGAAACCTCCTCTCTGACTCGCAAGAGTACCCCAGAACTAGTCAACACGGAGAGTACTGCCACACCCGAGCAGAAACCGTCAGCCCCAGATACCACCGTCCCATCTCTGGTACCTAACGGAACTACGGGGCATACCTCATGACAAAATCTTCGCAATCCTTAGTCTTAATAATTGGTTCCACTAATCTGGGCCGCGGAGAACATAACGAATTTCATTTTATTCAGCAAAAATGACAGGGTACAACGTTTGGCGCAGGAGTTTAAACACAAGATACCTGTTTTGGGACGCCAAAAGCTGCAGGCTTGGCGTGAGCATTATTGTATATCAAATCATCTAATCAAAGAGTGTCGAATATCGTCGAACTCAGGCGTTTGAGCCAAGTTTTGAGTTGGCATTTTGAAGCCGAGGAAACACCGTCTGCGAAAGACTTTTTGCCATATGTAAGATAAAAAGCCAACTATATTACAATACACAAATTGGTCATTCTGTGCCTATTAGCTCTTTGTGCTTGTGATCTTGATACCCTCCTATTAGCTCAAGCTCACGCACTTGACGGCATGAGTGCTGTGGCTGCATTCAATGTTGTACGGTCTGGGACTTGCTTATAAGGTTTGAGGTAAGGTGTAATATGTTGCTAGATAGAAGGAGCTTGAAGTAATACGCACAAGTCACTCACATTTTTCTGAATTCTAACATATTATAAAACACATAGTAATTATATCAATCAATAGAAAGCCAAACTATAAACATGCACTTAAATCACTTAGACCCTGGCCACTTTTTGACGGGACGGGTAACCTAATGACGTGGGGTGGATTATCCATAAGCAGAGAGGCGTCAATTTTTGACAGTAAATAAATCTGCGGACCTCGACTTTTCGAATACCAATGATCATAGGATCGGAAGCGGCAGTATGCCTGGCCTCGCGCGGAAACTTCTCATTTTTGCTGCGGTAGACGGTCTGATTCTACAACCTGTGGAAAGAGGATACCGTCCTGCACCCACTACGAAAATCGCATACAAAGACAACGGCATCACGCAGGTTGGGAAGAATGAAGCGGAATCGGAAAAGCCGGGGAGCAGCTTCGAGGCCTTTGGTATTGTTGGTGGGTAACATCTTGTGCTGCGCATCGCAAAGTGCACATCATACGCTAACTATGGTTGTAGGCCTCTTGACGGTAACGGGCTCGCACTCGTTCTTGATCTCCATCACCAGGCGCCAGCAGGTCGCGCAGATACAAGGGAAGCCGATATATGTTATTACGGAAGTCGCCCTGACGCCCCTGGGCTCAAAGGCAGAAGCCGAAACCTCTATCGCGCAGACACATAATGGGCTGCTGAAGAGGACTGTTGATGGCCATGCCTCGGATGATAGTGATAGCGAAAGTGATACTGAAGATTTCCCGGTAGCGGGACATGATGAAGTCGACGATGAGACGACGACAGGGCAATCGAGCCCGACGAAGATGGGGCATAATAGGACCAAGAGCGTGGCCGAGGATGTAATTACCAGGAAAGGATCTTACGGACGGTTCACACGGAATTTCTTTTCTAAGAAGGGCTGGAACGTCGACCAGAGAAGGAACCTTGGGATGTCCACCTCCAGTATAGACCCGACCGTCTCTGCTACAGATGTAGAAACCGGGGATGGCGAAAATTCCTCTAAGACCTCTCTGGATCAAGCTAGATTTAGTAATACAACGGAGCAGAAAGCTAACAATGTTGCAAACACCCTTTTACCAAAACTATTAAGAACTACTCAGATTTTATTTGGAGCGTCTAGGAGCTTCTTCTTTTCTTATGATTATGACATTACCAGGAGTTTTGCAGATCGGCGGACCACCGTCTCCGAATTGCCTTTGTATACTGAGGTGGACCCCTTGTACTTCTGGAATAGACATGTAATACAGCCTTTCATCGATGCTGGGCAATCTTCCCTTGTTTTGCCATTGCTCCAGGGGTTCGTTGGTCAACAAAGCTTTGAAATGGATACAGATCCTCCCAAGCCCGTCTTTGGTTTGGATCAGTCGCGAAGCTCGGCCATGGAAATGACAGACTACTCAAGGGATGATAGAATAGCTACATCTGTAGATGCCGGTGGCTCAAATCACATAGTTCGGCGGTCCCAAGAGGGTAGCAGCACTGAGAAATCTTTCTTGTTAACCTTGATTTCGCGTAGGTCTGTTAAACGTGCTGGTCTGAGATATCTACGTAGAGGCGTAGATGAGCAAGGCCACACGGCCAACGGAGTGGAGACAGAACAAATCTTGTCATCGCCCTCGTGGGATTCGTCAAGCAGCATCCATTCCTTTGTGCAATTACGCGGTAGTATACCAATTTTCTTCTCTCAGACGCCGTATTCTTTCAAGCCGGTGCCGCAAGTCCAACACTCCGCAGACACCAACTTCGCCGCCTTCAAGAAGCATTTTGAAAACATCTCTGCTCGCTACGGAAATGTGCAAGTAGCTACGTTAGTTGAGAAGCATGGAAATGAAGCAATTGTTGGAAATGAGTACGAGAAGCACATGGATCGCCTGAATGCAGAGAACGGTGAAAATAAGATCGGATTTGAATGGTTTGATTTCCACGCTCAATGCCGAGGAATGAAGTTCGAGAATGTCAGTATCCTTACAGATGCTCTTGCGGACAAACTTGATAGCTTCGGTCATACTGTGGTTGCAGAAGGGAAACAGGTGACGAAGCAGACTGGAGTATTGAGGACAAATTGCATGGATTGCCTGGATCGCACAAATGTTGTACAAAGCGCATGTGGAAGACGGGCTTTAGAGTCACAGCTGAAAGAAGAAGGTATCGATTTCAGCTTACAGGTTGATCAAACGGGACATTTCTTCAATACTCTATGGGCAGATAATGGCGATGCTATCTCAAAGCAGTATGCTTCTACGGCTGCCTTGAAAGGAGACTTTACGAGGACTAGAAAGAGAGATTATAAAGGAGTAAGTGTCTTCACGAATGGCCGCTTTTCAATGACCTGGAATTTCATATTAGATGGCTAGTGCTTCTTTGCTCTTCTTGTGCTCTTTTCTTCTTACTTCTTCTAACGAATATCTAAAATGAGGACGAAGCTAACTTTATATTACAAAGGCGCTGACAGATATGGGGTTGTCAATATCCCGATTTTACTCAGGGCGAGTTATATAATGTCTCCAACAATTTAACTACGCTAATAAGTCCCTTAGGATCGTCAATGATTATTTTAGTCAAGCAGCAATCGACTTCCTTGTAGGAAATGTCACCGCATTGGTTTTCGAAGACTTTGATGCCAACATGATGAGCAGCGATCCTGGAGTGTCCATGCAAAAGCTGCGCCAACAGGCTATCGACGAGAGTCAAAAGATCTGTATAGCAGATGAACACGAGGAGTTCATTGGAGGTTGGACCCTTCTTGCTCCACACGTTCCGAACACCATTAAATCTATGCCATTTGAGGAAGCAGTACTTCTCCTTACAGACTCTGCTCTCTACGCGGCTCGCTTCGATTGGAATATCGAGAAAGTCATCTCATTTGAAAGAGTTGATTTGAATCACATAATTAGCCTCAAGTATGGTACTTATGTAACCTCGACGCTCTCGGCTGCTCAATCAGACGAGAAGCGAAATGTCGGATTTGTGGTCACCTATAAAGCTGGCGCAGATGACATCACGAGGGTCAATACTCGATCAATGTCAACAAGTTTACCAATACCAGAGGAAGGCCATGTTGCTGAAGAGACTGCTGCGTCACAGTTTACAACAAACATCACCAATTTAATCGCAGGGAAGCCCGCCCCTCCCGTAGAAAAGGTGCTAGCTTGGAAAGCACTACCCTCTAGATCAGCTGTTTCAGCAGGAGATGACGAGACTCGTTTGAGCGAGATAGATAACGTCAAAGCAATATGTAATGAGATAGATCGGTCTGTACAGCGCTGGAAGGTGATTGAGGCTGGAACGCCGAGGACGAGCGTTGTGGAAAGTGGAGAGATCATCAGCTTAGCTGATGCCAGGAGGAGTACGGGCATATTCGAGCAACTGGGCCATAGTCTGAAGAAGCTGGTCTGGGCGTAATTGTACATACCAAGGGCGATTAGACTTCATTAGTTCCTCTTGCATTTTGTACATGTCCCTAATATATATGCTTCTAGTCCTTTTTGCTCTACTTTCTGAAACTGACGAAAAATGCTGCTTGTGCCTGAAATTTCAAATGACGAGATTTTTAGAGAAGGTGCAGAATACTTTTGAGTTGAGCTGCAAAAAGGGAACAATATGTGTAGTAAAATCGCTAGGCTAGCAACATGAAAAGTAGTTCCTTCCACCACTTCGAACATGAGTGATATAAACCATAAGATGGCGTTGACCTGGAAATAAAGGTATTTAGTCACCAGAATAATAACAGCTCCATCACTTGTTTTGTCTGCCTCTTTCACTACATAATTTTATGAAGCTCCCCGCTCTCGAGTTCTCTCAAACCACCCAACGGCCACTCCCCTAGAAGTAAATTCTCAGATCAATGTCCCGTATCACCAGATGAGGCGATTAATGGCTGGTCGACAAACACTCAGATGCGCCGGCACGCTGATCAGCCTTGCCAGTTCCATACGGGTGGTTATCATCTTATTCCTAAGCCTAAGCGGGTATTTCTATATAAGGATCTTGCATTGTTAGGGGTAGAAGTGGACCTGGTTGTAGAGTTGTGCTTCCAGTTGGGATATGCTCATGGTAGAGGTATTATCAACGCTCTTCATTATTTCGATGTATCTCATGCCAAATATGATTTGCAAGAGATATCCATGACCTCAAGATATGCATTGTCCATCTTCCATCTTTTATTCTCTAGTAATTATTTGGGCCAATATTGATCACCTCATTACCACCATATAATGCAAAACAGAAAGCAAGGTGGGTGGGGAGGGACACGATTTAGTAGATTATGACGCGAGCTAACATCATTTTCATTGAGAGACAGGCAGTGCTATAAAACGCTATATAAGTCATGTCCACAAGCTCATTTACCAATTCTCAATAATGAACGGCTGCTAGAGTTCATATAAAGATCTGAAAAATTCCTTATTGCCTCTCGCTCCACAAACCACAATTATGAAACGAAGCATCAAAACTCCGAACGCATCGCTTTCTTCCATGCCCATAACCACAATAGAACTCCAAAAATGAACAAAAAATGAAAAGTTCCAATAAACTCATGATACTGCGCTTAAACTCCAGAGGTTCTTTTACTCAACCTCTCAGACCCATCTGACCGCCTGGACCATAACCGGCACTCATACCCTTATCGCCTTCCGCCATTTTCTTCAAGCGCTGCTTTTCAGCCCACTCTCTGCTAGCTTGACGTCCACGCTCAGCTGCTTCTTCCCTCGATCGCTTTGCAGCTGCCTCACGTTCTCGCTTCTCCCTCTCGATATCCTCGGTAGCTCTAAGATCCCTATTGTAGATTTCCTTGGCTCTATGGCGTTGTAATGACTGCTCATGGGAAGAAATAGTACGCTGTGTAGCCATACCGCTCATGGAAGGGCCACTGAACTTTGTGGATGGCCTGCGTTGAGCTGTTGCTCCAATACCTGGTGCACGTGGTGCTGAGGAATTGGCCACTGCGTTATTTCCGCCATGTGGGGATACAGTTCCAACTTTACTCTGTCGAGCGCGGCTGAGAATGGTCTCACGCGGAACTGGTGCAGTACTCGTGCGGATAGGTTTTGCCTTGAACTCACGTCTTTTACGGTCTTCCACTTCCAGAGCATTCTATAACCACTATTAGCTTTTTCGAGAAAGATTGTAGAGGTGAGTTCTAGACTAAGACTGAGATATAACAACAAAATTTGCTTACTAGACGTGCCTCCTGAGCTTCCTTCTTCTTTTTAGATAAAGCCTCACTAGGCAACTCGAACGCTGGCTTTGTGAGAGGCTTGGTAGACTTGACTCTTGTAGCAGATACTACGCGACTAGGTTGGAGGGCTTCATCGCTGGGTTCGTGAGCGAGCCGTGCCTCACGCTGCTCCTTTAGCTTTCGCACGAATATCTCTCCCGGTAGTTCGTATTTCGTAGGTTGAGTTGGTGGCTTGGAAGATTTTACGAGCTCTTTCGGTGGGAGAAGGCTCACTAACTTCTTTGGGGCAGCCTATGGAAAAAATATGTTAAAACCCTGCTTCAATGATCAAGACCCAGCACTAAGCTGTTCGGCACTTGGAGCATTCAGTCACTTACTCTTTTCACCGGCTGAGGACTGGCCTTCCCGTCATGTACAACAGATGGCGGCTGCCTGAAAACCAAAGATGTCGATCGTTTGAGAGCTGGTGCTCTAGGTGTAACTGACTTAATTCGTACTGAGGCATAGCCTGATTTCAATGGCTTGGGACCGCGGGTATTGGAGTCAGCTCGAGAAGCAGCTCGGGAAGTGGCTCTTGCACCCCCTGCCATTTCCTTGATAGTTGTATCTGATTTGCCAAGTTCCTGTTTGCTCGCCCTTTGACGTATCTTTTGAGGTGAAGCGAATTGTTCGGCTGACACAGCTTGATCGAGAGCCTGCTACATGTTAGATGTTTGCATATTCAAAAAATTGAATCCAAGTCTCAATAAATTGTGTTGTGTCAAGTCTCACGATGAAGGAAAACGCCCCCAAGAAATACAAGAATACGGTCTAAAAGTGACTTACATCAAAAGCATCCTCCAGTTGATCCAAAGCCTCAACAGAGTCCTCAATTCTAGAAACAGGTTTCGCTGGCGATCGACATATGATGGTTTCAATAAAAGAATCATCTGCTTCGGTTGCTGCGGTATATGAAATATCCTGTGGGCCACATTCTCTCTCTACTTCGTCTAGTGTTTTTATGGGGGATCGTGGCCGAGTTTTGAGGGTGCCGTCTTGCACCAAATATTTCATCAATTCCGGCGTACCATCGTCTTCAGTCATGCTGTGTTGCTCCTTTGTGGACGTGAGAGGAATACTGTGTTCATCTACTGAGGTTCGATTTGGTTAGTAATTATACTTGATTGTCCCCCGAATCCAATAGTATTTGGATTGAAGAAAGGCATAATTGGAACAGCAAGCTCACCAGCTGAAAGCGAAAGAATGTAGTTCTGCAGAGAGTCGGACCACTCCTCCCCTATAACATCAGCTAAGGTAGCCTGATCTTCTTGTGCATTTTGCTGTTGGGTGATATGAGAGGCCGGGCTCTCGTTCTCATTCATGTTGATATTCCTTTCATTGTCGGTATCAGGGTCAGTTGGTGACGTTACAATCTCTTCTGCTATTTGCGATTCCCTGTTGGAAACAAGCCCAGCTGGCTGTACACCATCCTTCTGTTCGTCTGAAGTGTCTACTTCTGTAGCTTTACCTTGTGCATTGTCACCCGCAGGGCCTTCATCTGGAAACTGTGCTTCCTCCTTGTCTTTCTTCTTGTTTCTCCCCTTCTTGTTCTTACGTCCACCTCCAATTGCGGTTCGGTAGGCAGCTTTAAGACTTTTAAGTGATGCATCTATGTTGAAATTGTCCTCCTCGACGGCAGGCATAGTGTTGCTTCCTTGGGGGAGATCTGCTAAGATTTGGAGTTCTGAGGGTGCTACATCAAGTGACGGCACCAGGGACGCTAAAGCAGTACTGTCTTCCGCGACATTTATTCTTTGCGATCGTGTTATTCGCGGCATTCTGGCTGCGCAAGGAGAGTTGAGCTCTGGATGGGAAGTTACGCTGCGCCAAGTTTATACCTTAGCGTGTTTCTACGCTGGGCTGCTCTACAATGGCTGGTTTGGTAGGTGCGCGTTCTGTGCGCAATGGGAAGGTGATTAACCTTATAGAAGCTCCAAGTATATGAGAAAGAGGCGGAGAGATAAGTGAGTAAGTGTCCAAGCTTCTCTAGTGGATGTGGAGAGCGAGGGTTGCCCATGTGCAGCGATCCTTAGAAGTTGATAATATACGCTGTTGTTGTATGGACAAGCAGGGTCACCGTAGCAACGGCATGGGGTACAACGCGAAAATGTCACGAGTCACGAATTCGCGTAACACGAGGGAGAGATCTGGTGGGGCATTATATCAATCAGCTCAGCAGAGCTATATATCGTGTTTATTTAATTGTGAAATAACATTCACAATCAAATTCTTTCCTCAGAGAGATAAATTATATAACATGACCTGTGGATCTTTGGTATATATGTTTCTCAAGTAGCCAAAGGGTATCTTCATAGAGAACATCGGCGAATACGCCAGCCTAGAACGCCAACCACTAGCTACAACCATTTCATAATTCGTAAATATCAGCCAATGCGGACTTATCATGACTCTCCATCCCCTCCATTTGTAGCTGCTTGCAGCATTGGCGCGTGCTCTGTTGGAATTCTGACGAGTGTTTGGGGTAATCCAGGCTGCGATTCAGCTTGGGTCTGCGTATCATCGGTGTCCGTGTCTGTTTCTTTGGGCTTTGGGATTTTCGCTGCTTATGTCAATATGAGGAAATAGCAGTCTCTGAGGATTACTTACTTGAAGCCATACTAATTGCACGGAGAACATTGTTCCAATTACCTAGCACCATTGCGACAGCTATACAGAGATTTAGCCTGTTACTCGAAGTCATCCTAAAATTAGCTTCCTTTACCTTCTGTTCCGTCCGAAAGCGTTGCAAGTTTTTCTTCTAACATCTGCATCTGTCCTGCCAGTCCTGCGCTGAGGTCTCGTAGTTGCTTCAAGTTTTCTAACTCCGCCTTCTTCTCATTGATGCGTGCTAGGAGAACCGGTGATTGTCCGACAGAGCTCGATAAGTTTCCAGAAGTGGTGGATCCTTGTCGCATATGCGACGGAAGAGTTCGCGATGAGAATGCCATTTTATCTTTTGGATTAGAAATAGTAATTCGTGTTTGCAGAGCAATTGCTGTCTGTGTCGACGCAATCTCTAACTTGTGTGGTTGTCAATGCGAGAATTATTGCCAATCTCCGGAACAATTATTACCTCAAAAGAAAGCTGTAAACTTTTGAGTTCGTCGAGTAGGAAAAGACGCCTGTATCGAGGTCGTTGATTAGAAGAAGTCTTTCGGATTGACGAGATTATTTGAATTGATAGGCTTGCGATTGCGACAAAATGTATGATTAGAAAGATCTCGTCCTGGACGACATGGCGGTTGCCGAGGTGGCTTGGCCAGGGGTGCTGGTCTGTGCTTGAACTAACCGTATTGAGGCTTACGTCAACAAACATTAGAATTCCGGTCAAAACTTTCCATCCAAACCACAAGAAATCACCATTACCGTTCTTTGCGTCCTGGAATACTGCGAAACTCGTGCTGAAGATAGCAAGCTACTAATATTGCCAAACCCTATACTATAGCCTATCCGATTGCCGCATGTTCTAGCACAATGGCAAGACTCAATGAGCCACCAGCGCCGGTGGAAACCATGGAGTCCCGTAAGTCTTGCATCAATACGATATTGAGATTTCTGTGCTAACTTTGTATTAGTGAAGCGCAGGTTTATGCGCCAGAATCGAGATATTGCCAGAGCCAACTCTGCCCAGTCATTGAGAATTCGAAACCTAGAAAATGAGACTTCACGATTGCTAGCCGACAACCTTGAGCTCAGAGAACAAGTGCTACGACTCCGACTTGAAATAGACGACGGGAGGGCAAGGAGGATAGCAGATAATACCACTGTTATCAAGTCACAATTGGAACTCAAGATGCAGGAAATCAGCACACTGATTAACGATCTGAATCAAGCACCAACTCCAGAAAAGAAGCCAACCAAGGCAGGAAAATTAATAAGAGAGAATCCCAACGGAAGCCCTGACCAGCGCAATTGGAGAAATATGTGTACATTAAGTGAATTGTCTGCTGGTCAGGAAGGAAGATTGCCACCAATCATAGAAAACAAGTCCTTTCCAAGGAAAACGCTAGAGTAAGTTTATCTCCAAAATCGTTGTTAACGACCACTGACAATAGATAGACAACAAGAAATTATGGCGCTCAATGCAGATATAGCTATTGACACAACTGACTCGCCGGAAATAGGTCCTCCTCCGGTGTCAAAATTTGTCGATGAGGATCCTGTCAAAATTGATCTGCCGTCGAGGGCCAAAAACGTTGAGAGGGACGAATCCCTAAGTTTGGATCCTCCAATGTCTATCAATCTTGAACAGAGGAAAAAGCGCAGAGATAGTATTGGAGGTTCGGAATCTAGACGGGCAAGCAAAGCAGAATATATTCAAGGATCTCAAGAATCAAAAGGAGCTCTCAAAGTTGGAGCCAAGAGGAAAATGAGCGTCAGGGACGATGAGGATAATGAGTCTTCTTCGAAAAGGGCTGAGGAATCATCTGGCGATTTCAAGTTCACTAGAGGTGTGAGCGAGGACAAAACTAAAAATACACCATCATCACTACTTGAGCGGCAAGCCAGTAAAGTCACAAAGGATCCTACGGTCATTAGGGGAGTACCTCGAGAAAAGTCGACTAGCTCTACGGCTATCGCAGCTAGGAAAGTCCTTGCCCCCAAGAGCGTCAACAATTCACCACGAAAGGGCTCAAGAGCGACAGTACAAGACGGCCCCAAGCCTGTAAAACCTGATAACATTAAGTCTAAGGCGCCAAAAGAAATTAAAGCGGAAGCCGTCGCAAGCTCAGAATCAATGGATCAAATTATACTGGGTGAGCCCGAGCCTGAGACGCCAGCTGCACTGGATATATTTTCGCCTCCTGAATCTCGGCCTTCGACTGCTCGACCTGAGTCTCGGGATACCCCACCACCTCCCGATCTTGGACCTGGCTCGGAGGGCCATAGGCCCAGTCGTAGAGCAAGAGCGTCTGTCAGCTATGCCGAGCCAAGCTTGCGTGATAAAATGCGAAGGCCAACAAAAGAGCTTGTTGATGCGGTAGCTAGAGACGCTAAGCTGCAGCAAAATAGTATTAAACTGGAAGGAATAATTCCCCAAGGCGCAAATGTGGATATTCAAGGGCTTAGTATTAAAACAGAGTTGGAAGGAGATGACTCTTGGAAGACAATGCCGGCACCATCTGCTACAACTGTGGAGAATAGTCCCCTTGGAAATAAAGCGCCACATGCAGTATCACTTCCAAATACTATCACAACCCACAGGAAGCGGCGAGAGTCTCTACTCACTCAAGCAGAGGCAGAAGTGCCTCGATCCACCTCCGGAAATGCCATCGTGGCTCTTCTTGCGTCAAATAGGAAGGCTAGAGCTGAGGCAATCGAGAAATCTCTGGATAACGGAAATATACCCAAGGGAACAAGTCCGGTGGACATTTATGAGTTCAGAGGCTCTCCACCGTCTTCTGATGCAGCTACTACGAATACGGCCAAGTCAGAAAAGACAATAGCACCAAGAAACGCAAGAAGACATACTACCGTTTCACGGGATATTGCTCTCATCGATGATAGTGAAGCCTCCGATATGGAAGTAGTGAAAAAAATTGAAGGAATTGTGCCTCGACGACGACAATCATCTATAGTGCCAAAAACGTCGTCATCTGCAAGTATTGAATCTAAAAGGCACGACGATGACGAGAAGTCATTGAGGAAAACGACGAGCACAGCCGCCATAGGAGATATAGCAGCAGGAGGATCTAGAAGTGATAGGATTGCGGCAAGACGGAGAAGTATGATGTTATGAGTTAATGATACTTAAGTTATTTGGTTCGTGGTTTACCTGAGCGATTGGAGCGATTGGAGCAATTGGAGTGATTGGGTATATTTTAATGGGACAGTCTTTTGGTTCTTTAATGAGTTGTTCTGATTAGTAAATGATATGATACCACCAACATAGCTCAATCTATGATTTAAGTATGTGGAAGTGAGACTCGAGGATTTTCATGGCTACAACGTAGTCGGGATCTATGTGACCGATCTATCAATGTGCATCAATGTGCTCCACCACAGGCAAAGCCTTTGGCACCTTTGGACTACCTCCATTCTGAGACATTCCATATACCAGCCTCATCTCCAACGAACCACTTTTGGATTACTCAATTGACGTTGTACCCAAGCTACTATCTCAACTACCACCCACCACCTTTGTATAAGTAATCTTTTCCACATTCACACTCTCCACCCCGTTAGCATCCTTCCTCAGTTGGTAAACATAAAGCGTCAAACCAATTCCCTGTACATCCATCAAACAAAAACTCGGTACCATCTCCTCTTCTTCGCCCACCCAGCCCGTCGTAAACGCCCCCGTCGCACTTCCAGGATTGACAAAAAACTTGTTCTCATACTCGTATGCGTCAAATCTATGTGTTCCGCCCCAACACAGAACATCCACGTCTAACTTGTTTGCTTCTGCCATCATCAAGTCCATTTCTGTAGGCGCGACCATGGTGAAGCCTTCTAGGAAGCCGATTCGCAGCGAACCGTGGGTGACCACCTGGGAGAGGGGAAGAGAGGTAGCATCGGCATCGAAACGGCCTTTGACGATCTTGAGATCGGGCGCAATAGAGCGGAGGTATTCGTATGTTGCTTTGTCTGTGAGGTTACCTAGGCATAGTGTTTGGCCTATTTTGCCAGGCGTGAGAAGTTTCTTGAACTTCGGAGAACGGGTTAGTGGTGTGGTCTGTCCAAAAGGAAGAACATAGCTACTTTTGCGGGAATATCGAGAGCTCGATCTGGGATGTGTAGGTCCCCGATTACAAGGACAAGTCGGGATGACATGATAATGGTGGGGTATGTGGGTATTTGAGGGCTTTGGGAAGCCTCAGAATGATACGGAAGCTTGTAGTTGGTGTCTGGAATGTTATACAGATTCGTATACTTTTGTGTTCTTTGATTGGCAGGTTGGAGGAGCTTAGGCGCAAGTCGATTGGTGATGAGCTTCAAGCTCGATGTGAGGTTGAAGCGTCGTAGGATGATTGCTGACTAAGCCACACATAGTCACATTTGGAAAGTCATTTCCCTACGCTCTCAAAACTTCCAGACATGACTCTTTGATAGTGAATATAAGGTAGAGTTATTGGAATTGAAGCATGATATCAGTATGGCCTGCTTATTTATGGTTACGGAAACCCATGATTTCGAACTCACCAAAGAGGAATGGTATCACAAAGGGTTATAATTCAACATAATAACATCAAATTGAGGTTAAAGCGCCATTTAGGGATTTTTGCAGAGCATATGAATATAGAAAAATCCCTATTTTTCTAAGTTAAAGAACCGCCACTGGTCCCCCGGTACTTCTCAAGCTCTGGTACCACTGGTTCATCGTTCAATAACGCGATACCATATGCAGCAGCTATCCTCTTGCCGACGCTCTCGCCGCTTTCTATTGAAGTTCAGAGTAAGTTACGAGAATTTGGTGTAAGAGAAGGAGGGGTAATATCATACCATAGGCACCATTAACTGTTCCCAATGCCATAAATGGGGCGACATGCTCACCAGCAAACCAGAGACTTCGATCTGGCAAGCCTTCCCTAATAACTTTAATGTCGATGTCTCCTTCTGCTAGATGTGTCGGGAAGTTGCTATAGCTTCCAAACCCCGAGAATTCGTCCGATGACCAATCTGTCATAAGACAAGACACTGGTCTGCAGTCTTTTGAGCCCTCCACATAGTGAGGGAGGAGTGAGTAGTAAGGCTTAAAGAAGTTGGTGATATGCTCATCTTTCCCTGAATGTGTTCGTACACTGCTTAGTGCGGCTGAGAGCGAAGTTACTTGGTCGCCATATATGTAGAACAGAAGAGTCGGATGTGCATGAAGGGCAGGAAGGGAAGCCAATTCTATACACTGCTGGTTCCACCGAAGAGGATTCGTGTGAAGAGCATATGCTGGGGATAGCCAGTGTGTGAACCCTGTGAAAGATTGCTTCTTTTGCTCTGTGTCTTTTCCAAGCCAGAATGGCCGTGGAAACGTAATGAATACCTGTGAAACAGTTAGCTACTAAGTACGTAAAATTTATCCTGGAAATCATCATGGATATTAGAAACCTTCTCGAGGGAACCGTAACCGATAGAATTGATAGCTGAGGAGAATCGGACTGGCAGAGTGGGTGTGAACACTTCTTGGTTCCGTTTCAGCCAGCCAAGTGGTGTGGTCATCTGCAGAGTTCAGAAGTCAACAGATCCATTATAAGTGTGATGTGGCAATACGAATCGCTTTCGGGATAAGAACGTACAATGACTTCATCAAAGTTTAGTACGGTTCCATCACTTGTAGTAACCTTGACAATATTGTCGGCACTATCAAGAGATACAACTCTGGTCGAAAGCTTGATGATCTTTGCTTCCTGTGCTGGTCTTGCTATGTAATCGATGATATTGCGAAATCGACTAGCACAAAAGAGATTCTCTGAAGGCTCATATATTAGCTTGATGAATAGCATTTCATGTAAGATGCTCTCCAGAAATGTCATGTGATTCATGATAGACGACTTGCCTCCGTTGACACATTCCTCCAACCAAAAGAACTTCAAGCTCTGGGCTGTGATTGGCATTCCAACGAAGCCGCCCCAGGTTTCTGACATTTGCAGAACTATATTCCGTTGGTGTTCCTTATCAATTCCATCTGGAATGTATTCCTTGACTTTGGCCTGAAAGAAATCATATAAGCTTTTCTCAGGATCAATTGTTGATGTATTATCCCTTGAATAGCAAAAACCCTCGTCAAATATTTTTCGAACTATCTCACCCAGCATTTCAGCGCCTTCAAGCACGTGCCCGTCGTCACCGAATATGTTCTCTTGCGACTCAAGCTTTTCTCAATTATCAGCAGGTCACCTTAGTAGTTTGTCAAGTCCTTGGAGGTATTAGAAGTCGAAACATACCGAATGTAGAGTAGAACTTGTGCAGTTTGCAATACCAAGCATTGCGTTATCCTCTGTGCCATGAATCCCTAATTGGCATCAAAGTAAGTAGATGCCTAACGCATAATGAAATTTTGCATGCAGTTTCCCGATGAGGCTACACCAACTTGATAATCATGTAGTGTTCATTTCCCTGTAGGACCATATTATAGCTGTCTAGCTTTATCTTGAAACAGTAGCTGGCAGGAAATTTTGCTTACAATTAGGACCAAGGTCGACTTCGTGACCTGACGACAACGTATGTTGATGTACACGACCACCTATTCTGCCTCTAGCCTCTTATTGTAAACAGTCAGTAACAGTATATTCCCTAGCCTTTGGGATAAGAGGTTTGTTGGACTCTCTGTGTCTATCTGTAATTTGACAGGAGACACATAGACACGTCATGATAGAAAAGCGTGGCTGTACCTAATATGCTAACCTGAAAGCCTTTCTGTAGTAGAATATCCGCACAACGCAAGCCAGCGATACCAGCACCCACAATGCATATCCGTGGCATATTTGAAGGCTCCTGGTGGCGATTCTTTGTTTGTGTCAGTAGATACAATTTGTTAACTCTCTGAAGAAGTTATCAATAATAGCTAAGTCATGATTAGAGTGGCAAAGCTGAGTGCAACGAATGAGAGAATGAAAAGGCTTCTGCAAAGTACCGAATACTATTGAAGTACTTGACGAGAATCACCATGTATACAAGTAACTTGGAAACAAACGAATAGGCTTTCGAAGAATCGTGCATTAAACACACTTTTCGTTGAAAGGATCCATTGCACGGAATTATTCGTGATATTCTAAATAGCATATAGGATAAATCTACTAGGAGACTTAAGACTCAATGTTGAAAGCTCTAATAGAGAAATCGTTCCTTTACTCATGACATGGTGTATAGAGACTTCTTCATACCATGTACATAGATTGAGTGGCACAGACCAATACCAAACATCGAGTAGAACAGGAAAAAAAAATCAAACATGCGGTGTGCTTTAAAAGTTTATGTGGACAAAAGTAATACCTGCCTTACAGATCTTTGGTTGGTAGACCAAGGAATAATTCCAAATATTTGGTCATCAAGTCAACAAGTTCTCATGATAGTCGTGCCAGTAATTAGGTGACACCTCAAACTCTACACCCTGAAGACCTAGACTTTTGCTACTAGCTGAAAAAGAAATTGCCAATATCACACACCTTTGTCAGTCTAATACCGATAATATTTTGCAGGTAGCTAACAGAGACACCCGGGAATCTACAATCCTTCAAATCCTGACAGAGTACTTGGGGCAGAGGTCTGTGAGTAGGTGGACTAGCTTCCATTCTGAAGTTTTAATAGTGCAGCGAGTATTAAGGTAAAGATAGCAGGAAAAGAATAACAAATGATTGGTGAGAGTAGGTACGCGCAGGCTATTGAGTAAATTCAGACAGTTTGCAAATTTATAAATACGTGATACAGTATCAAAGTTCGGCAGCGACGAGTCGCAAGACTCAAAACATGAAAGAACTATCCGTTATAAAGACTACGCTTGTATTCAATATAATGCCACAATAAATATTTTTAAATAACAAATTAACACGAGGCTTACTGGGTACTTCAGAAGTGAATACGGACAGAAACGCAGAATTTCAATTTGAATGATTTCTGTACCATTATTCAGTTTAATGAAGGAGCTATGATCAAGGCTAATACAGCCTTTTATTCAATATAGGCATTTTTGTCATAGTTGAAGTAAACAGTAGTATTAAAGGACTTATCAACGCTTCACACGAATGAAAGAGAAATTACGTACCATCTTATAAACTTGGCAAATAAGTCTATTAATTTGGAGGGTTAGATTCCTTCCCTGACATATATCATCACTTGCTGCATGTAGTTGTTGTCATCGTAATGTGTTGACATTAATGTTCGGTTTGATTGGCTTAAGCACCATTCTGGTAGCCCCGCCAAACCCGTTCGCATTTGTAGAGCTGCCATCCAACCAAACAATACTCCAAGCTATAAGTCAATCGCAAGCATCCACAACATGAGAACGTCACGGATTTCTCAAGAAACTTCGAAGTTACTTAATGCTAAAAATCCTCGATCAGGGCGATCCACAAGATCATCATTGGCAAGCTACGCGTATAAACAAGAAGACGTCAAGACTTCCCCACAAGATATAGAAGATGTAGTCAAATCCTCACGAAAGAGGAAGCGTGAAGCTGCTCCTCGAACACCATTGAAAACATCTCCCCGAAATGTCAAAGTCAAGACCGAAGTCGAGGAAGTCGTGACATTTTCGCCCACCAAAGATCGCAAACCACGAAAGCCCGCGCGCCAGATCAAGAATGATGATGGAGAGATAGAGATACATCCTCCCAATGACTGGGCAGAGGTGTATGCAGCTGTGAAAGAGATGAGGACTACAGGGGGAGCTCAAAATGCTGCTGTGGATACAATGGGATGCGACAAACTGGCACAGGATGATGTTCCTCCAAAGATCAAAAGATATCATACTTTGACGGCATTGATGTTGTCTTCCCAAACCAAAGACACTACGAATGCTATGGCCATGAAGCGACTACAGAACGAACTTCCGGCTTACAAGGAGGGGGCGCCCATTGGGCTGAATCTTGAGAACATATTGGCAGTTGATCCGGTGCTCTTGAATGAGATAATATTCTCTGTCGGGTTCCATAACAACAAAACAAAATATATCAAGGCTGCGGCAGAAATTTTGAGAGACGTATGGCTTGGTGATATTCCAGATACAATTGAAGGTTTGTTTTCTTTTTGCTATTAGTAGTGTACGAAGAACGTAAGCGCTGACATGCTTTTGTACAAGGATTGATGTCTCTCCCAGGAGTTGGCCCAAAAATGGCTTATCTCTGTTTATCGAGCGCCTGGGGTAAGACTGAAGGCATCGGAGTCGATGTCCATGTTCATCGAATAACTAATCTATGGGGCTGGCACAAAACAAAAGGTCCTGAAGAAACCCGTATTGCCTTACAAGCTTGGCTACCGAGGGAGCTTTGGCACGAAATCAATTGGTTGTTGGTCGGCTTTGGCCAAACCATATGTCCTTCAGCGGCTAGGAAATGTGGTGAATGCACATTGGGATTGAACGGCATGTGTAAAGCAGCTGAGCGGAGCAAAGTAAACATTGGCCGTAAAATCAAGGAAGAAAAAATCAAAGATGGAGAGGTCCTCGAAGAAAAAACAGACACCTTCAAACTTGAACTCGGAGAAATACCTGTCAATGCTGCAGTCTAGCATCAAATACAACCCGAAGCTTTATGCAGCTGCGGGTCCCGTTCATTCAGTAAAGTCGGCACAGATCTCGGTATTTTACAGCACATAAAGTTTACCAACATGCCTGCTTATATGTTTCAAGAATTTCATAGAAACTGTATCAACACTTGACATTAAAGGGCAGATAGTAGTATAACTACCATCTCCATATATCCAGCCATGTCAGCAAAGGGTTAGACGGGGCTAGAAAAAGTCTTAAGCATTGGGGTTATTTGCTATTTCAACCTGTTAAAACTTCTAGCTGAACTTGGAGTTTTCGAGTTTTGGCACAAGCTTAACTACTGCTTGTGCAACTGATGCGTTACTGAAATGAGCTTGGTGAGAGCGATCATCAATTTCAATATCGTCAGGAGACCATGGGCCAGTCGCAGTGCATGGCGCATTTACTTTTGCGTCCACTTGATACTTTACTGGCGAATTAAAAGTCTTGATAAATGCATTGTGACTGGTACCACCTGTACTTGCAGCTAAGCTGGCGTAGACGATTTTCCAAGCGATTTCTTTCACGTACTCTGGTTTTTTAGTGTGCTAGCGATGGATCGGTCCAGTACTGTAAAGGTTCAATAATTGTATCAACATACATTGTGTGTCTGTATTAATATTATGATTAGGAAAATGACTTGCAAAGCTCAAATCAAGGCCTGTTTACTTTCCATTCTACAGTTCGCCGTATGACTCTTCCTGGTTTTGTAGCCATGATATTGATTGTTCTTCCTTCATACACTATACCCACAGGCATCTATATGCATATGATCTTTATTCACAATTTCCTGATTCGTATGTACATAGATGGAGCGAAATCCCAATCCGTGGACTGTATGTTATCTCCTTTTTTGAACGGTGTAAAGCGCTTCCTACAAGAAATCACAGTTTATTCCGTTTTTAAATCCGGCGGGGTTCCAAAAGAAAGTCACACTCATGAATCTCTTGGGAACTTTGAAATATTCAGTCGCGTAGGACTTGTTGAATTTCAGAATCGCGCCTGCCTTGTGGGCCGACTACTTAACCACTCTCTCCCCCCTTCTCCCAATTTCATTATACAATCACCACAAACCAAAACTCGAAACTTCACAAGAACAATCTCGACTGGAGTGACTAAGCCAACTACTTCGTACTAATCTCCGCCTCTATTTCTATACTCAGCAATCCTTTACTAATGCCTTCCAACAAACGTCGCCAAAAGGCTGATCGTATGTATATTGAGTCATTTGAAAGAGGTTTACTAATTTGTTTCTAGATGATGTAGTCAAGACAGAGAGAGACGATCGACGCGCAACAGGTCGTGAAGATGAGAACGATTTTGAGGAGGAGCGGGAGCAAGACCTTAGTGAGAAGGATCTTCTTCGTCCCTGGGCAGTATGTAATACCATAATTCAAATTTAAACATGACAGTGACTAATGCATTTGATAGACCAAAGGCGAGAACATGTACAAGCGTACCAAAGTCTTCGGCAAATCTAAAAATATCACTAATATTAACGACACATTCCCATTCCTTAAGCTTCCTGCTGAAATTCGAAACATGATCTACCGTTATCTCGTCGTCTCTCGATCCGGTACACCCATCAACCTTACCGACACGAGCAAGTGGTACAACGCCGGGGGAATCCAAACAGCGATACTATCTACAAGTAAAAAGGTAGGTTGATACCTAAGAGACGGATCTCAGTTGACAGGTGATGTGCCAGATCTTCGATGAAGCTGCAAAAGTCCTCTATAGTGAGAACAGATGTGAAGCTATATGGTTAGTGATTGTCAAGCTAGATATTTCCAGTGTCACAGAGTCGATAACCTATCGACCGCTAAACCTTATCTTAAATACCCTATCCTACGTTAGTAACTAATTTCCACAAATACATAGGTCACGATACAGCAGTGGCGTTGCCTTTCGAGTTGATGAGGAGAAGAGTAAGTCGACAACGTCGCGAACCCTTAGAAGTGGACGAGCCGTCGACATGATAAAATACAAAGGTATCATCTATGATAGAGTCTTCAAGCAACTCAAGAACGTTGAATTCAAGGTCAATGTATTGCCATGTGGAGGTTACTGCGACCATCACGCTTTACACCTTGGATTTCTTCTCCAACAGAATTTGATCTCTCTTCATCAAATTTGTTCTGACAGAACATCATCAACCTACGCACAAGAATTCTCAGGAAAGAATTGGCAGCTTGTAATTACGGGCATTGGTGAGAAGGGACAGGGCCGTCGGTTCCTCGAGTTTATGCTTGCTCCAATTATTGACGACCTGATATACAGAGCTATCGACTTAGGCAAGATGTCAATGACTGTGAAAGGATCTTGGGCTAAGGACTGGCAGAAATTGTTTCGACGATTTCAAAAACTACCAGGGTTCTTGGTCGAAAATGTCGTAGAAGTTGAGGTCGGACGCCTTATACCACGAGACCTGATGGACATGGCCGAAGAAGAGGCTCTATATGGGTATATGGACTTTCCTACATTCTTCTTCTGAACCAGGATATGGAATTGAGGGGCTTTGGGATAAGTAATTGATACATGTGACGATGGCGACTAGCTTTTATGATATGCTATATGTTTGGAAGGGTTTTGCTACTCATGCTGTGGTGGAATTTGTGCTCTATTCATGGTAAGAACTAGAGTTAGTAAGAGTATTAAATGATCACTTGATGATTTCTTTGAGAGTGCACCGCTTGGAAGCGCTATGCGTTTGGCTACACATCTTGCATGTCAAGTTTGTGGATCATTTACTACCACGTCTTGTAAAACTTCAGAGAGTGTGTAATTCCAATCAAAGTGTGCCTTGTTCCCTTCCACCCAATGGAATTACCAAGACTCAGAATTACTAACCTTGTGCTATAATCATTCCAGACTCCTATGAAACAAATAACACCTATTGGAGATAGCAGGAACAGCATGAGGCACAATCTGGTAGTCAAAAAATGGTAAGTTACCAGCCCCCTGCTCCTCGACCTCGGTTCTCCGTCAAGATATTTACGTAATTAAAACAAGTATATTTTGAGAGCTAGAGCTATTTTCTTACAAAAGAGAAGTTCTGCTTGCTTTGTTTCAGCAAGAATTTATTTTTGGGAATATGCAGCGATTCGGAAGCGAGCTATATCCGTCGAGTAGCACGGCACGCACAAGATCTTCGTCTTTGCTCCTAAGACTTTTCAGAAATAGCATTCGATTTATTTTGATACAGTTCCTAGTTTCCAAGCGGGAAAGATACTTGGTGACTTTGTCCGTCTTCTGTTTCTTGCTATTATTGTTCGTTTGCAGTCGCTGGCGGTTGATCTGTACGTAAGCAGCAAGGCGGGGAGGGTCCTAACCATTTCCCCGCCTTACTTGCATATTATATGTTTCTTGGGAATTTCCCGCTTCCCCACAAATCCACAAGTTACAGTACTTCGAAGTGACTACACACTATTTGGCAGCTTTCCGAAGCTGCAGCCATAGGTTTCCACAATTCAAAGGTGGTCGTCTCTGCTATTGTTATTCTTGTGTATTATTTTCTACACAAGAATACTCCTCCATATACAACAACGCTCACGTTCAGAGTGTGTCCAGTCCCATGTTACATCCGTATCTGCATGTACATTCCGGTCCAACCACCATCTATAATCTCGAGCCACTATCACAATCTCGCTAAACATAGCTTAAATTATAGCGGACGCTATTGGCTAGTCACATAAAGCCCATACTATTCACCTGCCTGTCTGGGCAACCCCATGCAACGAAGATGTTGCTGGAGATAAGGCGCGGACGGTAGTTGGTACAGTAGGCTATACAAGGCCCGAATGGCCTTCGAATAGGAAGGCTTCTGGAAGCGGTTTGGAAGACCTGGGAGCTTACATGGGTTGATGGAATAATGGAGTTTTATTGAAACTCATTAAAAAACACGCCAGACGGTTACGGTAGCCACTTTGGCTGGATTGTGGTTAATTACGGATCGGGGGATTCATTTACAACGGCTGATGATTGGATACATATTGTCTCTCTTATCTTTCAAGGCTTGGAGTCCGTTGTGGAAGAAGTGCGGGCGGATCAACAGGCTCATTTTCTGACAGCATTGCAAGGAGCTAGGTACGTGTTTATCCGCTACGCTGTGCACGATGTGGAAGTTTTCTAGAAGGCTGCGTGCTCTGCTGGTGCTTACGGAAAAACCAGCGATGGAGTAAGACGACTAAAAAGCCACGTTCGAGACACAGGCTGGTGTTGCAGCGCATCACGACCACCAGGTGACCGTAGTAGTTCGTAAAACGGACAGGCCTGAGATATCCCCTGTTTGGAATATGGTAACACCATGGTGAGATGTTGGGTGGTGCCACAACATACACCCCCGAGATCGCGTGCGAGGCGCCTACGGAAAGGCAATGCTGCTCGCAAGCTAGGATGTGAGAGACTGGAAGTTCATTCTTGAGGACACTCGAGAGATTCTGAATGATGGTGATCTGATTAAGCTTCTAGCCGTTTGCAAGTCTTCCCTTGGCTCTTCCTTGGATGTCTTGATTCTCCGATTCAAGCTTCGCCTCACACTCGTAACGTCTCTTGATTCCACTTGGATTTGCTTGGATTTGCTTGGACTTCGAACGACTTTCCACAGATGGAGCTCGGTTCACTTGGCAAGCAGCGGCATGTATTCTTGGCGTGAGATTCGAAGCGATGGGCCGTCTAGGGAAAATATCTTTGATGGTCTGGCCATGCTTGAGCTGAATTACGAGAGATCATAGTCGCAACGTTATCATTTGTGTCCGGAGGGATGACCTTTTAAAGGAGCTGGTGCAGTTGGCATTATCTAGTTGGACGTGCCGAGAAGACTTGACAATACCCTGAGGGAAAAACCGTTGTCAGAGGTGAGGGTAGTGACGGCGTAACCGAAGCCAGAACACTCGGTTCTGCTAATGGGGAGTTGGAAGTTTGCATCTGATGGCAAGGTGACCGAATCTGGATGGCCCTATCGATGCGAGTTAGACCCTTCAGTATGGTTGACGCTTGCACGGAATGCACACGGCACGCGATTGTGCTTGCAATCCCGTGTCAGGTTCAAGCTCTCACTAGCTTTGTGTAACAGTTAACCAAGTCACAGCTCCGCGAGAAGAAAATAGAATCCCAACCTGGATTTGCACAACAGTCCATCTTATGCTCCAGTAAAAGACACAACAATTTGTATGAACCATCGCTAGAATAGAACGCGTAGTACCACTTAAACCAACGGTTTTGCTCCAACAAGGCTTCAACACAATATCACGAGAATCAGCGACAATCCAATGCCAAGATACTCATTGTGTTTGATGCAGTGGAGTGGCGCGTTCATATTGCAGGGGGCGGTAAGCCTTCTCAAAGCCAACTTCTACTCGGGGGAGAAATCTGTAAACTCAAATACTAAGAGACAAGCGCTAGAGACTTAATCTTGCGAGGCAGAGGCGGACTGGACTGTAGGTCCCCAGGGCGTGTACATAGCCAGCCCGTTAGTAAAGATCTTGGGTCAGGTTCGGGTAGGTGATATATAGTGTGGCGACATGAAACTATGTACACTGTATATAGATCCAAGCCGGGCAGAACATGGAGAAGGCAGGTCTGTATGCAACTCGAACGAATTATCAAGCTGGGACTATTCACCCTTGCTCTTATCTCCGCTAGCTGGCTAGCGTGACTATGCACAACCGGGAGCCTTGCATTGCAATTTGCATATGCTCAAGATGGTGGACTGGAATGAGAAGGCCAGGGTGCCTTTCGATGGCACCGTAAGGACTGAGAGGTGGGAGAAGAGGGGAGCAAATGACCAGGGATAATACGCACCTCCCCTCCTCGTACGAAAGTACCAACCCCACTGATTCCAGCCAGCTTCCTGCTGTATCACCTCTCTCACCACCACCACCACCACCACTTCCACTACTCACATAGGGACCACTACTGCCGCCACTTCTTCGCCGCATCGCTCAATTTACTTTCTTTCCAAAAACCACACGCGATTGGCACACGCGTTTGAGTTCCATAGTCTTGGTCCGCTTTCAGCTATAAAGCTCGGTCACCCCCTTCGCAACACCAACCTTTCTTTCCTTCCTATCTCACCTGTTACTGCCATAACATAAATCGGGACTCTTACAGCCATGGCCATAGAGAAGGAAGAGTACAATGTCGGCGAAAAGCCAGACTACAATGACAACAGCCACAGTCCTATCCATGAGTTTCATAACTTAGGGAAGGAGGGTGCTCGCGCTGAGGCCGCCGATCTTTACGGAAATGCCGCCGATGTTGAACACTATGGTTATGTCACTCGAGGGTGAGTCTAACAGCAACATTCTACCCTACCAGGCGAGATCTGAGCTAATAATCATGCTTTAGCCTGAAATCGAGACACATCCAGTTCATCGCTCTCGGTGGCACTATTGGTACTGGTCTTTTCTTAGGTATCGGGAGTGCATTCACACGTGCTGGTCCTCTTTCCGTATTGCTTGGCTACTCCATCACTGGTCTCGCTATCTTCGCCATGATGCAATGTCTTGGTGAAATGGCTACCTGGCTACCTCTTCCCGGATCCATCCCCCAGTTTTGTGCCCGTTACGTTGACGACGCCCTAGGATTTGCTGTCGGATGGAATGTGAGTTGCACCAGTGTGCCCCCAACACAGTTACGCGGATGCTAATGAGATTCTCAGAACTGGTATTCTTCGTCGATTACGCTCTGCGCCGAGATTTCCGCTGCCGCCATCGTAATCCAATACTGGGAGGGCGCTCGTGACATTAATGTTGGTGCTTGGATTGGCACTATCATTGTTGTGCTTATCGCTCTCAATATCTTTGCTGTAGCAATATACGGTGAAGCCGAGTTCATTTTTGCTAGTATCAAGATCCTTACGATTGTTGGCCTCTTGATCATGGCTTTTATCGTTGATCTTGGCGGTGGACCAAAACACGACCGTCTCGGCTTCAGATACTGGAAGAATCCAGGTGCTATGAAAGAGTATGCCTCGACTGGTGATACGGGCAGATTTTTGGGTTTCTTCTCCGTTCTCGTCAATGCTGCCTTCTCATACGGAGGCGTCGAGCTGGTGGCTGTGGCTGCCGGTGAGGCTGAGAATCCTCGCAGGAACATTCCAAAGGCTGTCCGCAGAGTCTTCTGGCGTATTCTGTTTTTCTATGTTCTTGGATCCCTCGCCATCGGTGTTTTAGTCGCCTCCAATGATAAGAACTTGTTGAGTGCCCAAGACTCCGGTGCGCCAGGTGCTGGTCGCTCTCCGTGGGTTATCGGGATCCAAAACGCCGGAATTCCAGCTCTCCCATCCATCATCAATGCTGTAATCCTGACCTCTGCTACATCTTCGGGTAATGCATTTTTGTACACCGGCTCGCGTTACCTCTTCGCCCTAGCGCAGAATAGACAAGCCCCACGATTTCTCCTAACATGCAGCAAGGCCGGTGTCCCAATTTACTGCGTCGCCATCACTGCATCTATTTCTCTTCTCACCTTCTTATCAGTCAAAGAAGGCGGACCATCCGTAGTTTTTGGCTGGTTCCAGAATTTGACGACTATTGCCTCCCTGTTCACCTGGTGTTCAATTTGCATCGCATATATCAAGTTCCACGCCGCGCTCAAGGCACAAGGTGTTGACCGCAATACGCTGGTTTTCAAGGCTCCCTTCCAACCATACCTCGCGTGGGCTGCACTGTTCTTCTTTGCCATAATCATCCTCTTCAATGGCTTCATCGTCTTTGTTGGCAAACACCACCAGAATTGGAATGTCACCGATTTCTTGGCTGCCTACATAGGTATCCCAATTTTCTTTGTGCTCTTTACTTTCTGGAAAGTCTTCAAGAGAACTAGGTGGATCCCGGCAGCTGATGCCGATATCACGACCGGAAAGGCAGCATTAGATCTTGAGGATGGGCAATGGCCAGAGCTAAAACCGAGAAATGTTATCGAGAAGATCTGGTTCTGGATTGCTTAGCTGGGGCATATTTTGCCTTTGCGGAGGACCTAGAGAAGCTTTGCAGCACGCTATGAGGATTTGACTCGCTTTGAAGTAGATTCGCTTGAGATATCCCACCAAATTAACGCATCTTAATCATTCATTGATTCCACGCTGTGAATATCTGTTCAATGTACTTTTTAACTGTCGGAACTTTCTTTTGAATTTAAAGCGCCTCTATAATAAGATTATCGCATTCTGCCTTAGTCGTGTTCGTGTCTATGTTCACTAGATATGATGTTACCCGGTTCAAATCCAACGCGTGGAGGATGTGTGATACAATAGACTAACATTTGATCTGCTTGCTTTGCGACTTTCGTTATTCAAGTTTGTTTGCGCGTACATTGCCGCCAGATGATTCGTGGTCTATACGTCATATCTATCGTCCATACCGCCGGGTCCTGCCACAGAGGTTTGGGTTTGGAGAACGACACCTTGCTCATAACCTCAGAAGAAATGGGAAAAAGGAGAAAGATAAAGGTTGATTAAAAAAGTTACCTTCCCTAAAAGATGATCATTAGATGGAATGTGGAACACGGAGGCTCTCGGTAAAGGTGAGATTGCTCCACTTTTTGGATTTGCGTTTGTCATGACCAAGACTAGCGCCTTACGCCCTTCGACGACACATTAGATAAGTGAAATAAAGTAGCATGGGAATATCAAGAGTCTGTTGAAAAGTGTTCGGGAGTTATGCGTCGTTAAGCAATTTGAGAATGGAGTTTCGTGGTGGTTTGAATGGATGTTGATTTAGGGGATGCGTGAGGTGGTAAGATTGTGGTTGTGAAGAATGGAGCGGAGTGGTGGTGAGAATGGTATCCTTTCCACTTTTACTTCTAAAAAGATAAAACCAACAAGAGCATTTCCTTGCGTGCTAATTTTGGCCAGGGAAAACTGTTACTGTGCCGTTGACTGTATGAAAGCCTAGATTTGGAGTTTTATTATGGGTTTGCAAAAGGGTCTGCTCTGTAACAGTCGCTTTCATCTACAAACAAAACATAGGTGGCATGCTTATTATAATTATTTCGAATGTAAATTCACTTCCACCTTTTAATATTCGGCAGTCTTTTAACGCTGCGAAAAGTTCAACCTTATTAAATTTTTTCTTTAGATTGCCTGTTCATTTAAATATAGAAGCAAACTGAAACTCAAGGTATGGCAAATATCCCCCTAAGTAGCTGAATTACGGTAGGGCGAGTGCTGTAAGGGATTGGCAGCTATGATAATCTTCGAGTCTACAGTTGGCGGTCTAAATGCGGATGTGGTGTGATCCAAAACAATACTTAAGCGAGAGGCAATAGGGGCTTGCCAAGATCTGGCCTGGATGATAGAGTAGCAATAGATTACCATTTGATGCTAGTTAAATACACTGTACAGCCATATTTCTCTCACTCGGGATTCTTAAATTATTTGGGAGCAGATTTTTGGAATTTTAATTCATCTATCTTAATATCCCCATAACCCAATAACCCAACAATTTGATAGGTCCCTCAATTTATAGCCTCGTCTTCAACCAGTCAACAACTAGATGATGGTCGCCAGGAGGCTCCCAAAAACAGAGATTTACTCAAATCGGAGGAGGCACATGATGATTAAGCTCCGGCACCAAAGCAAACAGTTTTGATTTCCTTTGATGACAAATTATCGTAAGTCCGCACTACGTATCTGTATTCCCAAGCACCAAAATTTAGGACAAATTTATCCTTAAACTTTGTCCTTATATTGCATGAGCGAGTACTTTCGACCGGTCCCATTCACATAAACATGCCAACCAATAATGTTCGAAGCACCATTTCGCGGTTTGAATTAGCAGGAATGCAACGCTAGGGTGTTTTCACTCGACAGCATCACACTCTCCATTTTTCCTTTCGTAAATTCCGTGGGACGAAATAGTGAAGGGCCGGTCGAATGAAAACATGTTAAGTATAGTGGTGAAGGGACATAGATTGATTCGAACATCAGATTTTCAGTGAACTCAACCCTGCTCAAAGGTATTAGTATTACTAAGTGGGGTAGTAGGTCCAGAGCGATGGCGTGAATCGATTCGTTGAATCAATGATAGAGTGATATTCTCATGGCTCTGACCATTTCTTTCAGTCGATAATATAAGTCCAGAATCGGTCGGTATGATTATCAGATATTCAACAGGACCACTGCTTTCAAATGTCACTCTACACATCTTCACCGCCACATACTTGATATGTTGTATGGTTATGGATAGGCATCTTTCACCAGCTCCAACCCAATGTCAGCAAAATTGATCACCAAAGATTTGCACCGCCGTGCGAATTTAGCAACAGGACATAGGCAATGCACATACATCTGCTATTGATAACAATTATACAATTTTTCGTGCAAATCTTCCAAGAGCAGGGCCAAGCTCTTCTGCTGTTGCTTCATGTTTCCTGTTTCGTCTATCCATTTGGGCCTTTCTTAGTTCTTCTATTTTGACTCTCTTTTCATCGATGATATTCTTAGATCCCTTTTTCCGAAGATGCTTTCGTAAGCTGCTGTTCTTCCCACGACCGCGATTCTTCTCTATGTGTGAAACATCCGAAGGATCTAGTGGTCTACAGTCCAAAAGTCAGCATCACCATATATCAAGTATTACCTTCGCGATAAAATTGAGGGATAATGTAACTTACTTCTTATCCAAGTCCTTCTCTGCTTTCCTTTGCTCTGCAGATGCGAGATCGAGGTTTCCAATATACTCAGGGTTTAGAGATATCATCTCTGGCTGAAGCTTGTTAAGAAGAGACTTAACCAAACCCTCTTGACGTTGTTTCTTGTTCTCATAGGGATTGACTTCGAGAGCATCGAAATTAGGTTCTCCAGCACCAGGTACAACAGCATGGTTGAATCCTGAATCGTGGGAGACTCCCAGGATATCTTCAAATGGACACCACCTTACTCGCTCTATCCGCTTTCCGTTCCCGCCCCAAGACATGTACGGGCGTTGTATCTTTTCTTGCTCTAAAGATGACTTGGAGAATAACCCTCGCCATACTGAGACTTTGGTTCCCCATCCAACAGCCGTCAGGCCTCGATCGGATATAGATACAGACGATGCTGGCTGATGGGTGAAGTAACTGTTGACTTCTTTAAACATGCGTATGTCCCAAACTGACATTTTGAGATCTTGACCAGTAGAGACCATATAACGACCTTCTCGGTCAACCGCTAAAGACCTGACTGGCCCCCGATGGGCAAGAAGCTTTACTAGAGGAGTGGTGGAGTTAGGAGACCAGAGTGTGACTGTGCCGTTTTGGTGGCCCATATGAAGGATCTATGTAACTGACAGTCAGTATAATGCAACAGGCGAAAGTCTTCTAGTCTCTTGGTGCGTTGTTTCACAATATTTAGGATGGTTGAAAATACATACAGCGTTATGAGGATTTTGGGTAAGTGAGGTAGGTGATCCAAGCTTAGTAGGCAACTCAATAACCTGTAGGTTCCATTAGCATCAATCTCTGAGATGAAATTTTGTTTGAGACAGCGCTTCTGCACAGAAGCTATCACAAATGTAATTTGATTTCTCTACGCGCAACAGAGAATCATGGATTTATCCATGTACAGCCCACAGGGCTCAGTTTCATAGAATCATCAAGATGAGAGTTTATGTATCAACATACCATTTGACCAGTCGATACATCCTGATACTTTAGGTAGCCAGCATTTCCCTATAATCCGGTTATTAGGAAAAAAAAGTTATGTTGCCAGTCTCGGGAATCAGCACTTACCACTGTTGCCAAAAGAAAATGGTATGGCAGGTATTCCATGTTCGTCACCTCTATATGCTTTTGCAAACAATGTATCTCCTTTCCCGCGTGGTCGTATATATAGAGGTATTTCTTCTGCGCAACCGCGAACATGTTGTTTGCTATCCACTTTGCGTCTCTCACAGTTTCTCCTAATTGTAATTCGCAGCCCAATTTCCCATCTCTCCAATCCATAGTAGCAACATGACCTTTTCTTCCAGCGATTAAGAGCTCCCGTCCGTTCCTTGAGTAATCCGTGACGTATGGACCATTCTGCATTTCAAGTTTGAACTTGCCATACCGCTCCGTCTGCACCGCCACTGACTTCAGGATCTCATCCTGGGTAACCTACAATATGCTTGTCAGAATCCATAGTTGAGTATTTAAAACTAGTCGCTCATACCTTATATGTCTTCTCTAGCGAGTTTTCTGGCTCCAAGAATCCTTCATCATGTTCCAACAATATCGCTGAATCTTTCGCCTTTAATGCTTGATCGGTATCCTTCTTTTGCAAAGACTTTAGCTTGCTCCGCAACTTTTTGTCCCGAATTCCTCTTCCAATGCCATTGTCATTTCTAGCAACAGGCCCTGCCCCTTTCGAGTGTAGTTGCACCTGGTTTCCAGTCGAATCGGCCATCGTGTGAGTATGCTTGTGGGAAAAGTCAGTTGTGGGATTGTCGGTCGCAAGAAAAAAGTGACAAGGCTCAAGGCTGTGAACATTGAACTTTTTGATGCCAAGCCTTGCGGGCACGATAAGGCTGATAGGCTTCGGCTCTCCAAAAAAAAGTCTTGACCCCACCTCTTTATTTTCTTAATGTATTTTGAACAATTCAAATTTGCCTGATATCTCCAAACTGGATTCCCTACCATTCAGATTTAAAGCCGGCAGCAGCGGCAGCAGCAATATGCCTTCCAGTGTCGCTTCTCACTCGCATAGGAGCACGACAAAAGCCACCCAAAAAGCTTTCAAGTCCAGAAAGTCGACCAAAGGGGCGCTTAAGGAACTCACGAAAGGTTTGCATGCGATTTTATACTCTACAAGAAAAATATGCTAAAGAATATCCAGGCAAGGTTGCAGATTTGAGCCACCGTAAATCCCCTCACCAGCAGCTTATGTCAAAATTCGATCGACGAAATCAAGCTAGACAAAAGCAACAGACGAAACACAAGGAGCATCTACGGGAAGCAAATGTCTTTGCTGGCCGAGATGGTGCGCCCAGAATCGTTGCTGTTATTCCACTTTGTGAGGATGCGAACGCATCTGCTGCAATTCGAAGCCTCAGCCAAAGCCTAGATATTGAGGTAGAAGTTCCCGAAGAGGGTTCGGTCAAAACGGATATCGAACGATTTAAGCAGAAGGTTCAATATATCGCGCTGAAACGGGATCTGATATCATGTTTAGATGCAGGAAGGATTGCCGATTTTGTGATTTTCATATTGTCACCAGACCAGGAAGTAGATGCGATCGGAGAACTCATAATTCGAAGTGTGGAAAGCCAAGGACTTTCGACACTTCTGACTGTTGTGCAAGGGCTAGATAAAATAGAGCCTGCAAAGAGAAGACCTCAGGTTCTATCGTCACTGAAGTCGTATATTACTCATTTTCACCCAGAACAGGAGAAAGTTCACAGCCTCGATTCAAGGCAGGAATGTGCAAATCTCATGCGATCCCTTTGCACTACAAGTCCAAAAGGAGTGCGATGGAGAGAAGACAGAAGCTGGATGCTTGTCGATGATTTGCAGTGGCCCGAGAATGATGAGGGGAATGTTATACTGACTGGTGTTGTAAGAGGTAGAGGTCTGAAAGCGGACAGACTGGTCCAGGTAGGAGATTGGGGTGATTTTCAGATTGAAAAAATAACTGCAGCTGCATTAGCACCTAAAAAAAGAAAGACTGAAGAGATGGTTGTCGAAAGTGGAGAAAATATTTTGGATATCCCAACCAGTGAGCAGGACGATCTAGCAGATCTGGCTCCTGAGGAGGTTATGATGGATGATGATAATGATGCCGCCATGTCAATGGCAACCACCCAAAACCGCGGTGTTCTTTTGGATGACCACCATTATTTTTCAGATGATGAAACCCATCTCCCAGCGGTACCCAAGCGTTTACCAAAAGGAACTTCGTCATACCAGGCCGCATGGTTTCTGGGTGACAATTTCTCCGACTCTGGATCAGATTTTGAGGATGTGGATGAACAGAATGATATATCCATGGATCCACCTGCTCTGCCCCAGGATGGTGTCGAAGGATTCGCACCTAGAGAGCCCACGGAATTCGCAGCCACCGAGTACGCAAAATCGGAGATGTTTCTGGATCCAAACCCAGAGGATGAGGCCGAAGCAGAGCAGTTGGCAGCATTTAGAGGACGCAAGGGTGATGAAGCAGAAAATGACCGTGAGTTTCCAGATGAGATTGAGCTACATCCTCAAGTTTTAGCTCGTGAACGATTGCAAAGGTATCGAGGACTGAAGAGTCTTCGCACAAGTCACTGGGAAGAAGCCGAGGATAGAGCTCATGAACCTGAGGATTGGAGACGCCTGCTTCAAGTTCCAGAATACAAATCAGCTAGAGCTCAAGTCGCACGCGAGGCTTTAGTCGGTGGAGTTGCCCCAGGGACTAGGGTTCACATCCACCTCAGAAACGTCCCTACATCTTACAAAGCCACGTATAACGCATCACGACCACTCACAATGTTCTCTTTGCTTCGTCATGAACACAAACGTGCGGCTGTCAACTTTAATTTCACATTGAACTCGGAATACGGCAAGCCGATCAGGTCAAAAGAAGAGCTAATTGTACAATGTGGACCACGCCGGTTCGTTATTAACCCCTTGTTCTCACAAGGTGGTAATACTTCGAACGATGTTCACAAATTCGACCGTTTTCTCCATCCTGGAGCAAATGCGGTTGCCACGTTTGTTGCGCCACTTACTTGGGGTTCTGTTCCTACACTCTTTTTCAAGCGAAACGAAGATCCTAATAGTGATTTGCCTCTCACCCTGCTTGGAACGGGAACTTCTCTACCTCCATCATCAAGCCGTGTAATTGCTAAGCGTATCATCATCACTGGACACCCTTATAAGATTCACAAGAGGCTCGTCACAATCCGCTACATGTTTTTCAACCGAGAAGATGTAGAATGGTTCAAGGCATTACAGCTGTGGACTAAAAGAGGAAGAAGTGGCTTTATCAAGGAGAGTCTAGGTACACATGGTTATTTGAAAGCTACATTTGATGGAAAGATCAATCCCCAAGATTCTGTTGGTGTCAGTCTCTACAAACGGATGTGGCCGAGAGAAGCTACAGCTTGGAAGCCCACGTCATCGAATGTCAGTGATGTCAGTGATGTCAAAGATGTTGATATGGGTGACATCGCTTAATGCTATGAAGAGTTATGATGTTAGGAGTCTGAAAAAGGAGTTTGGCGCTCTGCTTAGATATCGTTCCACCCGGTTTACGGGTGTTGACCATAGCTTTACTCAATATATGGCTTGTGTCTTGCAATATAAAATTTAACTGTTTGATATTTACCTCACAATCGAGGCATTAACATTTGTTTGAGCCTGAGGTCCAGAATTGAACTTACCTCGAGCAAAATCGATAGATGCCTATTTGTTTTTGACAACACCTCGTTACTGGGTTAAACAAGCGACCTATGAGGCGTAGCCTGACTAGAGTTCTCAATCTGATTTTTTCTAGAGCGGAAGCTCACAAAAAGCTGGTTGATAGAATCTTTTGTCTGCATACCTCTCTGAGCTCAATTTCTTTTGTTGCACATCGCACTTTTCAATGCCGTGAATGCAAGGCATCACCGCGTTTTATAACCTAAGGCAATTCCCTGACGTCGATCTTTGCTTGCACTTGTCAACTCTCGCCCCTGAGATTAATCAGTCAATTGTCCTATATTATTGAAATTTGAACTGCGGAAGAACTGAAAGTTTTCCATAAAGAAAGACAACAGCATAGCAATATTGACAAGCCTTTATGTTCTTTGCGAGGTTGTTCGTAGCTTAGAAATCAGATATATAATTTAATTATATATCATCTAAACATATGTATCCTGAATTAATATGAATTTATAGTTACAGGCTGAATTTCGGCAGAGCCTTGGAAGTGTAATCGGTATAAACACAGTTTGCTAAAAGTGCATCTCCTCTTAATCATCTTGAAAGTGACGTCGCTAACAGGCGGCTGTCGCTGAGCCTGCAAGGTTAAATTTAACCTTAAAATTTACGCGAGTTCCAGGATTCGCGCCATAAGTGTGAAATACATCTCGAGCCATCTATTCCACATCTTCCACATTGCTCAGAAATCCACAGAAATGGCAGACCGACCACCCCCTACCACCCTGGCCGTGATAATAGGTACATCCATCATTGCTGGCCTAAGTGGTTACATGTTTGGTATCGCATCCTCGCTCGGTTTCTTTCCTATTCCTTTTATGCCGAAAGCCAAACGCGAACCAGGAATTTCGAATTATGATGATGAAGAAGAGAGCGACGGGACAGATATAGATGAGGGTGTCTTAGATCATGCCCCAAATTGGGGGAATGGATTGGAAGCTGACAAGCGGGATGGATTACGAAATACGCAAAAGCCAAAGCCGGCAACAAAGGAGGTTGCGCAGAAGACGCCTTTAGGAGATGCCAATGAGGAATGCAAGATGGTGCTCGTAGTGAGGTCTGATTTAGGTATGACTAAGGGTAAGTACTAGTTGGGCACATTTGTCTGAAGCTAGAACTAATGAGTAATGGCAGGTAAAATTGCAGCACAGTGCGGACACGCTACACTTGCTTGCTATAAACATTTCCTCAAGAACGATCCCAAATCTAGCATCCTTCGCCGGTGGGAGAGGTCGGGACAGGCAAAAATTGCTTTACAAGTAAAGAGTGAGGACGAAATGGAGGTTCTGCAAGCTACGGCTATAAGTCTTGGTGTGGTCGCGGAGGTTATTCAAGATGCCGGGAGGACACAGATCGCTCCTGGTAGCCATACAGTTTTGGGAATTGGACCTGCGCCAAAAAGCGTTGTTGATAAGATTACTGGAACGCTAAAGTTATTGTAGACACACGGGACAAACCGGCGGAAATGGCATTGCAGGCGTAAATGATGTATACATGTGCATGTCTCTAAATTTACAGCTTGGGAACCATCCAAGCTGTGTTTGCTCCACGTATATTGAAAAGCAGCAATGGGCAACTTTTCATCTCCCCATGTTGGGATGCATAATGAATCCACATAGTGTAAAACTAAATGAACATTGCGTTTTAACATCTTTATGGATCGTATAGACTTGAATAGGGTAGGAATAGTTTCCCCTATCAGCGAAACTTTACTATTCTAGCTCATCCAGACCAGCAGTAGGCTTTGGTCCTCCTCGCTCCTTGCTGATTGCTTCAGCGCCACTAGCCTTCCATGCACTCACAATCAAGCCCACAATGTGGTCTACTCCCACACCCTTCTTCACTTGTGCAAATATCGTAGGTCCTCCTTCCCGCATTTTCCTTGCATCTCTTTCCATTACATTCAAATCCGCACCGATCAGCTCAGCCAAGTCAGTTTTGTTCACAATGAGTAAATCACTTTGCGTGATTCCAGGGCCTCCTTTCCGAGGTATTTTGTCTCCACCACTAACATCAATTACGTATATTATATAGTCTGCCAACTCTCTCGAGTAATTTGCAGCCAGGTTATCACCACCAGATTCGATAAGTAAGATATCAGATTGAAAGTCTCGGTGCAAGTCTTCTAGAGCGGCGAGGTTGGCAGATATGTCTTCTCGAACTGCAGCATGTGGACATCCTCCAGTTTCGATTGCACGAATGCGTGATGCTGGGAGAGCTTTGTTTTTCGTGAGAAATTCCGCGTCTTCTCGCGTGAAGATGTCGTTTGTCACTGCTGCTATGGAGTATCGTTCGCGCAGTGCAAGACATAGGGCTAGCATCAAGGCTGTCTTTCCAGATCCAACAGGTCTGTAGAATATCAGTGATTCGTCCATAATTGAGCCGATTACAGGCTTCACAGTTTTAGAAGTCCACCTCAACTGGAACTTATGCTGGGAAAGTCACTCACCCACCAATCCCAATGGTGAAAGCTCTCTCACTCCAATCTCTGCCCTCTATAATTGGCATCTCTCTTCCCATATAGCTACCTGGTCCATCCAGTATCTCATGCGTATGCCCATGGTCAATTGCGGCCTGATCATGAGCATGCGAGTGACTCTGGTCATGAGAGTGATCGTGAGGCATTATTCTGGAATATGTGGGAGTGATTACTTTCAGCAGATAGAGCGGAAGGTCGTTGTCTACAGAGGGGTGGGGTTCGTTCGCCAGAACACCCCGCAATCACGTGTGGTATTCCAGAGAATGAATGAAGACAACGATACAAAGTACAGTACATGGATCTGCATACTCACTTTTTTACTATAGCTGGAAAGCTCAAGAATGAGACTTAGAAGTGTAAGCTTGAGCTGTTATACTAGCTTCTAGCGATCAGAGTTAAGGCTATATCTCATGAAACTAACTACTGTATTATCAAAATAGAAACAACAGCCCTCAATTAGGGATTAAAACTGAAAGAGATTTTGTCCTAGGTTGTATAAACGCGCCTAGGTAATCGAATAGTGAGAATTGTTATTAAAAGATTCTTTGTTTTGGGAGGTCAAATATCTGTGATATCGCCATCTACCTCTCCATGTGCTTGCAATATCTCTAAATCTCCTTTTCTATTTAAAAACCCGAGTTCTGCGTTGACTTTACAGAGCTGAATTCAAATACAGACATAACTAACAGCTATCCAGCTGTATTTTGATCAGTGTTCCTCTTATTGAGAATCTATCTTACAATTCATCATGGCCTCTCGCACGATAACTCCAGTGCGCGACCGGGTTTGCCAATATTCTCTTCATTTCCTCAGCATACTCATCCAATCCACTACTCACAATGCCCATATCTAAAGCGGATTTTGCATGCCTTTGCGCAGTTCTTACGTCACCAACGGCGTTGTATGCCAGTGCAGCAACTTTATATCCAGTAGCTTTCGCGGCGTGAAGATTCTCCTCTGCATACAGTTGAATTAACTCCTCAGCCATTGCCGTTGTGGCAACAGACCCCGGCTCAAAGTCTGCAAGAACCACTTGAAGTTCGAGAATCCTCTCCAGCCTTTTGTCAGATGCTTCAATCTCAAGTGCTGTCCCTGAACAGAGTGAACAAGTGCATTGAAATCCCCACACAGCACTCAATGCCTCCTGGCGCTCACGCCACGATGCCAGAATGTTACTATCTGCTTTTATGTCAGAGCTATCATCCAAACAGCGAATTTGTCTTACAAGGAATGGTAATTTCTTCCCCAACTTCAATCGTTCGTGCTACTGTTGTAGTATGAACTAAAGTTTTAGGATCGTCATAATACATGGCACTGTTTTCACATTAGCGGAAGTGCTTTTAGAGAGCCGGGGCTTTTACTTGGGACGGCAATCATGGTTTAAAAGCTAAACTGGGTTAGCATTGGCCCTGCTGGGAAAAAGGGAAACGGAATACATACTGCTGTCTCGGGGTAAACCAAAAGGTGCGAGGCACCTGATATTTCGGCACCAAAAGAGTTCTTGTTCACCCTTTCCATAATTGGGTCACCTGAGCCACCAACAGTACTCAGATAGAGCTTTTGACTTGGCTCTGGAAGCTGCATAAAAGCTGTGTGTAAGTAAATGTAGCCTAATTCCGAATCAGGAGCTAATGCGTCGGCATGATAAACACCCAAAGGGAGCTCCGTGATTATGGTATCTCCTCGATGAAGTTGCTTAGTTGCGAATATTCCATTTCCACGGCCATGGATATATTGAATTTCCCAAGGCGGATCCTCTAGCGAGTGGGCGTTTTTGTGCACGTCTACCTTCGTGAAGGCAGGAAGTTGCTTTATCTTTTCAATTATAACTGGTGTTGTGAAAAATGAAATGCCTCGTCCACCAGCGAACTCAGAACTAGTGTACACGCAATAGTCCGTTGTTGAACCATTTTTCGGTATACACTTGACTGGTTCCGACCACTTAACATGATCTTTAGAGGTGCTGGCATTTGTGAGGCAGACCAAGGATATAGAGGCCACGATTAAAAAGGTCAACATAATGAAGGGATTAGAAGAAATACTCTCTTTGAGTAGAGGTTATTTTGAGTTATGAATGCTCCGGAGACGATCTACTCTGTCGTCCCAAGCACCCAAGGTGTTTCATCAAGGCCCCTTGTTTCAGAATTGCAGATGAAGAACAAAGAACAGACACATTCGTGCCGCACATACAGAGTACGTACGCATATATGATGTAATAACAATTCGGGTCCTGAGATGCCCAACAAACAATTCACAATGCTTACCACTTTGTGGTTGATGAAATAGTTTCTTCATCTTACCAGGCCTGAGTGATGTTTACGAGCGGTGGCTGAACTGTGGCTAAGGTCAAGTGTCACATGGTGAGGATTATAGCTGCCAGGTGAGATAGGCACTTGAAGACTTCTTTATTGAGAGAATGGCCAATTTAAATCCTGTTTCTAACTTTATTTTGCTAAGGTCGACTAAGGTATACTATAGCCATTTGTTGTTCTATGGATATTGATTATTAGCTGTCGATTTGATATTTCTTAAGGCGGCGCAATGGGCTCTATCCTAGAGTTACCTAGCTTGACGCTGGAGAAGCTAAGCGAGTGGAAAGGGGCCATAAAACAGCGACCAAACATCCTGAAAACGGGGTCTAAATCACCAACGTTGAACGACCCATGTTAGCGCTTGGACATGTTAGAAAATATTGAGCGCAGCGGCACAACTTTTATATACAACAGCTCCAGCAGGATCGACGTTTCTGAAGGGGAAACATTGTCCTCATGATTAGAATGCCTCTCGGCGAGTTGGTATCGGTATTAATTAAAAAGGATAATGATTGACGGAAGTGAAAGTGTTGGGAAATAAATAATAGTAGTGTAGGCTGTTTCAGTCTTTTGCGCTTACTCATGTATGGTTCTGATCATAGCAGCCACAATAAACTGGCACACATTTGGATATATCTAAAAATAATGTTTGCCGAAACCATTGTTTTTAGTCCCTTAAGTGTAATTGTTGATAAATAGCGCTGATTTGCTATAATAGTGAGGCTAATAACATTTCTCAGGAGCAGGGAATAAAAAATAGAGTCTATGTTGGATGGTTTATGTCAGTAAAAAAACAGGAAACTTCCACATCCTTTTGCATCTAGAAGCATTATCTGATATCGATTGTACTGGAGTATTATCGTTACCGTCATCATTACCCACTCACCTCCATCAATTTAACCGCTAAATTGGACTGCCTTGAAATTCTACGCTGGCTTTAATCTAGACAGATTTCAGGTGCTGCCTACCTTCGTGATGTCGGATTTACATTTGCCTCGCCCAAGTACTTTTGAATGGCAGCAAGCAAGCAATGATACTAAACCTCATCTTCTGAGTCTAGTACCATCTTAGCCTCCCAACTAAAATATGTAGGCGTGTCTCGGAAAGTAATTCTTCGCGCGGGAGATGTACTGCTTGTGGGTAGTGGGTACACGGTCGAACACCAGATACTACCAGTAGAAGCACGATTACGCACCACCAGAAACCTATCCCACCCTCCATTTGCCTTGAAAGTTCACAAGAGATGCTTGGATAAATTGGGATGGGATTGTGGTGTCGTCGCTATTGCGGGCGACATGCCAACATTTGAAGCGTGGCCATGGCAAAGTAAGAAAGTTCCTGCATGAATGGCTTTTGACGGTATTGCCTTGCCTTTCTCTGGGAGTAGTTCGATCTAGAAAAGCTTGTTGGGAAATAGGGAGAGGGAGGGGGGCGAGGCAGAGCTTTTCCTTTAGCAGTATACCGCTCAATGCAGGTTCTTCTATGCCTAGCATAACTTTTAAAATGATACTAAGCAGAAAGACTCCTGACGGTATTACTAACCGTGCGGACGCTATTGAAATCCTCCAAGACAAACACTGTACTCAACAAATAATTTATTTTGCTCGTGTCAGTAATAAACATTATGTTATCCTGAGTTTCACTATCCTTCCTTACATGAGGTTTATCTGGCTTGTGAGGAAGCTAAGCTTTAATGTTTCCAATATGGCAGTTGATGGTTGATATATTTCCAGACCACAATGCGATATAATTAAAACCTTTACAAACTAGCTTTCTTTTCCCTCTTACTATTGACGTGGATTATTTGGCAAACATGCTGGCTAAGTGCAACCAACTCCATCCGCTCGCTCAATAACACGATGTCAAGATCCATACGACTATCAACTATACTCTTGACTGTACTTCTCATGAACAACCATTTACATCCTTCCTTTGGTAAGAGTTTCTTCACATCGGTGGAGGTTGAAATTGTGGAGATGATCCAAGGGAATAATAGCTCAGAATCAGTCAGTCCTTCACCCCACAGTCGGTCGTCTTCTCCTGCTGAACGCGCTTGTTTTTGCAAAAGTCCTGCTTTCACAATCATGTTATATGTGTCAAATGATTTATCAGTATCTAGAAGATCATTGAGGATTGGAAGCGAGTTGTCAATTATGAAGTGAATGGTCTCGTTGGTCCAGACAGCACCGTTTGGTAAGTCGTGGTCTTTCCATCCTGGTATGACCCACTGGTCGATATAGTGTCGACTTATCCTCTCCTTAGGAACATAATATCTGACATAGGACTGAGGTTTTCGATAGGTGGAGGGATCGTAAGGAGTGAGATAGCCACTCCAGATAGAGGGAGCATCAGCTTCCAGTGCTTCGAGAGACACAGGCGGAGGAGCGGGAAGAAGCTGCCAGCCTGTCTGCATAGATATCCGGCCCGGAATTGCAAGGTCCGTCATGCTGGTCTGAAATTAGCGCAGAAAGAAAAATCTGTCCAGGTGGGCTTCGTACGTGATATAACCAGCCAGGCATACTTTTTTGTTTTGGGTAACCTCTAGATGCAATACTGTGGATGTTTTGGTGGAGCTTACTACTCGAAATTTGAGTGTTGCTTCCTTCGGAGATGGAAGCGTTGGTCGGAAAAACTGCGTGTATGCACACAGGATGTCGCGGTGTCCTGTGGTTGCGACCGACTTGGAAAGAAAGTCCGCTGCCGCCTTGTGAGCGATGGACGTTATGAGCCCACCGATGGTTACTCGGCCGAGTCAGCACTCAGCTGGATTTCATTCTGCAAATCGTTGCTCACCTGTAGCAAAACATAGCGACGGCGGAGTTTGAATTATATAGCTTCCTGAAGCCAAAGGATGGAGCTTCAAAGCCTCACGAAGGGGAGTCTGCAGGGAAGGATGCGACATCTTGAACCTATGGTATGGTATAGTATATTCTCCCCTTCCTGGTAGCTTAAGATACGTATATGAACCGTGGACGCTTCGGTCACTACTGTCCTGTGCTGTTCCTGTGTTGTACAGTACTACAGCAGGTGTAGAGTTTTTCTTTTCTGGAAGCGGCCTGATGTCTCTGTTTCTTTCATGAGCGAACCGGCTGGGTAGTAAGTAAGCATTACAGCATTTTTAGGAAGCCCGTTCAACGCACTACTTTATCATACTCCGGCATGGGAGTCTACTCGGCGTGGGAATTTAGCCGGCATGCAAATTTAGTGCTGTTGGAATTGTCCTCGGCATCACTAATCCTCCCTCCACCCTCCGGTACCGTACGAGCGACCTGAGTGCCATGGCGGATAAAAAAACGGTATGTTACCGATACTTTTCGACGCGTTTTGCGTAAGCATCATCTCCAGAGCTTTTCACCTTCTGATCATCGGATATTGGGAAACACAAAGCCAACGGCTGCCCCTGGAAATTATGTCGGTGGTGGAACAGGAGAAGAAGACGGAAGAGAGCAACGCAACCTCGGTCGCCCAAGGGCCACCGTCGATTTTCAGGCCGAGTTTGAGAGAAGCGACACGGTGCTTTCCAACGTCGACCATGTACCCTAGCTAAATCATTCTGGGGAGACTCTACACCGGCTTGTTTCTGGTTGCGCACGAGATGACCATCTTTACTACAGCTCTGGCCACTGTGACTGACCACCTTGGCGATTTTAAGCACGTAACACGGATTGTCAATGCCTATTCCTCACCTGGAGCGGTTTCTTGATCCTGAGGTCCCATATCAGCCATATTAGCCATATCATCGGCCGAAAACCATCGCTTCTGACCGCCGCAGCAACATTCGTGCTATGCTCAGCTGCTTGTGTAGACTCCTCAAACCATTTGTGGATACAAAGAACTGATATTGATAAAGGATTATATTTCGCGCTTTTCAAGGTGTTGCTGGGACGGGTTTTTTCAGTCTGCGTGGTGATTGTTTTCGAGACAGCCTCCCCATCAACCTTGCCCAAATACACAGCTATGACGGCCTTTATATCCGTGATTACTTTTGTAATTGGCCCATTGATAGGTGGAGTAATTGCTTTTAATACAATGTGGTGGTGGGTATTCTTGTTGAAGTAAGAGTCCTTAAACCTTACCGACTGAAAGAAGCTGATGAGTCCTGGAGTGAGTATTCCACCAGGCGTCGTTACATGTATTTTAGACCTTATAGGACTTCCACACGGCTTTCCACATCATCGTAGAGCCAAATGTGACCGTCATTTGTTCATATCAAGATCGCTTGTACAAATCGAAATTCTTGGGGAGATTCTGTTTCTCTGGTTTTCTACCACACTAGTCACGGCATTATAGGAAGTCGAGATATCGTATCCTTGGGTCTCACCTTTGTCATATGTCTCCTTGTGTTCTGGATTAGTTCTTTTCAAGCATTTGCGATCTGGGAGCGCTGATTTAGTCTGGAACCCATTAGTATCAAGCTTATGGTAAAATGGAAATTTGTGAGAAGGCGGCCTCAACCATCTCCTCTGCTCAGATTGGTACTCCTTTCACTATGACGCTGATCCAGGTTTCTCAACGGCTCCAGATTATCAATGGCCTGTCGGTGCTACAATCAGGCATGCAGTTTATAATGAATATAATTGTGATTGAAATATAATAGTCGATAGCGCGCTTCTCGCTATCGACATTGTTACAACTGATTTCCCGCTACATGAGAACTTGTATAACTTGCGCTTTGATAGAACTTGCCCGGTCAGCCGACTTCATAAAATGCTGATGTTGAAACCGTGTTACAAGGGGTTTTCGCTGAGAACTTATTTTGACCAGTCTTGATATCGCGTATAATCATAGTACAGTGATGATTCCTGAGATAGTAAACATGGTAGTTGTATAAACACTATAAAAAGATCCCCAAAAGAGGGTACCGAAATTAATCATCTATATGTTTAAATTGCACCCACCACGCAGATAATATGAGCATACTAAATGTAAAACTAAGAGTAAACTGTGGCTTGGATAAAATATACTATAACACCTCTATGACGACTATTGTAAGCTGAGCCGCAAGCATACAGCGCTCGCCCAACTTGGCACAGTAATGCTACTGCATTCGTGATGAGCTATGCAACCTGTGATATTTACTCAAGTCTGAGCTACATATATACATGCTATTCATTGCTGAGCATGTTGGTACCTATAAATAAATGATGTTATAACCCTTCTCACAGAAGAGTTGCTCTCCATCAGCTCTGATTTCAGCATTTTTGGCTGAATCCGGCAGCTTTATGTCAAGACTACTGGTTTACTTTCACAAAATTCGTTCTATCAACTACTTTCATGATGCAGATAGCTGCAAATTTGCCCTAGTACCCCCCAGGTTACCTGGAGGAGGACAAGTCGTACCAAGTTGTTGCCGTAGCGATTTCGTTCATTGTAATCAATACCTTAGCGACCGGCTTTCGAGCATGGGCTCGCCATATTCAGAAGGGAAAATCCATGGCCTCGGATTACCTTATGCCTATCTCCCTGATCTTTAATTTAGGACTATGTGTCTGTCTTCTACGTGAGAATAGATACTATCAAAATATCAAAGATCCGACTGCCAAAGATACTAGTTGGCACCAAATGGGGAATTGGCAGACATGTAGTGGCAGTACCGTTGGAAGATCTGATTCATTTCATCTACCTCATCTACTACGGCATGGCTGCGTCTTGCATTATGGCGGCGACATTTTCGAAACTTGCCATTATCGATCTGTATCTCCATATCTTCATTGATAAACCATCGCGATACATCAGCTAGATGGTAGGGTTCATAATAATTGCGAGTGCTATCAGTAACTTTGTCACTGTAATGACACAATGTCGTCCTTTTGCCAGTGCTCTGCTCTACGACCCAAAAGCTGATGGACATTGTCGAGACATTCATGTACATTTCACATGGGGCAGTCTTCCAAACATCATTACTGATTTCATTATGATGATACTGCCAGTACCACTAGTACCGAAGCTCCACCAATCCTGGCAGGTGAAGTTGGGTATTTGGATCACATTCTTAGTTGACAGCCTGTATGGAACCCGAATCATTTGAAAATTAGATATGACATTGACCGTCAGCAGGGGTATCATCACAGCCATTATCAGATTTTATCAGTTCTACATATACGGTTGGGATAAAGATGATGCAGATCCAACTTGGATGTCGACCGTCATGCTCACCTGGACTTGCGTCAAACCTGGTGTGTACCATTTAGCAGCCTGCTATCTGACTCTACGACCATTATTTGCCTGGATAATTTTTGAAAGCCCCATTTCGTCGATTCTGTCAAGGAGTCGCCTCATTTACGGGGGAAGCAGCAGAGGAACCTATGTAACTCAGCGATCTCATAGCACGCATATGCGAACCCTCCCAAGCCAGCCTGGTATCGATTTAGAACAAAGAAATGATCTCCTGCGCTCTGGTAAGACAGATAGCGTTTCGCTGGCAACTATGGAGAACGAGCAACAAAATATAAATGATCTGAATGATAGGGATACTATTTATGGACACAGGGAGATCATGGTTTCGGAGGCATAGACGGTTTTAAATTTGACAGAAGCTGCAAAATCACGATGAAACTTGTTATTATATGAGAGAAATTTGACGTTGTCTTCAGCTTTGAAAATAGAACTTCAACCACGTTGATCTTTGAAGCTGTTGTGGCCTGAGGCACACACCCTCATTAGCTAGCATACTTAGACCTCTCCCGTACGGAGAGCTTCCTTCCCTAGACTTTACCAAACCAAGAACCTTATTTCACGTTTTACGCACAGGAACCTCTCCTCCGCCTTCATCGTGAGTCTAGGTCCTTGACAGAAGCTTTCCATACCTCCATGAGAAGAATAGCATGAAATCAGCCGACAAAGATTGGAAACTCCACAACCAAACAACGCCCAGTCGATGTTATTGGTAGATATATGAGCACAATGACCTATGTTCTGGGGGCGATGTAATTATGTAGGTTGCACCAATTTACGTAATACTTATGCCGTTGAAATTTGGAAACAACAGACAGCATACATGTCGGCTTTGTATCAGGCATTAATGGCTTTTCGTGATTCTCTTTCCATCGACTAGTTATGCAAAATTTACAATTACCTTTTTTTGCTGACTCTGTATGGTACTGTTACTCTACTCGGTACTGTGCATTGGTCAAAGGAGCGTTGGTGGAACCTTAGTGCTAAACAGTAGACCCTCATTAATATCAATACTTCTATTGTTGTAAGAAAATATCAGCTTGCTACGAGATCTAAAGATTAGAGGGCATCACGAATGAGAGATACCCATGTAATCAAGTCCCCAAAGAGCTCCTTGTCCCTTTGCTTACATTTTGGGTGAAACCTTAAGAACTTACATAAAAATATGGTTGCATGCCGATTATTAACAGGGTACCTGACCCTCGTATTGGCGACTGCTATAGGAGCAACTTTCGTAATCAAGGCAAGGAAGCCACCATGATATTATTTCTTCTTCGTAGTTGCGCTATATTTCCTTTACCAAACCAAGATTATTTATTTAGCAATTTACAGGCTATACTTCTATCCTATCCAAATTTCCGAGTCCGAACCTTGCTTCAATCTCAGAGCTGTAGACCTTCTGATATAGCATCAAAGGCCAGAGCAGATTTTTGATCCGTCTTGTGAGAGAGCACGTGAATAGTAATTCACCCTCACAATTTGCCAAAAAAAACCCATAATCAGATAATATGATCCATTGAATTCAGACTAGATTAGATGATGCTATTATATTTATTCTTACGATGTGTTTGAGACAAATTGATGGAAGTGGAAATTGAATATAGGCTTGTTTCGCTACTCTAGGAAGGCTATCCTCAATCTTTTCGTCACCCATAACAAACGATGCTGCAGAAATCGTCAGAGACTGCGAATTTTACTCTTTTCTTCACTCAGCTGGCCAAAATGTCAACCGAGCAGCCTTCCGGTTTTGCCCAACATCATGTCCTAGAAGTCGTAGACACTGCATATTCAGTGTAGGACAATGAATCAAATCACTTAAATTCAAGTCAAGACCTGATTTCTCACATTTGGTCGCAAGATGAACGGTCATCATGCTATCTCCGCCTAGATCAAAAAATGACCTATCTGGATGGAAATCTTTGACACCTAGGAGAATATCTGTCCACAGAGTTCTGAGAAGTATCATAATTTCGATGCAATTGGTCGGAATTTGGTCGTACTTTGGTATTTTCCATTCCATGTCATTAGAACTTTCCAATTGATTTTGTAGTGTTTCCTTGGTGATGGGATCATGTCTGATGGTGTTGACTTTATCATTCGGGTCGTTATTGATAGCTTCGAGGATAATAACCAACAAGTCTAGTATAGAGTTACATACTGATAGGCTTAAGTCCAGTTTGTAGTCCAGTTGGAAGGTCAATACCCCATCACTCCGGGGAAAGACCAAAAGCGCGAATTCGTTAAAGTGTCTATCGAAGTCGTAACTTGCTATTCCTGCCAACTTCCAGTGTGTGAAATCACCCTGTGTTGGAAGGTTTTGAACAATAAGAGTAGATCCAAATAACACCGAATCCCAACCAGCAAGTTTGGATATTTGGGCCATAGGAGTTGATTCATAAGGAATCATAGCGACCTGTTGTTCAAGTACTTTCTGCAATAGCTCGTAGAAGGTCATTTCGTTTTCTATTTGAAACCTCGCCGGGACAAAATTTATGAGGGGGCCAACAATCTCCATCGCGGTTTCAATAGATGCGCTTCTCCCCGAAGCAACAGATCCATACGTGATGTCGCTGGATGAGGAAAGCTTATAGAGCGTCAATGCGAATGCTGCTTTGAGTACAATGGCTAGGCTCATGCCACCATGTCGCTTCCAATCATATGAAATGACTCGGGTTAAATGCATCATGCCACGGGAAGATGATTCTAGTCTTCGCTTGAACAAATATGTCATTTGAGAATCGCGCAAGGTTTCGGCCCAAAACATATTAGTGTCTGAGCGACGCGAAATTTCTATTATATGTCGGATATAAAGAGAGTAGGGTGGTGCAAGAAGGTTTTTGAGAGTTCCAAAGTATGCCGCTTCAAGGTCGTGGTAAATCAATGGCATTGAAAACCCATCAAAAAGTGAATGACACAACCCAACTCCAAGATGCTGAGTGCCAGTTTCACTAATGAAAAGGCGAAACCGTACGAGCCCTTTGCCGAAAGTTACTGGAGCAGCCATTTCTCGATCAATAAGTGAACAGACATCAGCGTATCCGCCGCTATAACTTCTAATCTTGAAGTCAATATTGCGTTTCATAATAACCTGGTAACATTTCTTCCCAACAAGTTGAAATTCCGTACGAAGAATGGAGTGTTTCTTTGAAACAATTTTACAAGCATCTAACAATTGCTTAATGGAAGACTGCTTGTCTAGATTGATGAAAAACCACACCAGTATAGGGTGGCCAAATTTTCGAGTTTCGAAAAGGTAGTCCATCTGCAATTCGCTGGCAGGCACAATGTCTTCAATATCATTCTGGCTTGATAATATAGTCGAGACGTCATCTGTACCCAGTAGTGAAAAAGAGGCAAGAGACTGAGAATGAGTGCTACTTTTGGGGATGATTCGTTCTTGGCAACCTTTTGACAAGGAAGTCACTGTACTTAGTTGGTCTTTTCTTTGCGAAGAATTGATCATTGATTTGACCAATTGCCGAATAGTCTTGTGAGTGAACACCTGCTCATATGTGAAAGTGAGCCCGATGTCTCGCGCCCTGGCCACCAGTCGAGTAACTGTAAGAGAGTCGGCTCCAAACTCAAAGAAAGAGACATCATATTGGATTATTGGTTCGGGGAGGTCAAGGATATCCGCCCAGAGAATCTTCATTTTCATCTCAAGAGCCTCTACTCCGAACAGATTTTCTGTATTGGTCCAAGATTTGATATGAATAAGATATTCAGATCGATCCATTGTCTCGAGCCAGGTTCGAATCTTGAAACGATCGATCTTGCCACTAGTCAATAGAGGTAATGTCTCCATGATCCACCAATGCCTTGGAATGGCGTTTGCTGACAGTGTTTTACGAGCATGATCTTTGATTCGATTGAGTTGAGAAAGCAACTGAGAAGATGATTCTGAGACCGCGATCAAGTTCGAGACTTGTGAAGACTGAATAGCTAAATTTGAATTATGAGATATGTAATTTGCGATAATTATAGCGATAATCTGGCCAGAAACAACTCCTGCCTGCGGTATAAGTACAACGGCTTGCTTTACTAAGGCACAAGCCGATATAGACATTTCCACGTCGCCAAGGTCAAGGCGGACGCCATTGATTTTCACCTGACTATCGCCTCGACCTATGCATCGGATTGAAAGTCTACCACAGGCCAGTCTATCAAAGATTCCAAAGTCTCCCGTTCGGAAGAACCTGATGCCTCCTATGTATGTATCGCGCGAGTGGGCATTGTTTTTGCTCAAATACCCATGAAGGAGCTGGGGACCGGCGACACATATCTCTCCTCGTTCACCTTCTGCAACTTCCTTGTCAGATTCTGACTCTAAAATAACGACTTTCATTCCAGGGATTGCCTGTCCTACATGAGAAGAACTTGCTGGAGAGTTAGTCAAATTTTGCATTGTATACGCCAGAGCTTCAGTGGATCCCAGCGAATTCCAGAGTGTGCAAGATCTTTGGCGTTTCCACTTTTCTGCCACCTGAGCTGGTAGGTTCTCCCCAGAACTGAGAAGGATTCGCAAACTAGGTACACGAGCTGGATCAATAAAACGGGATACAGTAGGGGTGAGCCAACAAAACGTGATCTTTGAGTCACGGATAAATGTTGTAATATCTGCCATGATAGCCTCCCTAGTCGCCATTACAAGACATCCGCCAGAAAAAAGCGTTTGGAAGACATCCAAAACGAATACGGCGAAAGTTGGGGCTGCAAACTGGAGAGATCGGGTACTCTCATCAAGAGCGAGTATTTGGCTGAACACTAGGGTGTTGTGGGCAACAGCATGGTGTGTAATCTTTACTCCTTTACTCATTCCAGTCGATCCAGATGTAAAGAGAATGTGACAGACTTGATTTTCACTGGTGGACAGATTATTGTCCAGATTGTCTTGGGAAAGTCTTTGGGTTTCTTGTCCAGCAACAACTGTATCAACCTGGATAATTTGGGCTAATTTAATAGCACAATGTGCTGAATCCGAGACAGTGAGAATAATGCGACAACGGCAGAGCTCAATGATATGTTCAAGGTGAATATCAGGAGCATGAATGTCGAGTGGTACTGATATCATGTTTGCTTTCAAGATTGCCAGTACGCTAATAATCAAGAATTCGGACTTCTCCATGAATATTGCGACGGTAGAGCGAGCCGCGAATTGAGATACCTAGATGAAGTAATTATTAGCTTTCTCTTATCCGCACTACTTGGAGGATAACCTGAATGATAAAGTGCGTTGCAAATTCCAACGTTTGAAATATTTATAGCTAATTCATGCTTACCAAATAACGAGCTAATCTATTAGAAGCCTTGTTCAGTTCATCGTAAGTCATCGGTGCCTGTCTCTCCCATTGAAGCGCAGCAATGGTTGGCGTTTTCATCACTTGAAGCTCGAAGAGTCTATGAAGTAGGAGCTGATCGCTAATCACCATAGCGTCTTCTTGAATCGTAGACGGCCCTCCACATTTCTCATTTGAAATCTTTTCGGAGTCTATGACTACCACTTTGCCTTCGAAAGTCCCCATGATAAGGAAGAGCTTGTATTTTAGAACGTCAGAGTGTCATAGAACAAATTTCTTTTTGGATTCTAGTGAGATCTGAACTGAAGTTGCAATAGGTAGGAAATAGAAGGGTTATCATTCACTAAGAGATCCATGGCGTTCCGCGTTGTATTCAATATTTTGATTAATTTGACAGAGAGATAGAACCTGTCTAACTTTGTATTCCGTGATTCTTTGTACTTCCATATCATGCATATCCCCTGGGGTCTAATGTGATATTGAAGGATACTAAAATCTCCCAGCCGGTGGTACCTGTTACAGAGGTTAAACAGGATTCAGACGGCCAACTCATCGACTTGTGCAGATGCACTGCACAGATGCACAATGTGCCTGGTGGAAGATATTTGGAGATTGGAGATTGGACAATATTCAAATAAAAAAGAGAGTGTACTATCACGTTGCACGAGAACTTCCGTCCCCTGTTAGTGCAAGGGGAACTCGCATTTGGAAAGATGCGTGTAACAGCTGACAATCTTATTCGGGTACTCCCATAATCCTTTTATTTACTGCGGTCAAAGATTACCCCAGGACTTGAAATTTTATTCTTCCGTATTGTTTTATCTTATTTTAATTTATCTGGCTTCTCTTATGCTCTACACAAGGTTTGTTTAGTAAATGAGTAAAGCACAAAGTATAGTCATTGTGTTAAGGACGTCTACTCAGGATATCGACAAATGGAGAGGTTCCTCAGTGTGTAAAACGTGTGTTAAGGGTTTTGTAATGTGATAAGTCTAAGGAAGGGAGCTCTCCGCAAGGAGAGATCTAGGTATAGCTAACTAAATGGTGATTCGGTGCCTGAGGCCACAACACATTGGGAATTTTAATTGTCGGTTCAAACCATACGCATGGCTATTGGGGTTGATCACTTCGAATACGGGGCTGGAAGACTTTGGGGTGCTATAAAGCTGAATTGCCGACGCTCAATTAAGAGGTTTGCTGGTGATGGGGTTGCCGCTGGGTATTAGAGTTGCGTTTGTAGAGGTGACCTTGTTAATCAGTAGAATGAACTTCTATTGATCAATGTCGGTTCAAACCATACGCATGGCTATTGGGGTTGATCACTTCGAATACGGGGCACCACACGCTCGTATTAGCGTAGTGCTCGTTATATTTCAGTGGGATCAAGTGTATCGTATTGACTACGTACAAAGGGGTGTTTATATACCCAAATGGTATCACGTAGTCATGTGACTAGGTCACATGACTAGTATACACCAACATTAATCAATGTCAAATAATTATCTCGGATCGATTGCCTCTCTTGAAATTATATAGCAGTTCAGGATCTCCTTCAGTAAAACAATCTAGATATATGCCTGTTTGTCTCAAATGCTGATGATTTCTGATTTCAGCTAATGCTATATATAGTACAGCCAATAGCTCAATGTGTGTGGCTTCCAGATCTTGTACTTTTCACATTGAGAGACAAATCTAGTGCCCTCGTACAACTGTTGTGCTATTTACCACAGTGGCTCATCAATTCGTGTTTTAGATCATTCCAAAATATACACTAAATAAATCACTGTCCAGCGTTGTACAAAATTTATCAAGCTTATTAGTACCGGACTCCAACTGATACTCCTACCAGTATTTTATCTACTATTAGCACTATGATACTTCCCAGTATATCATCAAAGCTATCGAAAAACAACTAGCCCCCTACCCTCCTTTTAAAGACCTTGATCAAAGCTTTCAGTTTTGAAAAAGCTAACTTTGCATCGATTCAAACTTCTGGGACCCCTAGTCTGTATGTGAAGCATTTTTAGACCAACACGAGCCAATGTAACGGGAGCAGGATATTAGAGAGCAACTTCATCGGCTCTGATGGGAAACAAGAGTGTTCGGCACGGCCGACGATAACTTCCTCCAATGGACTCCATTCGTCATCGCAAAAGTATTTAGTATGCTAAATGCGCAACTTGGTAGTCGTAGCAGCTTATAGCTTGCTATTTAATAGCCTTTGACTCGATAGTGTTTCCCACCCACAGTTCTTTATCAGATCAATGCTCATGGTTAAAAATTAAAAACTGAATATCTGCCTAGCAACTTTTCAAGGCCGAATTGAGTGATATGCGTCTTTAGAGAAGACCAGGCAAATCAATATAGTCTAATAAATTGGACACAGTGCGAGCTTGATTTTTACGACAAGGTTGTGGAATGGATAATGATCATCAGCAAAGAGCTGGAATATAGAGACTTACAGCCAAGAAATGTGTACAATGACGACGAGATGGGTGTGCAGCTCAATGTGTTACGACCATTGATATCGCTCATCCGGCATCACGGTCTCTGCAGCCACGTGAAGTACATACTGAAAATAAAAGCAGCTTGTGGAAAGCCCGTTACATACTGACTCCATTCACCTGCTTCGGGCTGATACTGCCAACACCAGCTTGTACTGCGGAGGTGCAGATCCATGTGTGAGTGCGCGCACACTGGTCGGTGATTGAGAAAGATGGCGTACTTCGTGCAACACCAAATACATTAAAGACCTGCATTTTGTCTTGCGATAGCTCTTATTAAGCACCAACATACTCCTTGCTAATATTTGCCGCTATGACTACATTGAGCAGTTCTCCATTATACATATACACATGATATACGTGTTGGACTCAGACTATCTAGGTAGGTTGGTTATTTGTTCATTCCACACACACTGCGTGATAACATGAGTAAAAGATATAATTCAAATCAAAGTAGTAGTGGTACAATGAATGTTTATCATCATTTAGGTTTATTATAAACATCATACTCCTTCACAGCTATTGCCATTCGATTATTTATACGCGTTCTAAGTATAAGTACGTGCTTCAATCGTCCAATTGGTGGCACAGACAGAATCAGGAAGCGGGGTTCAAAGCCTGGTTTGGGTGGTGATAGGCGCCACAAAAACTTCACCGCAACCAGCAAAGGAAAAAAGAAAGCGCTTCTGATTTTCGCAAATTACCGTGATTTTTAATTCTCTGTGCTTTCTTTAGTGGTGGATGGGCGCTAAACGTCTTTTGCCTTACCTTTCTTATTTTGAGATTTGATTTCAACGTACGTCTCAGGCCACAACCAGCAAAAATTCTACCTCCACCACGCGCCCCAGCAAAAAGATGAGTGAATCTGAATATAATTCAGGGTCGTGAACTCAAGAGAAGACTCTCTGACGGGGAGTCGAACCCCGATCTCCCGCGAAACTTGTTAATTGTAAACAATTGACAAGCGGAAATCATGACCGTTAGACCATCAAAGATGACACCGAAGATGTACTTTTTTTGTGATGACAATTTCACAGTGCAGCTATTATACTAATCTAAAGTTAGTGCGTCTAAGCGAGTCTTATGTGGATCAGTCTACGACCAATTATGAGAAAACTGATCACTACGATAGCTAAACAGCCTGAAGAAAGACTTTTGTAAAACCCACAATACTTATTGATAAAACATTTCTAAGGTAATAATAAGTAATTAATTTAACAGGTGCAACTTAAGATCACAAAAGGTGCCTCGCGCAATAGGTACTAAGCTGGCCAACACAAGATTTCGCATTCTTTTCCACTGACATGCTTACTAATCAGCGATAATATTTAGAGAAGGTTTAAATTCTTAGTATTTTGAATTTTTTGAAGATTATAGATTAAGAAGCAATATTTCAAGACAGAACAGAGCCTCTATATATATATCGTAGGTATAAGGTTTCTTTTAAAGGCTGATATTCTAAATAGTATCCCCTTTTCGCGAGCGCTTAAATATTAACTTATATTAATAGAAAAGACACCAATAAGTTGCATTGTAAAGCAAGGCAAAGTAAACTTTAGAGATTTTTGATCTTAGTTACATATGTGTATCCGTGAAAAGTTATTTGGCGCTCTACTATGTCAATCAACGACATTTCTGCCAGCTGTTTCTTCTCATTGACCTAACTTCAAAATCGCGGCTGTGATAAATCTTCAGCTACTTGCTTACACTATCGTTGATTTTTCCTTGAAATAATTTTACTAATCAGTGAATTGTAATCGAGGCCTCTTTATTCAAATACACTCTCTATGTCTTGAGTACGTAGAGCTTGGAGGCATTGACTAGAAGAGACATATGAGACAACCGCCATAACGTAGGCTTTAATGACCGGTCATCGCAAGGCAAAGCTATACTGCTGTATCTTCTCCCATTTATTTCTTCCGCCTTTCGTAGTAACTGCTGAGCTCAGAATTCAACAAGTATGTCGTGTTGTCAGGGGCTCGCTTAATTTAACAAGGTTGATTTGGTGTGAGAACTTTCAGAGCTATCGTTCAGTCATCATCTTCACTCAATTAATGCAACTGCAAACTACGGATCGAAAAGAATTCCGGTATCCTAGTGTTTACCAAATAGCTTGTGAGAGCGACCAAACTCGTAGTACGAAGGGATAGTAGGTACCATGTTATGTGACAGAACCGACGGAATGGCTGGTTCACGCTGAATAGTCAGTGGTAAGGCAGCACAATGGACAGCTTAGCAAAGACGATGTTCGTTTGAATGATAACGACTGCCATATCTCACTGTTTTCACTATTGGCAGCTTTCACAAGAAATTGAAAGGATGAATCTGATTTCTTAAATATAGCTAAACTCTCCTTTACAATATTCTATATATTACCCAAATTTATATCTTGCTGCTACTTCCTCGCGATCAGATTCAGTGCCTGTTGTTCCAGTGCCTCTGGTACCCTTTGAATCCAAATATAGTTGATCTAGCAATCGCTAATACCAGAGAAGCAATAAATAGTCAGCCTTCCTAGCCAGTGGAATGTAGCATGGTCTAGCCAACTACCACATAAATTAATGCTGCAATAAAGGTTAAGCTCAGCGCTACCAATACCCCCACCAGTATTTGGAGGCTATTAGACTCCTTATTATTCTCAAATAAGTATATTAACCAAGCTGCTAGCTCGACCTTGTTTGACGTTATGACTTTTTACAGATACTAAGGGGTGGAAAGCTAGAGAAGGGAATTTCCAAAGATATGTATACGATATGAATCTTACTTTTGGTGGATGTAAGAGATCTGAAAGACGCCACTTTGTTTTGTGATCTTTATATAAGAGCTATTCTAGGTAGATAAGGGTTGGTTGGGGGTGTCGTCGCTCCTTAATTAACATCCACACTGTAAGAACAGCGTGATTTGAGTTTTGTGTTTTACTAAACCTTATGCCTAATAGACTCTACATCGGTAGAAATGAGCAACGGCGAAAGCTCTACTATATTTTAGCCTTGTAGCATATGTCAGCTGCCAAGGCTTATGCACATTCCATTCCAACATTTAAGATCTGACTCGGCGGCTTCTACCTGATAGGAGATGCAACCCGGGCTAGCACTTATTAAGCATTTTGATCAAGCAGAAATTTTACCGCATCATTGAAGAGGATAAATAGAAGAAGGCCAGAAAGAAGCTGTTTGTAATCGAAAGATAGTTCATCATGGCAACATCCATAACAGGCACCAGAAAAGCCGACTCGACGTACGTTCCTCAAGGTCCGGTGACTGCCTCCTTGAAATTCTATGACGGCCCAACCGATGATTCTAAGCCCTTCAACTACCCACTTGGCATCGAACCGCCAAAGGGGATGCCACGGCGAAACTTCGGGGGCACAGATGTATCAGTGTCGATCAAAGATATCCGAGGGGAAGAGGAACTCTACAATATCGACGACAACGCATTCGCGACCTTGAAAGCGGGGCAGTCCCAAGGCGTAGATTTCGGTTCAAGTGATTCGATCAAAGAAAAGTATTATCCTGAAGTCGAAGGAATTCTGCTGAAGAGGTTTCCGGACGCCAAGAGAGTCTTCGTATTTGATCACACGTCTCGCCCATCTGGAGGGAGCAGACCGCCTGTTCTTCGCACCCACATTGACCAAAGTAAGGCAGCAGCACTGGCGAAAGTGTATACCGTGCTGCCTAAGGAAGCAGATGAGCTTTTAAATGGTCGTGTCCGTATTATCAATGTTTGGCGACCCCTAAATGGACCAGTGCAGTCTTTTCCTCTAGCGTTTGCTGATTCAAAGACGATTAAGGATCAAGAGTTACACGTGGTCGAACATCGATACGCCGACCGCACCGGCGAGACGCTTTCTGTAGCCCATGCTGATGAGCAATGGTACTACTGGTCAGGGGTAGATAATGACGAGAGGCTGCTTATTCAGTGCTTTGATAGCGAGAAGGGGAGTTGTCAAGGACCTAGACTCACGATGAAGGCGGGGGAGAGGTTCCTGTGCGTAAAACGTGAAATAAGGTTCTTGGTTTGGTAAAGTCTAGGGAAGGAAGCTCTCCGTACGGGAGAGGTCTAAGTATGCTAGCTAATGAGGGTGTGTGCCTCAGGCCACAACAGGAGTCGACTAGCACACACTGCCTTTGAGGATCCAAGAACACCCAAGGGTGCGCGTCACCGTGAGAGCATTGAGGTGAGGGTTTTAGTTTTTGGATAGGAGAAAGTCTGAGCTCTATCATTAATGGCGGTACTAAGCAATGCACAGTGTTTTCGTAGTCTAGAAGAAAGTCTTATGATACAAATGCCAATTTCTCGCTCGGGGTCAAGTATCTATTCGTACACCTCCTCTCCACAACAACCATTGTGCTCCTCATCTGAATTATTTAGCGAGTACCCCTCAATCGCTTGTTGCAGATTTTCTTCGGTTGTCCAGAACCTTTTGACTGCTAATCGCGCGTCAATTAGAAATTTCTTCCGCTACGGTCGAGTCGATTCCACCGCTCCTAAACTCATCTTGCAGCATTATATGCTATAACACAGCTGGTTCTGGTACCACAGTATATAAAACCACAATTCCAGACCGAGCACTCATGACTTAAACTATATTTCCCCAGAATTGTTAATAGTTATGGTAAGACCATCTAAACAACCATAATTTGTTACGCGCCTGCAGAATGCACGCCAAATAGAAGATGGAAGATTCTCTTTCAGTAAAAATGTGTTAAAAGTCACAATGGAGTTTTGATTTCCATACTATCAAATTGGAACCAAGCTCATCCAACAAATAGGGTGTTCTAATTAGCTCACTTCGCAACCTGCATATTTGTATCAAACTGAAAAGGTTGGAGAGCACCATGTATGTTGGTATCGCAACGTTGATCAGATGAGAGGGCTTTCTTTCATTTTATATAGTATGTGTAACTTTTCTTAGACTTAGTCGGAGCAATCAATTTTATTTAGACGAGCGGGTATGGACGATCATTTGCTGCTATCACAGGACTCTCCATGCGACGCTCTTAGCATTGTATATTTTTAGTGTATAATCTTCTGATGTCGCCTCTAGCTCTGTTTAAGCTGTTGAGAGCTGATTGCACTCTCTCATTACAGATCATTCACCACCTCAGATTCTCCCCTGGCTAAAAAGACACTTACTGATATGACTATTACAGAAACCAAGCCCCATATGCACGCAGCTACTAACAAAGGTAGTCCCAGTAATAAACCACCAATTCTGATGCCCATGGCGAGCGATTTCGCAAGAATCAGATTGATAAGCCAACCTCCCAAAAGATCCATAAAGGTAATTATTGCAAATGGTCCGGTAACCCTGTCTTTTGATGATTTGGAAGCTATATGGATTATCGTACTTCTTACGGCCATTCGAAACGGTTGACCAACAGCACAGAATAAAAGTCCTAAAGTCAATTGTTAAAGCAAAGTTCACCAGTTCAATGAGTATCACCTACCAAGTAGTAATATTCCATAGTTCGGGCTTAATCCCATAACTATAAATCCTATAGTAGAAAATATAGCATAGCACCAACTAAGAGTAATATTCTGCATCTGAATTCTTGTCGTACATCTGGTGAGAAAGAGGGCGCAGTGTTTAAATCGGTCTCCAAATAAGACGAGAGCGAGGTCCCTCAATTTTCCAAACAACACAACCGATAATAATTGGCATACCAGATTCATAAGATCACCATTCGCTTGTACTCTAGACGCCTGAGATTGATTCAACATTCACCCTTCATATTATGCTGAAGATTGACAAACTCACCTCCGCCAGATCCATCCCCAGTCTCAGCTCAACATATTGTAAAAATACAGGCCCACTCATCAACTGACCATAAGCGCTGGTTGGGATAAATGTGAGCAGAAGTATCGACACGACTGGTGAGACAAAGACAGAACTGAGAGTTCGTATTATTGGTTCAATATTTAACTTTATATTTGTGTTAATTTCAATCTCAGATGTGTTAAGCTCCGGATGTTCTCTATCGGCTGCATTAATTCCTTCTCGTACAGCCTTGATTGGCATCAGAAACGTGATTAAGAAAATGGCAGCCCACAATGTTATTGAAATACCCAGCGGAATCCAAATAGTGATGCGCATCAGAACAGATGCTAGCTGTTTCGCAACAAATGCAGGAGCAAGCACCACTAGTTGACCTAGCGTGAAAAATGTAAAACTAAGAAAGGGCATTTTAGTAAAGATTATGAAAATCTTGGGTTTATTACCTGTGTTCAATTGGTATAGCATCTGCGATAACCATAAAGATTGTTTCCTGTCTCATTTCTGGCCCCGAAGCAATCAGCAGAAATATGGATGATATCAATGTCAAATTGAGTGAATATGTCCTAATGTAGACTACGTCTCTATCAGCGAATTATCTCTCCATATCAATCAGGACGCTTACGAAAGATGTATATCCAAATCTGAGCACAGAGATGTGATGCAATGTTCAAGTTGAGGACGAGTCTCCGGCCACACATTTTACCGACCGGGGCAGTGTAAAGAGTAGCTAAAAATGCTAAAGTTTTTTTTAGCGCTGTGATATTAAAGCCTTAGTTGGAGAACAGTCGTACATGTTATGGTATTGTATAGTACTTGATTGGATTGAAACATTGCCAAGTCTGTTTGAATGAAAGGCAGCTTGCATTTGTCTTCCGGAACATTACCATGTGAGTCGATTACAGTAGAGTCATGTTCTAACCAGTATCCAACGCATATACGTGATTCGTAAAGGCGGTAGAGTGGTGCTTCCGAAAATGCGTACGACATGCTGATTAATACCATAACTAACATACAGCACCATACCGTCGGTAATTCGTGAGTTGTACTAATCTCTGAACTTTCCAGGAGAGGTAAATCCTGTTCATTAACATTACCTTCACTCATATTTTCAGTTGCTGGGGAAGTAACAACTCTTCTTGATGTAATCAGATTGTACGACCTAAGACTTATTTGGAAAAAAGAACTGTGATCAAGCATCTAGCTTTGCAATCGAATCAAACCGCAAACCTGTCTGCCTCGCCTTTTCCGGATATGGTTTTTTAATTTGAAGTCCCAACTTTTCCCCATTTTGCTGTGCATGCCAAGTGTGAGATAGGCGGAGTCTTAAGCCACAAGCTTGAGGGCTGACCAACGTGGAAGTACAAAACTTCAGTACGTTATAGGAGGGAGCGCTGGTGGTAAGCCGTGTGTCACGTTGGGCATCCACGTAAAGATTATCAAGCCTTCTATTACCTTCAACACTATGAATACACGCCTTTTTCTTCTTCTCTTTTGGTAAATTTCATTACAGAAAATTATAATGTTTCCTGATACTTTAATCAATTTTACCCAATGCCTCCACAGCAGGATGATTATCTCTAGCAGAGACTTGCAGAGTTTCTTGAAACCCAAAGTTGTCCAGTAAGGCTAGAATGTGTGCATTCTATGGCCCTTTGGAGGGGTGCAACTAAGGCAGTGTACACGTATATGGCGCAGCCGGTTGGATGGGTAAATATGCGCTGGCACTCACGAGACGAGGCTCAATTCTTGTTCGGCTATTTAGCAAATAGATCCAGTTCAGATTCATCAAATGTACTTGAACATATACGATCACTCCACAAACCAAGAAATAATAATTCAATTCTTGTACAAAAGCGATGGCACCCAAAGCCCGGGAAAAAGGGAGAAGATCCACGCGATCAGAATCGGAAAAGAAGCATCGTAATAATCCACACGCTCCACCCGAGGAAGGATTTTCAAACCTTAAGATTGCTGGAGATAGCACAACGCCTTCATCCGAAAGACTCAACAGTATAGAGAACAATTCAAGTGAATGGTCCGAGTATGAATGGAGTGAAGCGTATTCGTGTTATTATTCTTACAGGCAAACCTCAGATGGTGAATACGAGTATAATTATTATCAACCGCCCGATTCGGAAAGTGTGATTGCTGGAGAAAACCCCGGATACACGACGCAAGGTCCTCCACATTCCCCGTCCACTGGAGATACATATCACAACTATGCATCAAATGTGGCAACTACATCACATCCTATTACTTACTCTCCTCATGAAGTTAACACTAAGTCACACACGGAACCAGTTTCAATGTCCTCGACCTACCTTGAAAGTTCAGATCAGACACCTAGTTTTCCCATTCCACTACCTTTGATTCCACCATGTAATTGCGTGGGCAAAGATAAAAAGTTGTGTCGTGTTCTTATTTTTCCTCCAAAAGACCCTAAGCCAAGTGATGGGAAGATAGAGAGAAGTTCCTCATCGAGACAAAAAGATTTTTGGAAAAGCCCATATGGGGATTCATTACTTCTAAAGTCCACGATTCAGTTAAAATCTGTTAAAGTTCTTGTAAGTCCGTCTTTAGTCACTGTCTACAATAATTGTCTATGAGCGCCCTTTCTCCCAGACGTTACGAAGCGGCTTCAATCTAACCGCATATAGGGTCCTGATGGAAAAGGCTGCGGTCCGTTATGCCTCCCTGGAGTAACCCCGAAGCCAATGCCCAGACCACCAGAATCGGGGACAACAACCCAGATGATTGAGTATGAATACAATATCTCTGAGTGGAACAAAGAGTATGAGCAGTGGAAAGGTATCACTTGTCCGTGTGGCCAAGGATATTTTGATCGAGACGGCGTTTGGATATCGGGGGCTGATGTACGAGATGGAAAGTACGAGCCAAACCCAGACTGGTCGAAGACTAATGGGTTTGCTCCCAAAGCCAAGAACAGAAAATACACAGGAAAGCTACATGAAAGATGGGAACCGAGTTCGACTGTTCAACCAACTATGATATCGCCATACTCTACTTCAGGATCGTATGGGAACGTGAGTTCATACGCAGAAAATAATTCGTTTCAGAATCATGGCTCATATTTGGGAGGAACGTCGTATGAGGACGAAGGTCTCTATCAAGGCGAAACCGAGTATAGCTCAGCTGTCGGGTACTCGGAGGGAACCCCAGTGCATTCAAACTGGAGCAGTCATATTCCATCATCTAAAAGAACAGTGGAAACCCTCATATCAGAGAGCCAGGTATCAGGAACGGATGGCGGAGAGCCTTCTTAACAAGAGAAAGCTGTAGTCAAATCTGTAAAAATGATGCCGCGTAAAGAATAGCACATATGCTAGCATATTTGTCAAAAGCAGCTTGAGTAACTTGGTTGTTTCTCAAACCTAGCCTAACTTTGATGAGCATAGGCGGCAGTATCGTAGAAACACACATATCGTTAAGGCTCGAGAGCTGCCTTGATAACATGTCTCTGTACACAGCTAGGTTGACTGCATAATATGTGATTTAGCCATAGTGGTGTGTGGTACTGGATTTGTACTACCAAGATTATGCATGATGCCACTTTGGGTCCTAGCTTAATGTATCAATTGTGTGAGGCTGCAGAATGTATTTTACTCACAATGCGAGATCTATCAATGCCCAAGGTGGAATTCGCCTTATACAAGGCCAAATTTATTGAATGGTGACTTTGAAAAGGTTCAAGACACATAAAGAACTCATGATCGCCTTGTGAATTATGCTTTGCTCTCACATATATAACACAGACGTTGTCTCTTGCACAAGGCTGCAGATACCACCATCTTCCTGATGGCGTCCCCCATGACCGCCGTAATCAAATCTACTGGATTTCAAACACCGTCGGTGAATGCCTCCTCTTCATCTGTGGCATGTATTACCACACTATTGGAACAGGGAATTGCTGTATGTGTCTACCAGTTCGTCTAACCTTGCTTGTCAGGTGATACTCTCACCTAGGATAATTATTATTTGATTTGATCAATGTGGGGTAGTTCTGAGGCTGATTGCAAGAAAAAGCGATTTAATCAAGACTTGACTAGAGATCCATCCAAAAGAATTACAGCCCCATTGACTTCTAACCACCAGCATCAACCGTGTACCCTTGCCGATCTCCTCGCGCAAGTTCATGATAACCACGAGACTTGCGTTAAGGAGCGGTTGCCAGCACAGATCCACGTCCAGAACATACTCACAACAATCAATGAACACGCAAGAGTTATTGATATTCTGATACAGCAGCAGCCAGATATCACCTCTATTGTATGGGGAGCGTTTCGATTCCTTATCGGCGTGAGTCTCCTGAGGCAGATGTCGGTGTAAAAACATGTTGTCTAATGCGGATCAATCCAGGTAGCAGTTCGTGAGATCAATACCACGGAAAAGATTGGAAAAGCCTTGGTAGATATCATAAGAAGCCTTGGACGTTGGGAAAAATATATTGAAATCTTTGATGAGTATGAGCGTGTTCGAGACGTCGCCTCCCACTTGTTCAGTCAAGTTATAAATTTCCTAGTACGGGCGCAGATTTACTATCAGAAGCCCCGTGCCTGTAAGATACTTAGATAAGTTACCTAATAGCAGTTAATGACCTGCAGGTCCAGTTCGGCATTTGAAAGTGGGCTTTACACCCTATGCTCAGAAGTTCGACGACATCATGGAGCTAATACAGCAATATTCAATTAATCTCGAGCAGGAAGGAATTCTCGCATCGGAATTAAGTCAGTCACTCGTTTCCCCTTAGAATATTTGGAGGATGAAATCCATAATGCTTACTTACCCCTTGAACAGAGTCTGCGGATGCTCGAATAGGTGCGTAAATGCAAATGAACTCAATTCTTTAAATTAATTCATTAAACCATATAGCACAAGAGAAGCAGTTCGAGCTTGAACGACAGGAGTTTCAGAAACAGGAAGTTTTTCGAAAAGGTTAGTCCATAAGCTTGCCACTCTGTCTCTAAATCTCATGAATTATAGCCATATCTAGCCAAGTCAATGAGACCTGCTCAGACGTCCTTGAAATCGCGGAGAGCTTTCAAGAGTGTAGGTTTGTTCCCGCATGATTTAATCAATGTCTTATACTGACGTTTGCTTTAATTAGATTCACTTCGTCATGAGACGAATGCAGTCATTTCATGGCTTCAGCAGTTACAACCCCTGTCCCGATTGGATCATACCCCCCAAAAAGGTACATGCTTGTGGATACAGGAAAGTAGAGAGTGGCTCGCATGGGTAGAAAGTAAATTCGATAAGCCATTATGGATTTCTGGCCCACCAGGTGTGTTAATCCAGCAACTCTTCTTATTTTCAAATTTGAATACAATCACATTACCATACATTCAACCCCACTGGAACTTTGCCATACATAGACGAAGGGAAAAAGACACCTTATCAGGGAATTCAAGCCATAGTAGGGTCTTTTAGGTAGCTACAGAGTCAAGTATGACATAAAGTTTACCCCCGTTCCCATGGCAGAGTCAAGTTGGCGCCTTACAAACATCATATACGATTACATAATTAGTAATTATATCTATAGGAAGCGGGAAGTCAACAATCGCCCAACATATTTTCACTCATGCACCAACCAAGACTACCATAGTTTATTTCTTTCAGCATACCGCGGAGTTTCGAGTAAACTCAGTAGCTTTCGCCGCTCATGTCCTTTGTCAGCTAATAACACTCAATGGAGTGAAGTTTCAAATCAACTATGGATCTGTGATCAACCAAATCTCAATACTAATGAGATCGAACCGGCAGCTATGTAATGATGTCTTCGATGAACTTTGGTCTATTATTCTGCTGGTCATCAGTGCAGTCCCCGAGTTTACAATAATTGTTGATGGACTCGACGAATGTGCTAACGAGAGCAGGAACAGTGTAGGCCTCAAGCTTGTGGATCTTGCAACATTGCCCAATAGTGGAGTCATTGTTCTCTTCCGTCCTCACCCGTATCTAGAAAATTTATTCCGCCACAGTATCAAGGTTGATCTCACTCCTGCGGCAATGTTAGGTGACATTCAAACATACGTAAAAGAGGAAATTCAGGGCAATTCCGAAACTCTGAAATGTTTGGAGAAGGAAATCCTAGACACTGTTTCAAACACAGCCAAGTGTTTATTCATATGGGTTAAGCTGATGATGGGTTGTCTCAAAACCTCAGTGAGCCACAATGCGCAGCTTGCATGCCTCCAAAACTCTCCTCCTGGACTATTTGAATTTTACGGGCAGATTGTTTCTCAATCGACTGAACACCTTAGTTCCACTTCTCTCATTTGTCGCAGAAAAATATTGTTAATACTCTTGGAGGCGCGTAAACCACTCACTTACCAAGAACTTTCATTTATTCTTTCCCTGAAAGACGATGGACTAGGCTGCCATGAACAAGGCGACCTCCTCATAAAACCGGAGGATACAATAATTCAACTCTGCTGGCCCTTAGTTAGAGTATCAAATCAATTCGTGTACCTAATTCACGCAACTGTAAAGGATTTCTTGCTCCAATTCCCTCAAGAAAATTGCGATAAAATTACTTCGGATGAGTCCGAGACCTTTTTGGCCCTAAAGTGTCTTGCGGCTCTCTCACAAGAAGAATATCGCTCTCTCAGCACGATCGCCATTCTATTAAGGCGAAACATTGTTTCGGTCGAAGAAAGAAACGACACCGATAAAAGTTTCTACCGCTATGCCGCTACACATTGGTTTGTCCATGTGACATCAGTGAGGAGTCCAGAGCCAATTCTTATCCACCAAACTGCACTTTTTCTGAGGGGAACTCAATTCGTGTCCTGGTCCGAGTTCGTGTTGCATATCAGTGGCTCTCAAAGCAAAGTATTTGAAGTAGAGTCAAAATTGAAGATATGGCAAAGCAAACGCTTAGGTAGTACTGATGATCATCTTGGCATAAAAGCGTACTTTTCAGGGCCATACCGTCTGGCTGCAATCTCTTTCGGTGAGGTTGGAGGCGACAAAATCTTGCCGTATCTGCCACTCTTTCAGCTCGGAGAGTATTATAACCTAGGGGGCCGTGTAGATGAGGCTTTCAAGGTCAAGAAGACAGTGGCGAATGGTTTGATAGAACTACTTGGAGAACGACATCCTTTGGCATTAAAAGCTGAGTCAGCTTTAGCCCTTGAATATTTTGGACAGAGGCATTTTATCAAGGCCGAAAAAAGATTTTTAGCACTTTCAAAAATTCAAAAAGAAGTTCTTGGTTCAGACAAACCAGATAGCTCTCAATCTTTACAGCGAGCAGGAATGGCCGAATTATGGATGACCAAATTTTGTCAAGCTGATATCAACCTCACTCAATCGCTTGATGGCTTTCTAGAAACAGTCGGGCCTAAAAGCTTCCTATATCTTCTATCTAGATTGACGCTAGGGCAGGTTTACGAATATCAAGGTGAGATAAACCGCTCAATTATTGAATATGAACACATATGGCGTTACCGTGTTGAAATCCTCGGACCAGATAATCCAATGGCTGTATGGGCTAGATGCGCAATGGTTTCTGGGTACCGGAAACTTGGCCGCTACGATGAGGCAGATATCGCAGTTGCACAGGTGATAGAATCACGTACTCGAACCATGGGACCTAAGTCATCCATTACAATAGATGCAATTATCCAAAGAATTGTCCTCTACTTCGATTCTAGAAAGTTGGAAGATGCAATGGAACTGATTGACTTTCTTCTTGATGGCAACTTGTTGGAAGATCAACTTTTTGAACGAACTGTCCAAGTGGAGCATGTTAGGGGATTGCTTGAATTCCTTGCTGACAAAATTGATTACGCTATACAAGTATTACAAAGCCTTGTGGACGAGGCTTCTAAGCAAGGGGACAGTGGAAGGAGCAGGTCGCTTTTATGGGTACTCTTGGATCTGGCAACGATATTACGAAGAAAGGGTAGAGAAGACGAAGCTTTAATTCTGTTTCACAATATTGTCACACCTGTTAAGAAGGACCCAACCTCATCATGGGTGGAAGCACAAGGCCCAGACAAATTAGTTGTTGCTGAGAAGGCTCTGATACTGGTTCGCGAGCTGAAACCTCAGGATTCTGATAATCTATTAGAGATGAATGGGTTGAAATGGGTGCGACAAGAGGACTTTTGGATACTCAATGGTAGTCCTCCTGCAGATACAGGATGGATGAAACGGCCCTTCTAGTCTCGATGTTGGCATACCACACAATTCCATATTATCCATCACTAAATTAATTCGATACCAAGAATATAAAAAGGATTGAAACTACTCAATTCGTAGACTTTTTTTTTAAATTACGGCACTTATCCAATCACAAAACATGTTGAAATACTGCCTTAACTCTAGTGCCCAAATCATCGGTCCTTCGAAATTAACCTCTCATACTACAATGATTCAGATCAGTACCATATGTAGTGAATATCTACCAATTTCAAATCACTGCAAGGTGACTTGGTAAGGTTCCAAAAGTTTTGAAACTAACTGTGGGACGGATGTGGACCGCAACTTCTGAGAATCTATATGATACCATCTTATAGCTATCAATTCAAAAGACACTGCTCTAGCTGCCACGAGGGAGTTATTAACTTGTTGTCTGAGCTTCACTGAAACTTATTCCTGGCTCCTTACGTGGAACATATGAAGTCTTAAAAGTAAATATTACAGTTTTGATTGCTAACTTTTACCGAATCACAAATAGCATCAAATAATCAAAACAGATACCAATTTGACGAAAGTAATTTATCACTTTTCCACATTTAGCAGTTCAAAATTTCAAGGAGCGTGAGAAAATTTTAGGAAAAGAGGAAGTATACAGAACTATATAGGATTACTGGAAATACGCGATCTAGTAGGAGATTGCTACGATTGCAAGAGTTATCCAATTTGAAAAGGTTATATTATTTAACTTGGTCAATGGAAGTACGTAACTTCTTAGTTCATGTCAAGGACCTGGACTCACGATGAAAGCGGAGGAGAGGTTCCTGTGCGTAAAACGTGTGTAAAGGTTTCTTGTTTTGGTAAAGTCTAGGGAAGGAAGCTCTCCGTACGGGAGAGGTCTAAGTATGCTAGCTAATGAGGGTGTGTGCCTCAGGCCACAACAGTTCATGAGAAAGTTTCAGCATATCTAAGATAAACACAGAAAATCACAAAGAATTTATTGATATATGAGATATTTATATATATTTAGTGTAACATTTTTGATAAATTAGTACAAAAAATGTTATGAGAGGCTCACAAGTAGGCTGGAAAATAGGAAGATATATGCGCTCTAGAGATGGAAGATGAAGTCCAAAGGATCTAGAAGAGTGAACAATGTAGTGAAATACGCAGCAGAGGTTTTTGCAAATTGAATGACTGAATATCTTAGAAAAACCCGAACAAATTGGAAACATTCTTGATATTGCTAATATCCCTGAAACTCGTCTGGTGCCTTTCTTTGTTCCATCTCAACGGTCGATCGCCTTTCAACTCGTATTGATAATGATAAGCGTCTTCTATAAAAAAGTGGTTTAACATTCCTCAGAATTTCAAGAAGCGATATTAGCCATAGCGTAACAAGCTCGCCAATAAATCAGATGCAGTCTCAAATCCAATACTTTATTTCACCGTATCTTGAAAATTCTCTAGCATGCATCTTATGCTCAGTTGTAAACCAAAGGAGGATGTACTGTATGCAATTGTTGTAAAATAAAAATGTACAATTTGCCATTTCACTACCGTGGGTTTACAATCAGGAAGAGGCTGACAATGATGTGGGGACTATTGATCTACGACGTCTTTCTTTCATTGGCTAGGGTTGGTTTCAACCAGTAGGATCCGATTTAGTCCTCGAGATAAAAGAAGCAAGAGGCGGTGTAGGATGAGATACAGAATCCACGGGAGTGCTGGGAGTCGGGACTGAAAAAAAAGGAGATGTCACTAAGTGTAATCAACCAGAGAATAAAATAGATAACTTGTGCCGCCAGATCTATTAGCTGGTTGGCAATAAAAGACCACTGCGGAATTTTTAAGCGAGTTGCCATTTGGGCCCGAGTAAAATACTGTTTCGGACCCGTCGCTCGGGGAAGGTAAGCACCAATGCAGAAGTTCCAGGTACAACGTAATAATTCTCGTGTGACATAGGCATGGAGCGTTGGGCAGTTGCTACTATATATATGTTCCTACTATGGCTTATCTGCGACTATGGCCTACCTGCGAAACACAACAAAAACCTCCAAATTGACACCAGTACCAGGAAAAGAAAGCATTGCAATTTTTCTCTGTCTTATGAAAATGTCCCGTCCACACATACTCAGTGGACTTACTGAGCGTGAAGCTATCGCCGACGCTTTATACCGGGTCCTTATAGGCCTTGACCACAATGACATTCCGATGTTCGATTCTGCTTTTGCTGGAGACGGGGACGACGCTATCTTTATCTTTAGGGGAAAGGAAATCAAGGGTCGAGATAACATTAAAACTGAGATTATTGGTTGGGTAGGACCTATGGTCACAACACACACGATCAGCAATGCACGAATAGACATCAAAGAGGGTGGCAAGACTGCCGCCTTCAATTCCTATGTACTGGCGCAACATTGTCCTGTAGGGAGAGGTGAGGATAATTATGGCCCAAAGTGGTTGGCCTGTGCAGAATACTTTGTTGATTTGGTCAAGGATGACAGTGATGGATCTTGGAAAATTAAGAAGTGGTTGATAAATGTCATTTGGTCGCAGGGCGACTTTTCGGTTATGGACAAGCCAAATTGAGACATATGGGTAGATTAGTTGGAAAATGGACGGGTTTCTGGATCTCGCCCTGCTCTGCTGGAGCCGCATATGCAAAATGTTGAAAGCTCGCTAGATAAATCTGTTCATTGTTGATGGAATTGGATTCGACATCAAGCTCGCTGATATGGTATCACCTCAAATTCAAGCTGAGTTATACTTGTCACACGATAGTAACCAACATATGTAAGCAATGCAATGTATTTTCCAAAATTCATTTCATGTAATCTTTATATATAACCATATTTGAGCTTAAACAGCACAACGTCATAATTTTAGTCTCTCAAATGCTATCTTCTGCCCAGCATCTTTTAGTACTGGAATTTGGCATGATGGAAAAACATTAGTCCGGTGTTACGCTGTTAGTACAGAAGAAAGTGCTGTTATTTTCTAAAATGAACCGAAAACTGTGTCTCATGCTGTAACTTAATCCATATCTCGCCTTGGACAATATATCGGTGTATTTAAATCAAGCATGGAAAAATATTTACTTTAAAATGAAGCATCTACAGAGAGCTTAGTGATTCTAGACGAGACTTCATTGTTCATCTTCCGTTGATTTGTCTTAATCTTTTGTACATATATGATCCATCATATTGGATCCCCAAATATTGAGTTTGTGGCTACTAGATTCAGCCGGTGACAAAACCGGGGGTCAAATTAGAATTGAGCCGTGTAATGGCACTAACAAGAAGAATACAAGCACATAGGATGGATATCTTCTGGTAAATCAAGTCTTTAGCACTCGGTTAATTAACATAATTGAATACTCGGGTTTTTTGGTACTCGGGTTTCACTTTTTTGGCATAGGATCGCATCCTGGTCTTTTCCAAGCTAACAGGGGTAATTAACTACAATCTTACATTGTTTTCTACTTCTGAGACCAGGACTATACCATGTACCTTACATTTCCCGCTCCCATCCCTGAACAAGTCGTAGAAAATGATGGTACTAAAGACCGTAATTGCCAGCCATTGTCTCCTATCGAGGCTAGATATGTCAAGTAACAGGCGCCACAAAATCTTCTATTGTCAGCCTGGATTCTATTTACAGCGGCAATAATAAATGATATCTTGTGGTTCTCTCTCTCCCTCTCTCTCCCTAAACGCTATTACAGAGGTCGTGCTTTATTGTCTTTAAAGGTTTCATCTTCAACTCCATTTCTGGTACTCTCGTACACTTATTGCAAGTTTTCGATACAGTTGCCAATCGGCAAGAAACACTATAAGGAGCCATGGAGAAAGTCAGCAGCATGCACGTTACTGAAGAATCAACGCATAATGGTCAGAATTCCGAGTCCCCGACGCCAAAAGAAGAGATGATGGGAGAGTTCGTAACATCCAGTATTGAAGATCAAGAAGAGCTTGTTCCTCATTTACACGCAAAAACGTTCTTGACAGTTTTTGCTGTGTGTCTCATCTATTTTGCTCAACTTATCAATCTCGTAGGAGCAGGCGCTGTAAGTTTGCTCCAAGAACCTTTTCTCGTGGAATTCATCTAAATCATATATAACAGCGTGCTCAAGATATCTCCATTGTCGTTGGTGGCTCCGCAAACAGCGTCTGGTTAACATCTTCCGTTACTATCTTCAATTCAGTTCTCAGCCCCCCAGTTTCACAGGCGGCTGACTACTGGGGAAGAAGATGGTTCTTGATAATATTGACTGGAAGCGGCGTGGTAGGGTCAATCATAGTCGCTCGAGCTTCTTCAATGAACATGGCTATTGCCGGGGAATGCGTAAGCGGTTTGTCTTACGGAGCTCAACCTTTACTTCATGCTGTAGCCTCAGAAGTAGTGCCCCGGAAGTACAGACCATATGCACAGGCAGCAAATAATGTAGCCGTTGCACTCGGAGGCTTAGTCGCACTTTTAGTAGGAGGAGCAATGACCAGAAATAATAATCACGAAGGCTTCCGCAACTACTGGTATTTTTCAACAGCTGTATATGCTGTTGCCACAGCGCTTTGCGCCATTCTGTACAATCCTCCCCCACAAAAGTCACAGATGGGACTTACCAACGGCGAAAAGCTTCGTAAGCTTGACTGGATTGGATATTTTCTTTTCACGGCAGGGCTTGTTTTATTCGCCATGGGACTTTCTTGGTCGCAAAATCCTTATAGTTGGAGGAACGCACATATCTTGGCCTCTTTTATTACTGGCGTTATAATGATTATTTGCTTCGCAGTCTACGAGACGAAATTCAAGAGAGATGGCATGTTTCATCATGATTTGTTTGCTAACAATTGGAACTTCGTAATCGCGCTGGTTTGCGTCTTTGTCGAAGGGCTGTCATTCTTCGCTGCGAACAATTATTTTGCTTTCGAAATTAGCGTTTTATACGAAACGGATCCCTTGAGGACAGCTACTCGGTACAGCATTGGATTTGTTATATATACACTCTCCACCGTCGCAGCGGGTGCATTCTGCTCGACTACTAAGAAGATCCGCATACCTACGGTTTTCGCCTTCTGCTTTATGATCATATTCTTTATATGTATGGCGACGGCAACCCCAAACTCATCAAACCCAGTTTGGGGCTACCCTATATTCCTTGGAATCGGACTTGGAATCTGCCTTTGCACCCTCCTCACTGTTGCTCAACTCAGTACGCCGCCTCAGCTAATTGCGATTACCAGCGGGCTAATGATCTGCATTCGATCTCTTGGAGCTTCTGTTGGACTAGCAATTTGTAAGCCACTATCCTATTCGTTTGCAGGAAAGAAAACTTAAACTAACGATACAGATAATGCAATCTTCTCAAACCAACTCTCTACAAATTTGGGTCCTAAGATTGCCAAGGCTGTCTTGCCTCTCGGTCTTCCCACCAGCTCCTTACCAGAGTTTATAGGAGACCTTGCAACTAATAACTCTACTGCTCTTCAGACTGTTCAAGGTGTAACCCCACAAATTATACAAGCAGGTATCAGAGGCTTATATGAAGCATATACTGTGGGGTTTAGGTTCGTATGGGTAGCTGCAGGTTGCTTCACGGTGATTGCGGCGGTCTGTAAGTTCCTCTTGGCTTCTTTATTTCCCAGCTCAATAGAACGTTTAATTACCTGTGCACGCAGAAACTAATCTTTTACTTTTCTCCTAGCTGCTCTTTTCCTCATTGATCCGGTCAAAGAGTTCAACATGCATATTGATGCTCCAGCAGAGAAGGACGAAGACCTGTACTCTCAGCGCTCTTAAGCCTGTGATCATTTTTTTTACAAATTCGGGTTTACGGCACACATCGGCAATATTTTGGGTTTATGGCTCTCTTGGTTGCATAAAATTTATACTACACGCTTATGAATATAAAATCAACCAATTATGCAATGTTGTGCATGAAAATTAATGTATAAGATGGAACTCGGAATAGTTATCGAATCGATAGGTGGTTTTCCTATCAAACCATTTCGCAAGCTCCAAAACGCACTATTCATTATACACAGAAGTGAATATTAAGTTTGTTGTGAATATCCAGTCTTTGCAATAGAAATATGTTTATCGGTAATGAAAAGACATTGATATCGATTGATTGACACTGTCGATTGACTCTGAATATGTGGCACCACTAAGTCGTTTCACGTAGAGTGTCAATTATATTCGTAGTTTAATCAGTGTTATATTATTAACTATATATAAGTATTAATAATATCCCTAACTAAAGATTCACAATGGTCACGTAACATGATCACAAAACCAGCAGTAAACACGTGTAGTGAGAATACACCAACAGACACGTAACCGAAAACTGTATAGGGGCTAATTTATGTACTCCTGTCCTGTTTCTGCCCTGTTCTTAACTAGTCTCAATATTCCAGGTCTCACTTTTGCTGTGTGTTGACATGCAAAATTAATGTTGAATTGATTCTACAACGAGTTAATTAATCACTCAGAAATTTTCCGAGGGGAGGCTGAGTCAATATAAGAATCAACCTTTTAATTTACCTGTCAGTATGTTGGAGCACCATTAAGCTCCGATAATTCATCCAGATATATCGACTTGGGGTATGTCCGATCCCTCCACTTAGAATTGGACTTTGCTGATGGGAAACCCGAGACAGGGGCGTTGACTGATGGAGTGGCGTAATTTTTCACGTTCGGCTAATAACTCAAGTTCAAGAAAATGCCCGAGTAGTATATGAAAAATCTACCGATGCTGACCGGCGATAAGATCTATGTGCACCGAAAGCAGTACTTGCTGAAATTTTCAAGCGTGCGGGAGTGTTGATGTAAATCAAGTTAACTTTGCAGTCTTTAATTTCCTTTTCTCGTTGACTTGGCCATCACTTTGCGATATACTACGTTGAAAGTTTTTCAGTATGCTGTCAGATTTCGCCTTTTTTACTCCCTTAGATAGGCGGATACCACTTCCAGCGTGGTATCTTCCTAGCTTTCTACTGGTTGGCGTTCTCTCAACACTGGCACCACCAGAGTATAGAACTCTACGTACTGTTATTGGAGGACTCTTCCTAGGGGCACTTGTGTATAACACCCCTAAATACACTACTGGCGGTGTCAACTCGGACTTCGTCGTTGGACTATTTGTTTCTGGAATCACACTGAAGTTCTGGGAGTTTCTTTATTATCGTCAGGCTGAAGAGTATGCCTGGAGAGTGCCGACCTTGAATCCCCTGCTGTCATTGAAAAGACTGGAAAGCTTGGATTCGTCCAATGGCGGTCACCTCACTAATGAAAAAACCAACGGAGAGGCAAAAAGTAATGGCGACATAAACTCCAATGTTGAGGCGAGAACTAACGGCGAGGTGAAGTCTAACGCAGATGCAAAACTCAATGGACATGTAGAAGTTAATGGAACGAAGAATGTTAATGGCGAGACAAAGCGTTCAGACAACAATCGATCAGATGTCAAAATCCATGGAAAGTTTAGTACTATCTGGGAGAAGCTTCATTGGAGTGTAAGTCTTTGGACTACCACTAGAGGAGTCGAGTGGAATTGGGGCATCAAGGATTTAATGCCAGTTGCTGCAGAGAATCTAACGAGACTGTAAGACGCCACCTATTCCAACATCATATCATCTATTTTACTCTACTATTCCTCTACCGCAACAAAGTAGGATGGACTACGTAAACAATGATACTTGAATGGTGGCTAACATTAATTATTGGAAGAAACTTTTGTAGGCACAGCCTTCATAGACTGGTCTACTGCCTCGTGAGCATCGATTTCGCCCGCGCTATTGTAGTCACAACTCCCTTTGGCGATCCCAAAAAAGTGAATTCGATCAGCATACTCACTGAACCTTTCTTTCCCCGGATGGTGATATCGTGGTTAGTGGGAATCCAAATATATAACGCACTTCAAGTGCCCTATTATATTTTTGCAACTCTTACTACAGCGCTGGGTATCTGCCGCCCAGAGCAGTGGCCGCCGATCTACGGAAACTTCCGCAAACATTGTTACCGGGTCCGAAATCTGTGGGGGTAAGACGAATAACCTTCTCATTCTCCTAAATGTCACTAATGTACTGTATAGTAAATGTTGGCATCTACAAATTCGCCGCAGTATCACTAGTCCATCCGCGGCCATTATCACAAAGCTCGGTCTCAAGAGAGGCTCGAACCTGTCTAAATATGCAAATCTATGGATTTCTTTCTTCTTCTCAGCATTGTGTCACACATTCTCACAGTATCTGATCAGTCGTTCCGAGGGTGGCAATATCCTCAACTGGATGAGCCAGGCCGCTGCCATCACTTTTGAGGATTTTGCCATTGAATTCGCTCAACGCAATGGTATTAAAGACAGCGGTAAGTTCTGACTTATCTGAATAAACATGCTAGCACTAACCCAAATTTTCCATATAGCTTGGACGCGTGGTTTTGGATTCTTTTGGGTCATCTTCTGGTTGTCTCTCAACCCATCTCTTCCCCTAGGCGCCAACACAGTTCTACATGTTGGAGGCGCGTATGACCCTCCTGGGGCGTTTGAGCCATCAGCTTTTTTCCCTCTACGCAAGGGCTCGGATACACTGTTGAAAGCATTGGTGGATTACGGTGCATCGTGGTACTGCGTGCAAAAAGGCTTAACTTTGATCAACGCTCGTAATGGGGAAGATGTTGCAACAGCTGCTCAGGGTATTGTCGGTGCCATTGCGTTGTACCTAGCTCGATAGGTAACGAAGTATGGGATTCTAGGATCGGGCATTGATATTTATAGTGGGGAACATTGGATCAGACACCACATGGTATAAGAGGTTATGGCGGGAGGTTATCGTATATGGCGGAGGAAGCTCTTATAGAGACGTCTGTTGTTGGAAGCGAAGGGGCTGAGAGTTTCCGGGAGTCTGAAGCTCTTGAAAATAATTCTTTTGCGGCAAGATACTAGAAATTGAAAATGATTTTGACAATCAAGTACATCTCTTTTCTGTCCTCACTCAATTAAAAGACCGTGTATTGTAAATCAGATATGTTACAGCTAATGGTAATTGCCTGATAGGTTTATTGATTTTTAAATGACGGCTATCTGTCTGATTATATAATCTCAAGAATGAGAAGACCGCACAGATTTGACCTCCCCTATTTCGACAGTAAACATATAATCAAACTCGTTCTGTTGGTTCATGGCTATGGAATTGTTTTTGACGTATTCAGGGACGCGGACAGATCTTATTGGTACTTGTTCGTCAAGCATGATTTGCTCGCACACCAACTTATACCGATACGGGATCATAAAACGATTATTAATACGTTCCTCCCAGATAGATGTATATAATTATTACAATCAGCGGCTGTTAATTTTTCAAGGCAATCTCCTGTAACTATGGCAATAGTAGTCGGCATTCGTTACACCCAGAACATAAGTGGAGCAAGGTTAGTTATTGCTATACCTAAGTGTTAAATTTCAACTTTTATTTAGATTATCCACATTACACTAATTTCTGTAAATTATGAGCCGAAACCAACATTGTATCATCGATTTGCGTAATTCGATTACCATTATAAGCAAGCTTACATTAGTGCTAACGGTCTATTACGAAGTCAAAATTACGATAAAAACAAAACGATTTCTAGTGACGTAGTATTTCTTCCACATCTGTATTACCGCCTGAATGAGAATGGTAAATGTCTTGGTACACATCTGTTTGTTCAGACCTCCAGTATCTTCATCGCTCGTCAAAATATCCCATCCCCATAACGTGCCCATCCGAGGTCACTGATATAACCGCATTGTATCATCGCTAGGATCATTCTTTTCACGCTAATGGATCACACCTTTTTCATGGACACCCCAACTTGTAAGTGTCTAGAAGCCGCAATGAGAACAGTGCCAACCGCCATCACAACACCAGTGAAGATTTGCAGACCAAGGTATCCGCCATTATCAGCATTTATGAGGGCACCAGCAATAGGATTTCCTGTCAAGGCTGCCAGAGAGAACACCATGAAGCATGTCCCAACACGGACACCAATCTGCCGGATATCGGAAATTTGAGCGACAAGAGGGCTAATCATAGACACGAAAGATCCAGAAACAATGCCATAGAGGACAGCAAAAGCTGTAATGGAGGCATTGTGTTGGGCTGGGATCCACAAAGCCAAGGTAAATACTACGCTCAATAAACAGGTCAAGATGGTGACATTAAATCGACCGAAGTGATCACCAGCCCAACCAGGAATTATACGACCGAATACACTATGAGAAGAATTAGCCTCGTGAATGGGGAATTTATCTTATTTTCCAATATCTCCTTCAAAGGTGACTGAAATAACATACCTTCCGGCGTTTAAGATAGCAATTTGATACGCTGCAAAGCTCTTGCTCATGCCATGATACTGGCCGTATAGTGATATAAAGTTGATTGGGATGAACAGGCCCCAGAAAATGAAGAAGCCTCCAAGCGCTAATAGGGCGAATTTCGGGTCTTTTAGAGGAACAAAAAAGTCCCATATCTTCCAGGGACGAGGGGTATGCGTGAGGCGGGATTTGACAGTTATATTCGCAAAGATGAGAAGACCCAAGAACATAAACGCTATTGTACGCATAGTCCAACCGAAACCGATATGGGGAAGAAGTTTATCAATCATGATTCTACATTTTCAATTAGTTTAGTTAGCCAATATGTGGAAAGAACTCACGGCATAATAACACCCCCCAGGGATGATCCACTAGCTGCAATTCCTGTTGCAAGGGCACGTCGTTTAAAAAACCATGTCATGACTGCATTCATTCCACCATAAAATAAGCAGGCGGCGCCTATAGCGCTGCAAAGCGCCTGAGCAAGAAAAAGCTGGTAGTAGGTTTTCCCAAGGCTTGCCATCATAAGACCAAAGACATGAACCACGGTGCCGAAAAGTAAAAGTGGCCGTGGACCGTAACCATCGAATACCTTCCCGCAGAGGGGAGCGGCGAACTGCATAACAAATATCTCTACCGAAGGAATCCAGGCAACCTCGCTCGGAGAGTAATTCTTGAGCTGATTTTGCTGGTAGTAGGTTTGGAAAACACCAATGCATGTTATCCAGCCAAAAGATGCAAATAGACAGCACCAGGCACCAGCACATACAGCCCAAGCTGTTAAGCCTCCATCAGGGAAGTCTGCAGGAGCCATTCCTGGCGGTGGCTTGAAAGGAGGCGGACCTGTTGGTGCCGGCGGAGCAGGTGATTCTCCAGCCTCAACATCTTTGACTTCTTTCTCTGCTCCAGATGGCGGGACTTCTGTGGTTGTTGACTCGGAGTGATGCGAAGGCGAAGACTCGTATCCAGGAGCAAGCTGTTTCTCTGGTGCAGACATTTTTAGATCTCCAGATCTCGATTCTTGTTTGTTCTCAAGTGCAGTTCCCTCAGCTTCAGTTAGTTCGGGTACAGTGAAGAGTCGAGGTAATCGCAGTGGGAATAGATAGAGAGGAGTTGGAAATTCAGAAAGCTTAGTTTGTAGGAACAAGAATATGTTAAAGCCAAGACCAAAAGATCGTAAATTAAGAATTAAGATTGCTGACAAATCTCTCGCGTTTATGTCGGGCTTTTCGGCCATCAAACCAAAGGCGAAGGCCGAGCCTATTGAGTGGTATCTGATAAGTGCAACAGTGTAACAAGAGTTAGATGATGGCAGATCGCGCTATGACTCCCGTCAACTCGGGTCCTCCCGTAATCATGCGTCTTGGCACCGCTGTACAGCTTTAGCAATGTAATAAATCGCCTAGCCTTCCTTGGCCCTCGAGCTTAATTCAACATATAGCAAAACCGAGCAAAATCCCATATATATTATTCACCCCCGACAAAATAGTTAGGCTCGTTGTCAACTATTACCAAGCGCATAGCTTATCGTATCTCGTCCCTGGAAAAAGCAAAATGAGACCGATAAAACTCTAAGTATGTTCCTGGATCGATCTGCAGCTCGCCCTGCCTGGTATTCTGACTCGGGTCCGCTTGTGATGCGCTGAAATCTACGGGCTGGATGTAACGGTTTAAGCCAGTCATCCAACATGACCAGTAGAGGTGTCGGGCTAGCCTCGGTCAAGTCTATTGATGAAGAATAATTGCGTTGGCCGACGTCAACGATCGAACTGAGTCGCAATATATTCGACAACGGAGATCTATCTAAGATGGCCGTTCTTTCATATGGATAGATCACTTATGCATGATGCCCTCATTTGTATTGTTAATCACGTGATGAGTCTTTCTAGACTTAGCGTCTCTAGGTCGGGTTCTGGGGGTTAATCAGAACAGCACGTTACTCAAATGGTTACATTCTGCTATCATGTACCAGCCACTCGAAGGCTTCCCTTCTTAAAGGACAAAGGTGAGCCGAAGCACTCATTATCTTCCATCTTTCACAACAGCTTGATTATATTTCTTGGTCAAGCTAGCCTCAATAGTCCCTTGACGTCATGTCATTTACGTATAAGAAAGTTCTCATAGTAGGGGCTACTAGTGGTATCGGAGAAGCATTAGCAGCTCGCATGGTAACCGAGGGAATCTACGTAATTATCGCAGGCAGACGGCAAGACCGGCTTGATGCTTTTGTACGCAAGCATGGCAATGACAAAGTAGCAGCTGTTGCTTTCGATGTTACGAAGTTGGACGAGATATCTGATTTTGCAACAAGGTGGAATATCTTTTCCCCCTCTCCCGCCTTTATGTGGATAACTAATCCGGCCTCAGAATTGCTATCACCCATCCAGACCTAGATTGCGTGGTACTCAATAGCGGCATTCAACGAGCCTTGAACTTCGCGGATTCCGAAACCGTGGACTTAGAATTGTTTAAATATGAGCTTACAGTTAATTACATTAGTGTTGTTGCCTTAACCAAAGCTTTTCTTACATTCTTTAAGGACATATCTGCCCCTGCAGCTATTGTGTAGTAAGTTTTAATTGCCTGAGATAAACTGACGAAACAACTGGGCTGAATAGAAAATAGCACAACATCTGGCTTAGCCTTGACCCCAATTCCTTCATGCCCAACGTACGCCGCAAGTAAAGGGGCTCTCCATAATTTCATTCTGTCTCTTAGAGAACAGGTGCGACACAGTGGGGTGAAAATTATTGAGCTCATTCCCCCTTTGGTCCAGAGCAAGTTTAGACGGTCTTGTAAAAGTCGAACACTATTACTAATCTATATGCAGCTGAATTGCATGACGAGAAAAACCAACCCCATTGGGTCGGAAACCCCCCCAAAGGTATTCCACTCGCCCAATTTACTGAAGAAGCATGGGAGGGACTAGCGGCAGGAAAAGATCAAATACCTGTTGGGACAGCAAAGATAGGATACGCGGAGGGTGGTTTCGAAGTCTTGAGACAACAAACGATGTTCAAAATTATTGATTTTGTCAAATCAACGATACCTTCGTGATAGGAAGCGTATTTCGCAGGCGGAAATATGTAAACTGTTTGAAATCTGGAAGCGCAGATTTTACTGCTTTGAATGAAACTGGTTACAGATCTCCGTTTACTATTATTCTGCAGTTCAAGCAAAATACAATTATCCCTGAGTTCACCACTATGAAACGCGCTTGATGTGAGATACAACTAATGTTATCCCATCCACAGATTTCTCACCAAGAAAGCGTGCAAAGCTTGTCAACGATAGCCGAGTATAAAAATAGCTTTCTTAACGGCCTAATGCTTATCCATACCGAAAATCAATTTTAGTGGGTCATCTGATCCTAGTTTAATATAGAAGCGCACGTATCGGGTACTTTCAGCTACCCGCAGGATCATTCTTCAAAACGAGCCGATGCATTTGTTCCCCTGTGCAGGCTCGTCCGTCAGAATCTGACTAGCTAATCTGCAATCAGCCGGTAAAAGCCTCTACATCTAAAAAGTCCCAGTTAGTTAGCCAATCCAGGCTAAGACGCCCCCAGCAAAATATCAGGGAGTCTGTCGTTTACCGGTTTTGTGTAACACACTTGATTTCTGAATAACAAGAAATTCAGGTTGAATGGGCATGGAATATCCATTTGCCGAGCCATCTGGCAGGATGATTAGATTTTCTTTCTTCAACGGAAAGAGGAGCTCGATTCCTGACTAAGGAGCATTAAAACATATCAAAAGTATAACTGACACTATTATAAGAAAGGTGTTTTGAGATGTGAAAGAGGGAAGTGTGCCCAAGTTGGACTGCTACGAGTTTTTGAAAGACTTCACCATATACCAGTTGCCTTATTAATACCAGGTCTATTTGTTGAGGTGACATGAATTGGAAAGTAGAAAGTCAGGGAAGATCATCTGTCAACAGCAGTGCAGCCGCAATGATAATAATAAGTGGATGGATCTAGAGAACTAATCAAGTTGGGTTAAGTAATTAGTCAGAAAAACGTAGAATTTCTAAATAGAACTATCTAACTAAGCCATATGGGCAGCAAGTCTCTAAGGATTCAAAAACCCTGCACGCTTCCACATAGAAATGTATTTCATCATAACTTCGTCATCTATGGGCCCTTGTTTTTGGAGTGTCTCCGAGTAGTTTCTTGCCCTAGATGTATCAAGAATTAAACCACCACATGACATCGGGATGAAATAATGTTCGAAAAACTCTATTAGCTGCAAAGCCGGATTGTCAACTGTAGACCCTCGAAATCGTCGAACCCGATTCACCCATTGGCTATAAGGAATGATGTCTTTGTGATCAAGTTCTAGAGCACGGGCAATAGTCGCGATCATGTCACGCCACGTCTGTCGTGATGGATTGTCAATATGGTATATCAAGTCCACAGCAGTGCTAGACATCAACAGCTCTCCGAGAGTGGCTGCAACGCCATCCACGGGATACCATGAGAGTGTACCATCTAGTTCGGGTAGTGCTTTCAATACCTGGGACGTTTTAACTAAAAATGGCATGTATTCCGTTGGATTCCAGTAACCGTTACTGGTGGATCCGGATATCTGAGCAATACGGACCGCCATGGTGTGGAAGCGGTCTGGATGACGATATAATGTCTTACTTAAAATGCGCTCAGTGACTAACTTCGCCTCCGCGTAACCTGTTAGGGGAAGTGATTTGATGGTCCCAGGCTCTTCTGGTACCACTGGATTTCCAGTCCATAAAGGATAGTTGGCTACAACAGCAATGGAAGAGACGAATTGAAAGCTAAACTTGAATGGAATTGGTCTATGGTTTGAAATCGTAATGGCGAGTTCAATCAGATTCCGCACGATTTTAAATTGGGCCTCGTAGGTTCGTATGGGACGTGTTAAGCTCATTGGCCATGCGCTATGAACAATGTGAGTTACTGTTTGTGCCAAATAGTCGTATTTTTCAGGTGTTAATCCTAGCATAGGCTTGCTAGTATCTGTCTCGAATACCTTGAGCTTAGACATAGCCACTGCATCTAGCGATATTCCTCTTGTTTCAAAGGTCTGCTTCTGACGAATTATGGCATCTACAGCGCTCAGACGATTGAGGCACACTACAATGTGGATGTCAGATCGCTGAGCTAGGGAGGCAACAATGTGAGCGCCCAAGCTGCCTGTAGCACCGGTGACGATCACACAATTCGCTGTGCTCAGAGATGGCGAATTAGTAGGCGATGTAACACGATGCTGCGATATACTGAAGTCTTTCGTATATTTCTCAACATAGCCATCAATTACTTCTTCACGCTCTTTGTCATTCTGCCCGGTAGATTGAGAGACGACTTGTGATATCGGTTTTGACCGACGTTCATACTTCGGTCCTGAAGCATAAGCGATAATCAAGCGCTGAATACTTGCTTCTGGAAGATCCCCGTCCGTCCAATCAACATGCCCGTAGCCCTCGGAATAAAGTATCTTCTCCCAATGTGTAGGAGGCTGGAGAACATATTTGCGGCCATCATCGAATAACCACCAGCCTTCTAGCAATCCAAAGATAAAGTCAACCCATGGTACTTGCTCTGTCATCTCTAATATTATTAAAAAGCCATCAGGTCTAAGAATGCGATGCAAGTTTTTCAATGAGATTGACAGGTCGCGTGTAGCATGGACACAATTGGTGGCCAGGATGATGTGTTGACTTTGTAACAGTTTAGGATCTGGGTCCGACTCCATGTTATGGGCTTTGAACTCGATAAATGGATATTGCTTGAAACGCTTGCGAGCAGCAGCTATTAATGAACCAGAAATATCAGTCATTATATATCTGACAGGAACCCCAAGCCGGGCTAACATAGGCACAATCTTGCTGGTTGTCCCGCCTGTCCCGGCTCCAATCTCAAGGATCGAGATGGGTTGCCCATTTTTGGGAAGTGTTCCAATAAGACGTTCGAGGAAAGTTTCCAGCTGCTTAATCCAGGTTGTGTTCACAGGGGAGTTAGCATACCAGTCAACAGCGAGGTCTCTGCTTTCAGGTGCACCAAATATCAATTGAAGGCCATCGTCCTTGCCCGTGATGAGGTTTGCAAATCTGGAACCAACTAGTGAAGTAAGCTTGTATTCAGCCGTGTGTATAGGTTCCTCTTGAAGAAGCTTCTTAAGTAATGTCTCTGCAGATTTAGCAGGTGGCGCAACGGCCGTGCGTGTGATCTTTGAGCCATCAATGTCTATTAATCGAGCGTCCGTTTCCAAAAGCCCATAAATCAAAGTCATATATCGCTCGTGTTTAGGAAGATATCTGACCCGATCTAATCTCTGGCCAGGTGCTGCAGAACGGATTGGACAACCGAGCTGCTCGAAAGCCTCGACAATATATGCAAGACAGAGTTCTGTTGACCTAGGCATGACTTCTTTCGAGAAACCTTGTAAATTGTTTCTAATAATGGCGTCATCAGTACTCCATTTGACTTCGTTAAATATTTCCATAACGTTTGATGCTGCCAACACAGTATGGTCATCGGAAGCGGACAGGTTACTAAAAGAGCCGTTGGCTAAGGCCCCATCTATGTTAGTCATGTGAGCCGAGCTATCGATATCGTTCCAGCTTTGACCTTTGGGTAATTCATTCAGTCCAGTCGTACCATTGAAGCCATTGTTTTGTGCCAATTTCTCATTTGCTTGAGATGCTCCTACTTCTGCTGCTGCTGTGTTTCCGGGAAATCTCTCATCTTTCACCGTTTCACTTCCATTGGTATCAATACCCAAGGTAGACTGAATACACATTACCAGACTATGGAAGTCGGTCAAGTCCATGAGCTGCTCATTCTGGAGGGTACATTTGAAAGAGGCATATACCTCACGCACCAGCTCCATGGCCATGAGAGAGTCAATTCCAAGTTCGATCAGATCAGAGTTATCTTTAATCTCCTCAGGCTCCAATCCGGATAGGTTACAAACGATCTCACGCGTGTTTGCAGAGACATCCGGCCCGGGTTGTCTAACAGCCTTCATAACGACCTTTTGGGGTAGCTCCTTCTCTTCGAAATTAAGTAATGGAGCAGAAGTGGAGACAAATGATTTAGGGACATCATTGAGCACTCGTTCAGGCGTAGAGGCGGGTGTCATAGCAGTAGTGGACAGAAGAGGCTTTGATGCTGTGACCGGTACTAGCAAGTTACGAGTCCCCTCATCTGGTACTCTACGAAAAGAGGCCCCTAATATGACTTCGACTAACGATCCATCACGAGGATCAAAGACGAATACATCGCTGATATATTGCTCCTCAGATTCTCGTTGGTGGACAGCAAAAACTTCCCAATTCTCGGGTAGCGATGCCGACCCCTCGAACTTGGAATTGCGACTCCACTGGGAGAATTTGTCATATATAATCTTACCTCTGCCAGGAAGATCTGATGCATCTGTCATAAGTTTGATGCAGATACTAGCAACTTGGAAAAAGCACTCCGTCAAACTTGGATCAAACCAAGCTTCCCCACAATGCGCTTGGGTGATGAGACCCGCCGACTCGTTGTTCTTTCCAGCCACTTTGATGACTTGCCGAAATGGCTCTTTGTGATGAACCACTTGCTCGAAAGCTCTGTAAATTGTTTTCCCCTGTAGCACATAATCTGCATCTATATCCTGTAGAAGACTGACACATCGATTTCTGCCGCTCAGGCGAGTCAGAATACTGAAGCTGTCCTTCAGCTGAGGGTCGTTACTTTGTCGATACAACGTCGTACCAGAACTAAAGTCCGTTGTAATAGCCATGTTATTCATAGTGTAGAGTCTCCATTTCCAGCTTAGGACTTCTTTGCTTACTGGAACGACATCAAGGTATAGATCTATGGAAGCATCTACAACAAGGAGGTTGTGGTACGTAATATCGCGGAAGTCTGGTTGAAATGTAGTTTCTTTGAGCTCTGGTTGGATATTAATGAGTGCGTCGGTCGATATCTCCAAGTGAAGCATGCCTGGCATGGCAACGGCTGTATTCGCTATAGTGTTCGCTCCAATTAGGTTCTGGAATTTATCTATCGTTGTGTTGACCCGAAATCTAGCGCACTGGCATTTTTCATCTTCGTATCCTATGAATGTCGTCATGCTTGTAGGAACTTCCAATGCCTGCACCGGTTCTGCATCTACGGCCTCGAATTTAGGTATTTCTTTCAATTCCATCCAGTGTCTAGATTTTTCAAACTGATATGGAGGTAGCATAATAGGTGTGTATTCAGATACTTGCTTCGAATGGTGAGCCCAAAAAGACACGTTCAGACCTTCAGTCCAAAGTTTTGTGGTTGCTTCGACGAGAAATGTGAGGTGGTTTTCACTGGTGATATTCATAGATTGAAAGTAATGACCAGAGTTCAAATTACCGAGAGCACGGCTTGCCATTGTAGTTACAGTTGAATTTGAGCCAGCTTCTAACCATATTGCTCCAGGGAACTGTTTTGAAAGTCGATGTACTGCATGACTAAAGAAGACCGGATTTCTCAAGTGGTTGGCCACAAAATCGGATTCTAGGTCGCCGTTATGTTTAGACTCCGTCGCTTGCTCAATCTGGATAATTGGCTTATTTAAGACAATTTGCTGACCTAACCGCTTAAGGTCACCCATTAACGGATTGACCAAAGCAGAGTGGAAGGCGTTCGTAACACTAAGCCTCTTCATTCTGATGCCGGAAAAGGTTGGGTTGTTCTTTGCCACTTCTTCTAGTGACTGGACAGCCTCTGCGGAACCACCTAGAGTAAAAGAACGGGGACCATTGTAACAGGCGATGGATACATCTGATTCGCCAGTAGATGGATTCTTTGATATGGCTAGCAAATTGATCACATCCTCAAGGTCTGCCTCCATCGCCATCATTGCTCCTGTGTCATTACCCCAGCCATCACGAATCAATCGTGCTCGGCCTGAAATTAAAGTTATAGCATCGCTTAGTGAGTAGACACCAGCAATGCATAGAGCTGTCAACTCGCCAAAACTGTGGCCTACAACTGCAGCCACCTCAACTCCACAATCAATCCATGCTTTGGCACAGGAGTATTGTGTTGCGAAAAGCATGATCTGAAGTTTCACAATATCTTTAACTGGAGTCTTTTGGAAGATATCAGGAAATATGCTGTCATTCCCTAGCGCTTGACAAACTGCGTCACACTGGTCTAAATGCCATTGAAAAATTGTATAGTTTTCACCAATATCCTTCGCCAGACCAACGTAAGTCGAGATCTGACCGCCGAAGCAGAGAATAATTGGACGTAAACGTGACGGCTGAGTTACCGTGGCGCCCCTTTCACCCCTTTCAAACGCTGAAAGCTGCTCTTCCAGATCATTCGAAGATGTGGCACTGAGTATCAGGGCCTGTGGAAGATTGCGATTAGACTGTCGAGATAATTGGAATGACAAATTAGATAGACTCAGTTGGTTTGCTGAGGTGGTATGGTGCTGCATGAAGCGCCTGAATTCTAAAGCGTAAGCTCGAAGACTTCGACTATCAAGACCGCTAAACCAAAATGGAAAGCTAATTGACGAATATTGCGCCTGTAGAGACTTTTCTGGTGGAGGGCGAGGTTTTGACGCTTCTGTAATAATCATCGAAGCGTTGGAGCCAGAAGCACCATAATTATTGATAAGCGCTGCGCGAAAGCCTGTATTCCATGGCTTTAGTTCCGTTGGAATCTCCATCATGTCCTCTCGTGCGGCATTGAGCGAAGGGTTGATAGATGTAAAGCTAGCTTGCGGAGGAATATACCCCTTGTTGATCATAAGTAGTACCTTGATTAGAGAGACTATTCCTGATGCGAATTCAGTATGGCCGATCAGGCCTTTGACAGACGATACAGAGAGAATGTCTGGGCGAGTTGGACCCCCTAATACTCTTCTAATACTATCATATTCTGCAGGATCGCCGACAGGGGTTCCGGTTCCATGAGCCTCCACTACCGAAATGTTTTGTGGCTTGAGCCTGGCTTGCTTTACAATATCCACAAAGAGCTCTGACAGCGATACAGAGTTGGGGACTGTGATTGCAGTGCAGTTCTGATTCTGATAAACCCGAGTGCTAGCTATTACTCCTAGCAACTGGTCACCGTCAGCAACAGCAGCGGACAGCTTCTTTAAGTATACCATGCCAACAGCATCTCCCCTACAATAACCATCACCATTTACATCGAATGGCTTACACTGCCCTGTAGGGCTTAAGAAAGAAGCGCCAGCTAGATTATGAAACCATTCGGGGCTTGTAAGGACGTTGACGCCGCCTGCGAGCGCAGTTTTGCATTCGCCATGGATAATAGCCCGACATGCCTGATGGATGGCCACGGCCGAAGACGAGCAAGCAGTATCGATAGTCAAGCTCGGACCTGTCCAGCCAAAATAATGGCTAACTTTACCTGCGATAAAACTCCTAAGGTTTCCTGTGGCTGAGTATGCATTTGCATCATAACAGGCAATGTTATTGGCATAGTCGACATTTCCAACACCAACATAGCATCCAATGTGTTTCTCCTTGTCAGGAAATGCAAAGTAACCGGATTGTTCCACCGCTTGATAAGCAAGTTGTAATACTAATCGATGCTGAGGGTCTGTTGACGCCATCTCCCGTGGACTTTTCTTGAAAAACTTATGATCAAAAGTATCATAGTTTTCAATAAAGTTACCATACCACTTGCGGTCCGGATCAAGTTCCCTGAAGGCTGTCCCCATTCCAAAACGCTCGGGTGGGACCTCGCAGTGCTGAGACTCACCACTCTCCAGTATTTTCCAGTATTCTTCGAGATTGTTAGCACCAGGGACCTGACACGACATCCCAATCACTGCAATTCGATCATCTGGTTCATTCTCAAGTATTGTTTCGACAAGAGGAAGGCTGTGGCCCAAGAGCGCCCTGGGCAGTGGAGAAGTAGATATGTTGATGTCTGAGATGGAAACTAGTTGAGGACCAAGCTTGCGGGCTACCGTTGGTGGTACACAGCGCTCTGGCCCAAACAGTAAGACTGAAGCACCGCTTGTGCTCAGCTGCGTAGAATAGAGCAGATGGAATGTCTTCAACCATTCTGATGGCTGAACCAAGATTTCTCGAAGTGCCATTTCATGGAGACTACCATTGAGAGTAGAGAGATACTGCCCCCCATGACCCAATCTACCGGGAAATACCATCTGGTGGGTTTCAAGAAACTGAAATTCCGAGCTATTGTCACATAAACTGATAAGTTTCTCGGTATCCTCCTGGTTCTTTAGCCAATGGAACCGCCCGGACAATGCGACTTCAGAAACATGAGCACCAGCCAGCTCGAGCTGTTTAATGAGAGCAGGGGCTGTTCGTTTAGATGTTGTTACTGTTGACCTTTTTTCGTCAACAAAGACAGAAATGTATGCCTTGACAAGTCGTTAGTAGATATTCATATGAAGTCCAGATGATAAAGCTTTACTTACCTCAGGAAAATTCTCCAAAATTTTAGTGACCACCTCACTGGATTCAGCACCGCTCCATGACATTGAGAATGACTTTGAGCTCCCCTCTGAACTCGAGGACGCTTCCCTGGCATCAACCAGCGCACCGATAATCACCGCCAGTCTCACTGCCACAGAGCCATAATACTGGAGCTTCGCTAAGCTGGAGGAACATCCTACTGCTAGAGAGCTCAAAATACCCGTACAAAGCCCAAGAATCTCTGTGCTCTCTGTGACAGAAACCGGTATTTCATCGGTATCAATAAGACCTGGCAATGCAGCTTTCAAAAATGACGAATATTGTGTTAACTGTGCAATTACAACTAAAGGTGTAAGCAAGATATTGGGCAAGGGAAAAACGGATTCGGAAATTTCTCCGTTTTGTAAACCCTGATTTAAAGCTTGTAACAGTTCTTCACCGTTAAAATGTTGGAGTGCTGGGACGGATTGGACAAGCGGTCCCCAAAGTTTGGGTAAATGAGAAACAAGATTCAAAACCCAGTGATTACTAGGTTCATCGTGTAGTTGGATACGAAGCTTGTTAAAAAATTTGATATCGAAGGCTAGTGCATGAGGACCAAACAAGAGCACCTTCCGGCTGGGGTGTAATGCCATCCTGCGATAATTTCAGCAACGTTGAGGTTGACTTGGACAGCATAAAAGTTCAAAGAAGGACAGGTCTACGCAGAGTGATACAGTGTAGTCACCGGCTGGAGTGAGGTTGTATTTACAAGAGCCAGAATGGGTCATAGTATGTTTGTAGGTAGCAATATTGAAGCGCAGTTGTACAGGGCCGATCACGAACTACGAGCATAAGCTGTGAATTTCGCCGATCAAGTTACCATTTGAATTGATAAAGCCATTCCTGCATCGGCCCCGACCTAAGCTATAGCGTGTCATAATCAATCGAATTCAGCTATAGAAATACCCCGACTGTGATGATTGCGAGAAACGTGCCGATAATATGTGGAATACCTACCGAGAAGATCACTGAAGGCACAGGGAGGTGTGCGTGGGGCTTCCAGTAAGCAGCTGAAAACACCAAAAAATCAACAAATACTTACTGTATTCTTTACAATGCGCCATTACCCCATTACTGTCAACAGGCTTCACATTTAAAACCAAAATGTTCACTCGTACCTATCGGGCAATAACAGCAGGTAGAATTATAGTAACGTCTTGTATCCGTGTTTTTGAATTGATTACTAGTTGCTGCAAGAAATCCCTGCAATCCTTATCGCCAACATGCTGCAGATAATCCAATGTATCCCAAAGTGCGAAGGATGTGCGGCGATGAACGAATATTGGACAGCTGGACTTATAGTCGTATGTTACTTAAAGCGGACATGGTTTATGTAGAGTTGCCAGCTGCTAAAATAACCATTCAAGGTACACTTTAGAATGTCACAGAATCTAAGAAGTCAACATGCTATGCAAAATAGGCTTAGTATATGATTGCATATTAGAAAACCCGTAAATAAAATTCATGAGATTGACGGAAATTTTGGATTCGCTCGACCTTCTTTTCACCTGATTTACATGAGTGAGCGTGATAGCAAGAATTTTGTTTTTTAATTACTGTGAAATATTAGCTAATATACGCTAATCCAGGTCGCTCGCCTTGTTTACCATCTTGGCAATTGCTCGGTTACATTTCTATCTCATGCATACATGTAAAACTCATCCTGCCTCCTTAAACTTCTATCGCTGCCACATCCTGGCCCGTCTGTTGTCGAATTTGTGAATATAAATGTTCATTGCAATTTACTCAGCAAAATGTCTCAACTCACAGGTGCAACAGCAATAGCACGCGCTTTGAAACAAATTGGTGTGGAAGTCATTTTTGGACTCGTTGGAATCCCCGTGGTTCAGATAGCAGAAGAAGCAATTGCCTTAGGGATACAATTCATAGCTTTTCGTAATGAGCAGGCTGCGAGTTACGCAGCTACAGCCTATGGATATATTACTGGAAAGCCTGGCATATGTCTAGTCGTTGGCGGGCCAGGAGTATTGCATGCTATTGCAGGCATTGGCAATTCATCAGCGAATGCATTTCCTCTGATGTTACTTGCGGGCTCTTGTGAATCTAACCAAGTCAATAAAGGAGCTTTCCAGGAGCTTGATGCTGTAGCCCTCCTTAGCCCATTGTGCAAGTCAACAGCAAGAGTGAGTGCAGAAACTCTATCAATAGACATTGCGTCTGCGTATCGCGTAGCATGGTATGGCCGGCCGGGTCCCAGCTTTGTGGATCTTCCTGCAGATGTAATTCAGGGGCAAATGGTAGCGAACGAAAAGGAAATTGATTTATCGTCTCCGCCTCGCTCAGGACCGGATCCAGAAAGAATTAACGCTGTCGCCAAACTACTTCAAGATGCAAAAGCACCTCTACTGGTAATTGGAAAAGGAGCAGCTTTTGCAAGGGCTGAAGCTGTAATTCGCCAATTAGTTGAAGACACCCAAATACCTTTTCTACCCACACCAATGGGTAAAGGTGTGCTTCCAGACTCCCATCCTTTGAACGTTGCATCAGCCAGATCTGCTGCATTGAAAGAGGCCGATGTTGTTCTGATTCTTGGCGCACGTCTGAACTGGATTTTGCATTTTGGTGAGGAACCAAAATGGAAAGCTGGGGTGAAGTTGATCCAGGTAGATATATCAGCAGAAGAGATTGGAAAGAACAATGGGGATGCTTCTACAGGAATTGTGGGTGATCTCAACATTGTGGTGGCTCAGTTGCATGGTGTAATGAGAGCCAGTGGATGGGTATATAATTCGTCATCTCCGTCGTATCAGACTATATCGGCCAGCAGAGAAAAAAACCAGAGAACAGCTAGAGCAATGGCTCATATTAAAACGCAGCCCATGGGTTACTCTCAGGTATTCAATATCGTCAAAGAAGAGCTGAACAAGTTATCTGCACCGGAGACCGGAAGTATCGTTTACATTTCTGAAGGTGCTAATACAATGGATATTTCTCGAAGTATATTCAACGTAGATCATCCTAGGCTGCGTCTCGACGCTGGTACTCACGCAACTATGGGCGTTGGCTTAGGTTACGCCATAGCAGCACATGCGGCTTACAATCCTCCCAACTCGAACACTCCTCGTAAGAAGATTGTGTGTATAGAGGGTGACTCTGCATTTGGGTTCTCGATGCCAGAAGTCGAAACTATGTCAAGATACTCCATGGATGTCCTGATCTTTGTGATCAACAATGGGGGCATTTATCATGGAGATAGTAGTGATTCGGACTCATGGCTGAAGCTACAGCAAACCACCGTCAATGGTGCCAATGGCAAAGGACTTCGTAGCACAAGTTTAGGCTGGGAAGTAAAATATGAGAAGATGGCCCAAATGTGTGGAGGAAAGGGCTATATTGTTTACACTGAGGAGGAATTAAAGAAAGCAACGGTGGAAGGCTTTCATTCCAAAGTTCCAGTAGTCATTAACGTTATTATCGAAGCTGGGCAAACAAGAAAATTGGTAAGTCAAGACCCGACATATTTTTTCAATATCCAATAAATTGCATAACCGTTATAGAGTAAAATGCTGATAGTAGTATAGGAGTTTGCTTGGCAGAAAACTTCGAATCCAGCAAAGAAAACGGTTACTCCTGAGGGAGCAAACTAAGAGCACTAACTACAGAGAATTTCGTAAAGCAAGGAGACTATGAATTGACTATGAATTAGATCGAAGCTTACCGAGAGATTAAGTAGCATCATCTTTGTGTCTGGCTCAATTATAGTTATTTAATATGAAACGATTCTTAAACTTCCAATTTCTTATTATTTGACAAATTTATTAAGTATTTTAAAGTATGCTACGTATCTCAAGGCGCAAGTATGTATGAATAAATGTCTGCTTTGCTATCGCGAACCCTAATTGGAAGATGAATCTTAGTTTACAATGAAAACGAAACTATCACTAAAGGAATGTGAAATTTAGTCTCAATCAGACGCCCTGCGAAAAAGCATTCCCTCCTGTAAGTCTATCAATCTCTGCCTCTTCATCAAGTCCGCAAACCTGAAAAATTGCCTGGGGTGTTACATCCTTCGGTGTCCCCGTAATACCATGGCTCTTGAGGAGCTCAAATGTTTGCTTAAGTGCGACAAATGCTGGTGCCAAAGCCGCAAAGCTGAAAATTACAACCCTAAACCCCATTTCTTGAGCCTCTGAAACTGATATCAAAGGACTCACACCATTCTCTACACTATTCAGGCATAGGGGCCAGGGTGCCAAGTCTCGAACTGCCTGTCTTGCTTGTTCCTTTGATGAAAACCCCTCGAGAATTCCCATATCAGCGCCTTCATCGCGAGCTCTTTGTAATCGCTTTATACATTCAGCATAGCCACGACTTTGGTTAGCGTCAGTACGAGCAATAATCACTATATCGCTTCGTAGACGTGCTCTTGATATCACACATGCTTTGATGCGCTGAATATAGGTGTCGACATCCACAACTTCTTTTCCTCGCAAATGACCACAGCGTTTTTGTGGTATCTGATCTTCGATATGAAACCCGGCAACACCGGCCTGGACATAGGCCTGAACAGCGCGTGAGATGATCAAGGGGCCGCCATAGCCAGTGTCCATGTCGGCGATCAGAGGAGGCCCACTTCCTCCAGGCCGCAAATTCGCAATCATTTCTGCATTGGTGCGCATGTCATGGAGCTGAGCAATCCCCAAGTCTGCAGCACCAAGGCAGGACGCAGTTGTCCCTGCGCCGGTCATGTACAAACCCTCAAAACCAACGGAATGCGCAATTCGCGCGGAGAGTCCATCGTAGACTCCGGGACAGACGAGTATGTTAGGTGAGTTTGCTATGATATTGCGTAGCCTCGTTGAAGCCGGAGTATATGGTTCAGGTGGTATGAAAGCAATGGACGGGGTCTTTGTGATGGGTGCGATATTGGAATTCTCGTCAACATCTGCAGGCTTTGAGACCAAGGGTAGAATTTTGTGTCCATTAGACAGACCATTGGACAGACCGTTGGACAAACCGTTGGAGAGTCCATTGGAAAGGCCATTGGGAAGACTGTTTCCAACCGAGTTATTTTGTGAACAATCTCCATTGGCCTTGTCTTGGCTATGTTCCGAAACACCATTTACTTCTGGTGGGTGGACGTTATTCATCTTCTGCTCCTCGACTAGCTTGGAGTGAACAAGTTCAGACTCCATAGTAGCTCCGCTGTAATTATTTGCCGATCCATTCATCCGTTGCAGTTCGTGCGTTGTTTCGTCGTTATGAAGCTTGGGCTTAATAACGGCTTGTTGTACGGTGAGGCCATGGTCTACTGGGACAGCATTCCCATTCAGTGCATGCAAGGAACCCGTTTCTTCGGTGATTGCTGTTGGTGCCATAACCTCTTGAGTCAGTGGGAGGTAGCGATGATCGCTCATGTGTGCTTGAAACATAGGTTTGATGAGCAAAAGTTGTGCCAAGTTTCTTGGAACAATCTAATAGATGTAGTGCTTAAGTTAATGTATAAGTGTAATCTCTCGGTACATTTTTATCACAAGAGGAGAGCGCCGGGGTCTTGATATATGGAATCTTAATTCTATGTTTCACTAAATTGATATTATGGATTACTGCAAATAAGCTTGCGCTCGTCCCGTGTTGCTAATATTGGTCTATCATTTGTGAAAGGTACATCATAATGGGAAATTTTCCATACTACTGGTATCCTACCTGGTGGTAGCTTGAGTCGGGCGATTTCTGTTCTGTTCGGCACCAATAGATGGGCATGCTATAGAAATGAACCGAGTCAACAGGCACCCTTGTGCTCAATATATCATTACTAGCGGCGAGTTTAGTCGCTCCCAAAATGCCCGGTTTTTTTTCCATGAAAATCTAAACTAGACGTAATATAGCATATTATATTACGTAGATAATGAGTTAAATTCAGGGAATAAATAAAGCGCTCAATAAATATCCAACATCAAGCTTCCTGGCACAGCCCAATTTGACCTCATCGCTACCTCAAACTTTATCAACGACCTTGAGATCTCAACTTTCTCCTAGGCTAGATATTCAGCTGAACACTTATGGCTCCCGTAGCAAAACCCTCGTTCTATGTCCCGCTAGTAGACATCACACCTTTTCTGCAAGATCCTAAAGGGGCGGCTGCTCAGCAAGTGATCGACGATGTGCGTGAGGCGTGTAAATTAACCGGGTTTTTCTTGATCAAGGGTCATGGTGTCTCTCCTAAGCTGCAAAACTCCGTTTTCGAGGCTGCCGCCAAGTTCTTTGCGCTGCCCATCGATGTCAAGCTCAGCCTTGATGCTAGGAAGAATACTGGGTTCCGCGGATATGATGTGATGGAATCGCAATCATACGAGCTCGAGAACGGAACACCTCCTCAGAACGGGGCTGGAGTTTTGCGAGACACTAAAGAAGGCTTCTTCGTATCCACGGATCTACCGCTTGACCACCCTCGAGTTAAGGGGGGCCGCTTCCTTCAAGGTCCCAACGTTTGGCCCAAAGAGGAGCTTCTCTCTCCAAAAGACTTTCGTATTATCGTGGAAGAATACTTGAGAGAGATGAAGCGTCTATCTCACGTGGTTCTGAGTCTTGTTGCCGCTACGCTACCATATGGCCCGGATGTGTTTGATGACCTTGAAGCCGACGACCCTATGTGTCTGCTTCGGCTTCTACACTATCCACCCACCCCTCAGAGCAAAGAAGGCCAGCGATTAGGTGCCGGTGCACACACGGACTTTGGTGCCATCACGCTGCTCTTGCAAGATGAGCATCCTGGGCTTGAAGTTCAGGATAATGAGACGGGCGAGTGGCATGGAGTGCCTCCAGAGAAAGACTCTTATGTCGTAAACATGGCAGACATAATGTCCATAATAACAGGAGGAGGCTACAAAAGTAGCGTACATCGCGTTGTAAACAAAAACACCGAGGACCGGTATAGTGTGGTGTTCTTCTTCGATGGCAAGTTGGATTTCAAATTGAATTTACTGGGTGAGACCGGGCCGGTCAAAAATGGCTTCAAGAAAGCACTTACTCTTGAAGAACATGTCAAGGCACGCATGACAGGCAGCTACAGCGTTCCACAGAATTGATCGATAGTTGGAAGGAGTTCTGAAGAATCAATTTCAGAAGGAAGGTCTTGTAATCCTATATAGGCGGTTCATTTCACTACAATATATCCCCATTCGAATTTAAACTCTTGGTAAAAAGAAGTGTTGATGGCTCGATTATTCTTATTTATATTCGAACGTTTCCCATGTGTAGCTAGCTAATAGAACCTCTTGCAAAATGTAAACAAAATCTAACAAACAGCGCTAATTTCTAAAACGTCTTTCAGAGCCATGAACGCTATAAAGCTTTAGATCCTCTTTGACACATCTATAAGCAATTCTTGCGTGATCTTGAATCTCACATTCCCTCTATCGCCCTTACCAAGCAAGTCATCGAGCTGTTGTACGACTAGCAATTGTCTGTTCAAGTACATGCTAACTAGCCGCCTTGAAAAGGCTACTTTCAAAGCCTCGTCCAGCTGGACATCTCCAATCGTCAGAGGACCAAGACTACTCCGAAAATGGTTGTGTAATCTGCTTGTAAATTGGGAGCTTCCGACGGTTGGTGAGGTAGCCGACGTATTTACCATAGCAGACAAACAGCTTCGTTCAAAAACTGAAAGGAGGTCGCCCAAGATCATAGTGAGGAGCATGAGTGTCTGTACGAGTCGCGGTGTCGCAAGACAAAAAGAACAGGTGAGAATCTTTTCCCGTATTTTACAAACACGGCTGTCGAGATTGAGGAGTACGTCTAGGGCTATGTTGGATCCTTTGACTTGCAGCTCAGTCATTTCTGTAAGCTGGTTGGTCAATTTGGTATGGCATTGAAGTGTACATCGATGGCTGGTGGAAGAAATTGAATAGAGGCTCGATTCGTAGGTACGGGAAGGAGTCAATTTGTTGGAAGATATTGCACCGAGGTCATGTTCAGATTGAAGATCTGTAGAGCATGGCTCTACTATATAACCAGCATTGATTGAATTGCCGGGACGAGTGGAGAAGAGTCCTTTTACAGACTGTGCGGGTGAGGGATAAGGCGAAAATAACAAGTTACCAGACTGGGATTCTCTGCTATCGGAATTTGACGGACTGATCTGCCCAGCGAGGCTATTGTCCGAGTATGTTGGATCACCAGAATAAGAGTGATGGGGCGAAGGAACCTGCGTATAGTTCACCAGCGGTGCGAATGATGTTGGTACATTGAACGTACTCTCCCAAGAAGGCCAGTCAACATTCTCGAATGCGCAATCAAGAGGAGTTAAAAACTCGACGATCGGCTCGGGAGCAGGATTGCTCTCTTCGAGGGAAAGAGAACCCCTATCATTTGCTGAGGAAGTGTCAACATCTACTTCCTCTCCATCTGTTCTAGTTTCAGAGCCTGGATACTGAACCACAAGCGTATTCAAAGAAGGAGTCGTGGTAGTGGTAGTAGAAGTGGTGGTGGTGTGACCTGTGCTAATTGCTTTGCTGGGAATGACCACAGGCTCGATGGTCTGATTCTCATGATGCTGCTGATCCAGGCCATTCCCTTGTGTAGAGTTTGGAAGTTTATGTCGTTGATGAGTCTGCTTCTTGGATTTCCGTCTTGTATCCCCAGCGATGCGTTGCTGCTGATCTGTTGACCAGGACGTCGAACCACCGACAGCTTTCGAGGGCCGTCCAACTTTACGAGATTGGCTGTACACGCACTGACGGCCCTGCTGTGTGCATCTTGTACATGACACTCGTGTTTGGCTGCATTTGACCTTTGTTTTTAAGCAAGCGTCGCATGAAGACCGGATTCTTGGGGCCGGTAGTGGGTCTTTGGGTGACGAGGTGGTGCGAGATAAATTGAAAATCCGCTCTGTCTTTAGCATCGTTCAAAGTTAGTCTATATTGCAGTTTCTCAAAGGAATCACAACTTTACATCTATAAAAATATCTCCGAGCGGCGACGTAACGCGGGACTCGAATTGAAGCATTCTGCAATATTATTCTATAATTTATCACTTTGCTAAAAGACAAAGCTGTTCATGCTATGAGATTTTGTTGATTGGGGTGGTCCCTCGCTAACATTTGGCTGAAAGGTCTATGATACCTATTCATCTGACAGGTGACCCAGAAATCAGGAAAGTTTCCACTGGGTTTCTAGTCGGCGATAGCGATGTTACTGCGCAACGTGGTAGTTGCAGCGGGGCCTTGCGAAGCCGAACAATCCTATCATAAGTTACATAACTTATACTTAAAATATGCTTTTACGCATGCTCTTACGAGGATTACGAGGCGTCTTCCTCAGTAGGATCTACAGTAGAGTTTCTTCAAGCGTCAGATTAGCTCTAGTAGAGGGTCCTATGCGCGTAAAGTTGCATTCAGGTTACATCGTGTGTTAGTTCTATTTAATGAGGGATTACGGCCGCTAGTACGGTAAGGTGAGGTTCACAAAATCACATCTGTGCCGCCTTTGGGTCTTACTTGTGATGCAGGTGGCACATACGGTTCAGGTTACTCGGGTCTTGCAGGTACTCAGGTCTCTGCTATTGGATGCACTCACGCCGCGGGACGTAGCGCCAAAATATATCCTATAAGCGCACATAACAAAACAGACCTCTCTCACTGTAAGAATGTTTCTACTGGGGATTCATAGTATGAAAATCATACCATAGATAGATAAAGAAACCCGATGCCGATCCGATCGGATCTCCCTCGTGTACTTAAAGTCATTCCTGCTTTTCATCTTAATCGGCTGTCTTCAAGTAACATCGGCTAATAATTTCTGGTTTTGCTTTCGTACCAAAAGTCGAATAACGCGGAGGCCATGCCAGATTGTCGCGACCAGTGTTCATGTGTCGAAGAAGCAGCCGGTGCCTGTGAGCGGATTGAGAACATGCTCGAAATCGGTCTCGATGAGATTATCATGGCGAGTGCTCAGACAATCGACTTCTCGCTGCGATCACAGCAATGCCACTCGCACAATCATTCCTCGGCTACGGAAGTCAAAGATTATTTGTTGCGGATCCATAACAGGCTGTTTGAATTCATTCAACGGGCCGTGGATTCCTGCTGTTCTGACGCCATCCCAACCGTCAAGACCCTCGAATCAGCCTTCAAAGACGCCAGTGGACGCCATTCGCTTGCAAGGCTTGATCGTCGGTTTGTGGCAACAGCCACACAGGATGTAAGCCGCCCACCTGATGAAAAAGGACAAACCCCGAAAGTTGTTTTCGTGTATGTACCATCAAAAATGACGCTAGGAGAATATGAGTTGGATATGTGGCAGAGCAAGTATTTGGTTTTGGAGGTTTGTTGTAGGATACTGAGAAATATGGCCAGCGTGTTACAGAAGTTAGAGGGCCAAGAGACAGCTGAACTTGGTAAGGTAGATACGAGAGTGCTTGGAATACTCTTCCGGTTGACTAGACTCATAGAAATGGCATCCTCTATGACTTAAAATCTTTCCCGCCTGTAAATCTGATGGTATATAAGTGAACTAGCTTTGCCAACGAATGTTTGTAGTTTCCTCTTTCGTGCTCCTCATTTTCTAAGTATATATGTATCTGTGAGGAACTTACTGACCTTTACTGCTCTAAAATCTTTATAATAAATACTTGCATTACGAGATCTAAGTAGTCTAAGATGTCTAATGTTATTAATAAACTCCTGTCTGCCTTGCAAGCTCCCGGATCTGATTTACTACGGGTGAGACATCTTTAAACTTCAAAGGCAGTCGATGGTCCCCATCCCACTCGACCAAAGTCCGACTGTTTTCGTCGCAGAAATATCGGAACAGATGTCGATGAAGTTCTATCCCATCGTCCCTCAGACCATGAACATGTAGGGTGGGTATACGCAACACGTGACTATTCTGAAAATACCTTTTACCGCCAGGGGGTTGGCCGTCTGTGATCTGTGAGGCATCTGGCAAAGGAGGGTTCAATATCAAATCCGGATCTAATGAGATGAGGGGACCACGGCCGGCAATGAGAATTCCAAAGCGAAAGTTCGTGCCCGTTCGATGTTTGCCAAATAGTTCTTCGTGAACTTGTTGTCGGTAGAGGAGGCTGGCTGAGAGTTTGGCACCCTGGCTGAAGCCCAACAGCGCAACCCATTCACCGGTAGCGCCAGACATGTCGTCTTGACGCATGGTCTCCTCTAGTCATTTATTGATCTCGCTGACAGCATCTTTGGGTCGTATCAACATATCCTCAGCTCGCCAGCGAAGCCAGCGTCGAAAAGGACCCCATTGACTATATACCGAGAGAACGTCAGGTCCCGCCCATGAATCAAAGGGGCCTTGAGCGAAGACCAGTCGAAACTCAGATTTCAGCTGGGCATTCAATGCTCGGCATTGGGCGCGAAAGATGCGGGCGTTGGTGCCGCCACCATGAAGGCAAAGGATTCGGGGCAGGTGAAGAGTTGAACTTTCGGCCTTTTGTTCCGGACTCATTGTGATGGATATGTAATCTACTGCAGGACTGTGTGGGAACGATGGCGAGGTTTAGAAGTACCAACAACGAAATGCATGGTACCACCATTTTAGCTGCCTGTTGGGGATTTATAGGTTAGTATTACGGCCAGTATCATGCACTTGCAGCATTCCTCGGGGAGTTTTTAGAACGGAATATAGACGCGTTGCCAGAGCAAGACCGTAAACACTCAACAGGGCAGATAATTCACCGCCAGCTCAGGGTAAATCAGGTGATTTGCTCATAGGATCAGCTTACGGGTTGGTGTTATCTCGGTGGTGCAATGTACTGTATGTAATACGTGGGAAATATACCGTAAGACCATACCATGCAATAGTCTATGCTCTGCAGGTTGTACAAGCTTTTACAAGCCTGAACAAGCCTTGACAAGGCTTGATAAGCCTCGATAAGCCTTTTCTCCGTTGTGTCGGATCCTCCAACGTTGAATATCTTACCGCCTCACATAAGCATCAACACCAACCCTGGATCGTTCCCCCAGGGTCCGTTCCGCATCACATAAGCTTTTGCCCCCTTGCCCCGAACGAGCTTGCAGCGAACGTTCGATCATCACCACGAATAATGTCGTGTTCCGAGCAACACATGGGGTTCCACGGGGTCAAGCAGCGCGGCCTGTTGTATCCTGTTATATGTGATCAGTATGCAAGCAGAGACCATGGCGGTAACTTTCGGGTTAATTCTGCTCCGGGCTGTTCGGGCTCACCCGCACCGCTTGACGATTCTGGAGATTTACCCGTTGCCGCTCCCTGAAGGACCCGAGTTGATCCTTCTACAACGGCTGGCTTATGCCGGTAAAAGATAACAGACGGGCCAAAACATGCTGCTGATAAGCGGCACAGGATGGAACGACCAGTTGGTTTACGACACAACCCAGTGCATCCTGTAGCCTACCTAGAAGAGAAGAAATAGCGGCGACCACTGGGTTTGCCTAGTTGGGCAAGATAATTGTGGTTTTTGGTAAAATAGAGGTTTACCGTAAGAGAGGTCGTCTAAGAGCTATCGTTCCTCTTGGCTCACAAGAGCAGTTGTGAACGAGTATGATAGTCAGTTGTTCGGGAGTATGATAGTGCTGGTGTACACCTGAAAGCCCGAGGACTTGGAGACGGGATATATGAATGCTCGAACGTGTAGCTAGAATTATGCTATGGTACAATAATAACAATTTGCACAAGGCGTGAAAGTTCATATATTGACAGAGATTTGACGCATATGACTCTGTGGTCCTCATTGAACGGACCCGACTGGAACTTTCTCAGCTCTCAAATGCTCATTAAACCGCAAATTCGTACTTTTTGCTACCACTACCTACAACAAAATCTCATTCACGCTCACCAAGTGGTTCTTACTTTTCTTGCTCTTCATAAATCATGGCGACACTTCTCGATGCCCTCTCTTCATTGACTTCAACTCCAGCAATCATCATCCCCGATACGACATCTCCGGTCATTCTCTCCCATAAGCAGCTTTCCCAGGAGGTCTTGAGTTTTCGAGAAAAGCTAGATAGGGCAAGAATTGCACGCCAAAATGCGGTTGCAATCGTTCTCCCTAATTCCCTTGAGTTTGCTGTTACCTTTCTAGCGGTAGCAATCCAGCGCGCAATATGCGCGCCCCTAAACCCGGCCTACAAGGAAGAAGAATTTCAGTTCTACCTGGAAGATCTCGGTGCGAATCTGGTCCTGGTCCCTCGAGGTACTATCGCGGAGAATGGCGAGATTGTCAAAGCAGCCAGGAAATGCAATTCTGCACTTGCGGAAGTATATTTCAATGGGAGTGAGGTAATCTTGGACATGGAACTCACTAAAAATGCCAATGGGAGCATCTCCAATGCTCCTCTACAGCCTGAACCAGAAGATATTGCACTGATTTTACACACTAGTGGAACTACGGGGAGGCCAAAAGCCGTACGCAACCTTGTGACAAGTTGTTGATGCTGAAAGTAACTTCTTCTAGGTTCCATTGACACATAAGAACCTCTGCCGGACTACCAATAATATCCAATCGACCTATGGATTGAATTCCTCAGATCGTACACTTCTGGTCATGCCGCTATTTCACGTTCATGGTCTGCTGGCAGCGTTCTTAACACCTTTGATGAGCGGTGGTTCGTGTATAATACCCGCTAGGTTCTCTGCATCGGACTTTTGGACGGATTTCGTACGGCATGAAGCAACTTGGTATACAGCTGTACCTACAATTCATCAGATTCTTCTCAAGAATCCTCTTCCCCGCCCGATGCCCAGTATTCGATTCATCAGATCTTGTTCTTCACCCCTATCACCGACTACACATAAACAGCTCGAAACCCTATTTGGTGCGCCAGTCCTCGAGGCATATGCCATGACTGAGGCTGCACACCAGATGACATCTAATCCCATGCCACCAGCGGTGAGAAAACCTGGATCTGTCGGTGTGCCCCAAGGTCTTTCGCTCCGGATTATGGATGATGAGGGCTTCCCTTTACCTCATGGAACAATCGGGGAGGTTTGTGTCTCTGGGTCGAACGTCACGTCTGGCTATCTCGGCGATCCTAGCATTGTGGCGTCTCCATTCACAGAATCGGGATATTTGCGTACAGGGGACCAGGGCTATGTGGACAAAGATGGCTATCTCTTTCTCACAGGGCGCATCAAAGAGCTCATCAACAAAGGTGGAGAAAAGATCAGCCCTATTGAAATCGACAACCTGTTGTCGCAGCACCCTAGCATCGCGGAAGCAGTCAGCTTTGCGATAGATGATGAACTTTACGGACAGAATGTGGCGGCAGCCGTCGTGTTAAAAGAGGATGCCACGGTATCGAAAGAAGATCTAACTACATGGTTTGGAGCAAGGGCAGTGAAGTTCAAAATTCCAAAGGTAATTTGTTATCCCATCCTAACGCTTCGATCAATTAGACGAGCAGTATTGACCATGGCTATGCTCTGATAGATATTTTTTACGGCCACAATGCCCAAAACTGCTACCGGTAAAGTCCAGCGGGGTCAAATTGCGAAAGTGATGATGGCGAGAGAGAAGGTTGAGCAAGTTCTCGTAAATTGAGGGGAGTATTCGTTTGCCTAGACAAGGCAGAATCTCGTTTGCAGCACATTGAAATAAGAGTTTCTAGAAAAATTAAATTGCTTCTGCGGCTGTGAAAATTGACTTTCCTCCACATCGTATCTGTCACCTGCACGATATAATTATTAAGCGCCACGTAAATACCGAGGTCCGAAATATAAGCCATAATATCTCTGTAATACTTGAGCCCGATTACGAGTTCTGGTGTTGGGTTTCCGAGGCGGAAGTCGTTGGAACATGCCAGATGTCGAAAATGCTACGTTAAAATGCGTGCTCCACCGAGCAGCAGCCATGAAACACTTGCCTTTTAAGAGCAATGCGCACGCCGCTACGACACCTCGCATCTCCATTTATGTGGCCAAACAACGTGCCGCCGTCGTATGCGTCAGCTTTTAGCCGTATGCAGCAGTGGCTATATCTTTATAGGTTTTGTGTGCGGAAAATCACGAACGCTTAAAATAAAGGGTTTTACGTATCACCATCCACTAATTACGATCGGGCTCATCTATCCGTGTAACCTGCGAGTATTACCACCCGCCCTGGTAGTCAGCCAGCCTGCGGTGAATTCAGCAGCGACTATTGTACGCCCTAACGACGAAGCCCAACCATTTTCTAATTATGGTTTTAATTCTCACCACCGGTGCTCGAAACCTTAGAATCATACGAGGGTTCCCACCATTATAAGGAAATTGGTCGGCGAACAAATCGATTGGGTGGTGGTTGGGACGAATTACGAGGAATCCCCCTCGTTGGCGTAAACCATGAATATAGCTGATTAGGTAGATACATGCATTCTGCTGTAAGCCGGGGTTCCAAGCAGGGCAGAGGCGTGGCTGCATGGGATGGCTGTCCAGCCGCAAAAGTGATCAGCATAGATAGAGCCACAACACTTTTGGGGGGTTACGCATCGTCTGTGATGTAAGATATATGGCCCTCCCTCCCATATAGCGGTCCCCACATATTGATTTTTTTGAGGGCCTCCTATACCATACCGCTTGGGTTCTTTACCATGAGAGAGCGTCGGAAATGGGCTCCTGAGGAGGACCAGATCTTGCGACGAGAAGCATCGTTACAAAGTAAGTCTCTTTGGTGCCGCCATTGACAGCTTTCGGATCTACCTTACTTCTTTTGCTAGAACTAACCCTCGTTCAAAAGTCGAAAAGGGTCAACTCAAACAGTGGAATGTAGTCGCAGCCAGCCTGCCAGGGAGATCGAATAAAGACTGCCGAAAGCGCTGGGCGAAGCTGGGAAGCAATATCAGCAAGGGCGCCTGGAGCACTGATGAGAATGAAAAGCTGCAAGCAGCAGTTCAGGAGTTAGGATGCCGGTAGTTATACTCTTCTGTCAGCTCATATTAATTCTTCCTCTATGCTATTATTATGTGATTAATTTGGGGGGAAATTCCTTGAGCATTTTGTTGTACACCAAGACTTATAGATATATTTGAAATAGGTGGACTGAAGTCGCCAAAAGGGTTGGCACTCGACATGCAGAACGTAAGTCCCAGATGCAACTTCTCCTACATTAAGTCCAAAGCTTGTTTGCAACTTCAAGCTTTTATGCCTAGCCGTTCTAACGAGATTTCATACGTGGAACAGAATGTGCCAAGCGTTGGCAAAACTCCCTGGATCCGACTGTCGATCACAGCAAGTGGGGAGAAGACGACGAGAAGCTACTGAGTTGTGTGCAGCTTTGTGGTCGGAATTGGACAAGTATCCGGGAAAAATATTTCCCGAATCGCTCGGGCACTGATTTGAAGAATCGGTAAGTAACGATAATGGGACTGAGCCCACATCATATAGCTAGAGACTAACCAGGAGCTTGTTAGCTACACTATGTTGATTCGTAAGCAGCGACATATGCATGAATCTTCGAGTGCGAAACATGATAACGATGCCAGCTTTGCTTCAAAATATGTGTTCGAGGCTTGTCGGGAGAATAATGACGATGAAGCAGAGGATATTATGGATGATGATGACGACGACGATGATGAAAATAACGACGAGTATGACGACGACGACGACGATGAAAATAACAACGAAGATGAAGATTCATCTTACAACCATGACAACGAAGACAACCATAGCAAGCCATATATGATTAGCTCCCACGATTATGTTGCTCAAGCCTCCCACCAGAATGCAATCTTCCAGTTCAGAACTACAATGCCAAATGTTGATAGCGCATTCTTTTCCTCTAGTAGCAATTCAACAAACAACTTAACATGGGATGCGCCTGCACATATGAATGGCCAACTCTCGTATGGTAGTAGCTTAACAGAGCTCGAATCGAGTTCGAGCGTCCAGCCAACGCCGCCGTCAACACTCGCTTCAGTTCAGCCCGACACAAACATGATTGACTTCAGAGGGTGTTATGGGGACTTGCAACAATCCGAGACTGATGATTCTTGGATAGGTATCTCTAATGAGCTGAGTCATACACCTCCGTCAACATCGCCTTCTCAGACAACCCTCGTTTTAGAAAACGTCCATCCCGAGACATTGAAAAGTGTCATGTATATACTAATTGAGACCAACACAAAGATGACGATGCAGAGGCATCAGTAGATTGTTATTCATTAGCAGTTGCTTTTGAGACCGGTACTTTGGAAAGGATAATAGAAGCGAAAGAGGGGTTTAATATCATCTTATTCCAACCTTTCAAACCATAAAAGCTTTGTGTAAGCTACCTCCTAGTGACTCAATTTCCATATCCTACTACAGGGCTTCCAGTATAAGTTACTCTCAGAACCAGTATTATAGTCATTATACCGAATTATGTATTTTACCTACTATACTTATTTACATTTTCAGTACAACTATACTTTCTGATTGATGTCATTGAACCGGGGTATAAGCAAGGTGCCGAAATAATGTCCATGAGGTTCAAAGTCGCCGGGATAATATTGAACCACACCAAAAACTTATTGGCTGATTCGCTCGTGAAGGGATGTGAGGGGCCAGTGGATGTTACTCGGAATCACAGTACTCAAAGAAGCAAGGCTTCATTTTCGTTTTTCTCTATGTAAAAATTGCTGCCTGCTGTATAACATTTAGCTTCTATGGTCATATAAATTGTAATAGCATTTACTTTAGTTTCTCTTCTTTAACTTTTGGCGATCTGTTTAAACAGCATTGATAAATAACCCTGTGTGGACCATATCATTCGGAGCCTTGGGCTTCTCTACTTCCCAAGATTGCCAAAGAACATGGCCTTCTTAGGAAAATAGCTGCAAGTTGAGATTAATACCGTTCAACTAGATTGTTACGTGACACTTATAAAGATCGATAAAAAGAAAGAGGTTCGTAAAATAGCCTTTGATGTGGGCTTATATTTATCTATAGGCAAACCTTCGGCGGTATGAACTGTTTTGTAAAGGTCTTTACTTCTCTAAAGGTACCATGGATCATGATTGTGATAAAGATTTTAGGATTTCTCTGGAGCCTGCAGTTCGAAACTTCTGGTTTGGACAAGTACAAGAAAAATACACTTTCCGATCGCAGTTGCTGCTTTCACCAAAGTCTCCGCGTTGATCGAATCGCCACGTGTACCGAACTTGACGTTCATATTATACATTCCACTACCTTGTATAAGGTGGAGTTTGTTCGGCCCAAGAAAGCTATGTTAGCAGCCCTTGCAGTTGCAAAAGCCAGCGCTGTTTCTCGTCTAATTTTGCTCCCGTCACTTGCGTTAGTGAGAGGATAATAATTGAGTATATAGATATCAGTAACTGAGCGCGCAATTTGTCTGGGCATATGCTCAACTTTAGACTTAGGCTTACGTATAGCCTCAAAACCAAAGACTGCAGGGTAAAAGTCAAGATAGGGAGGGAAATGAATGGATCAAAGGCGTATAAATATGGATGTGATTTGAGGCAACGCGAATATCTCACTCTCATGATATAAAAACTGTTTTACCAGCGATATTCAAGTGTGTCACTGGTGGAGAAACGCTCTAATACTTATCATTGTATCATGTCGCGGCGGGGTAGGGAATGGTGGCTGCATCTTACGAAATGTGGAGGTATGTTTTATCTTTACATCAAAATGAATGATTGATACCAATAGAGGATAAATTCAAGAATATTGGAAAAACTGATGAGCTTATGTAGCTGAAAATTGCCGTGTTGATGGCCAACTCAGGGAGTCAGAACGGTTCAGATTCAACATCATTTGTGAAATGCGGAAAGCCATGACATGGGTGATGGTATTGTTTGCAGACCCTTATCAACACAGACATAACTACCTAAAGTTTAATAATTATGATCCAAACAAAAGTTGTGAGGATTTTCTAAAAGGAAATGGCGAAATTCTACTTGCAATGCCCATTCTCGCTTATGGATGATAGATCAGGGGTAAAGGGGCCAAGAAGCTAAGCGATTATCACATGACCATCTCTTACTTCGATTTCACAAGAAGACAACCAAATTGTAGATTCAACAGAGGGCATCGCTTTTGTGAAAGGTCTTCCTCCAATCTCCTTTTTTAATGTTCCATTCATGGCATGTACATTCAGGCTCTTAATTAAACCTCAGATGTTTAAAAGATTAGCGCCTTCGTTTGACGCATCGCAAAAATAGTGCTAGATACTAGGATTCCAAATGTCATATTATACTTATACAGAATTGTACTATATACACATGCAACTTTCTATTCTTTCAGCACTTCAACTTTTCTAACCCTACCAGCTCCCAGGTCAATGACAGGAGTCGAGCTTCCTCCAAAACCTAAGCTGGCAGTCTTCTTCCTCCTTCCCTTGCGATCACCATACTTCTCATCAAACTTCCGAATAGCAGTTAATGTAGACATATCATCGCTTATGCTAGCGCTTATCTCGTTCGCAGCTTGGTCAAAGTGACTTTTCGAAAGAAGACGTTTTTCAGGATAGGTGTATGGTTCCTCGCCAATATGTTGTGCTGCTAAAGCATTCTCCTCCCTGATGCAGGCTAAAGCAGCAGCAACCGAGAGATTCTTGAGATCGGAACCTGAATAAAATGGTGTATTTTTTGCTAGGTCAGATAACGAAACTGAATCGTCCAACAATTCCCCTCGTAAGTGGATTTCAAGAATGGACTCTCTATCTTTCTCCGTGGGCAGATCAACAAGTAGGCGCCTGGGTAGCCGACGAAGAACAGCCTCGTCGAGATCAAATGGTCGATTCGTAGCGACCATGATGAAAGCTGACAGATCATTCATACCGTCCCATTCTCGCAGGAACTGATTAATTGTCTCTCTATGAGTTGTACGTTTCGACTCTGCGCCATTCCTCGATGCGAGGATAGCATCTGCTTCATCAATGAATACTACGCAAGGCGATAGTTTCTTCGCCAGGGAGAAGATGGCCTTGACATTTTTCTCGCCTTCCCCGACATACATGTCATTGACCTCTGCTCCGCTAATTTCAAGAACCACTGCACCAGACTCTTTGGCAACCGCTTTCGCAAGCAGCGTTTTGCCAGTTCCGGGAGGTCCGTATAGCAACAGGCCTGGTATTTTGTTGTTGGCGAGGACGCCATAAGAAAATGCTTCCGGCCGCTGCAAAGATAAACTGGTTAGCGTTTTGAGAGCTTCAATTGTTTCCTTTGGCACGTGAACGTCATCAAAGGTGGTCGTGATGTCAGCTGGAATGATGACACCTCCAAGCAAACGCTTTTCATGTGTTGACAAGGTTTTCCGGATCTTCTTAATCTTTTCCTTGATCGCATCTGTCGCAGATTTAGACACCTTAGCTTCTTTAACCATTTCATCCACTTCATCCTCTTCCTCTTTCAGCTCTGCTGCACCCCAGTCAATCTTCGCCTCATCACTTGAGGCGAGGAGCCTCAATGCATCAGTCACCAGAGGCCCATTGATGATATAATTGGGGGTGGCTAATCCGATGATTGTGGTTGAAAGTCTATGAACACGGGCATACGTCCAAACAGCATCTTCAAGTCCTGCCGAAAAGGCTTCGGCATTGTCCAGTCCTGTTTCGAGATCTACTTTCATTGTAGAACTCTCAATGCCTTCCAACAATTTCGAGATCATATCTTCGATGTGTCTCACGTTTATGTTGCGGATTCTCGCTTTTTCATCTTCAACAAATGCAGAGTCTTGGTCTTCTCTGCGCTCGGGTGTTACTAAAATAGTCCGTTTTAGGGACTCAACAACATCCGACTGAAGGTTTAAGATATCAACCTTAGTTAGGTCACAATCATCAGTTGAAGTTGTTCCAACCAAAAGAATATTTCTCCCATCCCGCCAGCGTTTATTGATAGCAGACTGAAGTAATTCAAGTAGCTGCATTCCCTTCTTGTTCCCAATAAAACCTTTATAGTCTTTTAATTGAACAATAATGTCGTTCGCGGCAAAGTCGTGATTCTCGATATCAACATCGCTTGAATTGACCTGCTCATTGGCAGAAGCTCGTTTTGAATCGGCAGAGCTAATCAAAGCATCCATCATAGCACCAATCTTAATGCCATTCCATTGATCATCCCCGGATTGTGCACTAGATTGACTCCCTGAGCTCGCAAGTATATTGTATATACTACTACCATTTCCTGCCGCTGCTGATCGACCATTTGTTGTGCTTGGAGGGCGCATGAAAGCAGAAATTTCGGCGGGACTCAGGATGTTCGGGTGCGGCTTCTTATTTGGCTTGTTTGGCGTCGGCGTTAATCTGTTGAGAAATACTTCAAATGAGTTTGGTTTACCTCCCATATCGAGATCCCCATCCTCGATACCTTCCACTCCATCAGTGACGACTATATCATTCACATATTGCTCCAGTTTTCCAGCCACTTTCTGCGTATCATAACCAAGCAAAGAAGTTTCCGAATACGTCCAGGCTAGGTTTTCGTCAATGTAAGGACCGACAATCTGAGCGATATCTTGAGGAGAGATTTGAATCAGATCTGTTCCGAGTTTCGAGGCCATGGTTTCAATTATTGTGTCCAAAAATACAGATCCACCTTCTTTGGGACATTGTAGAAGTGTGTGAGTTCGTACCACCGAATTTCCTGGCACCTTTGGAGGTCGTAAAGCCAAACCCGCATTTAGTGTCGCATGAATTTCGTTGTAAATATCCAAATGCATAGAATACTTCGCACTTTCCGAATTCGATCTCACTACGCCATGATCTCCATCTGCACCCTCTGTCACTGGCATACTATCCCCTGCACTATTTTCTAATTCGATATCTTTGCTAGGAGCGATCTCAAAAGGCTTTCTGCCATACACTGCAATACCATCTGTCAAACTAAGATCTTCAGCGAACTTGACATTGTTTTTTATGAACCATTCCGGTATCACCACGGGCGGTAGTCCTTCGGGCTGTGTCTGTCGCCTTATTTTAGCTCGACCAGGCACTCGTCTTTTCCGTATGAGACTCGCAAGTGGATTCTCTCCGTCGGTTTGCGCATGCGGGCTGTCCTCGGCATTTTCTTCAGTTATATTTTCCTTTCCAAGGCTATCCTCCGCAGCTTTCCCCTGTAAATCCTGGCTGGACACCTCTGTTTTCCCGTTTTCTTTAGCAGCGGCTGCTGCATCTGTGAAGCCGATGTCATCTGGTGTTTCTGGCTTTTTAAAATGAATGGCTGATCGGTGGAAGCTTCGGCGAGGATAAGGCCGGCGTATGCCCCCAATAACACGACATGCGCGTTTGGAGATTGGAGGTATAGCTCCACGCAGGGCGTGAATCGCTATTGTATGCATCAATTATCAGTTGCGCTCTAAAGAGCGACTGAAATTGTGGTTTGTCGCAGTTGATACATCAAGCTCTCCTGTACCTGACTTTATTCTGTGGAACAATGTTATTCCGCCTTGGCGATCTTGGACTGTGTCTAACTTAACTCACACTCTATTGGATGGAGGATAAATATAACCATAAACACTCCTTTCAAACATAGCAAAATAGTGGTCAGAATTTTTTATTTTTTAAAAAAAGGAAGGGTTACTCTATCGCTCACATGTACAATATATGGTATTTACACATTTGTCAAGCTTTTAGAGAGAATATAGTCAACTAAGACTTATTTGCATTATGTAGTTCACATGAAAGCTATCACAGTCAAGAACTAAATTTTTAAACTATTGAAAAAAGTCTATACAATACAAGACTTAGGCTATAACATTTAGCTTAGGCAAGTAACTTATTTCTAGATTTGAACTGCAGAATCATATCTATCTATAATTACGTACTCTAGCAATTCATTAACTAGAAACTTGTTGGTAATAATTTATTTGCCAAGAAGGGCTTTTCTTGTATCATAAGTGTACTCTGCCAAAATGTTAGAGAATGCCGAGAAGAATTGTCATAAGCTTACTGAGGTCCAAGTGCCAATAGTTCGGTGTGTCGACTTTGGTAACAAGCCAAGCTTTGTCAAGAGCATCCACTACTTCCTGAGGCAATGGGCCCTTTTCGCAGTCTTTCATATTTTGGTCCAATTGGGAAAGAGAGCTAACACCAATGATAATACCGTCGTTACCATCCTTGATGTTAAGAGCAGAGTGATTAACAACCCACCTGACTGCAGTTTCAACTAAAGTCAGACCGTGTTTTTCTGCCACCGGCTCAACGATTTTCAGAGCCTCGAATGTCGAGTCTTTGAAGTATCTCTTACGATACATTTCTCCCATTGATCCAACTGCATCGCTGTATCGACCTTCTTGAGGAATGTCTTTACTCTTGTATTTACCCGAAAACAAACCACCTGCCAAAGGGTTATAGACGACTACATCGAGCCCGTATCTTTTGCAAGCGGGAATGAGTTCATGCTCAAGAGACCTCGTGATAGCTGCGCAGAAATTAGCATTTTAAGATTTTCAGATTTCAGATTTAAAGATGCCAGAAGCATGGAAAGGTCGTTTAGAAAGGTCGTTTGTTTCTAAACGACCGAAAAATGAGCAGCAGAGCTAAGCAGAGGGAAGTAGTCATTTCAGTGCCTCCATTCACCTGAGCTCCCAACTTTCATATAGTAATACTAAATTCCTGTGGAAGAAAAGCTTACCGTTATACATGCCCTGATAAATTGTGGGCCGCACGAAATTGTTGTATTTACAGGTCATGACTACTTCTGCTACTTCAAATGCAGTGAAGTTGGATAGGCCAAGCTGAACAAATTTGCCTCTGGTCATATGTTAAATCAGACTCGATAGCCTAGATTGCTTACCAAACTTACTGTTTGTGCAATTTGTCAACAGCTTCTAGTGTCTCTACAAAAGGGACCGATCGATCCTGGAATTGCGTTCAGTTTCATTATCCACAAAATGTCTGGCTTTATGAGTATTTACCGCAGCATGTAAATAGAAAATATCCACACAGTCGGCCCCAAGTTCTTTCAAACTAGTATTGAAGTTCTCCGTGAGAACATCGGGCTTATGTGTGCCCGCCGGTCTCGGATACAGTTTGGTCGCAATTGTCAATCCACGTTCCTTCCATCTAGCCTCCCGGGTGAAGGCTTCTTGCTTGCCATCAACGTAAGTGCGAGCCGTATCGATTTCGTTGTAGCCTGCAGCTTGAAAGTGGTCTAGAAATTCATTGTACTCATCGAGAGAGGTAATTCGAGCTCCAGCATTTGCATCGGGGCCGAATGTCATCAGCCCCAGGATGACTCTCGACTTTGGATTGTTGGCGAGTAAAGGCATTTGGACCAAGATTCTGGTAAAAATGTACTATTTGGTGATGTAGCTATCTCGTGCTTCGGCTCAAAGGATTTTTATGAGCTCGAATACTATGTAGATAGCTAGAAGAAAGGCAGGATGTTGATATCAATGATGCGGGGTTATCATCAAAGAGTCGATTGGTAATGACTATAGCTACGTAAAACCTCCTAGTAACGTGCCGAACCCACTGAAGCTTGATAGTTGGTTGCATCATCCCGCCGTATTCACGCCCTTGTAAAGTCATCGTCAAAAGCATAGATACATAGAAGCTGGCCTCTACGGCTAAGCTCTAAATATTTATGTTATCAATCAGTTTACTTAGAAGGCTAACGAGACGAAGAGGTATCAGACTTTAGATCGTTGTTCAATATTATTCACTATTTCATCATTTACTGGGAACGTGGTAAACAGATGTTAAGGTTCATTACTACTCCTAGCCCAGATCAGATAGGGCCATCCGGTACCTCATCAGTACCCCAGTATATGTGTAGATCTAACGATAATAAATTCGCTACGATCCGCCGAGACAGATACACACGCGTCTACAATTTCTCCCAAGCTTGTGCAGTAGGTTCATCTGAGTATGTAAGGCTAGATTGCAGGCAAGTATTATGATGAAATCCAAATACTGTTGAGGTGAAGGGAATTTTGATATTTTGCCAAGACCCCAGAGTATTTCTTGTCTCAAACTTGTAAAGCAAAGGGTAACGATCACCTTATAGTTCTCTTACAAATGTTAACCTTATTGACAATGTCTGTCCCAACGTTGTCACCACTACTGGGGAATGATTCTATGATTCCAGGTAAGAATGGAAAGTACTTTGAGAAGTAACAGAACCCGGCAGTTTCGGAAACCTGATAGAGTCTGCAGGCAACATCCATTACAAACAAGAATAAAGATAATTCTTCCTCATCTTCATCTTCGTCTTCATCGTTCATCTTTATCTCAGCCCTCTTGCTCTAATTCAAAGCTCGCTACATATCATTCTGTAAAGCTATAGATACTCATAAGTCCCCGCAACCTACTCACTTCTAGCGTTTGCCTCTAGGCACCGGAGCTTCAGTTTGCTTCGCCGGTCAGCTTTACGTCACACCCTCATACATAAACAATACTCGTCACCCACGCGGACAACATCATTCTCAACCTTAGCTACAATCGTAATTGATCAAAATACATGTCGTACACTCAGTATCAAACGCATGGCGGAAGTCCGTACAACAATGGCCCGGATGCAGAAACGGGATATGGAGCTCAAGTATATATTCCATGCCTTCACACCATCATTGTAGATTTATCAAAGCTAACTACTGTTTTTCTTCAAGGACAACCTCGGAGCACCAGGAACTCTGAATCATGAGATGTCCAATTACTCCCAAAACTCCAATTACTCCAATGCCGGAGCTCCGGCACTTCCCTCCTACAATCCTGCTACCCTCGCCTTACCTGACTTCCTCGCCCGGGTTGACTTTGCGAAATCCGAAATCCACAGTCTTTCATCTAATATTCAGGACATCGCCACCTTACATCAACGTGCCCTGTCTTCCGCCGATAACACGCCCTCGTCTGCGCTCGAAAACCTCGTCACGCAAACCCAACTCAAGAATACACAGATAAGGGACCAGATCAAATTCCTACAGCACGACGCAAACAAAGCCACAGACGGCACAAAATCCACAAAGCTAAGACAAGCTGAGAAATTGAAGAGTGATTTCGACAAGGAGTTACAAGGATATCAACAGGAAGAAGTGTCGTACAGGCAGCGATATCGAGAGACAATCGCGAGACAGTACCGCATTGTCAACCCGGAAGCGTCGGAAGCCGAAGTTAACGAGGCTTCTGACTTGGATTGGGGTTCCGAGGGTGTTTTCCAGACTGCGCTCAGGTCCAATCGAACTGGTCAAGCTTCTTCCGTCCTAGGTGCAGTTCGTGCCCGCCACAATGAGCTGCAGCGCATTGAGAAGACGTTAACGGACCTGGCGGCCATTTTCCAGGACATGGCTCAGATAGTTGAGGCGCAGGATCCGGTCATTGAACACACAGAGCAGAATGCAACTGAGACCGCAGATAATATTATTAGTGGTAATGATCAATTGGTCAAAGCGAACGAAAAAGCTAGAGCAGCGAGACGAAAGAAGTGGTGGTGCTTCTGGATTGTGGTTCTAATTATCTTGATTCTTGCAGCTATCGGGGCTGCGGTTGGAGCGACGAAACCGTGGAAGAATTAGTAGGTCAACCTTTGGAACTCAAGGGAATGTTGGAGTTATCAGGCGGGTGCCGGAAATAATGAACATAATTCGTGCGTCTGTGCACATCTAATACGTAGTACATAATCATACAATCCAAAATAGAAAAGGGATCTGCAACTATAATCTATGTTGCCATTTGATATTTAGAGAGAATATGATGGTATAAACATAACTAGCGCCAAACCCATGTTCCGCCCCGAAAAACGCCTAGAACATCTTTTCATGATATGAGTAAAAAAGCAGTCTTGATAACAATGATCAATCATAATTTTCATGCGCTCTTCCATTCAAGACACCCTCACTCTTCCTCCGGTTCAATCTACCTCTCTTCTGCTCCCTTGCCCATTCCATCAACGTGAAGCCCCAATGGCCTGCCACCAATACACCACTGACTACATTCACCACTTTGACCACAAAACGTAAGAAAGAGTCTCGGCTTTCTACAACGCTTAGAAGTATTGGCTCGATGTCGTACTTGAAGAATATTCCAGGAACCGCTCTCTCGCCAACAACGTGAGATTGTTCGGTTACGGCATACTGGTTGGTGAAGATGGTACGTGAGGCCGAGTATACGGTGGGTACAATTGAGAGGAAATATTGGAATTTATGGAAGTGGTTGGGAGTGGCAGAGACCGTACGATCGAGGGGATTCTGTAGCGATGGGTAGAATTGGCCGAAGGACAGCTCAGATACTATATGAGAGAAATTGAACGCTTGAAATCTTGTTAGCTCATTACTTGTGTTTAAAAAGGAACGCCTTACTGTTGTGATCGAGATGACCAGCAGCGCCGAACTCATGGTAACCATGGCCACGCGCTGTGATGTGGAAATCCCCTTGCACCTTATTTACTTCCAAGCTGCCAAACATGCGACAGCTGTCTGGTCCGTTCCGACCTGCCCTGAGTCGAGGAGTTTTGGCAAACTTCTGGCGTCTCCAGCCACCTGCATTCGCAACAATGTCGTGCACATGTTCCTGGCCAAAACCTTCATCATGCTCGTGAAAACCTTCACCAGTGACTAGCCTTCCTTCCACATCTTTGCCTAAAGTATGGATGCCCTGCCCATCTACCCACTGGTGCCAACTAGTGGGATCCTTTTTCAACATGGATCCAGCCAGAATACGATCTCCTGCGGCATCTTGTACGTTGATATGAATATCCTCGCATCTCATCTTCATAACTATATCCAGATTGATCTGTAGGTTGTGGCCAATGTTCTTTTCGACAGCAAATGCATGTGCTTCATTGCCTTGCCACCAGCGGTGGAATTCCGAGAATATAAGCATGACAGAAATGACCAGCATGGCGATAGTCCATTTTCCACCACTCGATGTCCTAGTTACATATTGAGGTTTTGCTTTGGCTGGAGGGCAGCACAGGTCAGTAATTGAGTCGTTCCCAGCCCTACAAGACAGTATGCGCAAATCCTGGAATCATAGCAGAGAAACTTACGAAAATAGTCGAATGCTTGAACGATGTTGCCTGACTTTTCCCCAAAGGCATCCTCATCGAGGCCACGATCTGCGAAGCCGTTCATGTCCACTGCTCTCTTTCAAATTCCCTTGCTATAAAGATATGCACATGAATCCTAAGATTTAAAGAATCTGCCGCTCGATATTCAATTGTTTCGCCTAAAAAGGCTTCTCGTCCAGCTATTTTGTGATTATCAATGTAGTTCTTCAGACCAAGATTCTGAGTTGAGGATACGTGGTATATGGACCCAAGCTTATGATTGGTTGGAGGACAACAAGGCTGAATTTCTAGTCTCGGGAGCATCTCCATTGACGCGGATGCCAAGCAACTCATGCAGGAACACCCCGTTGCAACATTTCAAACACAAACCTAAATTCTGTAGAAATGGAAGAACAAATGACTTTCCGGAACTGAGTCTCTACAGTGCACCTTGATGGTGTCAAATTAAAAACTAAAAAACACATTAAACAGCTGGTTCTTCCTGTCTTATCCAACCATCATCATGCTCCTGATTAACATTCTTGACGTTTATCTGCCCTGATGTAACTCGAGTCCCTTTTCCATGCTCTTTCTTCGGTTTCAGGCAAGAAGTTTCTCTCTCTGCGATGGATTTTATAAATGATGGCAGAGCCATAAGGTGCCCACCCCTCGAAGTATTGAGCGGTATTACGAGATGCGATCAACTCCAATGTGTAGTCGTTCCAAATCTGTCTAGCTGGCAGCTAAATATCTACAGCTTGATAAGTCTCACTGCGTAGTAATTTGGGACTTTGAGAAAAAATCAGAAAGTATGAAAAGCACGCGTTTTGTTACATTTGTCAAATTGAGTACTTCTGTTTAGTATGCCCAAGGAGTTGTAGAGGCTTTAGTCACGGCATTGATGCAGAGGTAATCAATTTCCAGACTGTAATTCCTGCTCCAAATGAGGTTCTTTCCTCTCAAAAACCGAGATGCATGCTCCAGCTTATAGAGTCACTAAAACATTCGCCAGTCCCTTTTTACAGCTCAAAAGGAAACAGAAACCCAAGGCTCACCGTGCCAGGTACTATTTGCGTAGCCTCAACATCTACATCAGCCAGCACGAATAAATGAGAGCTCAAGAATTAGTGCTTAGATTTAGTAAGTGGATTGTTTAGTTCTAAATCTAGGCTCGCCTGAACAAAATTTCATCCGCCTAGCTACCTCTGCTGACTGAAATATCTCACTAAGTTCAGAAGCTTGGTGTCAGTGAGACTAAACACTGTACTATATCATAACCGTTCTAGATTCTGTATCAATTGGCATAAGGCGCTCCGCCTATCCTTTGCTTTGGTGACAGGAAAGGAAAGAAATACAAGTCACCCTCCCACAACCCTAACGTTGTTTTGTTAAATGATAACGCATTATTCAACTATCCTTCAGTCCGACGCTTTACGGGGTTGCGATTTCCATAAGACACTGTTGTTTTACGGTAGGCTTCGACCATCACAATCACTCATATACCACGGTTTCAGAACCCATGTAGGTTAATCAACGGAAATAGAATTTGATGAGATTTATGACTACTTTGAGACTTCATGATAGACATACGATCCATCAACAGGTTCATTCAGAGCAGATAGAAAATGTTATAGATCATGTGACGTCTCGCTTAATGGTTGTGCCCCTTTCCCATCGAAGTAATCGACAATACCTCTTGGAAGAATAAGATAAGTGCTGAAAAGCAGTTTGCCGAGGGGCGCTCCCGCTTCATCAGCTTGCAATTGAAAGTGAGATGCATGTCTTCATGTTCCCGTTCCGTTCTGTTAGAATTTACTTGAGCTAGGACTTGGCATGAGAGGAACAATATCAAGCTTAACCGAAGTCTCGCAGGATTGTTCCACACCATTTTGTTCCCCGTCCGTGGAACAACGACCGTCTCGGGGTAAGTGATCCTCTGGTTTCATATTGTTGTCCTAAACACAATCCCAAATGTCTCGATAATATCTCGATAATATCATGTATTATATTGTCTTCAAAACCTGCGATTCAGACCTAGATCTGGTACTATCTTCTCAGGAAGGACAATTTAAAGCTTTGTATTGTCCGGAAAACTTCAGAGTATACCCAAGATTTGCTGATCTCTTATACGCTGCTAATTTCATTCCTACTCTTTCCATTGCTCATCATTTGTCCGTCAATCTTTTCGAACCCTTTCATTCCACAACAATTCAACCTGTTACAATTACGTCTTCCGGACCCTTCGACTCTTATTCATCATGTCCTCAATAGCTAATGCAACTTTCAATCCCCAAAATCAATCCATTACAATTTTAATGGCTGACGGCGTCACTGAGGTCTCTGTTCCTCTACGGGATATTGATTATGCTAATTGGTACAACAATGCCGGCTCCCTCAACTATGGCGCCCAACTTGGTGCATGTGTAGTCATGTTTTTCTGCGTTTTTCTTCTGACCAAGGGTAGAAAACGTCGAAGTGCTATATTTATACTCAATCTTCTCTCACTAGTTCTCGGAGCTCTTCGCGCCCTCCTGCTGGCTCTCTTTTTCGTCAGTCCTTGGGTTAACACCTATCCATATTGGACGGGGGATTACTCCGAAATCACTCAGTCACAATACGCTACTAGTATTGCAGCAGTAGTGATTCCTCTCCTCATGACCATCACTGTCTTACTGTCGCTCGTTCTTCAGGCACACACCGTCAGCAAAAACATGGATGATATCTACAGACATGCTATGACTGGAGTTGGCTGTGCTTTCCTCCTAGTCGCTGTCGGCTTTCGCTTCGCGCAGATGGTCACTAATTCCATGGCGATCTTAAGTCATGAGACCTACTACAGCAAGAAGTGGATTACAATGGGTACTTTAATCGGTCAAACTGCCTCTATCTGGTACTTCTCATTGATATTCACCGGAAAGCTTCTTTTCACCCTCTACACTCGTCGACTTAATGGCTGGAAGCAATGGAGTGGTGTCAGAATTCTCGCTGCAATGGGTGGCTGCACCATGGTGATTCCTTGTGAGTAATACGAAACTGTTCAAGCGATTCAGACACTGGCTAACACTGCTCTGACAGCCATCTTCGCTATTCTACAATACGTTACAGTCCATACCTTTCCTGAAGCTGGTACTCTTTCGATGACTATGGTCGCACTTCTACTTCCTCTGTCAGCTCTCTGGGCTGGTATGGCAATCGACTCCGAATCCTCAACTCTTAATCTCTCTCACCTTACTGGCTCTCGCGAAAGTTCATGTCGTGGGTCTGCTGGTGCTTCCCACAACTCCGGAGGGGTTTGTGGAAGTCAATTGAGCCATTCCAGTGGACCCTCAAGACATGAGTATTTCAACGAAAAGAATTCTCGCAAGGGAAGTCTTGTACCCATCAGCCCTACGACGATAGATTCCAAAATTGAGCACGCATCTGAGTCAGTTCCTCGAGATAGTACCGAGGTTGACCTAGAATCGATGGGGGTCAGAGTCGCTCGCTCCTATAGCATTCATAGTGCATGGAAGTAGAAATTGACGGAAACTTAAAGCTCTCCCTACGTGAAAGAAAATGGTCAGTTAGAAACGGAAGGTTATGGTTTAGGACAACGTCATTTCGAAAGTTAAGGCTTTCTCACACGAGCGAGGTTTAATAGCGTGCATATTGTGGATGGTTACATACAAAATTAGGTTTCTTTCTTACAAGTACATGGTTTCATTATAAAAGATTATAGCTCCTCTAAATAAATGACTTCTTCTGATGAAGAAAAGCGTTTAAGAATCATAAGTTGTGACATAAAGACGCGCTTTCCAGCACCAATTCTCGGCCACATCTGGAAAGACCGACAGAAGAAGCCCCTACTATGCTACAGAACGAAGATGATGGTCTTGCAATTGTGAAATGGTCTTAGAGCTTAGTGCTTTTCTTTTAAAGACACCTTTGTTCATTGTCAGAATACCTACGGTATCTATTTCATACATTGCAATCAATAGAATGTCTTACAACCATTCACCAAACTCTAGGTGCCCCATTCCCATTATGAAACTACAGAGACAACATTCAGCTTATTCGCTTCCGCCGTCAAGTAGCAGATTCTATCCAGACATAGAAAGTATTCAACTTTCCCAAAATAAGAAGCATATAAAACCATCCTTACAACTTTCACCAACAAATACGAAGCCAAAACTTGGTGCTCTCATTAGCAAGTTTGAAGCTCTCGATGCATCCAATAAGCTATCGGAGATCAAGAGCTCGCCTACTGTAGTTTTACGGCCTTTAAATCAGTCTGTAGGATATAAAGAGGGCTGTACAGCTAGAACCTCCCCGCCAAGAAAGTTGTCGACAGCTATTTTCAGTCCACGACCATTGAGTACGGGGCGATATGAGAATGTGTTCTTGGAAGACGAGTCTCCGATTGAAAAAGACGATGTGTTTACCTGTTCTACATACAAAAGTATTAAATCAGGCAAATTAACGGGCCTGGAAATCCTAGAAGATACTCCCAACCCAAAGAAGACCCCTTCTTTCCAAAGGCAAGATACTAGTCACAAGTCGAATGAATCTCCACGTTCAATTGGCAATATAAGATCTCTGTCCAGAGAATATTGTAAGAAGCCAAGGAGGGGCTCAATTAGGGATATAATAAAGTTTTATGATGGTAGTTCAGATCTCTTATCTTCAAAGTGTTCGTCACAAATATCGAGATATTAGGATGCTAGCTTACTCGAGTTACAGGTAGAGCAATACCACAAGTAGCGAATAAGAGCCCATCAATTATATATCAGTCGTCAATGGTTCCAATCACATCTGTTTTTGTCAGGAAGAACAATCCAAGAACTTCCTCCAAAGCATTGACCATGAAGAACTTGACGTCTGGACTGGAACTGCAGACGGAATCTCAGCCATTGCATGCGAAACTTGATGATCGAATCACACCCCGAAATCAGAACTTAATGATAGATAGGCCATCACCGATCATAGGTCACAGTCTCAGTTCGGTTTATAGGTCTCCAACTCCTAAAACGCCAGGTTCAAAACCGAAGACTCAAATCAATGGGATATGCTCAGCCCAGAAAGTCGATTCATCACCTCTTCGTGAGCGACGAATGACCCGTTCGAGCATTCCTAGAAAAAGTCCTTCTTCAATTCCAAGGTCAAAACTGGTGGTTTCAGGCTCATCTCCTCATTCAAGGAACTCGATTGTGTCTCGAGGAAGCGGTGAAAATCCGAAACAATGTGCAATTACGGAAAGAAAACAGCCATCAGAGTGGAAGAAAGTAGGCGAAATTATTGGCGAGCTGTATCGCATGAAGAGTCAAGAAATCTTTTCGCTGCATGAAGATCACCACAAAGAAGAAGCAGATCAACTTGGTCAAAAATGTATGACAAAAGAGAAGCCAGCTAAGTCTCCTGGCTTCAATAAGCATGCCACTGGTCTGGCTATATCAAGAAAGCAGTCTAAGATATCTAGTTTAAAACCATTGTTTAACGAGTATAGCCATGACACAAGCCGCAGCCAGAGGCATCTGGTAAAATCAATGGACGCTGTTGAAACGGGAACGTTGAGAAGTACAAACGATCCCGACAATCTGTCGGCCGGTCTAGGCTTGATGAAGTCTTTCAGCCCCATGCATACAGACCTCTCAGTGATTCTAGAGAGAGGTGAGAAGAGCTCATCCACGTCAATGACGGAAAACACAGGGCTTCTACATAGGGATGATGAAGCCCATGAGCTTTTGCAAAGTGCGAGTCAGACAATCAGCCTTTCAAGAAATGATATTCTTCTACAGAGATCAATACATACCTTATCTGAGAACCGTGAGACAACTCAAAACGAAATCCATCACATTGCTCCATTAACGCTATCTTTGTTTCCACAAAAGTTATCGCTACCTAGTGCTGAGATCGAAGAGCAAGGTCAAGAGCTGATCCGCCCAGTCATATCACCCACGCAAGACTTGCCTATCAACATACTAAAGGCATGGAACGATCAAGATCGCCTACTGACTCCATCTTTACCGGAGGATACGAAGTTACTAGTTCCCAAAAAAAGAAAAGTAGGAACCGAAGCTATTAGAGAAACGAGGATGAAAACCCCTCATGTGTCAACTCTCTTGCAGCCGGTAAGCAGAGTAAAACCGCTCCAGTATCCAAAGATAAAGCCATCACTTATCTCCGAGAACACGAATGATACACTACCTATTCCATCTTCGCAACAGAGATTAAGAATGAAGAGCACGACAATATTAGATCGGATGAAGCTTTTTGAACGAAAGGACCCTGATGTATGTGTAAAGCCTGATGAAGCCATGTCAAAAGGATGTTTCAAGGTGAGGACTAGCCGAGTACCTAGTTTGAGGCAGGTGGAGCCCAAAGGCATCGAGGCAACAAATCCAAATCTTCCGATCAGAAGGGTTTTAAGTGCGAACACTATCAATGCCATAGTGGCAGGCTTTCACGCTTTGGAGACAGGAGGGAAAGACAATGCCGAAGAAGGGCAGGCAACGTTGGAAGCTTCGAAAAATGCTCTAGAAAATATAGAGCCAGTGGTGAGTCAGCAGGCGGCATTGGATGGCACGAGTACGCAAATTTCGCGATCGGATATAGTTATAAAGAAAGTAGAATGTGAGATGGTTTCGCCGAAACCAGTGCGGTTGGCAGAAATGACTAGAATGATGATGTTGTGTAGAGGGAAGGCTGATAAGAGTTCGCATTATAGGAAGCATTAATGGGTACATTGCTCGTCCCACAATAAGTAAAGGGGCCTTATTTTCCAGCTCCGAATGACTGGATGTATTCTTTTGACATATCTTATTTATTCTCCTAATAAATAGCCAAACCCATTCCCTTTCCTATCTTTTTTGCTAAGGCTTTTTTAAGATACCATTCCCGAGCAAGACTCCTAGTCATCTTGGCGAAGACGGCTGGACTTACACGTCCTCGCTCAACAGCTCTACTGAGAACGAACAAGGCATCCCCCAAACTTCTCTCCTCACTCACCAATTCATACAATTGATTTCCCACGACTGTCGGCGCAACCAATATTTCATCGATATTTGGCGTTGAACGATGCTGACTTGAGCTTATCACCCCATCAGCATCACGCAGTGCCCCATGTAAAATATCTGTGTTCGAGCCAAGGAGGCCGCTGAGGGACTCTAGTGCCTGGATCTCGTTTTGCATGTTCGTCAGAGAATTTAACATAGCACTATGCTGTGCTTGGAGACCAGGAAGACTGGAATTAGTCTGAGAAATGGTATGCTGCCTTTGTGCTTGTAGTGCTTGGCCGATCTTATGAAGGAGCATGTCTTTCTCGGGGTTGACAGGTACCGGGGGGGCAGGGAGATTAGCCGAAGCGTCTGTGGGAATGGGGAGGGTAAGTGGTGCGTCGAGAAGATCAGGAGGTGGGGGACGTTTCTGTGGGGGTTGGTTTTGGATGGGAGGTGGTTGTTGATGCCACTGCGGTGATTGGGTGAAGTTTGGGGGCTGTTGCCTGGCGTACGATGGGGGCATTTGCTGTTGATACTGTTGTTGATTTGAATGTGAAGGATTAAATGGGGACTGTTGATATGGCTGCTGCAATAATGGTGGCCGTCGATATGGATCATCTTCTGGGCTCATTGGGCTAACGGGGCTTGGGGTATATGCAGTATCCCTTAAAGTCTGCTGTCGTTGTGGTTGACGTGGTAGTGGCGGAGCTGTTTCATATCGAAGACTACTACTTCTTTCTGGAGTGGGTGATTGTGGTTGCATATGCTGAGTTGGGATGGCTTGTCCATGATGGCTGTGTTGGTAGTGTTGTTGCGAGGGAAGAGCTGGTAATGGAGGGCCACTATCTCGCCGTGAAGGGCCGGAAGAAGAATAAACAGTGGTAGTGTTTGTAGGCTTAGGAGGAGGCGTAGGAGCCTGCACTTGTTGGATTGAGCCGGATGATATGGAAGGATGTTGTCCGGTGCCAGGAGGAGGAGGGGGTATTGGAGGAGGCGCTACTGCTGGCTGGGGACGGGGCAGAACACTCTGTTGTTGACGAGCTATGACCGGGGGTTCTTTGGCGAAAACTTCCCGAAGAATAGCTAAAAAGTCGAAGATATTGGATTTCTGTTTACAAACTGTCTTAGTGCTGCACCATGTGTACCCATGTTTTTCGTAACACTCACATCCCAAAATTCTGCCCAACCGACCAAGTACGGGTGGTATATCTTGCCCTGAGGATCAACATGCTGGCCTGGTCGCACCACAATTCCTTCTGTCGGTGTGACATAGATCAATGGCGCCTCTCGGGGGTATGCGTGTGGTATCCAAAGAACTACTGGAAATCGATAAACAGTCCCTCGAAATGTTACGGGAAGTGTCCCAGATAGGTTGACAAGGAGAGCTGATGCGCCATGCTCATAAGCTGGATTCATTCTATCAGCCGTGCCCTGGTATGAATAGATTCCATACTACACATACTGTAGACGGCAGTTCGAGGAGATAGGGAGGAAAAATGTGACAGCGTTTGCGCAACATCGTTGTAGGTACGATTAATGTCTTGATACTCCTATTTTGAGTTAGCTAAGGATACCACTTTAGGGTTGGCTTCGCAAGTTACGCTTGTGAGAACACTGTAGAGCCAGTTGAGTACTGGCTGTTTTACTGCGGCCATTTTATGTAGAAAACATTGGAGTATAGCGTCACCTTCACTTCACCCTCAACTGGTACTTACTAAGTCGTCAACAGCTTTGGGCTGAAGCCTTGGCCTTGGCCTTATGTTTGCACGTGACCGTTGTCCAATCAGTATCTTAAATCCGAAGCTAATCTTCTGTCTCATGTCGGGAGTTCGGGACGAGTGTTCAGCCTTCCGAGGTCGGGTCTGTAGGGAAAATGTAGGGACGATTTGTCAAGGCTAACCTATCCATGAAAATGGCAACATAAAGCCCTCCCCGTGGGGGGCGACGCTCTGCTCTTTTCACCAAACATCTCATATTGCACCCAGCTCTACTTTGTCATCTAGTCCAATTATTCGTTGAATGATCGCTACATCACTTATTTATCTCAAAGGCTGAGGAGTATCAGACAAGATTCTGTATACTCCTTGCGTCAGACCGAATCCTCTCGTCTACCGAAAGAAATGATTCCTCCTGTTCCTGTGCTTGAAGACTATGGACTCTCTAAAGACTATGGTTTTCTTCCAGACCATCTGCCACTTGAAAGGCTCCCCGATCCTTATTACAACAAATGGGAAGCAATTGTCGCAAACCTGCAGGGTTTGATTTTGAGCAAACGCTTGCGCGGGGTCATCGACCGGCTTCCTATTCTTACTACTGCTGGCCTGGAGCATGACGCGGAATGGCGCAGAGCATATTCGCTTTTGTGCTTTATGGCTCATGGCTACGTTTGGGGCGGTGATAGCCCTTCAGAAGTAATTATGTCTCACCACTTATTTTAATCTATCTTGTTAACAAAAGTCAATTAGCGTCTGCCAGCCTCTCTTTCAATCCCACTACTCGATATCTCTACCTACCTTGAGGTACCACCCGTTGCTACATATGCTGCCGTCTGCCTGTGGAACTTTAAGCCACTATTTGCAGATGAACATGTTGATAACTTGGAGAATCTCGCGACGCTCACAACATTCACAGGCTCTATCGATGAATCCTGGTTTTATTTAGTATCAGTTGCGATTGAAGCTCGTGGCGCACCGATTCTTCCTCTCATGCTCCAAGCCATCAAGGCTGCGCGTAGAAATGATGGCCAAACAGTGGCAGAGTGCCTGCGACGGTTTGCCGAAAGGTTGGACGATCTCGGAACTCTTCTGAAGCGTATGCATGAAGGTTGCGATCCTCAAGTTTTCTATCACCGTATCCGGCCTTTCCTAGCAGGAAGCAAGAATATGGGAGAAGCAGGCCTCCCTAATGGCCTCCTCTATGAGGATGGTACTGGTAGAGAGTCTTACAGACAATACAGCGGTGGCAGCAATGCACAAAGCTCTATCATTCAGTTCTTCGATATCGTTCTCGGCATTCAACACCGTCCGACTGGTGAAAAGAAGGACTTGTCTTCCGAGAGCGAGCTTGAAGGTAGAGCACCACCTCCCAAGCATAACTTTTTGCTTGAAATGAGGAAGTACATGCCAGGACCTCATCGTCGGTTCCTCGAAGATGTCACGATGGTTGCAAACATTCGTGACTTTGTTGAATCTAACCGAAACAACAAAGAGCTTACTATCGCTTACGATGCTTGTCTTGCAATGTTACGAGCCTTTCGCGATGTACACATTAACATTGTGTCTCGATACATCATCATTAAATCACGTGAATCAAGATCTCGATCACGCTCTCACAGCCCATTACAGACTAGACGCAAGGTTGACATTGCTACGTCTTCTCGCCAAAATGCAAACGATACCTCGAACAGGAAGAAGTTGAAAGGCACCGGTGGCACTGCTTTAATCCCATTTTTGAAGCAGGCCCGAGATGAGACCAGCGAGCCATCTATCGATTCTTGGGCTAGACGTGTATTGACTCGAGATTCTGAAGAGCAAGGTCAAAATGATTTCTTTCTGGGCAAGATAGAGGAGCAGTTGCCGGCCGATAGCCTGGACGTTTGCGGGATGGCCGGAACCTGGGCTGTTGATGAGAATGCAGGCGGGCTATGCCATTATTAATCCACCATTTGCTTATTAACAATAGCCTGTACCCATCAGTCTAGTTCTAGAGTGAAATCAGTTATCAAGAACATTATTAGATTAATTAAGCGAAACAAATGTTCATAATGTGGTTTCGCCTATGAAAAACACCTTGTAACTATCGTGTTTAGTATTAGAAAAGCAACAATTACCACTGCAAATGTCGTTACTAAATGGTTTGTTACTGTTCCAAACGTATCATTTGGAGAACCCCCCCCGAGACTTATTTTTAATCATATCTCCGAAAGAGGTGTTGCTAGAAAAATAAAATGTTGCCCTATTACTCTTTTCGATGGTATCACAATCTAAGACAAAACAAAAACGCTTATAGTGTACCAAAATCAAGCTAGTTGAACGTGTGCATTTATTAAGCCCAGTCACGTGACTTATGCTCGTTCGTGCATTCGTGCATCCGACGCGCCCAGGGCGGGAACGTGACTGATGCAGTTCTTACTAAAACTACATCGGTTTACAAGATGCCTAAAGCTGGTGAAGAGGGAAAGAGCTTCGTAGAGCGTGGTCGCTTAAGATATCAAGAAAAGGATTATGTCGGAGCTCTGGAAGCCTTCACAGAAGCAGTTGCTCAGAGCACGGGTAGCCTCCTTCTCGTAGCGTTAGATCACCGCGCCGCAACACATGAAAAGCTGTGGGATTTTAAAAACGCGTTGCGGGATTCCAAGAAAATGATCGAGGAGAAGCCGGATGCTTCGAAGGTATGTTGATTCGCCCGTCCTGTGTCGATTCACGCCTACTGAAAGTAAAAGGGATATCTTCGGTGTGCGAAAGTCTTACAACTTAAAGGAGAAAAGGATCTCGCTCTGAAGATATATGAGAGAGGGCTGAATAAAGTCAAAATTGGTGTGGATAAAGAGCGTACTGTGAGTTTCTTTAAATCTTCAAATTGAACAGCTATTAACAAATGTTACAGACGCTTCAAGCTATGTATAACAAGCTACGCCAAGCTCAAAATCCAGGGCAGAGTCGTGATCCACTACTGTTTCTTCCTCGGGAATTAGCTGTGATGGTAATCAAGAACCTAGGGGTTCGAGATCGAGTGTAATATATCGCAATGTGCCTGTTTCTGGTTACACGTACTGAAATAAAGTAGGATTTGTTTGGCCGTTTCAAAACCTTGGAAAAGATTACTGGATTCGTCACACAAGTTATGGATTACATTAGATACCACCAGTACCCGGAGGTCCATCAGTAAGCAACATTACAAAACATGCGCCTGTTACTGAGAGTGGTGCAAAGGCTGGAACAAGCTAACATTTCTGAATAGGCCAAAATTCGTTGAAGGTCCACCTTAGACGGTCAAACTATACACTCGAAAATGCGATCATCTGCTCCAAGGCTAACTTTGACTCGATTCGAATGTCATATCTTACCAAAACATGCAAGCGGCTGAGGCAACTAGAATTGACTGGTAACGGCGTAATCGGAGACTCATTGACCGCAGCCCTGCCGTTTGCTCAAAGTCTGACAAGCTTAAGTGTTTCGGCCAATTATGAGATCAGTGCTTCAGCGGTCTTGAATGCTTTGAATATATGCAAAAAGACTTTAACACATGCTAAATTTCTCCGGGTAAAAGGCAATATGTTTGACTTTGGTCAGTTGATAACCGAGTCGTTGAAGACTTTATACCTAAAGACTCACAGTGAGGGTGCCATGAACGCAGTATGTTTGATCATAGGAATTCAAAGCTCAATTAAAAGTGCCGTGCTAATTGGCCCGTAGGAAAGCCTTTTCGCTTCTGTGCCAAACCTTGAATCTCTAGACTTGATCGGCTGGCGCATCCGTCAACTGAATTCTACTAATCTTCAACCACTAGAGATCAACTTCTCTGCATTGACTCGACTGGAACATGTGAGCCTCACAGACCTAGGACTGATGATGATGCCAAATTTTCCCACGGATCTCAAGACATTACGAGTTAGCAAGAATTCGCATCTTTGCCTGGGTAATCCATCTCTTCCACAAGAGGTACGTTCCACTTTGGGAATTACAAAGACTTGTCGAGTTGCTTAGAGTGCAAACATATACTGACACAGTGGCCCTAGGAGCAAGCTCGATTGGCTGATGAAGCCGTACAATTTTCCTTCCCGTTGCTTGAAATCTTTGATTGCGAAGGGACTGCTATGTATGTAACCAACCCGCCGATTAGATTCCAGAACTAGAATGAAACACTGCTAACAATCCGACTGCGTAGATCCACAGAATTTGTGAAAAGGATCACATCACCTAGTGCAAAGGCTGGGAACCTCAAGGAGCTCCTGGTCGGGTTCCGATTTGTTGATGTCCACGACGAATACCCTGTGTCAGAAACAGTGTATCGTCTTTCTCTGAGGGGGTTGAATGTGTCAGAGCGGGCCATTATGGAGGCCGTAGACAAATATCCGAACGTCAAGGTTCTGGATGTTGGTATGACCAGAGTCACAGGAGTTGCCATCAAGCAGTTTGTGCAGATGGGTGTGCGACACTTGATCCTTGATGAGTGTGCCCACATCAGCCCCGATGCCATTGACTATGCTCGTGGGAAAGGGCTCCAGGTTGACTACAATTTCCCAAGCCGAACCAAAGTGACTACTTTCCGAGAAAGTGCGCGAGGCGCCTTCTGAGCCACCCTCCTGTAAATGGATGTTGTTTCAATATAGGAACGCATTTTATAGTAAGGCAGAACTGCAGCAACAAGAACCTGGAGCTTTTTGAACGGTGTGGGATCTGTCTTAAGGCTCCTTCTGGTAGACCTCAGTCCCACGATCTACTTGGCGGGGTGGTGCTTCAGCTTGATGCCTTAACTTGAGACAATATCGCATTGTGTACAACCTCACAAGCTTACCTGAGGCATTCAAGAATTGTGGCGTTTGTTCCCTCGCAGAAGGACCAAACAATGGGGGTTCTTGGCACCCTTGATATATGTCGAGCAGTTACAAGAAACAAAATAGGCAAATTCGCGGAGCTGTGTGCGCCATCATGCAATTTTGCTCCAATGCCTCTAAATAGGCCAATTGATGAAAATAGCAGAAGGGTTTACTTCAGCCAAGGCTTGATCTGGCTTTATAGAGTGACAAATACAAAAGTCTATAGGCCTGTTCCAAATGCGCGCTCGTTTACCACGTATTCCCCTACATCATGATCTTCAGTTATTGACGCGCGCAAATCCTAAGGCTCACAGTCCCGACCCATACTGACCTTACTCACTCCAATAATAAATCTGATTTCAATAAATGCACAATTACAAGAACAAAGGGTAAAAATAAAATCGACGAAGTCTCGGAACATTGTAAGAATAAGCTGCGTTCGCATCTATACACAATGTATATTTTTGGACCCCAACTACTTTTAGCCCCTCCCTTGCCAACGACCAGCTCAGCTATTTCCCCGAGCCAGTGGAACCACACCCTCTCCTCCTCGCTGTCCCTGGGGGAATTATCCCCTACACCCTATCCCATCACTTACAAGCAGGTAAAAGACCAACGACCAGCCGCTGCACGAGCCACATCTGACCGGTGCGAAGGCCGTTCTGACGAGTGCTAGCGGAGCTCCAAAATCGGCTCATCACCTCAGATCCTTATTTCGACATGCGGATGTTGTTTTTGCGCGTGCCCTTGGCTCCTCTACGCCTTGCGCTCTTACTCACCCCAACCATCCATCCATCCATTCCACCCCCCCCTCGCCAGCCCAAAGCGAAAGGTATGCATGTGCGTACCTGCCTAGACGATGTGTAACCAGTTTCACGCCCAAGCTCGTCCCAGCGACATATGGTATCACGCACCGCGGACTAACAAGCATTGTACCATTCTAGGTAGCTGCTCTCGAGCGCATCCCACAAGACCTTTGGTGTCACCACCCCGAATCCCCTGACTCACGTCCCAGCCAAATACAAGTCAGAAGTCTGCCTTGCGGGAATTGGACCTTGGAATGCCAGAACATTATTCCGGGAATGCGCAGATAGTGGATAAGAGACCGCGGCTGTCGTCGCTAAACGGCTTTGTTATCCACATCGCGCTAAGGTAAGCCCGGACAAAAATAGATCCAGTTACCCCGCTAGTCGTTGGTCTACGGCTTATATCATTTTAGAGGATGGAAGGACTGTGAGTGGTTGACACCCGAGAGAAAACGTGCGAGAAGTGGCTTGCCTGTCTAACGATGTCTGACTCCTACCGGCGGGCTCTCATATCTCATATGCCGGATGAACGAGTTGCTTCTTGGTCCGTTGGCAAGACAGGTGGAGAAATTGAAGGATTATAGGAAAAAGATAAGAACTAATCATGCAATTGCGGTGTTGCAAAGGAACTTTTTAATTCATTTTTATATTTTTTTTGCATTTTTGGGTAGGCTCTAATTTTGTACGCCAGGTACCTGAATAAAGATAGAGGTACATTATTGGGTCCAGCCGACAAATTGTGCAGGAGGCTGCCTGAGCCCTGCGTCTATGATCCTTCACTACATAAATACCCCTGCCTGCGAACACCTTTGTGCAACCAGACACAAACGGTATGCGATTGGGGATATGCTTTGGCTTGACTTGAAAACGCTGAACAGAGAAAATGATTGCCAGCAGGCTCTGCCTGGTTCTATCTATTGAAACATGAGGTGTGCGTGAGCTGGAGTCCTGCTCCTATATCTAAAGAGGTAATGAGAGTCACAGACATCATTGAAGGAAAAAAGTCCGAGTCAAGCCAAAGAAAGAAATAGACAAACAGTGAAATGAAAATATTGACCCAGAAGCCCAATTAAACAAAATCCTCCAAAACACCAAGGTATCTTTTCTCCGATGCAACCAAACCCCCAAAGGCAAAAGGAATCCTAGAAATACAAGATTGAACGCAGAACAAAGAGCAGATAGATAACATGTTTTAAAAAAAAATGAAAAGAGAAGCAACTTGAGACGCATGACTGAAGGAATAACAAGCCCAATGGCCAACCGACGCTATGCTGTAAACCCCCGCTATGCTATGCTATAAAAACATTCAATGATGAGTGTCGAGAGGTGCGTTAAATGTGTGTCTGTAGGATTGGTATGACTCTCAAGTATTTCCTTCTTTGCGTCTTCGATAACTTCGTGATATTCATGGCATCGCCTGTATCATTCATATCTTCGTGTCTCGTGAAAGAATGTCGAGGTCGGTATCGGCTTGGAAAGCTGCAACCGGGTGGGGGATTAGGTGCTTTTAAGGCGCAGAGCGTGCTGTTAGCTGGTCATGACCAACTAGCAGTCTAGTGAGCTGTGATGGTGGCACCGAAGTTGTTCTCCCGCGGAAGGAGAAGAGATATCGCATCCAACTCCTAAAGTCGAAGTGTTCTAGCCGATACGAGTGCCATGAGTAACCAGTTACCGAAGACAATATGTTTCATCTGCGGTCTCTCCGTGATGAGTGACGATGCGAAGAATAGCTCGCGTAGCCGGAATCCGAATACCCGCCCCGAGACGATGACGGTTGGGATCGGTGTGATGAATGAACTTCGCATAGATAGCCTACTAGAACAGTTTTCTCTTGTATACGGTGACCTGATGTTCCGTATGCGGCACACATGTCGACACTGTGCTCATAGTAAAGGCACCGACACACGGAATATCTTTCGACAACGAGATAACACATGATGGGATTGGGTTTCGTAAATCTTTGGTAACAGTGATTGTGAAATAGTGCGTGCTAACGTAATGATAGTTGGTGGGTGAAGTAAAAGAAACAAGAACAAGAGAAGGGGGTAGCAATGTAATAAATATAACAACAAGCAGACTCAATGATAGTCTGATCAAAAGGAAATCTAACGGAGGACAAAGTAAAGGTGATGCAGGTAAAAGAGTCATCTGGACATTGGGAGAGATGACTGCCTTATAGTCTGGCCAGGACTCGATGAAGTGCTGCCAGTATAGCAAGGCAGCAGCAGTTGGCGGAACTAGGAGAGATGGGAATAGTGCGCAATACTGCAGGTCAACATGCAGGACAAATATACCAGGGGAGATGATCTCGCAGTGAGCATTTCTGTAACCCAGGACCCAAACAGGTGGTCTGTTCCCAAAGTATCTCACAAGTGGCTTGCGGGAGTAAGTGAGAGGAAACCAACGCCTCGGTGGGCTGAAATAGCATCTGCTGAGTAAACCTCAGCCTCGCGTAGCGTAATAGACAAGGACGATTGGACCTCCCGCCATATGCTGTCATTCTCAGATCTAGCAGATTGATTTAGGTTAGATCTGTACCGAGCAACTGGGATGTAGAAAAGAGCTAAAGAAGGAATATGGCGGTGCAAGGCAAGGCGAGCAGGGGACCCAGGGAGAAAGGACAGGACTGCATATCCGACCCTGCTAGCAACGACGATGAGATCCAAGGCTGCTTTCTTCGCTGAGGATGAGCGCAGGGTGGAAGACAAGACCGAAATGATGCGGCCGAGTGGTGGAGAGGAGAGCAGGTCATGGTGGAGCAAGAGAGCAAGAGAGCATGAGAGCATGAAGAGCACGGGTGAAGAGGAAGAGGGAAACAGGATGCGAGCCTAAGGCCGAAACCGTTGCGACCAATATAGGACCACCATACGCGGTGAACACGACCGGCCACCTCTTACGGCCGTCCGCACACGGCATACGGTGTCGTGGCCGTTGATATCTCCGTTGAGGTGTGCCATGCTCTGCCCGTTGGTGATGCCCGAGTGCTCGCGCAGGTTGCAGACACTCGTACACTGGCCATGACGATACAAAGATGTCGGATATTGGAGAGAGGAGGGATGGCACCGACGGCACATCGTGAACTGGCGGGTTTAAGCAAGCTTACCCAGAGCCAACACCACCACGTATGGCGGATGCGCAACACATGTGGCTGCTCAACGCTGATTTGGCGGTAAAACGGCTGAACTTAGAGCACCCAGCACCATTTTGCTAGCCAGTCGATTCTACATGGGCGTCGCTTCAATAGAGGACTAGTGTAAGGCTGTGTTCTCGCTTAAGCACAGTTATCCCCATGTACTTCTGTACCTGCTTACCGCATGTGAGTACTTGCACAAGTACCGGACAAATAGGCTTCAAGGCTATTTCCCAAATGTCCTTTTCGTTCGTTGTGCAACCAATCCCCGTGCCAGCTGGGGCTTTGGCGGTGGAAGCCAAGCCGTTGGTTGCGGTTTGTAAAACACCGATTTAGGTCGGATTTATCTCTCTCTCTTTTCCGTACTTCAGCCAACCACGAAATTGTGGTGGAATATCATCCGCTGCCTACCTACGACCGAGGCAGCTCTGTCGTAATGGGACACGGGCTTGTGGATCCGACGTGGGATATGGATATGCACGTCAGGAAACCAAGTGATTTTATTCCCATGCTTCTCAGCTTGACAGGTGGCAACCACTTCACAAGTCCCGTCGATAATACCTCGGCGAGCCAACTTAGTTGATCCTCTCTTACGTTGGCGTCGGAGTTGAGTTCTCATTGATGAAGCTGAGTACAGAGCTGCTTTTCAAGCGTCTAAGAAATATAAACTTTTAGTGTTGAGTGAGGGCTCGCCAGGATATCCAGTCACCTCCGCTTCAAGTCGATTGTACCGCTAGTAGGGCTAGTAGGGTCTCTGTGTACGTCAATGTATCCCTACAGATCAATTTACGTCATGGAGTGGGCTGACTTTGTAGCTGTTGAGTTTATTTTGTTATAATCTGCTCCAAGCATTGACTTGCTCTTCTCCTGACATCAGTTATTTGCCAACTTGATATCATAATACGACTGCTACCACCAAGGTAGTCGAGAAGGCCACTCTCTAGACTTGCATGAGTGTTTCAGGATCAACAGTCCCACAACCTAATGCACTTGTCCAAAGTGGCTAGTGCATACTGTGGCTAACTATACGATATACTCGTAAGACGTCCATACAAGTTGTACGACCCAAGACTTCGTTTATCGAAACGTGATCTTATCGCCTACCTTCTAAGCTTTATCTCCACATGACTGCGCCGCCGTGTGGCTCTGAGTATATCCTTTTCTCGATCTCGACAGTAGTAAGCAATATCGCTGACTGTGCTCTTCGACCTGCTTCGAGAACAAGCAGACGCCGGACGGACCGCAGATTCAAGGCAGCAGTCGAGAGTTGCATCTTAGTTGAAGCACCGTTTTGCTGTATCATGACGCTTGTGACAACTCTTGCTAATGACAGATAGTGGCATTCCGTCAGATAACTTTTAATAAGCGATTTCAAATCAGATACAACTCTTCTGGATACGTCTTGAAAGGAATTGGAAATCCAACACAGTTACCATTAGCTAATGATTCTGGAAGATGTTCCAAAAAGCCATGAGTTCTTAACCTTACCCCACGTTTCTCTCCACTACTGCAATTGAAACGTTTTTGCCATCAGTCTCCACTGCGTCAATCATTCACCCAAGTCATCTTGCCCTGTTTAGACCAGGATGTTTTCAGCTTCTAGAAGCTAAGAATATGTCTTCACAACCAGCAACTTCAGGCCTTCATGATTATTGACGTGATGACGCCCACTCATACGACAATTTATATCAGACATCTCTTCAAACAGCCAATATGCGAAAACAGGCCCAACAATTGAGAAATTACCATGGGGATTGAGAATTCTTCAGCTATCCGAAAGCATCCGCATCCATGCCTCTTAACAATGCAGTCCTTCTTCCTTCTGTTCGCTCTGATGCAACCCGTAAGTTGTTCCTAGAGCATGTACTTCCCGAATACGATTGTTCAACGATGTCGCCATTGTTTCTCCTGCAAACCTGAATGCTGCGATTCTTAGCCGCGTCATCCATCTAGTAAGCATTGCTTGCTGTCTGCTATTTACTTTTCTACAATGGCGAAAGCCAGAGCACTGGACCAAGAATTAATCGGAACATATAATAGTCACGCGCCAATGCTGGACGGAATAGCTTCCTAAATCATACATTCTGAAGTATTTGATTTAAAATGTGCCGGCTTCCGGGCTGAGCATCCTATGGCCGAATATCTGATCTTCATCCAAAGTCTCTACTGCATATATCTGCTATAGTTAGCGCATCCAGAACATTACAGACTTTTGAAGGGTGATCGTTGCTGACCACCGCTACCGTGAGTCACAACAACGGAACCGCAGCATACAATGACAGCATATCTTCTAGCTTCTGAAGTATCATTAGCTAGCACACGGACATTGAAGCTCTACCGTTGTGGCAATTCACAGATATTCATGACCAATGATAGCGGGAGGTCAATCGTTGCCCGCTGCTGCCGATCATTTCGGCGTTTAATATATTACACTTCTTTGCGCCGAGAACATCAACTGATTATCAACAGGCTTGAGGAGAAAGCGGGAAGACATGGAGGTGTGCGACAACTGTGGCCAAATGCCATGTTTGTGTTTAACTTGCCGTCCTAGTTCCACCCAAGCTCCGAAGTATCAGACTGATGGACGAGCAACAGGACCAATCTCGCCAGACAAACTCATTCTAAATAGTGCTCACAGACGTCGGTGGCTGTTTATATCTGTACCATATTGGTAGTCATTGAACACTTATTAACCAGTGCAAGCCTCGCCATTGATCTACAAACACTTCCAGGACGTCAGCTTATATCGCACGGGAAAGGCCATCAGGAATCCTTTTGGCCAGAGTTAACCATCGAATCTACTTGTGCTGCTCCTGAAACTCTTGAAATAAGCTACGAAGCATAAGCCGTCACTCATCGGCCATTTCATCAAATCCAATCCTACTACAAAGTGACATCTTAGAATGGCACTATCTTTTCATGTCACTCCCGCCACTCCTCGTGTTTAAGTCTTGGCTGGCCAATATCATTGTACTACTTGAATCGGAGCGAAAGGTTTAGAGGAATATACATTATATAAACAAGCATTTTTATCAAGGCTTCCCACTGACAGATCAAATTCACGCAGTTGATAGAAGACATTCGCAATGCGAGCGAGACCATCAGGATCGTTTGCATTGCAAGAAAAAATGGCCTTTATCGTATCATTCACCCAAGAGAAGAAGTGGTATTTAAATGCTACACTCCTCTAGCATAATACCAATACCAAGCCTAGTGCGTGACTTAGGAGAACCCTGCCTAAATTCTTCCACCATACCTAAGAAGTAAACAACAAGCAAAAATACTGAAAATGAGTATTCCAACAGCCCATACGCAACCGAGGGATCTCTCTGCACTCCAAGAGACAGAAGCCAACGAGTGGCAGGAGTGACTTAGCTACCCATGGTAGAATATACACATATATAGAGCGTTGATCCAAAGTCCTATTTTCAAGTCCCTCCTCCTTCCTCATGAACTGACACCGCAAGAAAAAGATGCATATCACAGCAAGGTGGTGGCTTCAAAGCCCAGATAGATGCTGGTAGTCGAACGAGCCTACTGACATGCCGACAAAGAAACAAAGCCAGCTATCACCAGAACAGAAGCATGATACACAAGTATGATAAACAAGGAGGGGAGGAGCAGGAGATTCGCTACTTTTAGAAAAGCTTCTACACAACCTATTCCCATTCAAACCAAACATCTGCTCATTCTCTCTTCTTCTTCTTTTGTTCTCTCGCCAAGCTCTCAAAATGACCAAGCGAGCCGTGGTTGATTGAATGAATGAAGGAACGATTCACTGAGTGAGTAAGCAAGCAAGTGAGTGAGCGAGTGAGCGAGCGAGGAGCTAATCAACCAAAACCGAAGATAAACCTCTACCTTATTTTTATATGTTTTTTCTTTTCCCTTTTTTTTAAAGAAAAAAGATTTCTTTATCTATAAACTGATGCAGGGTAGATTCATTTCAGAATAGAACATAAACGAAGAAGGAAAGGTGCTTGCTTGCAAGCAAGCAAGCACAGAGGAGGCAGGTAGCATGACCATAATTCGGAGCCTCCATCGCCCCGTCTGATATGCTCTGGTCCCTTCCTCCCATCCCATCCTGGCTAGCTGGCCAGGGTGGGATCAATCCCTCCCGTGGTAGAATAGCTGCCAAGCCAGCCGACCGACCATAGATAGGACTGCACGCATTAAAAATAAAATAAAATAAAACCCAATCCCTCACCGCTTCGCGCTCTGCTTGCACTAGAACTGGCTCGGTGGCCCAGTTGCCAGCCAGTAAAGGTGGTTGAGAGGGGGTTGTGATGATTTTGCGATCATGGTCATGGTATGTGGTTCGTATTCGCTCGTTACACATAAGGATTAGATGGTAAGCTATCGTCCTCCTTGTGTTACCCTATTACAGGAATGATCGTGCCAAAGTCCCCGTGGGGAAAACATAAAGCCTCCAATTTCCCCAGCTTTCAAAAAGCCATACCTAAATACTTGTCCATATTAACTTTTTCCAACAGCTTACAACTTTCAAGATATCCCTGTTCAATCAATATCAATATGAAGCTTCTTGAACTCTCCCTCCTCCCTTTCACCACCGCACTCCCGTCCGTCCTCTCTTTCCTCGCTCCTCGCGACCCCTCTCTGCCTCTTGCACCACGCCAGACCTGTCTCCCATCCCAATACTGTGTTCTTGTCTGCAACGCTCCCCATTTTGCGGGTACATGCAATACCGTGTGTGGTGCCAACGGTGAATGCCGACTTATCCAAAACGGGCTGAATAATAATGTTTTCTCCGCGAGGACAACTTGTGGTACGGGTGTGTACTTGTGAGTCGATATGCTACTTCTTTGTGCCTCTGGGTTCTGATGATAGGAAAAGCTATGATTACAAAGTTTGCTACAATAACGCAACGAGGTTGTGGGTTGATCGGACAGGGATTTCCAACCTAACCAGCCTACGTACGTATTATGGTGTTCGAGATTCGTAATGCTTCAGGCTGGATGAGGTTTTTGTATTTTAACGGTATCGAGTCGCTAGATTCGACAATGGAGTTTCTGTATTTATTGTGTCGGCTGGCGTGAAGCTCGTTTCCAGAGCTTATCAAGCTGTACATATCAAACACAGACTTGAGAATTTATGAATTTATGCAACAGTATAGAGCCACTGACACCGTGAAGTTCAGTATGAGCTTTGCCTGGATTTCGTAAGCTCCTTTCGCTGGTGGCACATAGTTCACATCTATCTCATACCGTAGGGAGCATCGAGGCTATATTCTCGTTAAAGCACTCATTTTAGCCCCTCGCATTATTCAACTTTGATTGCTGATTAGCAATTCAGAGTTTGCGTCAACCATGAAGTTTGTAATATTGAACTCATTGGGCCCATTCGCAACCTCAGGAATTTGCATTTCCCCAACCCCATTTCCAGAGGTCGGTACCATATCACCTCCAACTGGTAATCTCGGTACGTTGAAAAAGTCAAAGACATCCAAGTATTCAAGCTCATTTGCTGCTGGTGTTCTAGCCGGTGTCACACTTGGCATTCTCGACACCATACCAATGTGTTTTGGCTGTCTTGAGATCAGAAAATCCAAATCGTAAGCACAGCGTCTCATATCAGCTAGAATCTTGACAGATGACGGTGTAACCTTCTCGCCATTTTCCCCGACCGATCTTTCGGAATCTTGGTGCTCGTCAAGCACTCGTTGTAAGATAGCTGTGTATCTCTCCGCAACAGCCCAGTATCGCCCCATTTCTCGTAGAGCATCCACAAAGAAGGGTATCTGGGGGCTGAGTTTGTGCTCAATTGTAGATCCGTGAACAAGTAGTAATCTGGCAGCGACCCAAAGCGTAAAGGCGAATGGCGGACCTAATTTTGGAAGCATACCGTTCTGGACGACATATTCTCCAAGGGCAGCAATATTTTCTACGGCCCCGTGACAGCGTTGGCTGGCGCTATATGAAGGTGTGAAGATGGGAGAGCGAGTTGTTGGGTAAGCAGCTGATGAGTGCAGCCGAATTACGGCGGTATGATACGTAGCTAATAACTAATTAGTATGATTTCTTGGAAGAGGAGCACATTCTTACCATGAAGCATCACCCATCCGCAATTAATGGCTTTACTTCCTCCACTCTGGAACAGCTTAGCCATATTCCCATACTCCCCCGGAAGATTGAACTTCCAAGAAGTGAGCATGTTATCAAGCTCGCGGTATTCTCCCTGCCACACCTCAACATCCGACAAGGCGCTGATGTCAACTGGTTTTTTTAGGAACTTGTGGATCTTTGAAAGAATGCCCAAGATTTCGATGTAGTAAGAGAACGCGCCCAAATTTTCTGGGTGGTCGATGTCATATTCAGTCCTCTCACTTGTCCGAAACCATCGAGTTTGCACTGGCTTGTTCTTATTCCACAAATCATCCCGGCAAGGGAGGCTCCGGTCAATCTCCTTTTCGTCCAAAGCAAACTCAAAAGCAGTAGCAATGGTGGCATAGCGATCCAAAAGATAGACCATCCAGAACAGACGCCTTCTGGACTCTTCCTCAATCCAGCTATCTGCCACAGGTAAAACCATAGCTCTCAGGGTGTATATGGATGGGTAATGAGGAGATATAGCGGTCGAGGTAGTTTCAACAGCTAGACCAAGCTGCACAACAGACCTTGCTATCAGAGCCAACAGATTCCAGCCCGGCGGGCCGTTGCTGCTCCCGACGAGGTCCAATGCCAGAATAACGAGAGCTTGCAGAGCCTTGACCGAAGAATTCTCGAGGCCGTAGAGCAATACCCTTTGTTTTGACAAGTCATGGTAATGTCGCCGCCGCTCTTCGGTTAACCTTTGGTCGGTGGAAAATCTCAAGGTTGTGGCAACTATCGCATGAAGCAAAATCCTATCCCCCTCATCGAGAGTCGAGGGTCCAAACAACGAGTCCAAGGTAGTTCTTCGGTGTAAAATTGGACACCAGGTATTTACATACTTGAAATACAAGTCTACTAACGCGTACAATAGATCATAGGGTGGGAGTGCATGATCCGAGCTTAGTTCGGATTGTGTGGGTGCGATATTCATGCTCGGTGATTCTAGGGGAGGTGCTGCGGTATTGTAGTACTCGGATGCCTGCGGGGTTTGTCTGGACTGTGCCATGTTTTGTTGATGGCCTGGCTGTTGCTGTCCTGGTTTAAACATGTCTCCTCCATGGATCGACGATATCGAAGGAGTTGCATTGCTAAAATCTAGGGATTGGGTACTGGCTGCGAATTGGTTCGATGGCTTTTGTAAGAACAGTGCGGTTTCCGCGCGAGGAACATGTTGACTGTCATTACGTCTAAAGCTCGGCACGCTCTGTGGTGTATCATGGTCGCTGGGAATGCTATGACTATGGGTGCTGTGGTTGGCAAATGAAGAATCTAGAATGCGAGCATGAGAGCGTAGCACCTCCTCCAACCTATCGAGTCGCTGCTCTAATTCACGGCCATATCCCGCTCTCAGGCCTGGCTTTTTGCGCTCTTTGTATTCACAGATAGCACCATTCCGACTACACCAACCACACGAGGGTTGTCCCCTATCGCATTTAACCTAGACCAGGTTAGAATAGAGTCGAATGTTGCATGTAAATGAAACACCGATGTATCCCACCAGCTCAGACATCTCGAAATTATCCTCGAATCACAACGACCACAGGCCAAAGGCAACCAGTAGAGTGAAATTTGTTTTGATAAAAGTGCACCCTCTGAACCTTCGCGACCGTCGTGTGATGCGATGTTCACCACGTTGCGTCGAGATTCAAACTTTCATGCCACCCGGTGCAATCCCGACATTCAGCTTCACATCTGGCGCTATGGAATTGTTTGAAATCTCGCTCCACATACCTTTCGTTGCTTGCATAGTTCACACCTTCGACGAAATGTTAGCCAAGGATCCCGAAGCGCATCCTGCATTGCATCCTGGAGCTCATCAACAACCTCGCGGCGTTGCTCGGGGTCGGCCAGCTCCATGAGGACCAAACGACAATTATTCGCGTTACGATGGATCTAGAAATGAAAGAGACATTGGAAGCTTACGAGACCGACATTGGCCGACGCCTTTTCCGGGACCGGTCACCAGCAACATCGCCAGCGCTCTCGTCCTCATCTTGGCTATAGTACTGCTCGCCCTCGCCGTCGCTCTCGGCGTGAGTTGTACCAGAACGCAACGAAGGCGTTGGAGGTTTGGGCTCCATAATTCACGATTCAGCAAGTGGTGCTAGGTCGCTGCAGCAAAGACACCTCAAGTTGTGAAATTTGGGAGGAGCTCGGGAAAGTAGGGAACGAGGTTGGGCGGGAGCTCGGTCTTTTATTTCCAAGAGCGAAGGGGTTTAAGAGAGTTTAAGAGAGTTTAAGAGAGAGAGAGAGAGAGTGGGTGAGTGAGGGAGCAAGGGTTTGGGTTTGGGGTTTGGAGGGGTGGAAGGGGGGGGGCGAAT